>Ga0247813_10001461_pt1 | contig 17941 bp, 22 predicted proteins | sample UWRJL169409C1_FD_180719 | JGI IMG/M metagenome (GOLD analysis project Ga0247813, IMG submission 180719) | Plant litter microbial communities from Arlington Agricultural Research Station in Wisconsin, United States - UWRJ-L169-409C-1 | ecosystem: Environmental > Terrestrial > Plant litter >... | reverse complement strand
TTGCACGTCCTAAAGAAGACCGACCTCGTCGTGACTTCAATGGTGGCGGAAGCAGCGACCGTGGTGGTAATGGTGGCGGTAACGGCGGCGGTTCATTCCGTCAACGTAGCTGGTAATCATTCCATTTAGATAGTGTCGGGTAAAACCGTTCTATCGTAAAAACAACCTCAGCAATGGGGTTGTTTTTATTTGGCGTGAATTTTTTATTTGAAAAATGGCGACACAAGCCAGTCGTAGTTCAAAAATAGAAGCGTATTCATTATTCCGAAACCGTTCAAAAGATAAATAGTAGCAATACCTACAAACCCTGTTAGCGATAACGCACCCAGTTGCACAAATGTGTTTTGTCGTTTTAACCAAGCGACTGACTGCTCATACTTCCCTCTCGCATAATTGAGCAATCTTGAAGCAAATTCAAATTCAGTTGAAAGAATTGCTAAGCCAGCAAATACAATCAACCAGCCCGGGCCAGGATAAGGAATAAGTACGAGGCCAATCAATACGACTAATCCACCGACTATAGCGATGAGTGCTTTTTTGCTATGGCGTTTAATCTTATCCAACGATAAAACTCCTACTTTTCAATTAAAGTAACGAATTCGGCTTCACTAATAACTGCCGTGCCATACGATTCAGCTTTTTGCAGTTTACTTGCACCAACTTTGCCACCAGCAACCAAATAGTGGGTATCCTTCGCGACACTCGTTTGGAACGTTCCACCAAGTGCTCTAATTTTGTCAGCAGCTTCATCACGCGACATAGTTTCAAGCGTTCCGGTCACAACGAAGTTTTTGCCTGTCAGTTTTCCGCCCTCTTTTTTAATAAACACAGGTTGAACACCTACATCTTTGAATTTTTGAATAAGTTCAATGTTATCTTCATCGCTAAACCAAGCAATAATTGATTCCGCTACAACCTTGCCAATACCATCAACAGATTCGAGTTCTTCGATAGTTGCTCCGGCAAGGGCATCAATTGATTCAAAGCGATTCGCAAGGTCAATCGCCGTTTGCGTACCAACGTGACGAATACCCAACCCAAGAATAAAACGTTCAAGTAACGGAGTCTTTTTTGCCTGAATTGCGGACACTAACTTTTCGGCAGATTTTGCAGCAAACCTATCCAGGCTTAGTACATTTTCAACAGTCAGCGAGTAAATATCGGCGCTATCTTTGACTAAGCCTGATTCAACCAGCGCAGTAACATTCTTCTCACCAAGCGTATCGATGTCGAGTGCACTTTTGCTGGCGTAATATTCAATTGAGCGCTTTAAGATAAAGTCACTCGAGCTACCTTTTACACGGTACACAACATCTTCGCCATTCCGTTCGAACTCAAGTTCTGGATATTGCTTAGCGAGTGCATCAAGATAGTTAAATTCTTTCGAATCTTTTGGTCGCAGTTCAGTCACAACGCTTTCAACTTGAGGAATAATATCACCGGCTTTGAAAATAACGACAGTATCGCCAATACGAATGTCTTTACGGGCAATTTCATCGGCGTTATGCAAGCTGGCGTGTTGAACGGTTGTTCCGGCTACCTTTACCGGATTAAACACCGCCACAGGCGTCGCAGCGCCCGTACGGCCAATACTAATCACAATATCCTTAACGATTGTCGTAGCCTGCTCAGCGGCGTACTTGTAGGCCACAGCGGCACGTGGTTGCTTGCCCACTACGCCAAGGTCAGCAAATTGTTTGCGATTATTCAGTTTAATTACCAAACCGTCTGTATTAAACGGCAATTCTAATCGCTTTTTGTCCCACTCGTACACAAATGCCATGACATCTTTCACTGAAGTAAATACACTCGCCTGCTGGTTACGGCGGAGGCCAAGCGCTGTGAGTGCTTCGTAGGCGAACATATTTGTTGGAACTTCTGAAATGTCTGCACGAATCAAATCGTACCCCATAAACGTCAGTGGACGTTCGGCGACCAACTTGGGGTCAAGCTGGCGAATCGTACCAGCGGCTAAGTTGCGTGGGTTAGCAAATTCAGGTTTTCCAGCTTGTCGTTGACGTTCGTTCAATGCTTCAAAATCTTTTTTTAGCATGACAATTTCACCACGAATTTCGACACGACCTGTAAGTAGGTACTCAAAACCGGGCGATTCTCGCAAGCGAAGTGGCACGTTTGCAATAGTGCGCACGTTTTGTGTAACATCTTCACCAACGAAACTATCGCCACGCGTAACTGCTTGTACTAACAAACCATCTTCGTAAATAAGTGCGCATGCTAAACCATCCATTTTAATGTCAGCAAAGAATTCATGCGTCCGGCCAGGAAGCAATTTATCGATACGAATTACCCACGCCTCGACATCCTTAATATCAAATACGTCGTTCAGGCTCAACATGCGAGTTGCATGTTGGACTTTTTGAAAACCACCGAGTAGTTCACTTCCAACACGCTGGGTTGGACTATCCGAAGTAATAAGGTCGGGGTGTTCGGCTTCAATAATTTTCAGTTCGGCCATCAAACTATCGTAAACAGCATCACTCACACTTGGTTGGTCAAGCACATGGTATTGATAGCTATACCCCGCTAAGATACTACGAAGTTCGTTTGCTCGTTCGGAGATATTATTTTGTTGAGCCATCTACTACCTTTCTGTACAAAAGATACACATAACTAGATATCCAAATAACTGACGTAGTGGTTAAAACAGCAAGAACAATTGGTACGAGTGGAACATTTACAAATGATGGCCAAACACTAGAAAGCCATAGGCCAATAAAAATAGTTGGAATGAGAATAATAGCCCAGTACACGCCAAGTACTACGAACATCCAAACCCAACGAAGCAAAATCTTGATGCGACGGCCAAGTACTAAATCACCAGCACTGCGAAGCGCGTTCAATGGGTACATACCAGGCAGTGTTACGACTACCATTCCAAAAATAGTACTCGTAGCCCAGAAAAGCGACAATAGTGAAAGCAATATTGCTCCAATCCAAAACAGCATCGCCTCTACCCCACCCTCTAATAGGCCTGATGAATTGGCTGCACCGTATGCAATCACCGCAACGAGCACAGGGATCAATTGCACAATCAATACAAGTGCGACCAAGAAAAGCGGGATAATTGGCGCACCACCATTATACAAACCATCGCGAAGTTTGACTTTATGCCCAGCTAGTTTATTACGGAGTAACCATACGGTTGTTAACCATACAAGTAGGCCGATAAGAATACTGTAAATTTGCTGCGCTTCAGTTGGGCTGTCGGTAATACCTACAGTAGCAATCGTGACAAATAACAGACCAGCCTGTCCAATTTGCGAAACATCACCGCCAGTAATGCTCGAGCCGGTATCTTTCAATGTATCGGTAAGAGTATTATACGTAGCCTGCGAGCCTACACCCACAAGAACAATAAAAAGGGCTAAGTAGATTACCGCTAAGCCAGCAAACATTTTCCTGTGCGACCAGACCGTTTTATTTACGTGATCGGTAAAAGCAAAATAGCCAGGTAACTCAAGTGGTCGAACATAATCACGCCGACGCGTTAACTGAAAAGATCGATGTGGACGACGAGATAAAAAATCTTTTTGCCAAGCTTTAAACTTTTTAAAACTTGCTTGCATTGTCACGTAACCTTTTAATGCGGTCTTCGAGGGGAGGGTGTGAGGCAAATAGTTTCGAGAAGAAACCAGGCTTTAATGGGTTACTAATAAACAATTGAGAAGTAGCCGATGATTGTTTTTGCATTGGCTTGCCGTAAGTAAGCAATTTCTCAAGGGCGCTCGCCATACCGTCAGAGTCACGAGTAGTCAGCGCACCGCTTGCATCAGCCAAGTATTCACGCTGTCGACTAATAGCTGTTTGCACAATGACCGCAACAATTGGAGCAAGGATTATTACAACAATACCTGCAACGAGTACGAATGGGTTTGAGTTGCGGTTATCGCTAAAGAAAATCATACGCATGACAACGTCTGACAGAATACCAATAGCACTGACAAGCCCAAAGGCAATCATGCTGACACGAATGTCGTAGTTTTGCACGTGGCCCATTTCGTGAGCCATAACAGCAGTAAGCTCGCGGTCGTCCATAATGTCGATTAAGCCGGTTGTCGCAGCAACAATAGCGTGCTTAGGGTCGCGGCCAGTCGCGAAAGCATTCGGTGCAGAGTCATTGATAATGTACACCTTCGGCATTTGCATACCGAGTGTGATTGAAAGGTTTTCAACTACCCTATACAGCCGAGGATTGTCGCTTTTTTGAATCTCTTGCGCGCCGGTCATAGCAACTGCTAATGCACTTGCGGCAAAATATTGAATAAGTGCGTACACGGCAGCACCACCAATTACCCAGTAGGTAATTGAGGTGTTGCCGTAAAAATAGCTGACAGCATAACCGATAGCGGAAATAATCCCGACGAATACGGCCATGATAAGTAAGGTGTTTCGCTTATTAGCGGCTATTGCTTTGTACATAGTAGAAACTCAACTTTAAATTAGAATTTAACTTCAACAGGCTTGTTTGCAGCTTCGCGTTCTGTTTCGTCAACGTCGAAGAACTCACGGTTTTTGAAGCTAAACAATGCAGCTACGATGTTTGCTGGGAATGTTTGAACTTTTGTGTTCAAACCAGTAACACCTGAGTTGTAAAAACGGCGTGATGCTTGAATTTTATCTTCAGTGTCAACGAGTTCACGTTGTAGTTCGATAAAGTTAGTATTTGCCTTTAGGTCAGGGTACGCTTCAGCAACTGCGAAAAGGCTTTTTAAAGCACCTTCGAATTGGTTTTCAGCTGCGGCGGTATCTTTAACACCGTTGGCGTTAATAACGTTTGCGCGGGCTTCAGTAACAGCAGTGAATACACCGCTTTCGTGTGCCGCATAACCCTTCACTGTTTCGATAAGGTTTGGAATAAGATCCAAACGACGCTTTAGTTGCACATTAATGTCGCTCCAGGCTTCATCAACCCGAACACGTAGTGTTACAAGGCTGTTGTAAGTAGCCCACAAAAAAATACCGATAACGACGACAACGCCGAGAATAATCCAAACTGCTAACATATCAATACTCCTTATTTCTAGTACTCTTAGTATACAACAAAACCCCAGTTAATACCGGGGTTTTGCAATAAATATTGGTGCGAAGAGCGGGACTTGAACCCGCACGGCCGTGAAGCCAAGAGATTTTAAGTCTCTCGTGTCTACCAATTCCACCATCCTCGCTTACTGGAGGCACCTACGGGTAACGCTCCCGTCTACACGGTTTTGCAGACCGTTGCCTGAACTTCTCGGCCAAGGCGCCATCCTGTTGGTTGATTATACCAGAACATTAAGCATAAAGCAGAGTTATAATAGAGATAGCATGAAAAACTTTATTCCCGTTTTAGTAAATACAGCCGTAGCAAATATCACTACCAGTTTCCTTTGGTTCGCCTTGACGTTTTGGGTGTATTTGGAAACCCGCTCAGTTCTCGCGACCGGTTTAATCGGTGGTACGTACATGTTACTCGTTGCTATTTCTAGTTTATTCTTTGGTACATTAGTTGATCAACATCGAAAAAAAGTTGTCATGGTTGCATCGGGGCTATTCACGCTCGTTACGTATTTAATTGCTGCATTAGTATTTGTTCTTACCCCTGCCGGTGCACTGCTTGATTGGACTGGACCATTCTTATGGATATTCGCTGCCATTGTACTCATCGGTTCGGTCGTAGAAAACATGCGAAACATAGCGCTCTCAACCACTGTTACCTTATTAGTACCTAAAGAAAAGTACGCTAACGCCAATGGACTTGTTGGCACGGTGCAAGGACTCGGTTTTCTCGTTACATCAGTATTTAGCGGGTTATCTATCGGGTTTCTTGGCATGGGTTGGACATTGGCAATTGCCCTTATAGTCACATTACTCGCGACCATTCACCTAGTATTTTTTGTCAAAATTCCTGAAGAAAAAATTGCCCACGACCCCGACCTTGCTAACAAAAAAATCGACATCAAAGGCAGTATTGCGGCAATTAAAGTCGTGCCCGGTTTATTTGGGTTAATCATATTCTCGACCTTTAACAACTTCATTGGCGGAATCTATATGGCACTCATGGACCCATACGGCCTTACATTATTCTCCGTTCAAATTTGGGGAATCGTTTTAGGAGTTACAAGTACCGGGTTTATTATCGGTGGCATTATCATTGCAAAACGAGGGCTTGGTAAGAAGCCACTTCGTACGCTCCTTATAGCAAATATAGTCATGGCTACAATAGGTATATTATTTGGCATTCGCGAATTCTGGCTTATCTATGCAATTGGTATTTTCTTATACATGCTACTTATTCCAATTATCGAGGCTACCGAGCAAACAATTATCCAAACCGTCGTTCCACTCAAGCGCCAAGGTCGAGTATTCGGGTTTGCCCAAAGTTTCGAAGCTGCAGCATCCCCTATTACAGCTATCCTTATAGGACCTATTGCTCAGTTCTGGATAATTCCATATATGAATAGTACTGAAGGCAAAGCGCAATTAGGATGGCTCTTGGGCTCTGGTGACGCGCGCGGCATTGCGCTATTATTTATTATTGGTGGGTTAATTATGCTGATTGCCGCCATTCTGGCCTTTAAAACCAGGTCATACAAAGTTTTATCTCAGTTCTACAGCAAAACTTAATAATTGAGTACTATACTACGAACAAAGTTACTATTTCGAAAGGGTACATATGAAAAGAAAATCTGCCATTATTATTGCTGCCATCGTGGGCGCGTTACTACTAACCGGGCTTGGTGTGGCTGGTGGAATATATATCCAAACACAACAAAAGACCGACCCTTTAACGGCACTTAACGCAACCTCAGACGGGAACTCTACTGTAACAAACGAAGAAAGCACTATTGCTGCTATTGCTGAAAAGGTTGGCCCGAGCGTGGTGTCTATCACCACCAAAAGCCAAGCAGCTTCGTACTACGGCACAGCTACACAAGAAGGCGCTGGTACGGGCATTGTCGTAAGTTCAGACGGCTATATTATGACGAATAATCATGTTATTGAAGATGCCAACGATGTAGTCGTTATCGACAGCACTGGTGAACAGTACGAAGATGTGACTGTCATTGGTCGCGACCCACTTAACGATGTAGCATTCTTAAAAATTAAATCAGACACCACGTTTAAACCGGCGACTCTTGGCAACAGCGCAACACTCCGCATTGGCCAACAGGTTGTCGCTATCGGCAATGCACTCGGTCAATATAGCAACACTGTTACAAGCGGTATCGTATCAGGTGTTGGCCGCCCTGTCACTGCGTCTTCTGGCGATGGTGCAACAGAGTCACTCACCGACCTCATTCAAACCGATGCTTCAATCAACCCAGGAAATTCTGGTGGACCGTTGCTAAACATGGCTGGCCAAGTTATTGGTATTAATACAGCCGTGGCTGCAGATGCCAACGGAATCGGCTTCTCGATTCCTGTCAATTCAACAAAGGGTGTTTTAGCTGGTGTACTCGCAAATGGCAAAGTCAGCCGTTCGTTCATGGGCGTCAACTACGTTAGTATTACTGCTGATATTACAAAAGAATACAAGCTTACCGTTAAAGAAGGGGCTTATGTATTCAAGACTGACGGTTCGGCAGTTGCCAGTGGTAGCCCAGCTGAAAAAGCCGGCTTAAAAAATGGCGATGTGATAACAAAAATCAACGACAGTGTTATTGGTAAACAAGGCGGCCTTTCAAGCATTATTGGGCAGTACAAGCCGGGCGATAAAGTTACCGTTACCTATATTCGTGATGGCAAAGAACAAACGACCGAGCTTACCTTTAGTGCGTACTCTTCGTAGCCTGTGGAAAACTCTGTAAAAAGAGTATACTATGTAGCATGTTTAACAGTGCCCACCACACATCAGAAACTTCCTCTATTCCCGCTCCACAAGAAGCTGATGTATCGGATGCGTACGTTACCCTTGATAAGAAGCTAGAAAGAAAGCTAGACTGTCGAAGCTGGTTAAGCCAAAAACTTGCCGCTTCCGCACTCATTATCGCAAGTATCGCTACCCCTTACTGGACAGACGTTGAATCGAATCGCGCAGAGCAAGCGGCAGCTGAAGTATCGATTAACTTTATTGGCAACCCTATCGATGAGGCAAATGAAGACAATGCTATTGTTTTCATTGATGGGTTTAATACTTCCAATGCTGATTACTTCACGAAAATTATTGGGCCAGCCGTACAGCAATTGAGCGATGGTAAACTTATGTCACTGGGTTATAACAATGCGCTATTAGGCCGTGAAAGTATCCTTAAAAAGACGCTCGAAACTCTCAAAAAAGATGGTATCAAGACCGTATCATTCGTTGGCTATAGCATGGGTGGAATTGTTGCAATTGAGCTCGCTGCAGATGTTGTCACTCATTCAGATATCAACGTAAACCTTATAACACCAATGCATACTCCAAATGGTTTTGACGGGTTGCAACCTAACCAAAAAAATGAGCTTGGCTTTATTCAGTTACTCGCAGATTGGGTACCTGGTGCAGTCGACTCGTCCTGGATTCGTTTTGCCGGTGAATTATATTTTTACAAGGACAACTACACTAAAGGTACATTCAAAGCGTGGGATATTGTCCAAAACGTCGGGGTTATCGGCGACAATATCGGGCGCTTCAGCCGTACTGCTTCGTCCGTATGGGCCACAGTTAATGATCCTGAGCACGCATCTATGAAATTACTTACCGAACAAGGATTTAAGATTAGTGAATTTGATATGTCAAAAGAAATGGAAACTATTGCCAATCAAAGCGACGAGAAACAAACACCTTTATTAATGTATGTTCGCATGAGCAATGATGCACTAGTTAACGACGAAGGTTCCTCTGAAGGCTTCAGAGAAGACGCCTACGATAATGGTGTGAGATTTTATAGTTACTACGTACCGGATGCTATTCATTCTCAGTACTACAAGTCGGTTGACGAGTACATGCGAATGTTTGACCTTGCAAGTCAGTCAATCAAAAAAGGAATCGCAGATGAAACAGCCAAACATGCGTTTTTTCTTTTAACTCAACAAAATAGCGTACTTGAAAAAAGTGATTAGACCTTAAGGATCGTAATCCATTATCATTATTGTATCGGCCGTTTGGTCTGTACCTGCAGAGTTAGTAACAATAGCTCTGTATTGATCTGCGTCGTTTGCAGAGGATAATGTTGGCGTTTTGTACGTCCTGCTTGTCGCACCTGAAATATTAGCAAAAGACCCACCCGATGGTTTGCGTTGCCATTGGATAGACGGTGTTGCAGTACAGTTATACGAAACTGACATCGTTATCGTATTACCTGTTGAACCCTGGAAAGCGAATACTTTTGTTCCACCTGGTAATACACTTCCCGTAAATACTGAGCCTTCGGCATACTTATTCGCACTAGGGTCTTGGGCGTTGTACACAATTGGTGCCGGTGGAGTGATAGATGTTGGTGTATTATCACTACTCGTCACTCGATAGAATGCATTTGCTGCAGGGTTACAGGCAGTCAGCGTATAGGTCGTAGGGGTTGAAGCAGTATTCAGTACGTAGTAAAACTCATTAGTGCCACTTGGTTTGACACCCTTACCACCATTTGCGGTAGCAATTGAAGTTGGATACGTTCCGTTATTTATATAATCTATAGCAATTGCTTTTGAGGCTTGGGCAGCGTCAGTTTTTACAGCAGCTTCTGATGCTCGTTTTGTGATTCCATTATAAGAAACGATAGTTATTGCTGCGAGTATGGCAATTACCACTACTACGATAAGGAGTTCGACAATTGTAAAACCGCGATTTTTATTTGGTGCCCACATGACCCTTATTGTATCAGATAACCTTATGCGCTAAGGCAACTGCATTTTCGATTATATTTTCTTCAGGGGTGGCGCCATTTCCGTAACTAAAGATATACCAGTTGCGGCCCTTGAGAACGTTAAGTTGGCCGTTTAACTGGTTAAAGTAGGCGTTGTCGCCAAGGTCTTTGATAATTTCTACGCCAAGGTCTGGAATCCCAGAAACAAACTCTGTTTTGTTTTGCTCTATGCCGTCATCGTTAATTCCTGCACGAAGAATAACCGCAGCGACAATCATTGATTCAGTATTAGAAGTACCGTCTGTGTAGCCACAACGGCTGGTTGCAAAGTCACCAGCGATAACCGCAGGGTCATCTGCACTTTTAAAAGCACTATTACCAAGCAACTCTTGCGCCTCAAGGTTTGTAAATGCGTCGCATGCCACGACAGGTGGATAATCAACCTTTGGACCACTATTAGCGATAAAGAATATAATCCCAGCAATAATTGCAAGAACAGCAACGACGACAGCTGCGCCAATAATAAGTTCTTTTTTATACGAAGTTGGTTGAGTTTCGGTTGGTACTTCGGCAGGTGTTTCTTTAAGTTCGGGTTTTTCAGTCATGCTTTAATAATAGCAAAAAATCAAGCTCTCCCCTATTCAACTCGACGGGCAAATACTTCATCAGTTTCACGCATAATAATTTCGGCGGTTTTAGGCCCAACGCCATAGAGTTTTTGAAGGCGTTTCGAAAACTCCGTTTCATTCTCGCTACTCTCTAACATCAGATAAAGAGAACCATCATAAAAATCGATAAGTTGTTGCATACATACACGCAAGCCCTTGGCGGTAACGTGTTCATAGCGTGTATAGCCGCCTTCGTGTAGTACGCCGGTCAATCGTCGTTCACCCAATTCTAAAATCGCCCAAGGTGTATCGATTTTCTTTTTTACAAAGAGCTTCCAAGTATTTACCGCAACCGTCGATTGAATTGGCTTTCCGAACAAGTACGACAACAAGAACCAACGAAACATATCGTTGTCGCCAGAAAGCACGTCGAGGTCGAAATCGGCGGCGTAATGTTGGGGTTTTGGTTTGCGTGGCATTATTCTATTATAGTATTAAATTATGAATTACAAGGCTATTGATTGGACCATCGACTTTCGCAAGCATCCTGATAAATACCACATTGGGCGTGGCGAACAGGGTGTGTTATTAGTAAAACCTTACAAAAGCGAGATACTTCCCTACTGGAAGTTCGCAACACCCGACAAGGCCAAAACCTCAGCAGATAAAATACTTGCTATGTTTTATGAATACAAAAAGCAAAACGATTTTGTCGGCATGGACATGGCCAGAAAATTCTTACAGATGGGCTTCACGCGCTCTCGGCGCTATGCCAATCACAAAGGTGGTAAAAAGTATGACGGGCCGGTACCTGACGATAAAAAGGGTCAGAGCGGTGCGCATGGCAGGAAAGAATTACCAAAAACTCAAGAAGACCCTATCAAGGCCGAATCTGCACGGATATTTTATAAGCGATACGAAGAAGCTAAGAATGATTTAGACTATCAGGAAATGGCAAAAGTGCACAAACGCAACCTTGAGGTATAGTAATACCAACATGATAATAGAAAAACTCCGCTTTTACGAACGCCCCGACATGGCCACCTGGCCCTTCTTCCTGTCGCCTATTAAGCAGATTATTAACGATGACCTTATTTTTAACAATCAAGTGACCTTCCTAGTTGGCGAAAATGGTTCGGGTAAATCGACACTTATTGAAGCAATCGCCGAAGTGTACGGGCTTGATGTCCGCGGTGGGCATGGCGGGCGGCAATATGCTTCAAACGGACCACCGAAAGGTATTCTTGCTGAGCACTTAAAACTAGAGCTGACAGTTAGAGGCCACAAGGCCAAGAACCGCGGTGCACAAGGTTTCTTTCTTCGCTCAGAGTCGGCACTTGGTATGCTGGAGTTTATGAGTGATGTCGGTGTTCCAGGCTATGGCAATAACAGCTTCCGCAACATTAGTCATGGCGAAGGCTATATTCAAGTACTTACCAGTAAATTCCAATCGGGCGGGTTACTCCTTCTCGACGAGCCTGAAGCCGCACTTTCTTTCAGCTCATCATTAGCGCTTATTCAAGAATTACAAAAAGCAATTAAAAACGGTTCACAAATAATTTGTGCAACCCACTCGCCTATTATTTGTGCATTTCCGGGTGCAGAAATTCTTGAATTAAGTGATGAAGGGATTCAGAAAAAAGAGTGGTCAGAATTGGCGCTTGTACAACACTGGCAACGATTTATGGCTCTGCCCGACGGCTATCTTAACGACTTATAATTTCGTAGACTTTTTCCGCAATAAGTTTATAGCCTTCTGCATTCGGGTGTATGCCATCCGGTAACAAATCTAAATGATCCTTCGTTGCCGCGTAAATATCTATCACAGGTGTTCTCGTCGTTTTGGCCACGCGTAATATAGCTGGCACGACTTCGTTTCTTACAATGGTGCCATTAATAGTTTCTGGGTTTGTTTCAGTTTTAGGATTGTACGCAACCGGCACAGTCAGCAAATATACCTTTGGTCGGCTTGGTAAGTTTTTATATACACCCACAAATGCTGCCAATTCTTTTTCGTACAACGCAGAATCCCAATGGTCGCTACTTGAATCGTTGGTACCAAGCATTATTAAAACGATGTCAGGGTCTGCAGCTTGGCTCTCTTTATAAAAGTTCTCTTTCTCATACGGAAAAAGGTCAGTGCTTAACAAAGAGCGTGCGCCAAGTCCATAATTAGTTACTTTATAACGGTCGCCCAGCAGTGTTTGCAATTGGGCTGGGTACGACTTCTTGTTAATCTCATCCATAGAAAGCCGTGCACCTTCCGTAATACTATCGCCAATCGCGGCAACTTTAATAATTTTATCTCGAGTTGCATATGCAGGAATAGCTATCGTAACTACAACAAAAATTACAAACCCAATAGTGAGTGCAATTAAAATACCAGCGGTAGTTTTAAGTTGTTCTTTAACCGTTCGCAGCTTCATCTCGAATTGCTTTATCAATTGTCTTGTTTTCAGAACTCTTCATTTCAGTAAGAAGGTCAGCAACATCTATACCTTGTTTCTCGGCTAGGCGTTCAAGAATACTTACAATAGTTTTAATATCTACCTCTGCTTTAAGGTCTGAATGGTAATCAAGTTCTGTACGAGCTTCAGATAACTTTGCTTCGCGGCGTTGGCTCATGATAACAAATGTTGATAACAAGATTGCTTCAATAGATACTGTAGTCGTTAAGAAGCTAAATGGATACTCGTCGATAATTAAGTCGTGGCCAAATACACCAGAGTTCAAAAGGATCCAAAATAGAAAAAAGCTGACATTTATAATAAGGAATGGCATTGAGCCAGCTATTTTAGTTACGGCGCTAGAAATGCGGTCGCTACGAGTGTGAATTTTCTTGGTTTCGAGGTTTTTGTTGATTGCCATAATGGATTTAGTATATCACCTACACTTTATCAATTTCTTTTAAAAATGCGTTAGCCCAGTTCTTGTAACTTATATTGTTTGGATGAAATAAATCGGGTGCAAACCCAAGTACGCTCTGGTGTTGAGTAGTTTCTAATTGCAAATCAACAAAATGAAGGTTCGAATAATTGCGCAGTTCTTCTTGAATTATCACACTTCCCTGTTTGCCGTTTGCTGTGCTGCCTGGCCTACTATTAAAAAGTGGCATGTTAGAAACGAACGTTCCATCTGGCAAGGTCTTAAGTACTTCTTTAAATTTCGCTTTGTATTGCTGGGCGTTAAATTCTTTAATGTCATTCGCACCAATCTGGATGGTAATGAAATCAGGTTTTAGCGTAGCAATAATAGGCGCCTGGTCTTTTAGGTAATCGTCAAACTTAGCGCCGGTTTTGCTAATATTGATAATGCGCACCGATTTGCCTTCATTCGCTTCAATGCTTTTTGCAATTAAACCAACGTAGCCTTTCATCGGGTTCGTCGCGCCAATACCTTGTGCTGCAGAATCGCCGAGTGCTAAGTAGGTTATTTCACCACTTTCATTTGCTTTGCTAGCCCAGAAATCGTGATAGCGGTTGACGCTAGTGGCAAGCCAAATAAGGGCGATAATTTCGACAAAAATAAAGACGCCGACAACAATAAGTATCATTTTAGCGCCTCGTTTCTTTATTAGGTTTTTTAGAAGTTTTATCACTTCTTCTAGCATAGCAAAAAACTACTTCTTATATTCCAATATTTCGCCAGGCTGACAATCGAGTGCTTCGCATATCGCTTCGAGTGTCGAGAATCGTATAGCCTTTGCTTTCGCATTCTTTAAAATCGATAAGTTAGCCATAGTAATGCCCACCTTTTCAGAAAGTTCCGTGAGGCTCATTTTGCGCTTCGCAAGCATCACATCTAAATTAATAACGAGTGCCATAGTGCTAGACTGTGAGGTCGTTCTCCGACTTAATATCGACGGCATTTTGCACAAGTTTTTGAAGCACCGCAGCAAAAGTTGCAATGACACTTGCAGCGAAAATAATAACGAGCCCAATTAACAGTGACCCGGGCGAATCGTCTTTATCGGCAACGTAGAATATATATGGCATTGCGAGCACAAAGAAACCGGCAATAGCCACAGCGCATACTTTTATATTGCGGAACGCTTTGACGGATAGTAACGAGAAGGCTCGATTGGTATCAATATAGTTAATAAGTTTCGTAGCCTGAAACAAAGCAATAAAGAACGGGACGGCAGGGATATACAGACTCAGCAGTATTGGATCGTAGCCACCAAGCCCAGGAGTACCGACAAGCCACGGAATACCAAAAGCGCAAACATAAAGCACGACTATTCCGAGTAAAAATATGACTGATTGTAAGAATAAGGTTGAGCTGTGTTTCATAATGCCTCCTTTGGTAGTGTTACTAAAGTATAGCAAGCTATTTATCGTTTATCAATATATGTTTATTGTTTAACGAATATTTATTTACTCATAAGTATTAAGTTTGAATCCAAGCTATTAATCGAGCAATATAGTCTTCCCGTAGTTCCGGTGTTAAAAGCCTATGTGGCGCATTTGGCATAACTTCGTAAGACAATAACGATCGGTTCGAAACCGCATGCCCGTAATTCTTTGAAGTCTGGCTCGGTATAGCCTCGTCTGCTTCTGCTTCAATAATTTGAATCTTCCCGTTAAAGTCGTGAAGTGCTCGAAGCGATTTTGTTTGCGTAAAATCAAGTACTTGTTTGCGCCATTCAATGGTTTCAGGTGTGATTTGCGCAAGCTGCGGCTCGTCATAGCCTTCATCTGGATAATTCGCAGGTACGCGTAAAGACAGTGAATACGCATCACGCTCGGTAGACAGTATTGCAGCCGTGTAGCTGCCAAAACTGCTTCCTACCACGCTTATATACGCCTTCTCGCCTACTTTTTGGCGAAGATAGTCATATGCAGCACCGGCATCTTTAATAAAATCACTTCTACTAAATTCAGCTAAATCCCCTTCACTGTCTTTGTTGCCGCGCATGTCATAGGTCATTGTCGTACTGCCTAAGTTAGTTAAGGCCTGGGCCGCTTCAATATTTTGACTCCCGGCCCAGCCTTGGATAAACAAATAAGCATTGTCGCTCGACTTTTGTTCATTAATAAAAAGGTTACCAGCTAGTGTGTAGCCGTCGGATTCGAATGTAATTTCATTCATGTCTATAACTGTACCTTAGTAACCCAAGAAAGAATCGGTTTTAATGCTTGTTGTCTGAACACCTATTTTGGTAAGTAAGTCTTTTGTAGCTGACACAAACTTAGGACTTCCCGACAAATAGAACGTTTGATTAATATCCTGCTGGCCTACAAGTTCACGAAATTCATCAGGGTTTGTAGGATAGAACGAAGTGGTAGCACTTTGGCTCGTAAGTTCTTTGAAAGCGTGGCCTTTTCCATCTATGTGAATGAGCGTTGTCGTTACGGGAAGCTGATGGGCTTTTGCATAAGCAAGCATTGAACGAAACGGTGTAATGCCTATGCCCTGAGCAAGGAATACGTGCTTAGTTTGGTCTTTAGCAAACGTAAAATTCAAGACTGGACCAAGCAGGAACATTTTTTCACCCGGCTCCATTTTCAGAAGTTTATTCTTGTATTTACTGCCAGTAGCAGTGTGTGTACTAAATGATACGTACTTTTCGTCAGGTGATGAAGATAATGTGAATGGGTGTGGCCGGTAAAGTCCAGGCAGAAGAAACAGGCCATGTTGACCGGCTCTGTGGTTTAGTTTTGATTTTATGCTGAAGTGAAATGTGTAGATATCGTCGGTTTCAAGTTGTTTGTCGACAAAGGTAAGGATAGAAATAAAGCTCATATGTATAGCTTAGTGGTTAGTGAAGAGAATAGCCAGATGCGTAGTTAGTTTAGAAATTAAAATAGCCCAACCGCAGGCAGAGGGGTTCACGACTTTCGTCAGAACGCGCCTCTGCCTACAAGTTGGACTAGAGTTGCCTATCGGCTCAGAATTCGGCGCTCACACCTCTCGTCATGCTCCGGGCCTCGGCCAGCGAAATTGCCGGCAGCGTGATGCTCTCGATTGAAACAACCTTGCCCCACGAAGTGAACACCTTGTAGGGGTCACTGTAGTAGGTTCCGTAGATCACCTGCAGGGATTTGCCAATACCCAGGGTGTTTGGGTAATCGTCGCTACCCACATCGAGTTCGACCTCGATGCTGTCAATCACCTTCTCCATCGTCCAGCCATTGAAGCTGAGTCGGTAGCTCGGCTTTACCAGCTTGCGGCGCCAATCTTGGAACCGCTGAGTACGTGAGCGAAGGACACGTTCGTGGTAGAACAGAGCACTCGTCGTTTCGATGAGTTTGCGACCGTTCCCCTGCTCAGCGTCCAGAAGCAAGCCTGGAATGGCGTGCCGAAGGTCAACGCGGAAGAACAGCTCTTCACCGTTCTCGAACGTAATCTTCAGACGCTCGCGGTCGACGTCTTCAACCTTGGACAGGTCGATTCGATGTGCCTTTACGGGCACTATTTCAATGGGCATAGGGTCACCTATTATTCTAATCAGAAGGCATAGCCTTGCTGCCTGCGCGGTGCAGGGTGTGTATAGTTATGAGGGATTGGAGGGGAGGTTGCAAGCTTAAACAGGTTGTATGCTATTGCTTTTTATGTATATTTATGTTACAATATATACAAGCCTCCGTTCTTATCCCTTCGAAAGAAAGCGAGCAACAAATGGGCTTCATCACGTATTTCTTCGACTTACTCGGTGACATGTTTAACTCAGGATGGCTAGGTGCTATCATTGCAATCCTGCTAGCCCTGATCGTCCTTGGACTTATCGGATTAGTCCTCTGGGGAATTTTTCACGCGGTCGACTCGTGGTTCTTGCCGAAGCAACACGCTCCTGGTATCATCATCAGCCGGTCGTATGACCCCGAGCACTGGCAACCGATGGTAACAAGCATCCCTAACGGGAGCGGTGGTAGCACCACTATCATCAACCAGATTTTCATCCCAGCAAGCTGGAGCGTAAAAGTCCGTATGGGCGAGCGCACCGCGAACATGAGCTGTAGCGAGCGCTACTACAAGAATGCAAAGCAGGACCAGCCTGTCACCGTCGAATACGTTGACGGTCGCCTGTCGAGCAAGTTTTACATCAAGTCGCTTTTATAGCGACCAATACCCCTTCTCTGCCTCCTATGTTTTCGGAAACGAAACAGGAAGAGGCCGAGGAGGGGCTTTTTCTTTGGCGCGATACCAAGTCTGGAATAACAACACTCTCAAGATCACTGTTTTTAAATGCACCTCTTTCAATGCTATTAATGTACGTACCTAAGTCAACCAACTTCAACTCACTTGTGAACGCAAAAACATCTGACTGGATGCCAAATATATAGTATGGATAAATTACTGACTTAAGCAATCACGACAAGTCCGATTCAAGCCAAGGCATTAAATATAGAGCAGTGATACAATAAATCAATGACAGATAAGACAATATCAAAACAGTCTGACGCAGACCGTTCAATATCTACGGTTATCGATGCAATAAGCGGTGGACTCTCTAACCCTCAAAACCTTATTAAGGAAGTGGGCTCAGTTATAAAATATAGCCTTCAAGGACAGTTTATGACCGGGTTATTTGAAACATGGCAGAGGCTA
>Ga0247813_10001457_pt1 | contig 18001 bp, 18 predicted proteins | sample UWRJL169409C1_FD_180719 | JGI IMG/M metagenome (GOLD analysis project Ga0247813, IMG submission 180719) | Plant litter microbial communities from Arlington Agricultural Research Station in Wisconsin, United States - UWRJ-L169-409C-1 | ecosystem: Environmental > Terrestrial > Plant litter >... | reverse complement strand
CCGAAGTCGTCTGCGATCGCCTGGAGGCAGGGATTGCAGACACCGCAGGGACGGCCGGAGCGCGGGTGATAACAAAACCACGTGAGATGAAGCAGCCGTTCAAACCCGTGGAGGCGAGCCAAGTCACGGGTTTGGGTCTTGGTGACGTTATGAAGCGGGAAACGCAGGCGGGAAAAAACACGCGCCGTGGCATCGAGACCGGCGGGGCCCGCCAGTTGGTAATACTCGACGCCGTGTTCAACGTGCCGTTCCAGCCGGTTCTGAAAAAGCAGGGTGAACTTTCCGACGGGGCCTTTGCCGGGATGATCGCCGACGTGAATGCACATCTCGACACCGTGCAGATCGAGACGATGCAGTTCGCGGGCGAGCAGCGCGTATTGCGGGCCGATGCGGGTGACGGACTGCAACGCATAGTGATCGACGATGAAGGGATCGCGCGGGTCTTGCTCCCGGTCCATGGGGAAGACTTGGAGCGGCAGGATGCGTTGCCGGGCCTCGGGAAACTGTTCCTGCAACGCGGCGAGCAGGCGGTCGATGGCCTCCAATTCGAGGGGCGTGGTGTGGCGCCAGGGGCTTTTGAAGTAGATCGGTGCGACGATCTTTTGCTCTACGATCGCCAGGTGACAGACGCGGTAGCTGGAATCCCAGCCACCGGTCCAGAGTATCTTAACGGCAGGGCCGGGAGTGATGTGCGCCGAGGTGTTCATGGAGCCGGACTCAATTGGACCGCAGGTGTCGGAGAGTATTCAGGGGCTTCGTGATCCATCTGAACAGGCGACGACACCGGCCGATCAAGCCGATGCGCCAGCCGAAGCCGTCTTCAATGGCGTGGCGGCAAGGATTGCAGACGCCGCAAGGCCGCCCGGAGCGCGGATGGTGGCAAAACCAGGTCTGGTGAAGCAGGCGTTCGAAGCCCAGGGCGCGGGCGCGATCACGGCTCTGCAGTTTGGTGAGGTTGTGGAGGGGAAACCGGAGTCGGGAAAATAGACGGGAGATCCCGTCCCGATCGGCCGGACCTTTGATGCGATGACGCGTCACGCCCTGTTCGCAGACGAGTTCCAGGCGATCCCGGAAGAGTTCGCTGAAATTGGTTCCGGAGAGATCGCCGACGTGGATGCACATCTCGACTTCCTGAAGATCGAGGCGGGTGCATTCGCGAGCGATGTAGGCATACTGGGCGCCGAAATCGCCGCGGAGACGGATTTCAGCCAGACTCTGGCTGAAGGAATCGTCGGGCACCAAGTGCCAGATCATCGGGATGCGAACCAGGGGCAGGATGCGGGCGCGGGCATCGGGATGGTTGACGGCGAGACGATCCAGAATCGAGTCGATGGCCCGGAGCTCGTAAGGCGCGGCACGGCGGGATTCGTCGTGCATGTAATACGGCTGGACCGTTTTGCGGAGAGTGATGGCCAGCTCCAGCACGCGATAGCTGGAGTCCCAGCCGCCGGTCCAGAAGATGCGAACAGCCGGCGGATGATCGGAGGAAGCGGATCGGAGCGGGCGGTCTTCGGTTGGGCTGACCATGGGTGGTGCCGTATCCGGGAAAAAAGCACGGGTGACGGCAAACAAAATGGCGGAGACGCTTAATTCGCCGGCAATGAGATCCATGGGGTGTTTTTCACGGTGAATTCTTCTTCGCTTCATAATCAACGCACACGGGGAGCGTAGCGTTGTGTCCGTGAAGACGGATGTTTCCATTGCGGGGCACTCCCCCTTGACCATGCGCATGCTGGCGAATTTTACCCTGGCCGGACCCGTGTGCACGGCGCTGGGCGCGGTCGGGGCGGGGGCGTTGATTTTGAAGACCATGCCGTGGGTCGTGGAGTCGGTGTTTATCGGAGGGGCGGCGCGACTTACGGGGCTTCTCGCGGGTGTGCCGGTGGTGCGGATGGATGAAGGCTGGTCGCTGGGGTTTGCGGAACCGCCGCTGATGGTGACGGCGGCGTGCAGCGCGACGGATTTTTTTATGCTCACGACGGTGCTGCTCGCGTGGCATTTCGCCCGACGGACGAAGCGGGCGGTATGGTTGCCGGCGGCTGCGGCGGGGGCACTCGTGGCGGCGGTGCCACTGACGGTTTTTATCAACGCGCTGCGGCTGATCGCGGTCGCGCAGGCGCATCGCTGGGTCATCCCGCAGCTGCCGGCGGCGTATGAATCTTTTCTGCACATGCTCACGGGCATGGCGGTTTTCCTGCCCGCACTGATCGCGTTGAACTTTTTCTTTGAAATTCATGGACGTTCCCAACCCCGCACCCCCGTCTCCGCTTGAACCGAAACCGGTCGCCCCGTTGCTGCCGCCCGTGCTGACCGGCACGGGGGCGCTGTTGTGGCTGTGGGTGTTGCCGATCGCGATACTCCTGCTGCTCAACGTGCAGGGTTACGCGCTGATCGAGGGCAACATGGATGCACGGCAGCGAGGGAACGCGCATCTGCTCGGCGAGGCGGGCTTGGTGAATCTGGGCGTGGCGATCGGGCTGTTTGTGGCAAGCCGGCGACGGGCGGCACGAACGTCCGAGGCGGGCGGGACGCTGACGATCTGGCATGGGGTGGCGGCGGTCGCGGTGCAGGTCGCCTACCTGTGGCTGGCGCTGAGTTTCAGCGGAAGCGACCTGTTGCCGCGCACGGTGACGGACTGGATTTATACGACGCAGCGTTACCAGTATAACCAGTTCGCGTTTGCGATGCTGCCGTTGTTTTGGGGGCTGGTGCGGGTGGCGTGCGCGCGTCCGGCAAAAGGACGCGGGAAGGCGCTGGTGGTGAATCTGGGTTTGGTGATCGGCGCGCCGGTGGTGCTTTACGCGCTGTTTATGGTGCTCGCGCGGGTGGACCGTTTTTTTCAAGTCACGAGTTATCTGGTCGCGGTGCTGGTGATCTCGCTGGGGGTTTTGATGTTCGTGGCGTTGATCCGGGGGCTGGCACTCGGGATGAGGGATTTTGAACGGTGGAGCGCGACGGGTGAACGCATCGCGATTTTGGTGTTTGCGCTGGTGCTGCCGATGGCGGGTTTGCTGCTGAATCGGGAGATCGAATTCCCCAACGATTTTCAGGCGTGGGAGGTTTACGCGCTCACGGCGCTCAATGCGGTGATCCTGCTGCTGGCGTCTTGCTGGCATGAGCGGCGTCCGCTGCTGAGCCTCGGGTTGTTGTGCGCGACGCTGCCGTTCTCGCTCTATTTCTTCATGGTGTTTCTGCCGTTCCTGCCGCTGTCGATTCTGGCGGTGATCGCGATGGGCGCGGGGTTCTTGGTGCTCACGCCGACGGTGCTCTTAATTCTGCACCTGAGTTTGCTGAACAAGGCGCGGCGCGGTTCGAGCGGACGGCGGCTGGCGGTGGGCACGGTGTGTTTCCTGTTGCTGCCTGGTTTTTTCACGGTGCGCGGGCTGGCGGACAAGGCGGCGCTCAATGCGGCGTTGGATTACGTTTATTCGCCGGCGGTCCACAGCGGAGCGATCACGTATGATTCGAGCCGGACGAACCTGAAGCGCGCGCTGGCGAATCACCGCAGCTATAAAAACGGGATCTATTATCCGCTGCTGTCGGATTATTATTCGTGGCTGGTGTTCGACAACTTGGTGCTGCCGGACAACAAGCTCGCGCGGCTGGAGCAGGCGTTTTTCGGGGAGGCGGGGACCGCGGAGGATGCCGATCCCGTGCGGAGGAACCGGAATAGTTTCTGGGGCGATGGCAGTCGTCGGAGTGTGCGGGATCGCAACCGGATGCCGCAGGCGAATCCGCCGTCGCGTGATGTCGCGGTGGATGCGTTGACGGTGAGCGGCATGCTCGCGGACGAGGGAAATGCGGAGGCCACTGAAGCGACCGCGACGGTGGTGACGTTGAAACTGACGTTGAGCAGCCGCGATTCAATGAGCGCGGAGTATGTGAAAAAGCTGCCGTTGCCTGCGGGCGTTTATGTGAACGGGTTCCGGTTGCACATCAACGGGCAGGCGGTGCCGGGGCGCGTGACGGAGAAAAAGACGGCGTTGTGGGTGTATTCGATGATTCGTGACACCGAGCGGCGCGATCCGGGTCTGCTGTTCTACAACGCGCCGGATGAACTCGAACTGCGGGTGTTTCCGGTGGTGCGCGGCACACCGAGCGTGGTCGAGGTGGATTTCCTCGTGCCGGCGCGGCTGGGCGCGGCGGAGTTGGGGGCGATGACGGCGAGGGCGGCGAAGGATCCGGCGGTGGTGTTGGGGCAGATCGGGCGGGCCATGTCGCCGCGCGTGGCACGAATCGTGGAGGCGGAGCGGGGTGACGCGGTTGCGGTGGGACTGGAGGGCGCGGCGCTGCCGGTCGTGAAGCGGGAGGCGTATCTGCACGTGATCGTGGACCGGTCGGAGGCGAATGGCTTCGACGGAGACTTGGCGGCGGAAGTGGAGCGGTTGCAGGCGCGATTTAAGACCACGGGCACGCCGCGCGTGACGCTTGCGAATTATGAGGTGAAGGAACTCACGTCGCCGAAGGACGGGCTGGCGGGGCTCCCGCTGCGCGGGGGATTTGTGGCGGATCTGGCGCTGGCACAGGCGTTGCGCACGCATCGGGACGTGGATCTCGATCGCGGTGCGGTGAAAGGACTGCCGCCGCGGCCGGTGTTTGTGATTCTGAGTAAGAAAGCGCTGACGACGGCGAAGGGACTGGAGTTGGAGGTGAGCCGGGCGTGGCGTGATGTCGTGCCAAGTTTGGCGCTCTATGCGACGGATGCGGGTGGGGCAGTTGAGACACTCAGCGATAGAGGCGAGGCACCGGATGCGCCGGTGTTGCGGTTGGGGAATTCGGTGCGGCCGTGGGTGCGCGGGTTTGTCACGCGGTTTGCGGCGAGCGGGAGCGGCGGCGCGGGCACGGATGCAGGGCGGGGGTTGAGTTATTGGTCGCCTACGGATGAGGGGTGGCGTGCGGTGGACGGGCCGACGGTGGAGTCGGGTGAGAGGCCGTGGCTGAAGGCGTGGCGTGCGGTGGACAGAGTGGCGGTGGAGTCAGGTGACAGGCCGTGGGTGAATGCGGTGCGGTTGCAGGTGCAGCAGCAAGATTACGACCGGTCGCCGGGCGGTGGCTGGGTGGATTTGAAAACCTTGGTCGCGGCGAGTCAGAAGAGCGGCGTGATGCTGCCTTCGACGAGTTATATCGTGGTCGAGAACGCGGCGCAGTGGCGGATGATCGATGTGAGCGAGCGTAAGAAACTCGATCAGAATGCGGCGCTCGCATTCAAGGAAGCACCCGCGCCGACCTGGGTGTGGCTGGGCGCGGGGGTTGGGCTGTGGGTCACGCTGCGCTGGTGGTGGCGGGGGCGGAGGGGAGCGGTGCGCGTGACGATGGGGAGCTGAGGACGAAACGGCTCTGCCGTTCCGCTACGGGGCGGAACCCAGAGCTCACGCTCTGGGCTACGACGGAGACGGAGGCAGGCGGGATGCCTGCGCTCCTTTCGGACGAAACGGCTTCTGCCGTTCCGCTACGGGGCGGAGGATCAGGGGACTTTCTGGCCGCGGGCGGCGGCGAGGAGGGAATACCATTCTTCGCGGGTGAGCGTGACGTCGTCGGCTTCGGCGCTCGTGCGGACGCGGGCGGCTTTGGTCGTGCCGATGATCGGCTGCATGCCGGCCGGATGGCGGAGGATCCACGCAAGCAGGATGGCTTCGGGGGAGACTTTTTTGGCGGCGGCGAGTTCGGCGACGAAGGCAGCAGCGGGGTGAACGGGGTTGGCCGGCGTGGCGTCGGTGGCGGTGCGCAGGAGCCGGCCTCCGCCGACGGGTGACCACGGCTGGATGAGAATCTCGTGGCGGCGGCAGTAATCGAGGGTGCCGGCGGCGAGGTTGGATTCGGCGGTGGAGCCGGCGCGGTTGGCGAGGAAGCCTTCGACGACGAGCGCGGGCTGGGCGAGGGAGAACTCGAGTTGGTTCACCACGAGCGGCTGGCGCACGTAGTGGCGGAGGAGCTCGATCTGGGCGGGCGTGTGGTTGCTCACGCCGAAGTGGCGGACCTTGCCGGAGCGATGGAGTTCATCGAAGGCGCGGGCGACCTCGGCAGGCTCGACGAGCGGATCGGGGCGGTGGAGCAGGAGGAGGTCGAGGTGCGAGGTTTGCAGGCGACGGAGAATGGCCTCGGTGGAATGCGTGATGTGCTCGTAGCTGAAGTCGTAGCGAGCGGGTTCACCGCTGAGGTAGGCGTCGTTGGCGAAACGGATGCCGACTTTGGATTGGAGGACAACGCGGTCGCGCAGGCCGGGCGTGGCTTTGAGGATGCGGCCGAAGAGTTGTTCGGATTTTCCGGCGGTGTAGATGTCGGCGTGGTCAAAAAAGTTGATGCCACAGTCGAGGGCGGCGCCGACGGCGGCGTGGGCGGCTTGCTCAACTTCGACGGAAACGGGGGCGTGATCCCAGGTGCCACCGATGCGCATGCAGCCAAAGGCGATGCGGGAAACAGTGAGGTCGGTCTTGGGGATGCGGTAAGTTTGCATGGGGCGGGGAGAGCGGGGAGCGGTAAGAGTGAAGCGCGGAGTTTTAACCGCAGATTACGCAGATGAACGCAGATTTTAGGCAGATGGGAAGCCGACAGGAGAGGTGGGCGGGGGCGTGTATTGCGGTGGACGGCGGGCGGGGCGGTGGTTGCTTTGGGGGAATGAAACGTCCGTCTGAATTGTTGCCTGAAATCGAGACCATCATCCGTGGCGCGGGCGAGATCGTCATGCGGCACTTTGCGAGGCCGGTGGCGACGTCGCTCAAGAGCAGCCGCATCGATGTCGTCACCGAGGCGGACAAGGAGAGCGAAGCGTTCATCGTCACGGAGCTGATGAAACGTTTTCCCGGCCATCACATCGTGGGCGAGGAGGGTGGCGGGCAGGGCGCGGAGGCGGGGGAGGCGGAGTATCACTGGTTCGTGGACCCGATTGACGGGACGGTGAATTTCGCGAGCAAGCTTCCGCATTTCTGCATCAGCATCGCGCTGGCGACGGCGGGGCGGGAGCCATTGTTGGGTTTGGTTTATGATCCGACTCGCAATGAATTGTTTGCCGCGACGCGCGGAGGCGGGGCGACGCTCAATGGGCGTGCGCTGCGCGTGACCGAGACGGCGGAGTTGGTGGATGCGGTGATCACGAGCGGGTTTCCTTACGACAAACATACGAATCCGGATAACAACTTGAAAGAGTGGGCGGCGTTTTTGGTGAAGATCCGCGGTGAGCGGAGGTTGGGCAGTGCTGCGTTGGACCTATGTTACGTCGGCGCGGGGCGGCTCGACGGGTATTGGGAAAAAGATCTGAAGCCTTACGACGCGATGGCGGGCATGTTGATCGCGCGCGAGGCGGGCGGGCTGGTTACGGATTACGCGGGCGGTGAATTTCCGCAGCGCGAGGACCGCGGGCGTTACGTGGCGAGCAACGGGCGGTTGCATGCGGAGATGTTGAGGGTGCTGGCGGAGGTGTGAACGGGTAGGCCGGGAAGTTCGGCTGGTGATAGGCGGACATTTTCCTACGACGGATTCGGGGATTGGCGGCACGCGGGGTTTGCATACGGAGGTGGAAATATAAAAAACGGATCATGTTATTTGCGGCCGATCTTCACATTCATTCGCGGTATGCGAGCGCGGTTTCAAAGGACATGACGCTCGAGAACATCTCGCTCTACGCCCGGAAGAAAGGCGTCGATCTGATCGGCACGGGCGATTGTCTGCAGCCCGCGTGGTTGCGGGAGTTGGAGGCGGGCTTGCAGCCGGTGAAAAGCCAGCCGTGGTTTTTTGCACTGAGTAAAGAACGGGGCGAAGCGGCTTCGGCACGTCTGCCGGAAAAACTGCGGCGGCCACTGCGGTTTTTGCTGAGCACGGAGATTCATTGTTCGCCGGCGGGAACGGCGGAGTTACGAGGGCCGCATCATCTGGTTTATTTTTCGACGTTCGAAGCGGCGTGGAGTTTTCATCGGAAGCTTCTGCCGTTTGGTGATCTTAACGAAGGACGGCCGCGGGTGCGGCTGTCGTCGCGGGAGTTGTTGGACATGGTCTTGGAGCACGGAGAGGGAACGGAGTTTGCGCCGGCGCATTGGTTGAATCCGTTTTTCTCGATCTGCGGGAGTCAGGGCGGCGGAGATGGGACGCTGGTGGAGCAGTTTGGGTCGCTCGCGCCGCACGTGACGCTGGTTGAGACGGGGCTGACTTCGACGCCTCCGATGTGCCGGCGCGTGTCGGGATTGGACGGCCGAAGGCTGTTTTCAAATTCGGATGCACATTCACTGGAAAACATCGGGCGCGAGGTGACGTTGATTGAAGACGCTGCGAATTATCAGACGGTGTTCGACGCTTTGCGCGGGGTGGGGACGGGGCGGGTGTCGGGCACGGTGAAGTATCCGATCGAGCGCACGCGTTACTTTAGGAATTGGTGCGGGATATGTCAGGATTCGTTTGAGGGAGTGCGGTGTCCGACCTGCGGACGGAAGCTGGCGATGGGGTCGCGTGATCGCATTGAGCAAATCGCGGATCGCGCCGAGCCGGTGTTTTCGGCGGATGCTCCGCCGTGGATGATGATCCTGCCGTTGGCAGAGGTGTTGTCGGATGTGCTCGGCGTCGATGACAGCGCCAAGGCGGTGCAGCAGCAGCACGCGCGGTTGTTGGAAGAACTCGGCAATGAGCGCTACATTTTAACGGAGGCGACGCATGACGAGATCGCGCGGGTGGGCACGGCGCAACTGGCGCGGATTATCGTCGGCCAGCGCACGCAGCCACCGGGGAGGAAACCGCCAAGGCCGAAGCGGACCGAGGGTAACGGCGATCAGTTTTCGCTTGGGATTGATTAAGGCGCGGGCCGGTAGAGCGGAAGGCCGGGCTTGGATGGGTGAAAACGAAGCGGAGGCGGGGTGAATGGCCTGCCGCTGCATTCCCGTTGTTCGTCACAACCGGCTCCGTTACGACTGGCCGTGAGTGACGGTGATCAGGCTTTGGCGGCGCAGTTGACCATCCAGTGCGTGCCGAAGCGGTCGGTGAAGGAGCCGAAGTAGGCGCCCCAGAACATGTCTTGGAGGGGCATCTCGACTTTGCCGCCCGTTGATAACGCGTCGAACAAGTAGTCGGCTTCGGCGCGGGTGTCGGGCTCCAAGTTGATGTGGACGTTGTTTCCCGGCGTGACGGTCAGGCCCATTGTCTCGGGGGCGTCGGTGCCCATGAGCACGTGTCCGCCGAGGATGGGGAGTTCGATGTGGAGAATCAGGTTCTGATCGGCCTCAGAGAGCGGGGGACAGTCGGGGTTCGGCGGCAAGTCCTTGAAGCGGGCGATGGCGCAGGAGAACTCGGTTTTGAAGACCGACTGGTAGAAGCGGAAGGCTTCTTCGGTGGAACGGACAAAGTTCAGGTAGGTGCTGGTGCGTGGCATGGCGAGGAGTGGGTGCGGGGGATTGGAGGGAGGTTTCAATCTATCAACGAACGAAGGCGGTGGCGGCGGACAGGCTCGGGGCATAAAAAATCCCACCGGCGTCGATGCGCGGGTGGGATTGGGAGGAGTCCGTGCCGAGGGTCACGGAATCAAAGCGGGCTCAGAGGCCTTTGGCCTTGAGGAGGGCGGCGAGTTCGACGGGATCGGCTTCGCCTTTGACGGTGTTGAGGAGGCCGAGGACCTTGAGGCGTTCGTCGGCGCTGCAGCTGGAGATTTCGATCATCCAGTCTTCGGATTTGGGGGCGGAGACGATGACTTCGTCGGACCACGCGATGACTTCGGCGGCATCGATGACGCCGGAAGTGATGCCCTTGATGTAATACTCTGCTTGGGTGCGGTAGTTCATGAAAAGGGCGACTGTGGTGCGCCTTTGAGCGGTGCCAAGGCGTAAACGTGGGTGCGCCAAGACTTGTTAATCTGTCCGCAACCGAGGCACAGGGGGCGGATTTCGGTGGTGATTGCCTGTGCGCAAAATCATCGCCCCGAGTGCGGTGGAGAGGCCAAGCCAGGCAAGTGCGCTCGTCCACGTGAACGACGATCCGGCGGGCGCTCCGCAGAGTTCGGGTCCGCCCAGGCCGAGCGCGGTGCCGAAGCCGGCGTAGGCGAGCACGCACAGCGTGCATTTGGGGGCGAGTGCGAGCAGGGCGGACAGCCACAGCCAGCGAGCAGCGCGGCGACAACGGACGATTGCAGGGGACTGCGCGGGTGCGGGGTGGGCCGGCAGCGGCGGGCGGTTAATACCGGTCATGGTGACGAAGCCATTCCATGCCGTAGTCGAGACCGGTTTCGTCCCGGCCTTTCGGCACGAGGTCGAGGATGTGATAGGTTCCCATGATGAATTCCACGCCGCGCCCGTAGGTGGAGTAGGTGTGGAACACGGCACCGGCGGCATCGCGTGCGAAAACGCTGACACCCGGTGCTTCCTCGTGAGGGAAGGGGCGGAGGCCGTAATTATAGTAAAGGTCGCCCTTGGCCATTTCCCCGGGCGTGAACGACACCTGGTAGTCGTGGTTGAAGTCGGTGTCGTGAGCCGAGACCCAGTTTACGTTCCAGCCCATGCGTTGCTTGAAATGCAGGATCTCGGCGAGCGGGGCGCGGGAGACGACGGCGAACGAGACGTCGCGGGCGGGCAGGTGAACGGCGGCGGCATTGAAGTGATCGAGCATGAAGGAGCAGCTTTTGCAGCCCTCCTCCCAATCGGGGCCGAGCATGAAGTGCTGGACCACCAGCTGGCTGCGACCGTCGAAGAGGTCGGCGAGCGTGACGTGGCCGGCGGGACGGGAAAACACGTAGGGTTTATCGACTTTGACCCAAGGCAACTGACGGCGCCGGGCGGCGAGTTCGTCCTGGAGTCGGAGGAGTTTCTTTTCGTCGCGCAGGAGTTCGAGGCGGGCGGCGAGCCATTCGGATTCGGATACGATGGACGGGGTTGGGAGCGGATTCGTTTTCATGGGGGGGCGGAGTGCGGGCGGTGCCGGGATGGCTTGGGTGGGCGTTTGGTTATAACGACGAATGAAGCGGTGGATTTCGGACGGGTGCGCGATGGGTGAAGGGGCAAGGCAGTGGCCGGGAGCGTGAAGCACGCGGTGGTTGACGGGGTGGGCCGCCTGCTTTCAGGAGCGGTTCGGAGCGCGAGCAAGCTCGCGGCCTACGGGACGGAGAGGCGGCCCGCGCGGTTAGTTTTTCGAGGCTTCGGCGAGGAGCTTTTCGTAGACGGGACGGAGCTTCAGGTGCGCCGACCAAAAGGGCGGGCGGGGGGCGCCTTCGAGTTCGGCCACGAGGAGGGCGATGTGCGTGTGCCAGCCCGCGCCGTATTTGCTGAGTTCGGCCTGTTCCTCGGCTCCCTGCGTGCGGTGGGTGAGGACGAGCTGCACCTGCTTGCCTTGAGTGGTGAGTTCGAACGTCACGACCGATTCGGCGCTACCAAACGTATAAGCGAGGACATGCGGCGGTTCATAGCGCAGCACACAGCCTTCGAAGTCCACGCCCTTGCACTGCACGTGTTCAAATTCCGCCGGCGGGGTTTCGTCGGTCAGGTTTTTATGAAGCATGGCGAACTTGACGGTGCCGCCGGCTTTTTGCTCGGTCTGGCCTCCGCAGAACCAGCGGGCGCGTTTTTCGGGATCGGTGAGGTAGGCCCACACACGTTCGATGGGGCCGGGGAGGATACGCACGATCCGCACTTCGGCGGGGCTGGTGAAGGTTCCGTAGGAGTCGTTGGTGTTCATGGTTAAAGTTACTTTTTCGCCTTGGGTGTTTTGCGGGCGCGGGCCGCTGCGGCGGCGTCTTCGGCGCGCAACTCGCGTTCAAGGGCGTCGAGGCGGTTGGACCAGACTGAGCGGGTTTTTTCGAGCCAGGCGTCGAGGTCGTCGAAGCCGCCGGGATTGAGAGCCTGGATGCGCGACTGACCCTCGGCGCGGGTGGTGACGAGACCGGCCTCGCGAAGGATGTTCAGATGCTGCGAAATCGCCGGAGCGCTCATCGCGAACTCGGCGACGAGCTCGCCGGAGGTGCGCTCGCGTTCGGCGAGTAGTTCCACAATCCGGCGGCGGGTGGGGTCGGCAATGGCGGCGAGGCTTTGCATGCCGCGAAGTAATTAAGTTAAAACTTAATTAAGCAATGACTAAATTAAAGGCCTTTGGGTTTGGGCGGGCGCCGGGCTGTTGACCGATGATCAGCGGACAAACCCGAAGCGGTTGGGACCGAGGATGAGCCAGGCGCGGGCAGTGAAGCGATTGGCCGTGAGCACGCCCTCGTAGCGACTGTCATTGGAATCGCGGGAGTCATCGCCGAGCACGTAATAGCCGGAGCCGCAGGCGACCTCGTTTTTAGCGGCGAGATTACCCAGCGGATAGTAGCGGAGATAGGCCAGTTGGGAGGGAATCGGAACGGGGGCTCCGTTAATGTGAAGAACCCCGTTGCGTAATGAAATACGTTCACCGGGAAGGCCGATGATACGCTTGGCGGCGGTGATGCCTTCGGGTGTGCGAAACTGATGGATTTCCCAGCGCCGGGGAGAGCTGAACCGCCGGGTTACTTTCTCGAACAGGATGCGATCTCCGGTGGCGGCATTGTCGCCTTGCAGCGCGGGTGCCATCGATCCGGAGGCGATAACCGTAAGATCGAAGCAAGTGAAATAAATGAGCGCGCAGAGGCCGATGACGGCCAGGAAACGCTCGATGGCGCGAAACCCGATGCGCAGCCAGCCACGGGTGGAGGGAGTCACGGTTGCGGGGACGCCGGCGGCAGTTCTTCGATGGCCTTGGCGATCTCGGCCTGGCGATGCTGCCACTTGAGGTGCGCGGTGCGAGAGGCACCCATGACCTGACCGGGGACGATGATGACACCGACGGTGGTCACGCCGCCGACGAGAAAGAGAAAGTTGGCGGCGCGGCGAGCGAGCGAGGAGGTGTTTTTGAGGGCGCGATCGCCCCGGATGCGGGCTTCGTAGTCGTCGGGTGAATCGGGAGTAGGAGGGTTATTCATGGGGGGAGCCTACGTTGGCGTCAGGTTGGGAGGCGTTAATCAGTCGTTCAAGCGAATGGTGGATCGCCTGATCAAGGGCTTTGAGCAGGCCGTCTTCAGTCGAGGTCGAACCCGTGCGGATGTAGTTGCTGCAACGGCAACCGGCGGAGGCTGCACAGGTGTCGCCGGAGCGGGAGCAGGGTGAGCGAGTGGAGAGGAAATCGTCTCCGTCGCCGACGTGGCCGGGGAGTTGTAGCGGATGGCCGGCGCGATCATCGCCGACGAGCCGCTCGCAGGGATACAGGCGTCCGCTGGGGGCGACGCTGATTTCACCTTCGCCAAAGGAGCAACGAATTTGGGAGCCGGCGGCGGCGAGGCCGGCGAGCGCGGCGATGCGCGTATCGAACCAGTCGATACTCACGGCCGGCAGCCAGGCCCGCCACAAGTCGGCCGCGGCGTCCACGGCGGAGGAGAGGCGGGCGAGGTCTTCGGCGGTCCAGGGAGCCCAGACATCGATCGAGAGGGTGAAGCGGGTGACGCCCAACTCGCGCAGATGCGCAAGCCCGGACGCCAGAGCGTCGAGGCTGTCGGGGCGCACGACCATGACGACGGAGAACGGGCGCCGGGTGGCGACCAGCCGGCGAAGCGTAGCTTCGACCTGGGTGGAACTGCCGCGGCCGTGCGCATCACGGCGATGTTGGTCGTGTTGGGCCGGCGTGCCGTCGCAACTGATCGCGAGTTCGAGGTCCGGTTCGTCAAGCACGGCGAGGGCGTGGGCATCCGTGACGGTGCCGTTGGTGGTGAGGTTGAAGCGCACCTGTTTGCCCTGGGTGTGCGCGGCGAGGCGGGCCGTATGCATCCACTGGCGGATGCGGGAGGCTTCGATCAGCGGTTCGCCGCCGAAGAAGCCGAGTTGAAGGGCGCCTCCCGGCTGAACACTGGCGAGGGCGCGATGGATGGCTTGGTCGCCCCGTTCAAGCGGCATGGCGGCATGAAACTTGGCGCCGGTGTAGCAATAACTGCAGCGCAGGTTGCAGGCATGGTTGACGACGAGTGTGAGGCCGAAGGCGGGGTAAGCCGGTGAGCGCATCGAAAGTGGCATTCAGGAAAGTATGACGCCTGAGGCGGTTAATTCTTAGAAAACATTCAGGTTTTTTTGAGGTTAAGGGTTTTTGAGAGATTCCTTGTGCGCACGGTAGGCGCGGCGGGTAAGGAAAAGCCATTTACGGCGGCAGGCGTAGTAGAGCGCGGCGACGAAGAGGGACAAGGCGCCGGTCCATTTCGCGATGAGCCAGCTGCGGGATATCCACAGCGCACGGTCGATGGCATCGCGAAGGTGCTGGATGCGCGCGGTGTCTCGGTAGCCGTAGCGTTCGGCCAGGCTGAGCACGATGCGGGCGGATTCGACGCTGGCGAGGTTGGCTTCGAGGACGGCCAGGCTGTAGAGCAGATCGGCCACGTAAGGGTCCTTGGGTTTCACAAAGGTCATGCGCTCCGTGAGCTGATAATTAAGGGCTTCGCGAATGGAGGCGGCTGAACGGAGGGTGCCGGCGACCGCCAGGCGGGTGTCGGGCTGGATGTGTTCGGGGATGGCGACGAGCGGCTGGCGCAGGCTGGAGCCGGGTGCGCCGGCGTCGCGGAGTTTGGCTTCGAGGACAAGCACGTGGACCCATTCGGTGCCACGATGGGACTCGGGGTTGCGACGCACTGCTTCCGTTATCCAGTTCAAGGCCGCTGCGTTGTCGCCCAGCAGTTCGAGGGTGGTGCCCAGATTGGCTGCGATGGAATAATCGCCGGGGGCGGTGGCTTCGGCGTTTTGAAGGAGTGGAAGGGCGGCCGAGTAATTGCCGGCATAAATGAGAGTGAGTGCCTCGGCTTCGAGTTTTTTAGCCAGAGAGGCGGGGGGCTCGGTGTGATAGACCGGAGGAGCGAGCGGGATTTTCCGGTCGAGGGAAAACAGGAGATTGTGCGTATCGCCCAGGACGGAATGCCTGGCCTGTTTTCCGTTGAGGTCGGTGGAAGGGTCGTTGACGCAGGCGAGCGCGGAGGAGAGCGGAAGTAGCAGGCAGGCAAGATAGGCGGAAAAGGAAGCCATGGTCGGGGGTTATAACGGGGCGCGGCGTGGTGAGGGAATCAGTCCCAGTAGAGCAACCAGCCGAGCATGGTCGCGCCACCGAGGAGTTGGGCGGAGACCGGCAGCCAGTGGTGTTTTTCGGGTGGAGCCGGGCGGGGGGAATCGGGGGTGACTCCGGCGGCGATCATGCGGTCGTAGAGATCGGGGTGGGTGCGGGCGGTGTTGGGGGCGAGCACGGCAGGCATGAGGTTGCGGCGATGGAGACGTTCCAAGGCGCGGGCGTAGGCGGGGGATTCGGTGCCCTGGCGGGCGGCGTCGTCGGCCCGTTTTTCGAGGCGGAGCGAGATGCGGGCAAACAGGCGCTGGAGTAGAATCCAAACCAGAAGAGGGACGAGGATTCCGAGGGGGCCGAGGGCGGTCATCGCGGTCGGAATAAAAATGAAAGGGAGCATCGTGACCGGAAGTTGGGCCACGCGCAGGGCGATGAGGCCCGGGCCTTCCTTCAAGTGGGCGAGTTCGTGGCGGCAGATGGCACGGAGCTCTTCGTCATCGTGTTCGGCGGCGGTGGCGGTGCTGAAAACCAGCGCGCGTTGCACGACGAGAGCGGCGGCATAGCCGGCGGGGGTGGAAATCTCCCAGACGGATTTCACGGGGATGCCGGCTTCGGCGGCGCATGCTTGAACGAGCCGCGTGAGGCGTTCGCCGGCGGGTTTGAGCGCGCCGACGATGACCAGCAGGTAATAAATCAGACCGGCGGAGAGCGAGCCGGTGGCGACGAGAAAACCGATGACCCAGCCGAGTTGAGCGAACGACAGCGTGTCGGGCATGAGGAGTGCAAATAAGAGCGCGAGGAAGACCCAGCCCAGCTGCATCAACGAGAGCACGACCGTGGAGGCGAGCCAGTTACGAATGCGATAGGTTGGAAAAAGCGCGCGGTCCATCGGCCAGCTGGCCAGCGTGCTGCCGAGGACGACGCCGACCAGGATTGCGGGCAAGGAGGCTGTCGGCATGAACCACAGCCGGCCGATCATGGCGGCAAAGGGCAGGACGAGCAGCCAGCTGGCGTGGCCGACGCGGATGGAGTTGAAGCGCCGGGCGCGTTCGGTCCACGGTTCGTCGGGCAGGCGGCGCCACGGGATGAGGGCAAGCGTGATGAGCACTGCGGGCACCGTGGCGGCGATGACGAAGGCGAGCAGGAAGGCGGCCAGGTGGATCATGGATGGTGAGGGGAGCGGCGCGGTTGGAATAATTTAACGGGCAGGCGGCGGCGAAGTCGGCTGGAGGCGGAAGAGGCGACCGATGGGGGCGTCGGTGAGCACGTAGATAAAACCATCGGGGCCTTGGCGCACGTCGCGCACGCGTTGGCCGATGGGGAGTGATTGCTGACCAAGCACGCGGCCTTCGGCGTCGAGGTCGATGCGGCGGACTTCCATGCCTTTGAGCGCGCCGGAAAATAAGTCGCCGCGCCACTGCGGGAATTTTTCACCGGTGTAGAAGAGCAGTCCGCTGGGGGCTTGCGCGGGTGTCCACACGACGAGCGGGTCAATCATGCCGGGGACGGACGTGTCGGGGCTGATGACGCCGAAGGTGTATTCGATGCTGTAGGTCGCGCGGGGCCAGCCGTAGTTGCCACCGGCGGTGAGGGCGTTGAGTTCGTCGCCGCCGCGCGAGCCGTGTTCGTTGGCCCAGATGCGTCCGCTCGACGGATCGCGGGCGAGGCCCTGGATGTTGCGATGTCCGTAGCTCCACACGAAGGGGTCGGCACCGGTGCGGCCGACGAAGGGATTGTCGGCGGGGGCGGTGCCATCGTCGCGGAGGCGGAGGACTTTGCCGATCTGGCTGCCGAGTTTTTGCGCCTGTTCGCGCATCAACTCGCCATCGAGGCGGAGGGGCGGGTTGCCGCCGTCGCCGAGTGCCAGGAGGAGTGTGCCGTCGGGCAGCCAAAGCAGGCGCGAACCGAACTGCTGGAGGCCGGGTTGGAGTGGAGACACGACGTGGAGGACGGCGACATCGGTGAGGGCCGTGAGATCTTCGGAGAGACGTCCGCGCGCGAGACGCGTGCCGCTGCCCTCGGGCGTTTGCACGGCGTAGCTGAGATAAATCCAGCGGTTTTCGGTGAAGCGCGGGTGGAGAGTGACGTCCATCAAGACGACGCGTGACGCTGAGAAAATTCCGGACAGGCCGGAGATCGGCGCGGGGGCGAGGACGTTGCCACGCGCGACACGGAGGCGGCCGGATTTTTCGGTGATTAACGACTCGCCGGTGGGGAGCCAGGTGATGGACCACGGGTGGACGAGGCCTTTGATTACGGTGACGGCTTCCCAACCGGTGGCGCGGGGCACGGAACCCGTGGGTGTGATAGGCCCGGAAGGCACGCGCGACATCCAGGCGACGGCGGCGACGAGGGTGAGCGCGGAGACGCCGGCAAGGATTCGAGTGCGGGGCTTCATCGGACGAGGGCTACTCTTTGGTGCTTCGGATCAGCGCGTTTTTGATGGAATAGCTGGAGATGGGATTCGTCTCGTTTTCTTCGAGTTGGGCAAAGGAGAATTTCACGAACATCTCCACCGGTGTTTTGTTACTAAAACGGAACCAGACGAGGTAGGTTTGGCCTGGTTTCATGCGGTTGGCCGGAAGGGCCTGCGCGATCGTTCCGGTGGGGAGCCTAAAGAATTCGTCGAAGCCGGTCATGGAGCCGGATTCCGGCAGAATATACCACTCATGGAGGTTCTCAGGAGCCGAGAACATCCAGGCGAAATCCAGGTTTTTTTGGTCGGGGTATTTGAAGCGAAAACCGTCATAGGGTTTCCCGTTGATCATGAGCGGCTGTTTGTTGAAGACGACGCTCTCGTAGTCGGCATAACCATCGGAATCTGTTTTGGGCACCAGCAGGGGGAAGCGGGCGAATGATTTTTGCAGAGAGGCTGTCGGCTCGGTGAGTGGCGTTTGAGGAGGCTCGGGAACCGGCGGTTGGGAATTGGCGGGCTTTTGAGCTTTGGCCCACTCCAGCAGGGATTTTTGATCCGCTTCGATGAGCTGGCCGAGGGGGAGGT
>Ga0247813_10001456_pt1 | contig 18008 bp, 14 predicted proteins | sample UWRJL169409C1_FD_180719 | JGI IMG/M metagenome (GOLD analysis project Ga0247813, IMG submission 180719) | Plant litter microbial communities from Arlington Agricultural Research Station in Wisconsin, United States - UWRJ-L169-409C-1 | ecosystem: Environmental > Terrestrial > Plant litter >... | reverse complement strand
CGCACCGAATTCCTCGCTGGTGTTCGATGTCGAACTGCTCGACGTCAAGCCGCGTTGATCCTGCCTGCATGAGCATTGCCCTGAACACCCCACCACGCCGGGTCGCGATCATCGGCGGCGGCCCCGCCGGCCTGATGGCGGCGGAGACCGTGCGCGCTGCCGGCCACGCCGTCGATCTGTACGAGGCCAAGGGTTCGCCCGGCCGCAAGTTCCTGATCGCTGGCAAAGGCGGCCTCAACCTGACCCACTCCGATGCGCGCGACGTGTTCGTCTCGCGCTACCGCGAGCGCGCGGACGCAGTGGGCGGCTGGCTGGCCGATTTCGATGGTGAGGCGCTGCGTGCCTGGGCGCTGGCGTTCGGCGTGGAAACCTATGTGGGCAGTTCGGGACGTGTGTTCCCGGTCGACCGCAAGGCCGCCCCACTGCTGCGCGGCTGGGTGCGCCGGCTGAAGGAACAGGGGGTACGTTTTCACGTTCAGCACCGCTGGACCGGCTGGGATGACGCAGGCGCGCTGCGCTTCGATACGCCCGAGGGCACGGCAACGATCACGGCCGATGCGGTGGTGTTCGCGCTTGGCGGTGGCAGTTGGCCGGAGCTGGGCTCGGATGGCGCATGGGTCGCGCCGATGACCGCCACCGGTATCGACATCACCCCGCTGCAGCCGGCCAACTGCGGCTTCGACATCGGCTGGACGCCCTATTTCAGCGAGCGCCAGGCCGGTGCCCCGCTCAAGCCGGTGGTGGCGCACTGGACCGATCTGCAGGGTCAGCCGCGCTCGCTGCAGGGCGAGTGCGTGATCACCGCGACCGGTATCGAGGGCAGTCTGATCTATGCGCTGTCGGCGGACCTGCGCGACAGCCTGGCCCGCGACGGCCAAGTGACCCTGCAGTTGGACCTGTTGCCGGGCCAGACCGAAGCACAGGTGCTGGAGAAGCTGCAGAAGCCGCGACAGGGCCGCAGCTTCGGCGAGGTCCTGCGCCGCCAGCTCGGGTTGAGCGGCGTGAAGTCGGCCCTGCTGTTCGAAGTGCTGGGCCGCGAGGCCGGGCAATTGCCGCTGGACCAGATCGCGCATGCGCTCAAGCGTCTGCCCCTGGCTCTGCAGCAACCGCGCCCCATCGATGAAGTGATCAGCACGGCAGGTGGCGTACGCCTGGAAGCGCTGGATGCACAGTTGATGTTGCGGGGGCGGCCCGGCACGTTCTGTGCCGGCGAGATGCTGGACTGGGAAGCGCCGACCGGCGGCTATCTGCTGACCGCGTGCTACGCCAGTGGGCTGCGCGCCGGGCGTGGCGTGGTGGCGTGGTTGGCGCAGGCGTGAATCGAGGGGTGCCGGCCAGCGGCCGGCATCAGCGCCTGCGCTGCATCCGAACCGAGGCGAGCGACACGCCGCTGGGGTGCGGGTAGCTCTCCTCGCGCAGCGCTTCAAAGCCACAGCGACGATAGAACGGGACCGCATTGAGCGAGGCCGACAGCACCAGCGGCCGCGCCGGGTCGGCCAACGCCTCCATCGCCTGCATCAAGGTCAGACCGATGCCACGGCCACCGCAGTCGGGATCGACGAACAGCGCATCGATTTCGTTGCCGGCCAGATCGATCACGCCATAGCCCAACAGCACGCCGTCAGTGTCTTCGGCAATCACACAGCCACCGCCCGCCAACAGCGCACGGTAATGTTCCGGCGGCGGTGAGGCCGACCACGGGACGATCACCTCCGGCGGATAGGCCGCGCTGCAGAGTTCGCGCACGCAGCGCGTGCGCAGCACCCACAGCGCGTCGGCCTCATCGGCACGTCCCACACGCAGTTGAACGGTTCGTTCTCCACTCATCGCGACTTGCTCGTCCGCAGTGCCTGGATGCGCGCCGGTGGCTGGAACGAATCACTGCGCGCATCAGCCCAGTAGTCGTGGAAGACCGCGTGGTCCGGCACTTTGCGCAGCAGCTCACCGGGGGCCAGATAACGATACAACGACGCCAGCGAGCGGATCTCCACCGGCGAGACGCGACGCAGGATGTGCTCCGGGCCCAGCTCGGAGGGATCGTTCAGACCGGCCGCACACAGCAGGTCTCGCAGCGCGCGCAGCGTGTTCTCGTGATAGCTGTGTACGCGCGTGGCCTTGTCGGCGGCATCCAGGTGGCGCCAACGGTTGGGGTTCTGCGTGGCAATGCCCGTGGGACACTTGTCGCTGTGGCAGCTCAGTGACTGGATGCAGCCCAGCGCGAACATGAAACCACGCCCGGCATTGCACCAGTCCGCGCCCAGCGCGATGGTGCGGGCGATCTCGAACGCACTGGTCACTTTGCCTGCCGCGCCGATGCGGATACGGTCGCGCAGGTCCAGGCCGACCAGGGTGTTGTGCACCAGCAGCAGCGCTTCATGCATCGGCACGCCGACGTGATCGATGAACTCGGCCGGCGCAGCGCCGGTACCGCCTTCGGCGCCGTCGACAACGATGAAATCCGGCAGCAACCCGGTTTCCTGCATCGCCTTGGCGATGCCGAACCACTCCCAGGGATGACCGATCGCAAGCTTGAACCCGACCGGCTTGCCGCCGGACAGCTCCCGCAGCCTCGCGACGAACTGCAGCAGTTCCACCGGCGTGTTGAATGCACTGTGCCTGGAGGGCGATACGCAATCCACCCCCATCGGCACGCCCCGGGTGATCGAGATCTCTTCGCTCACTTTCGCTGCCGGCAGCACGCCCCCATGGCCGGGCTTGGCGCCCTGCGAGAGCTTGATCTCGATCATCTTGACCTGATCGTGGTTGGCGTTGGCGACGAACTTCTCTTCGCTGAAACCGCCCTTGTCGTCGCGGCACCCGAAGTAACCCGAGCCGATTTCCCAGACCAGGTCGCCGCCCATCTCACGGTGATAGGGCGAGATCGAGCCTTCGCCGGTGTCGTGATAGAAGCTGCCGCGGCGCGCGCCTTCGTTGAGGGCGCGGATCGCGTTGGCCGACAGCGAACCAAAGCTCATCGCGGAGATGTTGAACACACTGGCCGAATACGGCTTGGCGCAGTTCGGGCCGATCTGGATGCGGAAATCGTGGTGGCCGATCTCGGTCGGCGCCAGTGAATGGTTGATCCATTCGTAGTCCACCGCATAGGTGCTGCGCAGCGTGCCGAACGGCACCACGTCCATCTCATTCTTGGAGCGCTGGTAGATCAGTGCGCGTTGCTGGCGCGAGAACGGCACGTCCTCCAGATCGCTCTGCACGAAGTACTGGCGGATCTCCGGCCCGATCGATTCCAGCCCGTAGCGGAAGTGCGCCATCACCGGGTAGTTGCGCCGCAGTGTGCTGCGCTTCTGCAGCATATCCCACGTGCCCAGAACTGCCAGCAACGCTGTCACGCCGACGCCCCAATACCAGGCGGGCCAGATCGTGGCCAACCACACGCAGACCGGGAACAACAGGATGGCGAGCAGATACGCGAGATAGCGATGCATGGCTTTCCTCAATCAATAGCTGCCCCCGAGTCTACAGGCGGTCGTCCACCGCTTCCCGGGGCCACACGGATTTGACGTCGTACACCACGCCGTGCGGCTTGAGCAGCGCGCGCACCTGCGCCGCGTCGAAGGCGCGGAAGCTGTCATGCGCCACCGCCAGCACCACCGCGTCATAGCCGCCGGCATCAGGTGCGGCGACCCACCGTACATCGGCATCGGCAAGCGCCGCTGGCCCGACCCACGGATCCTGCACGTCCACCTGTGCCCCGCTGGCCTGCAGGCGCTGCGCCAGCTCCAGCGCGCGGCTGTTGCGCAGGTCCGGGCAGTTCTCCTTGAAGGTGACGCCCAGCACGAGGACGCGCGCCTGGGCGACGGCAATGGTGCGCGATGCCAGCAGCGCCAGCACGCGTTGTGCGACGTGCTCACCGACCCGGTTGTTGACCTGGCGCGCGGTGTGGATGAGATCGGGGTGGTAGCCCATGCTCTCGGACTTGTGCAGCAGGTAGTACGGGTCCACGCCGATGCAGTGGCCACCCACCAGGCCGGGCCGGAACGGCAGGAAGTTCCATTTGCTGCCGGCCGCGGCCAGCACGTCCTGGGTGTCGATGCCGAGCCGATCGAAGATCAGCGCGAGTTCGTTGACCAAGGCGATGTTGACGTCGCGCTGGATGTTCTCGATCACCTTGGCGGCCTCGGCCACGCGGATCGAGGGCGCCGGCCAGGTCCCGGCGGTGATGATGCGCTTGTACAGTGCATCCACCACGGCCGCCGCCTCGGGTGTCGAGCCGGAGGTGATCTTGCGGATGTCCGGCAGCCGGCGTTCGCGGTCGCCCGGGTTGATCCGCTCGGGGCTGTAGCCGCAGTAGAAGTCTTCGTTGAAGCGCAGCCCCGAGCCGGCCTCCAGCAAGGGCACGCAGACTTCCTCGGTGGTGCCGGGGTACACGGTGGATTCGTAGATCACCAGGTCGCCCGGCGCCAGCAGCCCGCCGATCAGCTGGCTGGCACTGCGCAGCGGGCCCAGATCGGGCTGCTCATGCGCATCGATCGGCGTGGGCACGGTCACGATGTAGACGTTGCACCCGGCCAGATCCGAAGGATCGGCGCTGTAGCGCGCATTCACGGCGGCAGCGAGTTCGTCGGCGTCCAGCTCGAGCGTATGGTCATGACCGCGCTGCAGCTCGGCGACGCGCGCCTGGTCGATGTCATACCCCAGCGTCGGCTGCTGCTGACCAAAGGTCACCGTCAGTGGCAGGCCCACATACCCCAGCCCGATCACGCCGATGCGCGGCGTTGTCGCTGCGGAAATGGCGCGCGTCATCGCCGCGCTCCATGCAGCGGAACCGGGCCGGCGATCAGCCGGGGCGTCATCAGGGAGGGCTTCATGCGATACAGGCGCCGGGGTACAGGTGATGCAAGCCTAACGCGCCAGGCGCTGCCCCACAAAGAACAAAGCCGCCGCCCGCGGAGAGTACGGACGACGGCCAAAGGAATGATGGTCCAGCTGCGGTTACTACCCTTTCAGACAGCCTCCAAGGGCAAACCCCGCAAGACTGGTCACAGCTGGTAGACACAGAATAGGTCGGCAACCGTGATCATTGTGTTACGGACAGCGTTGATTTGCGTTACGAACCCAACGTCACTGCGGCCGGTTCCAACTCGCCGGAGACGCCGGTCCATGCATCAAGCAATGCAGCAAATCCGGTGCGCGAGTTGCCGTCCACCGACGACGTCAGGGCGAAGCCTTCCCAACCGGCGTCCACCAGGCGCGACAGTGCATCCGGTTCGACGGCGGCCGAGGCCATCGTCCAGCAGGCAAAATACCGCACACTTACCTCGCCCCGTGCCAGCTCGCGGAGCCCTTGATGGATGCGCGCATTGAGCACGCGCTGGAACACCGAATCCACGCCGTCTTCCGGGCCTTCGAAGTACTGCAGGAACCGGCGCCCATCGAACATCAGCACGCCGGTCACCCCCGCCACTTTGTTGAAGCCCATTGCCGCACGCAGAATCTGATCGATGTCAGACGTCTCGATTCCTTCGATAGCGTCGCTCACGTAAGCGACCGCATGCAGCGGCATGAAGGCTTTCCATAGTGAACCGGAACTGACTATGCCATGAAGGCAACGCAGTGGGTAGCGGTGGCGTCAGGATGCATCGCCTTCCACCGTGGGGTGCAGCTCACCGCTCAATCAGGCGCCTGCACCTCATAGCCCCGCGCGCGCAGCTGCTCCAGATAGCCGCCGGGAGCGACCAGCGATGACACAGGGACGGTAGCGAAGGTCACTGCATTGCGCCCCAGCGCAGCGCTCGCCATGCCCAGCCACTTTCGCTGCGCCTGGGCGTCCACGTCGGTCAGGCCGCGGCGGCGGCCGAACTCACTGTTGGCAACCGCATCCACGCAGGCGACGTACTGCCCTTCCACGGCCAGCCGCTGCAACGCTTCTACATCCCCCACCGACCAGGCATTGGCGCGTTCGGCCAGCAGCGGCAGCCCGTGCTCGACCACATCCAGCGTGCGGCGGAAGCACTCCAGGTCCTGCAGGGCCGTACCGCGCACTTCCTTGAGCGCTTGGCGGGGGTCGGCGATCTTGATCTCGACCCGGGTCAGCACCGGCTTCAGGCCGTGCGCTTTGGCGGCCTTCTCCACCACCTTGGACACCGGCGAGGAACGGCCCAGGCCGACATCCTTGAGTGCAGCGGCGTAGAGCTGGGTGGCCGCCACCAGCGGACGATCTTTCTCGATGCCGCCATCGCGACCGATATGGCGCTGTTTGAGCTGCGCCCAGCGCGCGTACAGATCCGGCGGCAGCACCTCGCGCAACGTGCGCCCGTCCGGATCGCGGGCGGCCTTCAACGCCGACGGCACCAGCGTCAGCCGACCGAAGAAGCCGACATCGGCATCCAATCCCCAGCCCGGCGATCCGAGCACTTCCTGCGCACTGCCGATCACGGCCTGCACTTCGTCGGCCCGCCACTCCAGCTTGGCCGGCAGCGGTGACACCGTGCCGAGAATCCACAACGTGTGGCCGGCGCTGTTGCGGACCTGCCACATGCCCGGGCCAGGCTGCTCACCGGAGACCACCACCGGGGCCAGATCGATCACGTCCCCCGCCGGGGGCACCGTCGTCTGCGCCTGTACCGCACCGCTCAGCAGCAGCCCCATGCTCAACATCAGTGCTGTCCGTGCACGTACCGAGTTCGCCATATCACGTGTCTTTGTCCGGGATGGTGCGCAGCGTAGGGCGGCGCGCAAAGAAATGCGTAAAGTTTGCGTTGCCCGGACCCTGGTCCCCGCAGCGCGAACGAACGAGGGCAGCCCCATGGCTGCCCCCGCATCATCGCCACTCACCTTGATCAGGCGAGCCGCCAGCTCAGAACTCGCGCCAATCGCCGTCGACCGTCGCCGCCGGCACCTGCCGCAGCGGGGTCACCGTAGCGCTGCCGGAACGCGGCTTGGCGAACGCCGGCACCGATGCCTTCAGTGACGAGGCAGCACCACGCGGCGCGGCCGCAGGCTGCGTCTGAACGCCGCTCTGGGCCGCCAGGCGGAAGCGCGCCACCGCGCCGGTCAGGGCGATGGCCTGCTCCTCCATCGAGCGCGCCGCGGCCGTCGCCTCTTCCACCAGTGCCGCGTTCTGCTGGGTGGTTTCATCCAGCTGCACCACCGTCTGGCTGACCTGCTCGATGCCGGCCGACTGCTCCTGCGACGCGGCCGAAATCTCGGCCATGATGTCGGTGACCTTCTGCACCGAGGTGACGATCTCGGTCATGGTCACGCCGGCCTTGTCGACCAGGCCCGCACCGATGGCCACCTTGTCCACCGAGTCCTCGATCAGCTCCTTGATCTCCTTGGCCGCACCCGCCGAGCGCTGCGCCAGCGTGCGCACTTCACTGGCGACCACGGCAAAGCCCCTGCCCTGCTCCCCGGCGCGTGCTGCTTCCACGGCAGCGTTCAAGGCCAGGATATTGGTCTGGAACGCGATGCCGTCGATCACCGTGATGATGTCGGCGATCTTCTTGGAGGAGGCCTCGATGCCGCGCATCGTGACCACCACGTCCTGCACTACCTGGCCGCCCTCGGAGGCCACCGCACCGGCGCCGATCGCCAGCTGGTTGGCCTGGCGGGCATGCTCGGCGTTCTGGCGCACGGTGGAGGTCAGCTCCTCCATCGAAGCCGCCGTCTCCTCGAGGTTCGCGGCCTGTTGTTCAGTACGACGCGACAGATCGTTGTTGCCGCTGGCGATTTCCACCGCGGCGGTATTGATGCTGCCCGCCGCCACCTGGATGCTGCCGATGATGCCGGTCAGCTGGCCGACCGTGGTATTGGCATCGTCGCGCATCCGGGCGAACACACCCTGGAACTCGCCTTCCATGCGCACGGTGAGGTCGCCGGACGCAATCGCCTTGAGCAGTTCCGAAAGCTGGCGAAGATTCTCGTCGCTGATCTGCATCATCGTGTTCAGGCGCTCGATCATCACCTTGAACTCGTGATCGAAGGCACCGGCATCGCCGCGCTGGCTGAAATCACCTGCCGCAGCCGCAGAGGCCAACCGGTGGATCTGGCCGTTGATCGCCGCCAGATTCTGCTTGGTGATGGCCATCGCTTCAGTGAAGCGCGCCTTGTCACCCGGCAGCGCTTCCAGATCCTCGGCCAGATCGCCGACCGCATAGTTGCGCACCACATCAATGATTTTCTGGGTCAGCTCGATACTGCTGCCCACCAGTGCATTCGTGCCGCCGGCGATTCGACCGAAATCACCCGGGAAGGCCGAGGCATCGATACGGTAGGCCAATTCACCCAGGTCATGACGATGCGCCATGTCCTGCTGTGCGGCGGAGAAGGCGCGCAGGCGCTGGGTCATCGCATCCATGCTGGCAAGCAGCTGCCCGGTTTCATCCCGGCTGGTGTTGCCGACCGTGGTATCGAACCGACCATCGGCAATCGACCGGGAGACATCCATCGCGCGCCGCAACGGCCCCACCAGGCTGCGCGTGATCAGCCAGGCCAGCAACCCACCCGCTACCAGGGCCACCAAGGCGAAGGTGATCAACAGGCTGCGTGAGGTCCGGATGGATGCGTTGACGATCGCCGCGCTTTCGGCGTTGCGACGCTCCTGCAGCTCCACCGCCGCCTGGATGGCTGCCGAGCGGGCCGCCATCAACGGCTCGGCCTCGCCGTAGAGCAGGCCGATCGCCGCCACGTCATCGTTGGCGGTGGCCCGCTCGATGATCTGGTTGTGCGCTGTCACTGCCGCATCCTGCGCGTCCCGGATCGCCTGCTTGGCCTGCATGCCTTCGGCATTGTGGGGGATCGCGTCCAGGTCCTCACGCGCCTTGGCGTAGGCGGCGCGGGTCTGCTGGATCCGCTCCAGGATCGCCGGGCCGTTCTCTTCGCCGTCCAGAATCAGATCGCGCAGGTTGCGCTCGTTCTGGTAATTGCTGCCCCGCATGGTGGTGAGCAGCGACATCTTTTTGCCGTTCGCTTCGATCTCGCCCACTTGTTGGCCGATCCGGGCGGCCTGGTAAAGCGCCAGTGAGGACGAGGAAATCAGCAGAATCAGAAGAATCCCGAAGCCTACGGCGAGTTTGCTGCCGACGCGCATATGTTTGAAGTATTCCATTTCGTTGCATCCGCTATATCGTCACGTTGTGACACCGGAACCCAATGACGGCTGCATGATTAATTGCTTGAGTCAATGACTTGGCATGGCGACTGCACGATTCCGTGATCGAATACTTCGGAATTGGCTTATTTATCAGCGATCTTGACGAGTGCGACGCCAAAGTTCCGACAGTCTGCGGCATCGCCGATGCCGTGCTGCATAGCAGCAAGATGTTGTCGCAGCGTCCTAAGTGCCAATCTCCCGGCGGTGTGACGCCCGTCGCCACGCTCATCTGAGACAGAGACAGCGACGACATCTCATTTCTGTGACCGAGTACCGAAATGGAGGCCAAGGAAAAGCGGTCGTTCTGGATGCCGGCAACGTGAAGTGCGTATCCGCCATGCACTGCAATGACGCGATACCGCGCGGACATCAACGCAGCGCGCCGAAGAAACACGCGAGAAGAGACGCGCGAGGTGGCGTGCCGGCCGGGTCATCGGCATCCTGGAGGACGGAAAGTTGTGGCGCTACGCGTCCGCGCTGCACTCGCTCGACCCGCTAACGCGGGGAGATGTCACAGCAGCCGTTGGTGCCCGGGGCCGGAATCGAACCGGCATGGGGTTGCCCCCGGCGGATTTTAAGTCCGATGCGTCTACCAGTTTCGCCACCCGGGCAACGGCGGGCATAGGGTGCCTGATCGCGCCCGAATTTGGAATGCGCACGCGGCCCGCGCACGCCGCTCAGATCGCTCTGGAGTACCGCACCGGCTGGTCAGGACGCGCCAGATAGCGATCAAAGCACATCGCCAGCAGACGCAGCAGCGGCCGTCCGTGCGCACTCGCGCGCACGACGCCGCCTTCGTATTCGGCCAGGCCGTCGGCCTGCAGGGCCGCCAACGCCGGCAACGCGTCGGCGAAGTAGTGCTCGAAATCCACACCATGGCGCGCGGCCACTGCGGCGCCGTCCACTTCGCCTTGGCACATCAAGTGGCCGATCAGTTCGGCGCGCAGCACATCGTCCCCGTCCAGCTGCAGGCCGCGCCAGACCGGCAACCGGCCAGCATCGAGCGCCGCTTCCCACGCCGGCAGTTCGCGCGGGTTCTGGCTGTAGGTCGTGCCGATATGGCTGATCGCGCTGGCGCCCAGACCAACCAGATCGGTGTCGGCGTGCGTGGTGTAGCCCATGAAATTGCGGTGCAGCTGCCCGGCACGCTGCGCGCGAGAGAGGTCCTCTTCGGGCAGTGCGAAATGGTCCATGCCGATGTACTGATACCCGGCATCGGTCAGACGCTGTACCGCCAGGCCCAGCAGCGCCAGTTTCTGCTCGGGGCTGGGCAGGTCTGCATCGGCGATCTGGCGCTGCGCACGGAACAGATGCGGCAGATGCGCGTACCCATACACCGCCAGGCGATCCGGCCGCTCACGCAGCACCGTTTCCAGCGTCTGCGCGAAACCGGCAAGGGTCTGCCTGGGCAGGCCATAGATCAGATCCACATTGACCGAACGCAGCCCGTGCTCGCGGCACGCACGCAAGATGTCCAGCGTCGCTTCCACGCCCTGCTCGCGGTTGATCGCCTTCTGTACGTCCGGATCAAAGTCCTGCACGCCGAGGCTGGCGCGGTTGAAGCCAAGCTCGGCGAGCACGGCGATGTCCGCGCGCGTGACAAAGCGCGGATCCAGCTCGATCGAGAAATCACGCGAGGCGGCCGTGCTGAAATTGAAGCGCTGGCGCAGCCCATCGATCAGCTCACGCATCTGCGCCGGGGCCAGGAAGTTCGGTGTGCCACCGCCCAGGTGCAGCTGGATCACCTCACGCGTTGGATCAAACTGCGGGGCCATCAGGTCGGCTTCGCTCAGCACGCGCGCCACGTAACCGTCGCCCTTGCTGTGGTCGCGGGTGATGACCCGGTTGCAACCGCAGTAGAAACACGGGCTGCTGCAGTAAGGCACATGCACATACAGCGAGAGCGGCCGGCCCACGTCGTTGCTGTCCGCAATCGCCTGGCGCAGGGCAGTCTCACCGTAGCCGTCATGGAAGTGCGGCGCAGTGGGATAGGAGGTGTAGCGCGGGCCGGGCCGGTCGTGGCGGCGCAGCAGCTCGGGATCGAAGTGCCAGGCGAGCCCGGCGGCGGCAGGCGGGAAGGTATCCATGCCGCCAGCTTGCGCGTGCATGGGCGCACGCGCATTGCGTCAGATCAATTCAGGCCCGGGCGGCCGGCCATCGGCAGGCTGGGCCAGCGCAGCATCTGGAAGCGGCGCCAGAAGGTATCGGCGATGCGCTCGGCGACATCATCGGCGAGCCGCTGCATCGGCAGGTTGCCGCACTCGGCCGTGGTCTGCCGGAACAACGCCAGCCAACGATCGAAGAGATCGCGGTCCAGCTCGTCCATGGCCATGTGCTTGGGCATCGGCGCGCCGTTGAAGCGGCGCGTCCCACGCAGCATCGCCGACCAGAAATCGACCAGCTGTGCCAGGTGCGCCTCCCAGTCGTGGATCCGTGCCGTGAACACCGGTGCCAGCCGCGGTTCCTCACGGACGCGTGCATAGAAGTCATGCACCAGCCGGGTGACGTCGTCTTCGCTGCACAGCTCGGGCGAAGGGGTAGGCAGCGCGTTGTCGGTGGGATCGGGCATGAACGTCCTCGGGCGGCAATGCCCAGCATCGGCGGCGGCGCCTGCCGCTGCCTTGATCAGGATCAATGAAGCCGGTGGCGATGCCTTCTAGTCTGGGCGCTCGACAGGACGTGCGCATCCGCGATTCCGGCCCCCGGTCGGCGCGAAGTATAGCCGCGCCCTGCCCCTCTCTCCTGACCGTGGCCGCAATGAACGACCTGCACGACCCGCCCGACGGCAGCCGCCGACGGCTGATCCAGCAATGGGGCGCCATTCTGTGGCCCAGCTTCGTTGCGGCCGGCCTGGCCAGCGTGGTGTTCTTCGCGTTCGTTGACCCGCTGCGCCTGCGCGACATCAGCTTCCCGCAGCATGCGATCAGCCGCGAGCTCGGCTATACGCTCGGCTTCTTCATGTTCTGGGGCGTCACCGCCGCCGCCAGCACCATCACCTGGTATCTGCTGCGCCCGATGCCCAGTGATGATGACGATGTGCCATTGGGGTGAGCATGCCTGAGCGCCTGTCACTGCACCTGATCCAACCACCGCCCCCGCAGCCTGCCCGGCATCGACGCGTGCTGCGTTGGCGACCGTGGCTGTCCGCCCTGCTGCTGGCGAGCTTCTATGCGCTGCCGTGGCTGCGCTGGGACGGCCGCCAGGCACTGCTGTTCGATCTGTCGGCGCGCCGCTTCGATCTGTTCGGCTGGACACTGTGGCCGCAGGATGTGGGCGTGCTGCTGGGCTTGATCGCCGTGCTGGCCGCCGCGCTGGTGCTGCTGACCAACCTCGCCGGCCGGGTGTGGTGCGGGTATGGCTGCCCGCAGACGCTGTGGAGCCGGCTGTTCCGCTGGATCGACCAGGGCACTACGCGCTGGCTGCCCTCGCCGGGTTCCGCCCGGCTCGCCAGGCACGCGCTATGCGCACTCGTGGCGGGTTGGACCGGCATCACGTTCGTCGGCTTCTTCAGCCCGATGCACGGCCTGGTCGGCAACCTCTGGCCGCTGGCCTGGAACGGATGGGAGACCTTCTGGATCGTGTTCTACGCTGCGGCCACTTGGGGCAATGCCGGCTTCCTGCGCGAGCAGGTATGCCGCGATCTGTGCCCGTATGCGCGCATCCACGGCGCGTTCTGCGACAGCGATACGCCGCGCATGCAGTACCACGCACGACGCGGCGAGCCGCGCGGTCCGCGCGTGGCCGGCCTCGGCGGGATCGATGCGCGGGGGCGCGGCCTGCTCGATCCGACCAGTGCCAGTGACTACGCCTTCCGGGCCGCGCACGAAGCGATCGCCGGGCCGATGCCGCACTTCAGCGCTGATCGTCTCGGCGATTGCCTGGACTGCGGCGACTGCACCAGCGCGTGCCCGATGGGCCTGGATGTGCGCGCTGGCCCATTCCCGGGCTGCATCGGCTGCGGTGCCTGCGTGGAGGCGTGCGATGCGCGCCTGCAGGCCTGGCAATTCCCGTCAGGGCTGCTGCGCTACGCCAGCGACAACGCCCTGCAGCAGCGCTCCCGCCGCTGGCTGCGTCCGCGCACGCTCGCAGCCGCCGGGACCCTGCTGGTGCTGCTGGCTATCGGTGTTCATCACCTCGTGTAATGCCGGTGTTCCCCAACGGCATCTGGAAGCGCCCCCGGTCCCCCGACCGGTCTCAGCGCACGCGGGCGCGCGCACTCCTGAGCGGCACCAGTTGCGCACGGCGGACAATGCCGAGCTGTTCGATGACCAGGGCCAACTCATTGGTGACGCGTGTTCGCGCGGTGCCTTGGGCGGGCGGTACCAACCGCTCGAGCACACGCTGGTAGGTGGACCAGAATTCCGGGCCGCAGCCATGTTTCACATAGCTGGCTTCCAGCTCGGATCGCACTCCGTCAGCCAAGTCATGTACGCCGTAATCCATACGACCTCCGTGGGACTTGCTCTGCTTCAGGGACGACAGACACCCGGGCGAAATTGATTCACTTCGGGTTCACTTAAAATTTGCACGGTCTTCGCAGTAAGTCAATTACCGGGACCGCCCGCATTCAACACATGCTGAACAGTTCAGAATGCACGTCCCCGGGTTTCATCATGGAACCGGGGTGGTGACAGGAATATGTCACCGCCCCGTACTTCGGTGCGTACCAGCGCCAGCGTTTCAGCGGTTGCCTGCCCGACGTCAGCGCAACGGCGGGGAATCGGGCGCACTGCTGGTGGGCAGATGCGGAGCGACAAAGCGCAGCAGGCACTCCATGGCGCTTTGCGGAGCGGGGCCGCCGCGGACGGCATCGGCGAATGCCTGCCAGTCTGCGGATGCCAACTGCTCGATCAGCGCGGGCTCCACACCCAGCCAGCGCATGCTCCAATACGGAAAGTACCGCTTCGGCACGCGCGCCCGGCCCAACTCGATGATGCCCCGGTGACTGCGCGCCTGCAGCACCCGCTCGTGCACCGCCGATACGCCATCATCCGGGCCTTCAAAGTACTGCAGGAACCGGCCACCATCGTAGAGCAGCACTCCAGTAACCCCGGCCAGGCTGTTGAAGCGCACTGCATCATCGACCAGTGCGTCGAGATGCTCGGCGGACAACGGACCCGCAACGTCGCTGACATACGCGACTGCACACAGGGGCATGGGACAAACTCCGACGGCTTGAAAGTGAATATGCTGGCACTTTCAGGTAGGTAAATAAACCGGCTGCCTGAAGCGTTCAGAACATCGCGGACAAACGCAGGGAACTACCAGCGCATCTTTCGCTCTGTGCCGTCTGCGTTGCCAGCGTCATTGCTCCGAGGTGGCCATCGAGCGACGTACTGCCTCACTGAATGCATCCAGCAGGAAGGGCTTGGCGATCATGGCCATGCCGTTGTCGAGAAACGCGGACCGTTCCTGCGCCTTCTCCGCATAGCCGGTCATGAACAACACCGGCAACGCAGGGCGGGATTGACGCGCGATCTCGGCCAACTGGCGGCCGTTTAGGCCCGGCAGTCCGACGTCGGTGATCAACAGATCGATTTTCTTCGACGAAGCGAGAATGGGAATCGCGCCGTCGGCATCCTCCACGACTTCGGCGGTGTAGCCGAGGTCTTCCAGCACTACCGTCACCAGCATGCGCACCTGTGCATCGTCTTCCACCACCAGGATCGATTGACCGGCGCCCAACGACACCGGCTGCGCATTGGCGGCCTCTTTTTCGGTGGCCGCGTCATGCACCACCGGCATGAACAGCGAGACCGTGGTGCCCTGCCCCGGGGTGGAATCCACGGTGATGTGGCCGCCGGACTGCTGCATGAACCCATAGATCATCGACATGCCCAACCCCGTTCCCTTGCCGATCGGCTTGGTGGTGAAGAACGGCTCGAAAATACGTTCCACCACTTCCGGCGGCATGCCGGTGCCGGAGTCGGACACGGCAACGAGCGCATATTCACCTGCCGGCACGGCAAGCATCTCGCCTTCTTCCACGTCCACGTGCGCGGTCCGCAGGGTCAGCTCGCCGCCATCGGGCATCGCGTCGCGGGCGTTGATGGCCAGATTGAGCAGCGCGCTCTCGAACTGGTTGCTGTCCAGGTTGGCGCGCAACGGCGTGTCGCTGAGTAGGGTGCGGATGCGAATTGTCTCGCCCAGCGTGCTGCGCAGCAGATGCTGTGTCGAGCCGACCAGTTCGTTGAGATCGACAGTTCTGGAATCCAGCGACTGCCGGCGGGAGAACGCCAGCAGCCGCTGCGTCAAGGCCGCTGCCCGCTGGCTGGAGGCGGTGGCCGCATCCAGAAAACGTTCCAGGCCATCCATCCGCCCCATCTCCAGGCGCATCCGCACGATATCCAGCGACGACAGGATGCCGGTCAACATGTTGTTGAAGTCGTGGGCGATACCGCCGGTCAGCTGCCCGATCGCGTCCATCTTCTGCGACTGGCGCAGCGCAGCTTCGCTGGCTTCGCGCGCGGCCATCTGACGCTCCAGTTCGGCGGTGCGTTCTGCCACCATCGCCTCCAGGTCGGAAGCGTGCTGCTGGCTGGTTTCCAGTGCCAGCTTGGACGCCGTGATATCGGTGACGAACACATGGAATCCGTCCGGCTCGCCGTCTGCGTTGAAGCGCGGCGAGTAGCGGATCTCGCTGTCGCGTCGGCGGCCGTCACTGAAGGGCCAATTGACTTCGAACATGATGTGCTCGCCCGCCATCGCGCGCTCGATCATCGGCCGACGCGTCGCCCATATCTCCTCGCCGAATACCTCGGGCACGCGCTTGCCGATCACCTCCGAGACGGGGCGCTCGAACCAGGATTCATACGCCTTGTTCGCAAAACGATACTGAAGATCGCGGTCGATGAAGGCGATCAGGACCGGCATGGCATCGGCGACCAGGCGCAGCTCGGCGTCGCTGCGCTCCAGCGCCGCACGGCTGTCGGCCAGCGCACGCATCTGATCACGGACCAGGAACTGCTTGTCACGGGCGCGCAGCGCACTGCGCACTGAACTGAGCAGCGAGCTGCTGCCAAGCGGCCGATCCAGCTCGACGATGTTGAGTGCCAGTTGCAGGTCAGGATCGGCCAACGGACGCTTTTTCGTGCGGGGCGAGCGCAACAGGATGAACGGAATATCCGACCATGACGGCTGCCGGGCCAGCGGCTCCAGCAGCACACCGGCGCCCTTGGCAACAGCTTCCTCCGTCACCACCACCGCGCCCACGTCACCGTCGAGCGCCTCAACCAGCCACGACAGGCTGTCGTGGATCGTGGTCCTCAGCCCAGCGGCATTGAGCACGGAAGCGATGCTGTGCGCATCGCGACCAAACGGCGCAACGATGTGCACCACGCCGGAAACGTCGTCATTCTGCACTGGTATGGCCCAGCAGATGCGCCGTATTGCCGACGAACTCTGGCGTACCCGTCAGGATTCCCTTGAACTCATTGAGTGGCGCACTGAGCGAAATGCCCTTGCCGTCAATCTTCAGCTCGCGGATCGTATTTTCGTGCGCACCGCCGCGATTCTTGATGACCGAGATCGCCTTGCGGATACGCCCCTGAGATTCGAAGAAGCGGAACAGCACGACCGAATCGGCGATATAGGAGACGTTGAGATTGCCGGTCGACATCGTGCCGACCAGGCCATGCTGCGGATTGATGAGAATGGTCGCCACCCCCTTCTGGTTGAGATAGGACAGCATCTCGTGCAGCTGGAGCATCAACTGCTTCTCCTGCGGCATCGCGGTGACGTAGCCGTTGAGGCTGTCGATCACCAGCAGCCGGCAGTGACGCTCCTCCACCGCACGCCGCATGTTCCAGGCAAACTCGCCCGGCGAAATCTCGGCCGGGTCCACCTGCTGGATCTCCAGCAGGCCCGACGCCATATGCTTGCTCAGATCGATGTCCAGCGACTCCGCGCGTGCCAGCAAGGTACCAATGCGCTCATCGAATTCGAAGATGCAGCAGTGTTCACCGCGCTCGCAGGCGGCCCAGACATATTGAAGCGCCACGTTGGTCTTGCCGCTGCCGGCAGGGCCGGTGAGCAGGGTGCTGGTGCCCCGCAGCGGTCCGCCGCCGAGCAGGCTGTCGATCTCGGCCACCCCGCTGCTGATGGGCGTTCCGACGAATTTTGCGTGGTGGTCCGAGGCGATCAACCGCGGGAAAACCTCCAGGCCGCCTTCGCGGATGGTCATGTCGTGGTAGCCGGCGGTGAAGTTCACGCCGCGCAGTTTCTGCACATGCATGCGCCGCCGCGCAGGGCCGAAATCCAGCGTCAGCCGTTCGAGCGAGACCACGCCGTGGCAGAGGCTGTGCAACTGGCCATCGCGCTCTTCACCGGTGGCGGTCATGTCATCGACCAGCACGACCGTGGCGCTCTTGGGCGCGAAGAACTGCTTGAGCGACAGAATCTGGCGGCGGTAGCGCAGCGGATCCTGCGACAGCAGCCGCAGTTCGGACAGCGAATCAAACACCACCCGATGCGGCTTGATGCGTTCGACCTCGCCCAGGATCAGCTTCACCGTCTCGTCCAGCTCCACCTCCCAGGAGTGCAGCACGGACTGCATCCGGCCATCGCCCAGCGCCTCCTCGGCCGATGCCAGCTCGAACAGGTCCAGCCCCTCCAGCGACCAGCCATGCGCATGCGCGACTTCGCGCAGCTCGTCGGCCGTTTCCGAAAGCGTGATGTAGAGGCAGCGTTCGCCCTTGCTCAGCCCATGCAGCAGAAACTGCAGGGACAGCGTGGTTTTGCCCGACCCGGGCGGGCCTTCGAGCAGGTACAGCCGCCCTTGGGGAAAGCCTCCGCCGAGAATGCTGTCGAGCCCTTCGATCCCGGTTGCTACGCGCGCTTTTTGTGTCTGCATAAGGCTGCCAAAGTGGACGGCCGCAGCATACGAAGCGCGTTGTGT
>Ga0247813_10001455_pt1 | contig 18011 bp, 20 predicted proteins | sample UWRJL169409C1_FD_180719 | JGI IMG/M metagenome (GOLD analysis project Ga0247813, IMG submission 180719) | Plant litter microbial communities from Arlington Agricultural Research Station in Wisconsin, United States - UWRJ-L169-409C-1 | ecosystem: Environmental > Terrestrial > Plant litter >... | reverse complement strand
CATCAGTGGCTCCCTCTACAAGTGTTCGGTAGGCCGTCCCGAGGACGCCGTTGACGAACTTGCTCGAGTTATCAGAACCAAACGCCTTAGCGAGTTCGACTGCTTCGTTAATCGCAACCTTTGGTGGAACGACTTCTGCTTGATGCAAAAGCTCATAGACACCGATGCGAAGAATATTACGGTCGATTCGGGCAATCTGATCGATTGGCCAGTCCGGCGCGATTGGTTGAATTTTTTCATCCAAAGCGACTTGTTCTTTCAGGACTCCGCGGACCAATGCATCGACAAAGTCGGTGTCATCAATGGCTGTCTGGTAACGCGCTAGATTGCGCCCAAGGACTTCCGCAACGTCAACAGTAGTATCTTCACACTCTGTGCGAAATTCAAACTCGTATAAAGTTTGTAGGGCGACGATGCGACCGAGATGACGATTAGATGCCATAATGCGTTTGTTTCTCTTTTATTGTAATGATGTAAATGTATGTATAAAAACAGTCGAGGACTATTTTTTAGCTGCAGGCTTTTTAGCGACAGTTTTCACTGCGGCTACTTTTGGAGTAACAACTTTCGCTGTTGCGCCGACAATCTTTTTACCAGTTTCTTTGCGAGTCGCAGTAGCTTTTACTGGAGACGTACCGTTCACACGGCGTGCAAGGATAAGGCGAAGGTGGCTGCGTCGTAGTCCGGTCTTTCGAGCGCTACTCTGTTTCTTTGGCTGTCCCATGAAATATGATCCTTTTCTTAGGTTGTTAAAATCTTGTCGTTATTATACTATTTTTCACCGTCAGACTCAAGTGGTTATGGTTATAGTCTCAAATGTGGTATCGTATATGCATATGAGCGAAGAAACACAAACACACACGAACTCAGAGTATTCAGACGCCGCAGCGGCTTCAAAGCGATTGTTCAGCAAAGAAAATCACGGCGCCCTGAAGGCGGTTGGCGCTGGTACCGCAGGTGCACTTCTCATTGGAGCAGTAGTCGGATCAAACATCGAGCATCAAACCCGTGAAGACGAGCGCGTCGCGTCTATCAGTGAGCAATACGCTCAGGACCAAAACCTTTTGGAAGAGATTAAAGATCAAGCGCTTGCCGATGTTGATCCAGCAAGTATCGTTGGTATTTTCGATATCACCCCTGGTAGCACTGTTAACGGCAAAAGTATTGAGATTCTCGAAACACTGCCTGGCTACGAGTCTGCCGACGAAGCGGCCAAAGATTTCATCGACTTTACGATGCTCGAAAGTGGCAAAGCACAAGGTTCATACGACCTTGACGACACATTTGTCATCAGCGAAACAGAAGTTAACGGACAAACAACGTATATTGTTCAAGATGGAACTGGCATTCAACAGAACACCATCCCCTCACCTGAAACTCACTAGTTTTAAAAGTTTTGTAAAAAAGTATCTAGAGAACGATACTCACGAGCCGGCCTGGAACATAAATGATCTTGGCCGGTTTTTGGTCCCCGACGAATTTGGCAACGTTTTCGTGGGCTAGTGCTTCAGCTTTAATCACTTCAGCGTCCATATCTTTAGCGATCGTAATTTCACCACGGAGTTTCCCATTCACCTGAACAGCGATTGTAATCGCGTCTTCAACAGTCAAGCTTTCATCCCAAGTCGGCCAGCTAGCGTTTTGAACCAGGCCTTCACCACCTAGTTGTTGCCATAGTTCGTCCGCTATGTGTGGTGCGAACGGCGCAACCATTTGAGCTAACGCGGTCAGTGCGTCACCCCAGGCATCTTTTGAAAAGCCATCAAGTTTCAGTTTGTAGAGTTCGTTAACGTATTCCATTAGGCTGGCAATTGCCGTGTTAAAACTCTGACGGCGGAAATCGTCGGTTACTTTTTTGATAGTTTTGTTCTGAATAACGCGAAGGGCTTGGTCATTCTTACTCGCATCAGCTTTGTCGGCTCCTAAGTATTCCTGCGTTACCGTCCAAGCGCGGTTCAAGAAGCGATAGACACCGGCGACACCCTTGGTGCTCCAACTGGCATCGAGTTCGATTGGACCCATAAATAGCAGATAGGTTCGCAGCGCATCAGCACCATATCCAGAGTCGATAACATCGAGTGGGTCAACAACATTCCCTTTACTCTTACTCATCTTGGTGCCATCTTCAGCGTTAATATAGCCGTGGTAGATCAGTTTCTTTACAGGTTCGCTGAAGTTGACGAGCCCCATGTCTTTAAAGACGTGCGTCCAAAATCGGACGTACAGCAAGTGAGCCACTGCATGGTCGCCACCAACGTAGTAATCGACTGGATTCCAGTAGTTGACCGTTTCAGGGTCCCAAGCGCGTTCAGCGTTCTTAGGATCGGCGTAGCGTAGCAAATACCAGCTACTGCAGGCGTAGCCATCCATCGTGTCAGTTTCGCGTTTGGCAGGCTGCCCACAATCAGGACACGTCGTATTTACCCAGTCATCAGCACGGGCAAGCGCAGATAAGCCATCACCCTTTGGTGCATAGTCTTCAATTTCAGGCAGGACAACCGGTAATTGATCTTCAGGAACGGCAACGGCGCCGTGTTCAGGACAATGAATGATTGGAATCGGTGCACCCCAATAACGTTGACGACTAATCAGCCAGTCGCGCATTTTGTACGAGGTTTTGGCGCGGCCAAGTTTTTGCTGCTCTAACCAGCCAACGATTTCTTCACGAGCTTCACTGGACGCCATGCCATCGAATTGACCGCTATTCACCATGACGCCTTCGCCGTGATAGTTTTTACCACCAACAAGCAGCGAGAAGCTGGTTGCGTGTAGTTCGTCGGTTACTTTCGCAAGTGCTTCGGCTTCACTGATCCATTCAACTTTGAACTTACCCTGTTCGTCAGCTTCGAGGGCTGTGTCGTCCTGAGCTTCATCGATCAGGTCAAACAATAGGGCGTGCGCTTCAATCCGTCGCGCAACATTCTTGCTGTGGGCAAAGTAATTGTGGTGCATGCGGCCAGTCTGGTTAACAAGTGCAACGTTACGGTAACCAGTCTCTTCTAGAATTTCACGCTTGGCAGTGTCGATAATGTCTTCGTGTTCGTCGCGACCACCGCCAACAAATAAGTTGCCGCCGTTTTTAGCACCCCAGTTAATTGAAAGGAATTTGTTTGTCAGTGGGTTGCGCACGATCGCCACAATGCTCTTGCGAGCTTCAGGGTTCTCTTGCGGTGTGCCGGTTTCAGGCTCAACAACGGCGATAACTGGCAAGTGGTACTTTTCAGCAAAGGCGTAGTCACGTTCGTCGTGCGCTGGAACGGCCATGATCGCACCGGTACCGTAGCCGCCGAGGACATAATCAGCAATCCAAATTGGTACTTTATCACCGGTCGCTGGGTTAATCGCATACGCACCAGTGAATACACCGGTCTTTTCTTTGGTATCGTTTGAACGTTCAATTTCAGATTTCTTGACAGCAGCTTTGATGTAATCAATTGCGGCTTCTTTAAAATCACCGACACCGAGTTGCATCGCTAATTCATGTTCAGGTGCCAACACAAGGAAAGTCGCGCCAAAGATTGTATCAGGACGGGTTGAAAAGACAGTAACTTTGTCGTCGCTGTTTTCAATTTGGAATTCAATTTCGGCACCAACAGATTTCCCGATCCAGTTTGTCTGCGCAGTCTTAATTTTTTGTGGCCAATCAAGGTCTTCGATTTCACCAAGCAATGAATCTGCGTAGTCAGTGATCTTGAAGAACCATTGTTTCATTGATTTCTTTTCAACTAAACTGCCACAGCGCCAACAGTGACCACCTTCAACTTGCTCATTAGCAAGGACCGTCTTGTCGACAGGACACCACCATTGCAGGCTTTCCTTTTGGTAGGCTAGTCCTTTTTCAAATAATTTCGTAAAGACCCACTGCGTCCAGCGGTAATATTCAGGATCACTAGTGTTGATCTCACGGGACCAATCAATACTGACGCCCATACGCTTGAACTGGTTTTTGAAGTTCGCAATATTAGTTGCCGTAGCAACTTTTGGTGACGTACCGGTTTTAATGGCATAGTTTTCAGCCGGTAGCCCAAACGTGTCCCAGCCGATTGGGTTCAGTACATTGTGACCGTGCTGACGGTGGAAACGGGCAATCGCATCGACAATCGCCCAGCTAAAAGCGTGACCAGTGTGCATGCCGGCACCAGATGGGTACGGGAACATACCAGATACGTACGTCTTTACTTTTGACGGGTCCGTACTGACTTCATTGGCCTTTTGGTCCTCCCAGACCTGTTGCCATTTTGGCTCGATCTCCGAGGGGTTGTAGCGATTCATAGTGCCTTTAGTATAGCAAACAGATTAGAACTTTGAAAAGAAGGCTTGTTTGGTCTGCACCCATTCAGGCGATTGCCGAACCAACTGCGATTCTTCTTCAGTCGAATGCAGCACAATCTTAACGGCTTCTTCCAGATAAATTCCCGTTTGCGAACCTTTGAACAGGATCGCCGCACCAGACTCAAGAACCTTGTGCGCATAGGCTCCAGCCTCGAGAGCAGTTCTAAAACTGACGACGTGACACCCATTCGACCTTGCGGCTGGTGCCAGGTATGTCGCCGCTTGTTCGCCAACTGTAATAACATGCGCCAGCATATTTGGGTCACACAGCTTTCCTAGCGCCGTGTGTTCGGCTGGAGACATCGCCCCAAGTTCGTTCATACTTCCTAGCACGGCGATACGCTGCGGTACCGTCAGTGCATACAGGGCTTGGATTGCCGCCACGCCGGCCAGCGGACTTGAATTGTATGTATCATCAATAATGATAGTATCTTCAACACCGCGCAGGATATTCATACGTCCCGGAACAGATTGAATCTTGTTCAGGCCACTTCGTAGCTCATCGGCTGTCATTCCTAGTTTCAACCCAACAGCACCGGCCGCAATTGCCGCTCGAAGACTTTGTTCGCCGGCGACCTTGATATGCACTTTAACAGCTACGCTTAGTTCGCCTTGTGCCGCAAACAACCCCGAGTATCCTTGCTCAATTGTGTAATCATCTTGGATAAAGTGGAACTCGGCCGTTTCGGTCGTGCCATAGGTATTGATATGCGGATTTGTCAGCTTTGATGCGTATGAGCCGTCGATGTTATCACGGTTAATAAGCGCTGATTGACTAAAGTTAACAGCCGATAGTTCTTCGCTAGCAACTGCATCGATCGTTCCAAAGAATTCCATATGCTCAGCCGATACAGCCGTTACGACGGCAAGATATGGCGTGGCGTACGTGCCAAAATGCGGTACTTGCCCGATGCGATCACTCCCAACCTCTTGGACGATGACGTCAACATCAGATGGGTCATGGATGCGTTTTCGGGCAGCTTTGAAAATAGAGAGCCATGTACCAAAACGTTTTAGTTCATCAGCACCTGGATACTCAATTCCTAATAGAGCAAGAGGACCGCTTAATTCGGCATTGTGGTTCCCTTCGTGCAAACGGACCCGGAACCGTTCGGCCAAAACCGTGCCGATCGCCAGCTTGGTTGTCGTCTTGCCAACAGACCCAACAACAGCGATAAGTTTGATATCAGGGTGGCGACGCAAGTACTTCTTCGCGTAGCCTTCTAATTTCTTTTGGATATAAGCCTTAAACATTACCTTCATTATTGCATACGGAGTCAAATAAATTGTCCCACAAAAATACGCCTCCGTAATAGAGACGTACATTTGGCTGCTGCGCGCCCACCCGGGACGCCATTTTTTGTTGTGACATGTTTGTTTTGCCGCGACGAGGACTTTGTCCCAATGCGCATCAGCATAGTGACATTATCACTCGTTTTAACCATAAGCGCAAGTCTTATTTATAAGTTAACTTTAAGGGGTATCCCTAGTATTTTATGGACGTCTATGCTTAAATAAGAAGCGTTCAGAAGCACAACGCGTACCAAAGTGGACGGCGAGCGCTTATTCTTCCAAGGATAAACTCTCTTCTTCACCGAAATACTGTCGTCATGGTCGATCTGACAACAAGTAATTAGAAGAAGAAAAGAAGATATCCAACTATGGCATCACAAAATCTATTTATCGGTAGCCTTGCTTACGCAACTAACGATGACAGTCTAAAAGCTTTCTTTGAAGAAATTGGCGAAGTGTCTAGTGCACGTGTAGTCATGGACCGCGAAAGTGGTCGTTCAAAGGGTTTCGGTTTCGTCGAATATACTGACGAAGCTAACAACCAAAAAGCTGTTGATCAACTAAACGGAAAGGAACTAGACGGACGTCCAATTAACGTTAGCCTAGCCCGACCTAAAGAAGATCGCCCACGCACAAACGATGGTGGTTCATTCCGCCAACGTAGCTGGTAATTTACTAGCTAAAAATAGCCCCTCTCACGAGGGGTTATTTTTTTGGCTTTTATAAAGGATTATTTCTTAAAGAACGGCGACACAAGCCACTCTTGATCAAGGGATAAAAAGCCATTGATCAATCCGAAGCTATTCAATAACCATGCGGTTATAATAATCAGCAAACCCGTTAAAACCAATACGCATAGACGCACACTGGCATGCTGACGCCTTAACCACATTACCCAGCCATCATATTCTCGCCGCAACCAGGCCAGTGCACGGGTCGCAAACTCAAATTCTGTCGATAGCACTGCAAAGCCAGCGAACACAATCAGCCAACCCGGTCCAGGGTATGGAATCAATACCAACCCAACTAGAATAATCACCCCACCAATAATAGCGATGGCAACGCGCTTGCTGTGCCGAATCACTTTGTCCATATATCTATCGTAGCAAAAAAGCCTTAAGGGAGACAAAGTCACGAATCTTCATATATGATTCGATATCCAATTCAGGCGATAGTTCGGCACGAGTGAGCCCTCCGTAGCCTTCTGGCTCAAAGATACCGTCCCAGCCATAGCCACCACCTCCGCGTGGACTCGTCGCGATCATCCCGTTCAGGCGTCCAGCAAATGTCTGAAGGTCTGTGCCATCATAATAGGCATAGATTGCACTCGCGTAGGCCGAGCGGTCCGCGAAGCCATCCAGCATACGACACATTATATTCTGCCCGTCTTTGGCGTTCACAAAGAACTTTACGAATGGACCAGGTAATCCATCGAGTGCAGTAAAGAATAGTGAGGTATCCTCAACTAATACTGGTTGTTTTAATGCTTCATAGGCCTGCTTCACTTTGTGTTCGATCACTTCGTACGGATCAATCGATTGGATCTCATCTAGATCTAATTTGTGATGCTCGAGTTCAATCCCAAGCGTCTTACCTATATAGTCAGCTTTCTTTTGATTGCCAGTGATATAGATTGGCAGCTTATTCACTTATTTTCTCGAATCGTCGCACTTTCGTGCCATCAACATCAACAAATTCTAAGAATATTTCATACGGACGCACCCAAAACGGTACGTTTGATTCATACAGTGGAACATAGACGACGACGGGTTTGGTCGTTTCCGAATCAAGTCCAATGCCGATCACTTCGTAGCGTTTACCTTTGAAATGTTCGTAGATGCCAGCTTCGATTAGCGGGACCGCAAATTCTTCGCTTTTACTCATAGTTGTTCCTCGTATTTTTCAGGACTCTTGCGAAAGTATTCGATCCATTGACTGTCATCGTCTAGATCGACACTGTGAATATACGCTCGCTTTTCAAAAACTCCATTTTTGGTTGCCTTCGCAAGTTGCGCAGCGGCAACATCATTTTTCGTGTACCCATATGCCTCAATTAAACTATCGATCACTGCCTGGACGTCAGCAATTTCCGACAAGACCTCATCATCACCCGCTTCGATAACCGGAATCTCATCGGTCTCCTCGTGGATCTTGGCAACTAATTCTTTTTTAAACTCAAGTGGATCGAGGATGCGGTAATCAGTTCTGACTTTCGGATCGTCAAGGCAGCGCTGCAGCACTTGATCGCGAACAAGTTTTTTGAAAAAGAAAGTGGGCATAATTATGTCTCCAATAAGTTTAAGAATGCAGCTTCATCGAGGATCTCTGTACCGTACTTTTCGGCTTTTGCTAATTTACTTGCCCCGACTTTACCGCCAGCAACTAGGTAGTTTGTGTCTTTTCCAACGGCCGATTGAAATGTTCCGCCGAGGCCACGGATCTTTTCAGCCGCTTCATCGCGTGACATCGAATCGAGTGATCCCGTCACGGCAAAGTTTTGTCCGACAAACTTACCAGTCTTCTTTTCGAACGTTGGGATAACACCCAACTCGGCAAACTTGGCAATCAGGGCTTCGTTATCAGGATCTGCAAACCAGGCAGCAACACTCTCGGCCACAATTTCACCAACACCGTTAATATCCTTTAGCTGGTCAATTGTCGCCGCTTGTAATTTTTCCAGTGACCCAAAAGCATTCACCAAATCAATCGCCGTCTGCGTTCCGACATGGCGGATCCCCAGTCCGTAGACAAAACGTTCGAGTAACGGCGTTCTCTTATCGGCAATGGCATCAATAAGCTTCCCTGCCGAAATGTCAGCAAAGCGATCCAGTTCCAGTAACTGTTGCTTGGTGATCGTATAGATATCGGCGAGGTCTTTAACGAGCCCAGAATTAACGAGTGCGACGACATTCTTTTCACCCAGCGTATCGATATCCAGTGCACCCTTTGAAGCGAAATGTTCGACTGCTTTTGTCAGTAGCAGTGTGCCAGTTGCGCCCTCGACGCGATAGACAACTTCGCCTTCTGGACGAGTAAATGATAGCTCTGGGTATTGGTGTTTTAGGGCTGCAAGAAAATCAAATGGCACTGAATTTTTCGGACGAAGTTCTGTGACGATACTTTCAAGTTTTGGAATAATATCACCGGCCTTAAAAATAATTGCCGTATCACCGATGCGAATATCAAGTCGAGCGATCTCGTCAGCATTGTGAAGACTGGCATGCTGGACAGTAGTCCCCGCGACAACAACTGGGTCAAAGACAGCAACAGGTGTTGCAGCGCCCGTCCGGCCAATACTAATCACAATGTCCTTAACGATAGTCGTCGCTTGTTCGGCGGCGTACTTAAATGCGACAGCTGCGCGTGGTTGTTTGCCGACAATACCCATCTTTGCAAACTGGGCGCGGTCGTTTACTTTGACCACTAGGCCGTCGGTATTAAATGGTAGCGCCAGGCGGCGGTCGCTCCAGCTATCGATAAACTGCATCACACCATCGAGCGTCACGAACGTACTCGCCTCTTTATTACGGCTAATTCCCAGTGCGGATAACGTTTCATAGGCAGCCATATTCGTTGGCACATCGCTTGGATCATCACGCAGGATATCGTAGGCACGGAAAGATAGCGGTCGAGCTGCCACTAATTTTGGATCAAGTTGGCGAATTGTGCCAGCAGCTAAGTTACGAGGGTTGGCGAACTCTGGCTCACCTGAAGCCCGACGCTTGTTATTTAATGCATCGAAGTCTTTTTTCAACATGACGATCTCACCACGGATCTCCGTTCGCCCTTGCAGGAATCTTTCGTACCCTTCTGCATCACGAAGACGAAGGGGAATATTTTTAATTGTCCGGACATTAGCCGTCACATCTTCACCAACAAAACTATCACCTCGTGTCACCGCTTGAACCAGCAAGCCATCTTGATAGATCAATGCACAGGCTAGGCCGTCCATTTTAATATCAGCGAAGAACTCGTGTTTCGTGCCAGGCAAAAGTTTGTCCATCCGCACCACCCAAGCTTCAACCTCCGAGCGGTCAAAAACATCATTCAAACTTAGCATTCGTGAGCTATGTGTTACTTTTTTAAAGCCACCGAGTAATTCATTACCAACACGCTGGGTTGGGCTATCGGACACAACTAATTCAGGATACTCGGCTTCGATTGATTTAAGTTCTGAAAAAAGACTGTCATAGACAGCATCACTGACCGCTGGCGCATCAAGCACATGATACTCGTAACTATATTTTGAGATTAAGTTGCGCAGTTCTTTCGCGCGTTGGCTGGCATGTTCCTTAGGCTGGTTTTGCGTCATCATCAACTACCCTTCTATACAGTAAGTATACATAACTCGCACCCCATACAACTGATCCTACGCCCAGTAGCAACAGTACAACAGGAATGATCGGCACCCACTGTATTTGCGTCCAGAGCTGCTTGAGGCCAGAGTCCAGCAAGATAAATGGAATCAACACAACAAGCCATGCAACCGCAATACACAGTAGCATCCATAATATGCGAAGCAAGACACGTAGTCGTCGCCCCACCATCATATCTCCAGCCGTTTTCACCGCCTGCATCGGGTACATTCCTGGCAGCGTCACGATAATCATCGCAAAGAAAGTACTGGTAATCCAGTACAGTGACATGACCGCAAGCAATGCCGCAGCGAACCAGAACAGCATCGTAGCAACACCACCAGCTAATAACCCGCTTCCTTCGGCAGCCGCATAGGCAAGTACGGCAATGCCTAGTGGCAACAATTGAACCACAAACAAAAGCCCAACCAAGAAGGTCGAGATGATCGGTGCTCCGGCACTATATACCCCGTCACGTAGCTTCACCTTGTGTCCAGCCATGGTATTGCGCAAAATCCATACAGTTACCAGCCACACCATGAGGCCGATGATAACTGAATAAATCTGCTGCACATCAGTTGGTGTTGCGCTCAGCCCTGATGCAGCAATCGAGGCAAACAATAATCCAGCCTTTCCGACCTCAGCGAAATTGCCCTGAAATATTTCTCCGCCAGTTTCTTGGAGTGTCGAAGTTAGTGTTGCGTAGCTTTCCTGAGAACCCATACCCACTAACACTGCCGTCAACACGGCATAGACCGCAATCAATAATAGAAAAATTTTGCGGTGCTGCAATAATGTCTTGTTCACAATACGCGTAAATCCAAAAAATCCCGGCAATTGTAATGAGCGAGTATAGTCACGGCGACGCGTTAATCGAAAACTACGGTGCGGTCGACGAGCCATAAAACTTTTAGTACGCGTGACGGCGGCAGCGAATGGACGTCGCACGGCAGTAATTAATTTCTGCTGGCTACTGATAGCAGTTTTCTTAGAACTGCGCGGCATTTGCACGAAGCCTTTTGATACGTTCAGACAGAGGCGGGTGGGTAGCGAAGAGCTTCGAGAAGAAGCCTGGTTTCAAAGGATCGTTAAGGAACATGTGCGCAGCCGAGGTATTCTGTCGCTGCATTGGTTTGCCATAGGCCTGGAGCTTGCCGAGCGCCATCGCGAGGCCCTCTGAGTCACGAGTCGTCAAAGCACCGGTTGCATCAGCCAGGTATTCGCGTTGACGGCTAATCGCCAGCTGCACAATCGTCGCAATAATAGGCGCTAATACGACAACGACAATACCAAAGACGAGAACGATCGGGTGGACGTTATTTTCGCGGCGATCACCACCAAAAAAGAACATGCGGATCACGATATCGGCTAAGATACCGATAGCACTCACGAGACCAAAAGCAATCATTGAAACACGAATGTCATAATTCTGAACGTGACCCATTTCGTGCGCCATCACCGCTTCTAGTTCACGGTCTTCCATGACATCAAGTAGCCCAGTCGTTGCAGCCACAACAGCGTGCTTTGGGTCGCGACCCGTTGCAAAAGCGTTTGGTGCAGAATCTTCGATGATATAAATCTTTGGCGTTGGAATACCTAGCGTAATCGCCAAGTTTTCGACAATACGAAATAATCGCGGATTATCACGTTTCTGGATTTCCTTTGCACCAGTCATTGCCAGGGCTAATTTACTTGAAATAAAGTATTGAATAAAGGCATACACAGCCGCCGCACCAATAACCCAGTACAGGATATTTGTGTCACCAAAGTAGAGGCTGACTAACCAACCAATTGCACTAATCAGGCCAACGAAAACAGCCATAATCAGAAGAGTATTTCGTTTATTTACAGCGATTGCTTTGTACATATCTACCCCTTATTATAACAGATTAGAGCTTCATTTCTTTGTGTGCTTTGAGCAGAATATCATACAATGCTTTGTAATTACTGATACTCATATTCGCCTTTGTAAAAATATAGACAACGTTGTCAACGACTTCAATATTAACTTCAAATGGCAGGTCGTGGAGGTGTGCCATAAAGGCCGGATTCAACAACTCAAAACTCGTTACCTTTTCGAGGTCACTCGCATAGACATCATACATTTTATTAAAGTCACCCCACTCCATTTGTACTTTCGTCAGACCCTTTACGGGCCAGTTGATTAGTCCAGAGCGTCGTTTCACCAAAATACGCCCATATGTTTTAGGGACATTGGTTTGCATGACGAGGTACTGATCACCCACAACACCAGCCGTCTTAACGTGAACGGGTTCGTAGGTATACAGCTGCGTCAAAATATTGTTCGTGTAACCGATAACATGATTGTTGATGTCAGAAGTACCGAACCGCCCCTTACTAAATAAGTAGCCATCAACAGGCAGGAGTAGCCAGCCCCAGTCCGGCGAATAATACTGGTTGGTGCTCTTTGCAAAACTTCTAATTTCACGACTCGTCTTTAGTGGGTCGAGCGTTGACTGCTCGATACTTTGAAGAATCCAATCATTGCCTCGTCGAATAAAATGCCAGTATTCAGTAAACGAGTTTTTGTCCTGGAACAGCAATACGCTCGTACGCGTGTCGATCAGCTGATCTTTCGCCGTTGCGGTGATACCAAGCGTAAACATGTCATTGTCGTTATTATCTGAATCCTCGGCGTCAACGATGACAGATTTATTTATCCTGACATCCGTCATCCTGTTCACGCGGTGTGCGCCGTTGAGCGCGTGCATCATGAGCGTGATGTGTTGGTGATACTCGGGTGACAGGTAGCGACCCATTGACTCGGTGTCAAAATTTGACCAGTCCTGCTGAAACTTAAGGAAAATACCCTCAGCATATTTCTTGAGCTTCTTTTCATTCCAGTTGTAATCTTTTTTCTCGGCAGCGCGCAGTGCACTGGCGACCTGCTTGCTCTGCTTTAACTTCGTGAACCAATCATATAGCCCACCGCCCATTCCCAATAAGGCCCCGATTGCGATTGGCAAGAATACGTAGAATGCCAGGACAAACTGTCCACTCATTCCGGCCGCGATCAGTAATGCGAGAGCTATGAGACCGGCAACCACCCAGCCAATGACCTGTAGTACCGTCCAGGCAAACTTGTAATACCCAGCTCGTAACGCTTTACCCAACCCATACATTGGGAAGTATCCAATCATCGCAATGACAGCAAGAATGCCGCCACCGCCCGAACCACCAGAGCCCCCGCCCGAACCACCACCGCCCGCTCGAGCGAAGTCCTCTAAGATAAAGGAGAAGTGATCAAGGAGAAGGAAGCCCACCATCTAAGTAACGATCTTTTAAAGCGTCTTAGAATTTAACTTCAGTAGGCTTGTTGGCTGCGGCACGTTCTGATTCTTCAACGTCGAAGAATTCTTTGTTCACGAATTTGAAGATTGAGGCAACGATGTTTGCTGGGAAGGTTTGGATCTTGGTGTTAAGATCACGAACACCACCGTTATAGAATCGGCGAGATGCTTGAATCTTATCTTCGGTGTCGACAAGCTCTTGTTGTAGTTCAACGAAGTTTTGGCTGGCTTTTAGGTCAGGATAGGCTTCAGCAACTGCGAACAAACTTTTAAGTGTGTCCTCGAATTGATTTTCAGCAGCAGCTGTTTCTTGCACACCCTTAGCATTCAGGACGTTCGCGCGCGCTTCGGTCACAGCAGTAAAGACACCGCTTTCGTGCTTTGCGTAACCCTTAACAGTTTCAACTAGGTTCGGGATCAGATCCAAACGACGCTTTAGTTGTACATTGATATCGCTCCATGCTTCATCAACACGAACACGGAGTGTCACAAGACTGTTGTAAGTTGCCCATAAGAAAATACCGATTACGACGACGACTGCAAGAATAATCCAGATTGCTAACATTATATTTCCCTCTTTTAATTACTGTCTTCAGTATAACAAAAACTCGGTCAAAAACCGAGTTAGTAACACTTTGGTGCGCAGAGCGGGACTTGAACCCGCACGGCCTTGCGGCCAAGAGATTTTAAGTCTCTCATGTCTACCGATTCCATCATCCGCGCACGAATAGTATAAGTACTTCGACACCCTCTGCCGAGAGATCACTTGGAGGCACGTACGGGAGTCGCACCCGTCTACGCGGTTTTGCAGACCGCTGCGTAACTGCTCCGCCAACGCGCCATCTCGACATATTATAGCAGAAGGGTGGCAATATAAACCCAGCTGCTATAGATTGCCGCGTTTATTCAAGAACCGGTAACTCAAGTGAGCCTGGATCAACGTGTTTGAGACGCCAGTCAATTAACTTTAAACGTTCCTCAGGAGTAACCGGATACCAATTCTCACTAGTCAAAGGACTCAACACACTGCCATTACCGTTACGAACCGATTCCAGCACCGGCAACAGGTCACCCGAGAATTCAGCAACACGGGCTAGCTTCTTTTCAGTCTCAGTGCGGTTGTCAGCCAGCATTGGTTCGAGCGTTGCCTGAATATCACGTTCTATTTCGAGGTGACGATTCAAAATATTTTGAGTCATTTTTTCAACTTGATGTTCACGAGCCAGTGTCTTTACAAAGAACGGGTCATTAAGATATGACTCAGAACCGTTTGCACGAAGTGCCTGTAAGAACCCTACGTACATTCGATAGCCATCAGGGGTCTCACCGAACGTTGCTTTGATCCATGGAATAATCTCATCCCCCACAATCACTTCATGTGCCGTTGCCACTTCTACGCCCTGAATGACGTATGGTTGCCCAATTTTAACCTCGTGAGTATGAAACGGTACAACACCTTGACTGTGATCAAGTGGGACCGAACGCTCGACATGAATGCCCTCTCCATCACGAGTGTTATACGCATTTAAACTGTATGGTGTGCCGAGTGAATAAAGGCCAGCTCCGCCACTTCCGTAGCCAAGTATACCGGCGACTGCACGATCAGGAGCAAGCACACCAATCGTCGCGTCAATTTTTTTTATAGTATCGGTCGTTACCGTTTGCACAAAGGCGACAGGCTCACCTTCATGACCCTCGAGGTGTTCGAAGGCTGATTCGATACTCGCAAGCAAATCCATATTTAGATTTCCCTCTTCATCGATACCATCCACACAAGCGGCCGTCAGATCGTAGGCTCGCTTGTCCCCACCGAAACTAGCACGGCGCGCGAGAAAGTGAAGATATAGAGGGCTGTCGCGTAGTCGTTCATCTAGTTGCGACACATCAAAAACGACTGGCTTTAGTTGCTCTGATTTGTTCGATACTAGTTCCATATATCCCCTGACTTATTTTCATTATTCTAAATCCAAATCATAACCCGTACAAGCATAAGCGTTGCATTGATTGTCCTGAGGCATATTTAGGCATAAAATAAGGGAGTGAAAAAGTTCTACAACGTACTCGCTAACACCCTGATTGCCAACGTCACGACAAGTTTCCTGTGGTTCGCACTCACCTTTTGGGTGTACCTTGAGACGCAGTCAGTGTTGGCAACGGCTATCATCGGTGGATCGTACATGTTATTGGTCGCAGTATTCAGCCTATTCTTTGGCACCATCGTCGACCATAACAAAAAAAAGAAAGTCATGCTTGTCTCGAGCATTATTACCTTCATCGCCTACGCCGTGGCAGGCACCCTCTATTTCCTATTTCCCAAAGAGGACCTCGTCGACTGGGGTTCGATTGTCTTTTGGTTCTTCGCTGGTATCATCCTGATTGGTGGTGTGGTTGAGAATATGCGCAATATAGCGCTCTCAACGACCGTCACATTACTCGTTCCAAAAAAGGATCACGCTAAAGCGAACGGCTTAGTCGGTGCCGTCCAAGGTGTCGCCTTTTTGGTGACGTCGGTATTCAGTGGACTATCGATCGGATTCCTGGGGATGGGTTGGACTTTAGTTATTGCTATCGTATTAACAGGTGTGGCGCTGATACATTTATTTTTTGTCGATATCCCCGAAGACGAGATCTTGCACGATCCAGCACTGACATCTAACAAGATCGACATCAAAGGGAGCATCGCCGCAATCCGCGTCGTACCCGGACTCATCGCATTGATTATATTCTCAACGTTCAACAACCTGATCGGCGGTGTTTTTATTGCACTCATGGACCCGTATGGCCTGACGCTGTTTTCGGTTCAGGTCTGGGGGATCGTACTCGGTATCACCAGCACGGGATTTATTGTCGGTGGGTTGATTGTCGCCAAAAAAGGACTCGGCAAAAATCCTTTACGTACACTCCTGCTCGTTAACGTTGCGGCCGGTGTCATCGGGATGCTATTTACCATCCGTGAATTCTGGTTGCTATACGTCGTAGGGATATTCATCTACATGACGCTGATCCCTGCCGCCGAAGCCGCCGAGCAAACCATTATTCAACGCGTCGTGCCTTTTAAGCGCCAAGGTCGCGTCTTTGGATTTGCCCAGAGTATTGAAGCGGCGGCGGCACCAATTACCGCCTTTTTGATTGGACCGCTTGCTCAGTTCTGGCTGATCCCGTTCATGAACAGCCCGCGCGGTGATGCCGAGCTGGGGTGGCTACTAGGTGCCGGCGATGCGCGCGGTATCGCACTGATATTCTTTATTGCCGGATTTATGGGAGTTGTGATTGCCCTGCTTGCCTTCCGAACCAAGGCCTACGCCTTACTCAGCTCCGTTTATCAAAAGGCCTAAACGAGATAACTAGTTTGTTGTTGCTTCGATAGGTTCGTCGTCGAGTTTGAAGTTATTTACTTTCCATGTGTCACCATCTTTTTTCAAGATCACACGCATATAAACATCTTTACCCTGCGCATTTACTGCATATGTGACAGCCGCTGAACTCGTCCCATTATCGGTTGAAACCACCTGTCCAGTGACTTTTTCATCACCTTTTATCTGTGCTTTGGTTGATTCAACCAGTGCAGAGATTCGTTCTGGAGTTGCCGCCTTTTGGAAATTGTCAGTCGTGAGTGCATAGGCAGCGACCGAGTCACCACCTTGTACTGCGTCGACAAAAGAATTGCTAACTTTTAGTGGCGCCGCGGTCGCCTGGGTGATAACGAAGAATAGCACTCCGACTAACACGCCACCAAGCAGGATGAGCAGTCCGACGATACCAAGGACAATTTTTAGCGCTTTTGGTGCTTTCTTTTTAGGTACGGGTTCATCCGGAAGCTGTGGTGCATATGGTACAAATGGCGCCGGAGCGACAGGTTCCGGATATATAGAGGGTGGTGTTGGCTGCGGTACAGTATCGTCATGTTGCATAGAAAGAATCCCGTTTAAGCTACTGCATTCAGCATAGAGCATCGCACTGTATTTGTTAAGATATAACTATAAGCGTAATACCACAAAGTTTTGTATATGTAAATATAATTGTATAATAGTAACAGGTGGATACCAATCAAGACGCTTAACAAAGGAGTTACTATGTTAACAATCAAGAAAAAGTTTCCTATTACTAAACCATATGTCTATGGATTATCAGCCTTTGTTGTGGGCTATGGCGCCGTTATGTACGGACTAATCACACTACCCCAGCGCGTCGACTATGATAGCCTGGCAACGCTAGGTATTAATATTGGCGCAGTCACAGATGTCAAAGTTGAATCAGCCGCCGAGACGGCCAAGAATGACACTACCAATCAGCCAACCAACGCGGGCATGGATGTTGCCGACCAACCCTCAACCGCAACGCCTACACCAACAGCAGCACCCCCAGCAGCGGTAACGCCGGCGACTTCAGCTCCTGTCGAAACACCCGTAACAACGCCTGTTGTGACGGTGCCGGAAATACCCGTAGACCCAACACTACCTGTCGAGGTTCCACCGATCACTGATCCAATAGAGGACCTTGTCGGCAACACCATTGATGCTGTTCTACCCCTTTAGTTATCTAGACAACGCAGCGTAGCAGCTGCTTGTCGATCGTAATCTTCGTCTTCGAGTTAGCATCGAGTGTGACAATTTCGCCATCAAGTTGCACCAATGTCCGTTTGCTCGTCGTAAAATCAAAACGCTTCACTTGAGTATCTTCTTTCACTCCAGTGATCGACGCCTGTAACAGACTAGCAATA
>Ga0247813_10001454_pt1 | contig 18014 bp, 26 predicted proteins | sample UWRJL169409C1_FD_180719 | JGI IMG/M metagenome (GOLD analysis project Ga0247813, IMG submission 180719) | Plant litter microbial communities from Arlington Agricultural Research Station in Wisconsin, United States - UWRJ-L169-409C-1 | ecosystem: Environmental > Terrestrial > Plant litter >... | reverse complement strand
AGCCGGTGTCGACTACAACGTCGTCGCCGTCGGCATCGACCCGTCGGAGACCCCCGGTCTCGCGAAGAAGAAGCAGGCGAACTACCTCGCCGCCCTCGCCAAAGCGCAGGGCAAGCCGTCGGTGCCCACGTCGTCGTGGCGGTTTCTGACGGCGCCGCAGGACGAGGGTTTTCTCAAGGACAAGCGCGAAAGCACGGCGGTTCGCCGTCTCGCCGAGGCCGTCGGCTTCGGCTACCGCTACGACATCCAGACAGAGACCTACGCCCACGGCGGCGGCATCTTCTTCATCGGCCCCGACGGCACCCTCAGCCGCACCCTCTGGGGCATCCAGTTTCGCAGCAAGGACGTTCGCCTGGCGATCGTCGAGGCCGGGCAGGGGCTCGTCGGCACCGTTGTCGACCGCGTCGTGTTGTCCTGCTTCCAGTTCGGGCCTGAAGGCCAGTATTCTATGTATGTCTGGGGCGTGATGCGCCTCGGTGGTATTGCGATGGTCATCGGCATGGCCATTTTTCTGTTTACACTCTTTCGTCGGGAAAAGCGCCGCGAGCAAGAGCTCGAGCGCGAAGCCGGCGGAACGCAGTAAGAGTCACGGAGACCGGGAATGGACGCTGAACAGCTCAAGCAGCTCCAGAGCATGCACCTGCCCCTTGACGGGGTGTGGTTGCCGAAGGCCACCTCGACGATCGCCCACGTCGTCGATGATCCGTTCTGGATCATCTACTGGGCCTGCGTCATCGCCTTTGTGCTGATGATGGCGCCCATGTTCTGGTTCGCGTGGAAGTACCGCCGCAAGTCGGCGGAACAGAAGGCGCTGAGCCAGATCGACCACAGCCAGGCGATGGAAATCGCGTGGTCGGTGCTCCCGCTCGTGTTCTTCTTCTGGGTCTTCGTCCTCGGCTTCCGCGGCTTCCTCGAGATGTTCGTCGCGCCCGCCGGCGCGACGGAAGTCCAGGTCCAGGGCCAGAAGTGGCAGTGGTCGATGGCCTACGACCACAAGGGCGACCGCGTCTCCGTCGGCGGCGTCGGTGCCGAATTCGTGTTCCCGAAGAACAAGAAGTTCAAGCTGGTGCTCAAGTCCACCGACGTGTTGCACTCGTTCTACGTCCCGAACTTCCGTATCAAAACAGACGTGATCCCCGGCCGCTACACCACCTTGTGGTTCGAAGCGACCGAGGCCGGCGAGTACCCGCTGCTCTGCACCGAGTACTGCGGCACCGACCACAGCAACATGCTGGGCAAGATCAAGATCGTCGACACCGAGGCTGAGTGGCACGCGTGGCTCGACAAGATGAACACGACCGTCGTCGACGTCCCGACCGGCAAGAACCTCTTTGAGACCAAGGGTTGCACGGCCTGCCACAGCGTCGATGGCAGCACCGGTCTGGCCGGTCCGACCTTCAAGGGCCTGTGGGGGCGCAACGAGCAGACCAACAAGGGTCCCATCACCGTGGACGCCGACTACATCACCGAGTCGATCCTGCAGCCGCAGGCGAAGCTGGTGAACGGCTACCAGCCCGTGATGCCGACCTACCAGGGTCAGCTCAAGCAGGATCAGATCAACGCCATCATCGAGTACATCAAGACCCTGAAGTGATGGCGCCTTCTGGCGCGCCTTCAGGCTCCTGAATCTTTGAACCCTCTTTTGCATTCGCTACGCATCCGGAGCCGGCCATGACCGAGACCACTGCTGCCGCCCACGTCGGGCACGACCATGGGCATGACCATGCTCATGGCGAGGAGCCCAACTACCTTCAGGCCTCCCACGGCTTGAAGTCCTGGATCTTCACCGTCGATCACAAGCGCCTCGGCGTGATGTATCTGGCGGCGGTCAGCTTCTTCTTCTTCGTCGGCGGCCTCGCGGCGCTGCTCGTGCGCACCGAGCTGCTCACGCACACGAAGACGATCATGGACGCCGACACGTACAACCGGTTCTTCACGGTTCACGGCGCGATCATGGTGTTCCTGGTGATCATCCCGTCGGTCCCTGCGGGCCTCGGCAACTTCGTGTTGCCCCTGCAGCTCGGCGCCAAAGACGTGGCGTTTCCGAAGCTCAACCTCTTGAGCTTCTGGGTCTACTGCACCGGCGCCGTCATGGCCGTCAGCGCGATCCTCATCGGCGGCGTCGACACCGGCTGGACCTTCTACACGCCCTACTCCTCGACAACGTCGGGCAGCGTCGTGATGATGGTGGCCGCGGTCTTCGTGCTCGGTTTCAGCTCGATCTTCACCGGCATGAACTTCATCGTCACCATCCACAAGCTGCGTCCCCCGGGCATGACCTGGTTCAAGATGCCGCTGTTTCTGTGGGGCATCTACTCGACCTCGATCATCCAGGTGATGGCGACGCCGGTCCTCGCGATCACGCTGCTGCTGTTGATCATGGAGCGCGTCATCAAGGTCGGTATCTTCGACCCCGCCCTCGGCGGCGACCCGGTCCTCTTTCAGCACTTTTTCTGGTTCTACTCGCACCCCGCCGTCTACATCATGATTCTGCCGGGCATGGCCGTCATGTCAGACATGATTGCGGCGTTCACGAAGAAGCGCGTCTTCGGCTACCGCTTCGTCGCCTTCTCGTCGCTGGCGATTGCGGTCATCTCGTTCATCGTGTGGGGCCACCACATGTTCGTGTCGGGCCAGAGCGAGCTCAGCTCGATGGTCTTTTCGTTCCTGACCTTCCTCGTCGCCATCCCGTCGGGCGTGAAGGTCTTCAACTGGATCGCCACGATGTACCAGGGCTCGGTCTCCTTCGAGACGCCGATGCTCTACGCGCTCAGCTTCCTCTTCTTGTTTTCGATCGGTGGTCTCACCGGCATCTTCCTTGGCACCCTCTCCGTCGACGTGCATCTCCACGACACCTACTTCGTCGTCGCGCACTTCCACTACGTGATGATGGGCGGCACGATCATGGCCTTCTTCGGTGGCCTCTATTACTGGTGGCCCAAGATCACCGGCAAGATGTACTTCGAGCGTACGGGTCAGATCGCGGCGATCATGGTCTTCATCGGCTTCAACCTGACCTTCTTCACGCAGTTCTTCCTCGGCAGCCGCGGCATGCCGCGCCGCTACTACAACTACCTCGCCGAGTTCGAGGACCTGCACAAGCTGTCGACCTTCGGCGCCTACTTCCTCTTCGCTGGCCTGTTGCTGTCGCTCGGTACCCTCGTGCACTCGCTGCTCAAGGGTCCGAAAGCGCCGGCGAACCCCTGGGGTGCAAAGACCCTCGAGTGGACGCACACGGCGTCGCCGCCCATCGAGCACAACTTCCACGAGACGCCCCACGCGCCCGCGGCCCCCTACGACTACGACACCTGATCGCACCCTCTCGACGGCGGCACCGTCGTCGTCGAGAGACCATGGCTTCATGAGGATCCAATGAGCCCCACCGAAGGCAAATTCCCGCTCGCGCAGCACTTCTCCGATCCCGAGCAGCAGCTCGATTCGAACAAGCTGGGCATGTGGCTGTTCCTGGTTACGGAAATCCTGCTCTTCGGCGGGCTCTTCTGCGCCTACATCATCTTCCGGTCGCTGCATCCGGTGGCCTTCCACGAGTGCCACAAGCTGCTTGACTGGAAGCTCGGCGGCATCAACACCGTGGTGCTGCTCATCTCGTCGTTGACGGCAGCGCTCGCGATCCGCGCGGCGCAGGTCAATGACAAAGCCGGCATCAAGCTCAACATCATCATCACGATCCTGTGCGCGGTGACCTTCATGGTCATCAAGCTCGTGTTCGAGTGGCCGGCGAAGTTCGATCACGGCTACCTGCCCGGCTACAACTTCATGGGCCACGTCGCGAACCCCGACCAGGCGCACATCTTCTTCGGCCTGTACTTCCTGATGACCGGCCTGCACGGCATCCACGTCGTCATCGGCATCATCTTGTTCAGCTGGTTGCTGATCAAGACGTACAAGGGCCAGTTCCACAGCGGCTGGTGGCAGCCCCTCGAGCTCGGCGGCCTCTACTGGCACGTCGTCGACTTGATCTGGATCTTCCTGTTCCCCCTCTTCTATCTGGCGGGCTGAGTCTCCTTCGACTCCATCGTCGTCGTCACGAAGCCCCTTCGCCGAGATTTCCCGATGTCCAACCACGAAGTGTCCCACGACTACCCGCAGCCCTTCCTGGGCCTCACGCCCCGCGCTGTGGAGGCACCGCACGCGCACGTGTTGCCAAAGGCCGTCTACTTCGGCGTGCTGGGCGCGTTGTTGTTTCTCACCGTCGTGACGGTGGCGACGGCGCAGCTGGACCTCGGTGTCTTCAACCTGCCGCTGGCGATGCTGATTGCCGGGACGAAGGCCACCCTCGTCGCCAGCATCTTCATGCACTTGTACTGGGATCATAAGTTCAACCTGTTGCTCTTCGTGAGCTCCCTGTTGTTCCTGTCGATCTTCGTCGTGCTCTCGATGCTCGACACCGAAGGCCGCGGCATGGTCGACCACCAGCGCGAGAACTTCCTGCCCCGCGACGAAGTCGTCGAAAAGGCTCCCGACGGCGTCATGCACCCCGGCCAGCCCTTCGGCGCCACCGCCTGGGACGCCAACCACGAAGCCTTCGAAGCCAAGCACCCCGAAGGTCACGACGGGGGCCACGCCGCCCCCGCCGGCGGCCACGCCGCCCCCGCCGCCGCTCACCACTGAGGCGACGACGACGACGACGACGATGACGACGAAGGCGGCCGCGAGGTCGCCTTCTTCATTTTCGTGCACGTCGCCAGCGCGGGGCAGGGCGGATGTGTCGGCGTGTTGCAGCCGACGTCGTCGCTTTACGGATGTGGTCGACGCGGGGTCTCCTTCACAGGAGGCCAGACATGAACAAGCTCATCGCCCTCGCCGCTGTCGTCCTGCTCGCCCTTCCCGCCGCTGCCCACGGCAACGACCGTCGTCACGATCACGAAGACCGCCGCGCCGACAACCGCGGCTACGAAAGCGTGATCCGTGATGGCATCCGCCGGGGCGAGCTCACGAACAACGAGGCGAACCGCCTGCGCGAGCAGGTGCGCGCCCTCGAAGCGATGCGCCGCAGCGCCCTGCGTGACGGTCGCCTCGACCGCGGTGAGCAGCAGCGCCTCGCGCGCGCCGAGGACCGCCTTGAGGACCAGATGCGTCGCGAGCTCAATGACCGCCAGGATCGCGATCGCTTCGGAGATCGCGGTCGCGACAATCGCCCCGTGGTGATCGTCCACCGCCAGACCTGAGCACATCGACGAGCATGCACGATGACGACACCCGGGGCGTGATGCCGCAGGGTGTCGTCGTCGTCGTCGTTGTTGACAAGTGATCCGGGTTTGTGATGCCGCATTGCACTGAAGGGTGTGGACAACTCGCGTGTCGTGTGGGAGGAACCGCCCACGAGATCGCCCTTCGGGGTGATCTCACTCTCTCTGCCACGCATATGCGCTGTGCAGCACACCGGGTTGCAACGTCGTTGACGACGTGGCGCCCACTCGGGGCCGAGAACCCGAAGACGCTTCGCGTTTTCGGGGGTATGGCCACGGAGGAACAATGGGTATTCGGACATACAAGCCCACGTCAGCGTCGCGTCGCGATATGACCGGGAGCGACTTCGCGGAAATCACGAAGTCGACGCCAGAAAAGAGCCTGACCAAAGGCAAGTTCAACCCCGGTGGCCGTGGCAACACGGGTCGCATCACGGTCCGGTACCGTGGCGGTGGTCACAAGCGGAAATACCGCATTGTCGACTTCACGCGCGACAAGGTTGGCGTCCCCGCCAAAGTCGCTTCGGTCGAATACGATCCGAACCGCACCGCGAACATCGCCCTGCTCCACTACCTGGACGGCGAGAAGCGCTACATCCTCTCTCCTGTGGGCCTGCACGTCGGCGACGTCATCGTCGCCAGCACCACCGCGGACATCAAGCCCGGCAATCACCTGCCGCTGGCCAACATCCCCGTCGGTACGCAGATCCACAACATCGAGCTCAAGCCCGGCAAGGGTGGCCAGATGGTCCGTTCGGCGGGTGCTTCGGCCCAGCTGATGGCTCGTGAAGGCGTCTACGCTCAGGTCCGTCTGCCCTCCGGCGAAACCCGCCTGGTGCTGTCGGCTTGCACGGCGACGATCGGTCAGGTCGGCAACGCTGAGCACGAGCTCGTGAAGCTCGGCAAGGCCGGCCGCAAGCGTTGGCTCGGCAAGAAGCCGCACGTCCGCGGCGTCTCCATGAACCCGGTCGATCACCCGCATGGTGGTGGCGAAGGCCGCACCTCCGGCGGTCGTAACCCGGTCACGCCCTGGGGCAAGCCGACGAAGGGTCACAAGACCCGCAACAACAAGCGGACCGATCGACTCATCGTTCGCCGTCGCAACAAAGTCTGAACACCCCTTTCTTGAGGTATTGATACATGCCACGCAGCATCAAGAAGGGTCCGTTCATCGACCATCACCTTTGGAAAAAGGTGACGAGCAACGGCGACAAGAAGGTCATCAAGACCTGGTCGCGCCGTTCGATGATCGTGCCCGAATTCATCGGCCAAACGTTTGCCGTCCACAACGGCAAGAAATTCATCCCCGTGTTCGTTACCGACAATATGGTTGGTCACAAGCTCGGCGAATTCGCCCCTACTCGGACCTTCGTCGGCCATCCGGCCGACAAGAAGGCTCCGGCTGCGAAGAAGTGAGGTCTGCCAATGACTGAGCAGAAAAAGCCCAAGCGTGAAAAGCAGAAGGCCGAGCTCCGCAAGCAGGCTCGCCTTGACGGTCCCGCCACTGCCAGCATGACCAGCGTGCGCATCAGCGCTCGCAAGGCCCGCGTCCTCGCCGACGTGGTCCGTGGTATGCCGGTGGAGCAGGCCCTGACGGTGCTCGCCTTCCAGCAGCGCGCCGGTGCACCTTTGCTGAAGAAGGTTCTGGACTCCGCGGTGGCGAATGCCGACCAGCGGAAGATGGACCTGGATACGCTCGTCGTCGCTGACGTGCAGATCGACAAAGCAGGAATGCTGAAGCGATTCCTGCCGCGCGCCCACGGTCGTGCCACTCCCTTCAAGAAGCAGCTCTCCCACATCACTGTCAAGCTCGCCGCCGCGACGTGACGCCGTAAGGACACACCATGGGTCAAAAGACACATCCAACAGGCTTCCGTCTCGGCGTCATCCGCAGCTGGGACAGCCGCTGGTTCCGTGAGAAGGGCTACGCTGAGTGGCTCCACGAGGACCTGAGCCTCCGCAAGTACATCCACGACAAGCTCAAGTCGGCCGGCATCAGCCGCGTTGACATCGAGCGCGCCGCGAACAAGTGCAAGATCAACGTGCACACCGCGCGTCCTGGCATCGTCATCGGCAAGAAGGGCAGCTCGCTCGAGCAGCTCAAGAAGGATCTTCAGAAGCTCACCGCTTCCGAGGTCTTCCTGAACATCCACGAGGTCCGCAAGGCCGAGACGGATGCGCAGCTTGTCGCCGAAAGCGTCGCCCAGCAGCTCGAGCGTCGCGTGGCTTTCCGCCGTGCGATGAAGAAGTCGATTCAGACCGCGCAGAAGTTCGGTGCCAAGGGCATCCGGATTGCGGTCTCGGGCCGCCTCGGTGGTGCCGAAATCGCGCGTCGTGAGTGGTACCGCGAGGGCCGTGTGCCCCTGCACACCCTCCGCGCCGACATCGAATACGGCTTTGCGCAGGCTTACACCACCTATGGTGTGATCGGCTGCAAGTGCTGGATCTTCAAGGGCGAAGTGCTCCCCACGAGCGCGCGCCGCAACTGAACCGAATTGTGCGCGCTGCGGCGTCGTGAGACGCCGTGGGCGAGGAGTTAGTCCGCCATGATGAGCCCAGCTCGCGTCAAGTATCGCAAGATGCACAAGGGCAATGTGAAGGGCAAAGCCATGCGAGGCCACGAGGTCTCGTTCGGTGAATACGCCCTCATCGCGACGGAGCCGGGTTGGCTCACGGCGCGCCAGATTGAAGCCGCTCGTATTGCGATGACTCGCAAGATCAAGCGCGGCGGCAAGATCTGGATTCGCATCTTCCCCGACAAGTCCTACACGAAGAAGCCTGCTGAAACCCGTCAGGGTAAAGGTAAGGGCAACGTGGAAGGTTGGGTCGGTGTCGTGCTGCCCGGTCGCGTCCTCTATGAGATGGAGGGCGTCGACACCCAGACCGCCATTGAAGCGCTCGCGTTGGCCGCTGCGAAGCTGCCCCTTGCGACCCGTTTCATCGACAAGAAGAACGACCTCTGAGCACCGCTCGGGCAGCAGCCGCCGACGTCAGCGATGACGGCGGTGGCTGTTGCTCGAATGGCACGCTCGCCGGAGACACCCATGTCCAAGAAGACCACTTTTGCTGGCAAGTCCGAAGCGGAGCTTGCCGACCTGGAAACGAAGACCCGCAAGGAGCTCTTCGACCTCAACTTCCAGCACGCCACTCGCAACCTCGCCAACCCGATGGAGCTCAAAGCCAAGCGCCAAGAGCTCGCCCGGGTCCTGACGGCGAAGAACGCCCCCAAGGCGTGAGCACGATGCGGCCCGTGTTGGGTCGCGCGTGTGTATGTGCTGGTGCGCGAGAACGGGGTTGACGCCTCGCATCGCGCCTGCCACGACGCCCTCAACGTTTTTTGATCAGATCGGAACGATCACCATGACCGAGCAGAACATCGAAGGCGGCGAGCGTGGTTGGGGTCGTACCCTGCGCGGCGTCGTGCTGAGCAGCAAGATGGCGAAGACGATCACTGTCGAAGTGGTCCGCACCGTCAAGCACCCCAAGTACAACAAGTTCCTCAAGAAGCGTGCGCGTTACTACGCCCACGACGAGGCCAACGAGGCTGGCGCCGGCGACAAAGTCGTCATCGTCGAATCGCGCCCCCTGAGCAAGCTCAAGCGCTGGCGTCTGCAGTCCATCGCCGAAAAAGCGAAGGTCTGATGCCCGCAGGAGTCGACGTCGTCTTCGGCGACGTCGACCCCGTTCGTGCTTCGGAGACCCTGGCCCGCCCCAGCACACCACGGTGCTGCCGCCGGCCCTGAGTCCGAAGCGTCTTGAACGACCTCAGGGTCTTGTTCAAGTCGTTTCCCCCGAAATCACGAGACCTCTCTCAACGACCACCTTTTGTGGGTTGTCGTCGACGTTTTTGCCCAGGCGAGTCCGCGGACCCGCTGGCACAGGAAGGTGAACGCATGATCCAGACCCAGTCCAACCTCGAAGTCGCTGACAACTCGGGCGCCCGCAAGGTGATGTGCATCAAGGTGCTCGGCGGCTCGAAGCGTCGCTACGCCTCGATCGGCGACGTCATCGTCTGCGCCGTCAAGGAAGCCGCCCCGGCCTCGAAGGTCAAGAAGGGTGACGTCGTCCGCGCCGTCGTCGTTCGTACCGCCAAGGAGCTTTCGCGCCCCGACGGTACCTACATCCGCTTCGACAACAATGGCGCCGTCCTCGTCAACAAGGACAATGAGCCGATCGGCACGCGCATCTTCGGGCCCGTCGCCCGCGAGCTCCGCGCCAAGAAGTTCATGAAGATCGTTTCGCTCGCGCCTGAAGTGCTCTGAGCGTCACCTCCACTTTTCTCTGAAAGGCACATCGCCATGTCGACCAAGTGCAAGATCAAAAAGGGTGACCTCGTGAAGGTCATCGCCGGTGGCAAGGACATCAAGGGCCAGTCCGGCAAGGTGCTGGAAGTCCTCAAAGACGGCGAGAGCGTTCGCGTTCGCGTCGAAGGTCTCCGGATCATCAAGCGTCACATCAAGCCCCAGCGTTCGGCCAAGCACCCTGAGGGTGGCATCGTCGAAGGCGCCGGCTCGATCCCCATCGCGCACGTCATGCTGTTTTCCGAGACCGAGAACCGCCCGGTTCGTACGGGCTCGGTCGCAAAGACCGGCGAAGGCAAGGCGAGCCTCCTCAAGGAGCGCACCGCCCGCGGCGCCAAGGTCAAGGCCGCCAAGGTCTGAACCTGGTTCTGATTTGAACTCATCGGACCCGGGTCGAGGTGAACCCTCCCCGACGTCCACGACAAGGAGTAACGAAGATGGCTTCCAAGAAGACCGATGATGGCGACCGCGCTGCCAAGGCCAAGGCCGAAGGCCTCGCGAAGAAGGCGGCCAAGGCCGCCGCGCAGAACACGCTCAAGGCGTCCGAGCTGCCGCCGGAAGAAAAGCGCCCCCCGCGCCTGCGCAACTTCTACAAGAAGGAAATCGCTCCTTCGCTGCAGAAGGAACTGAACCTCAAGAACCCGATGCAGGTTCCGCGTTTGACGAAGATCGTCGTCAACATGGGCCTCGGCGAAGCGGTCCGGGATCCGAAGATCCTCGACGCGGCCGCCGCCGACATGGCGAAGATCACCGGCCAGAAGCCCGTGCTCACCGTCGCCAAGAAGTCCATCGCCACGTACAAGCTGCGTGAAGGGATGAACATCGGCTGCATGGTCACCCTGCGCCGCGAGCACATGTGGGAGTTCCTGGACCGCCTGGTCAACCTCGCGCTGCCGCGCGTGCGCGACTTCCGCGGTGTCGCCGCCAAGATGGACGGCCGTGGCAACTACTCGCTCGGCCTCAAGGAGCAGATCATCTTCTCCGAGATCGACTACGACAAGGTCGACAAGCTGCGCGGCCTCAACATCACCTTCGTGACGACGGCGGCGAACGACGAGGAGTGCAAGGCACTGCTCACGCACCTCGGCATGCCCTTCAAGAAGTAGTCGACGGCCCAACCGCCGTTTTCGGCTCCCTCTCCAACTCCCTTTGTTGAAGGTCAACCAATCATGATGACCGATCCCATCGCCGACTTCCTCACGCGCCTGCGCAATGCCCAGCTCGCGCGCCACAAGACCACCACTGTTCCCTCGTCGAAGATCAAGGCGCGCATCGCCCAGATCCTCAAAGACGAAGGCTACCTCGACGACGTTCGCGTCGAAGAGAACGACGGCCGTGCGACCCTGCACGTCACGCTCAAGTACGACGAGCGCAGCCAGCCCGTCATCGAAGGCATCACGCGTATCTCGCGTCCAGGCCTTCGCCGTTACAGCGCTGCCGACGACATCGCCAAGGTGCGCGGTGGTATCGGCCTCGCCATCATCTCCACCTCGCGTGGCCTCATGACCGATGTCCAGGCCCGCAAGGACCGCGTCGGTGGCGAAGTCCTCTGCACCGTGTGGTGATCGCTGATCCGGTCGACGGCTTCGTCGTCGTCGACCGTTTCGCATCCTGCATCCAGAACGCACTTCAGAAAGCACTGGTACCCACATGTCCCGTATCGGCAAAAAAGCTGTCGAAATCCCCAAGAGCGTCAAGGTCGCTATCGCCAATGGCGAAGTGAAGGTCGAGGGCCCCAAGGGCAAGCTCACCCTCAAGCACCACGCCCAGGTCAAGGTTGCCGTTGAAAACGGCGCCGTGGTCATCTCGCGTCCCAACGAAGACCGCCTCGCTCGCGCGCTGCACGGCCTGACCCGCACCCTGGTGCAGAACATGGTCACCGGCGTCGACAAGGGCTTCACCCGTGAGCTCGACATCACCGGCGTCGGTTACCGCGCCGAGGTGAAGGGCAAAGAGCTGCACATGACGCTCGGGTTTTCGCACCCGATCGTGTTCAAGCTCCCCGAAGGCCTCACCGCGCAGATCACTGACGACAAGAAGACGCACATCGTCCTCTCTGCCGCCAGCCGCGAGCTCCTCGGCGAAACCGCCGCGAAGATCCGCTCGTTCCGCCCGGTGAACAAGGACCCCTACGGCCTCAAGGGTGTTCGTTACTCGACCGAGAAGCCCATCCAGAAGGAAGGCAAGTCCGGCGCCAAGTGATCCTTCTGAACCATCGACGTCGTCGATTCGGCGACGTCGGTGTTTCCACCTCATATCGAGGATGTCGGCACGCCCGGACAAATCCGTGCCCGCTACCCTCAGGAGTCAGTTTCAATGCGAAAGATCGACCTCTCCTCGCTGCGCCGCAAGAACCACAAGGAAGCGACGCGCGTCAAGCGTAAGCTCGGTATCCGCAAGCGCGTCGAAGGCCTTGCTGAGCGCCCCCGCCTGACGGTGTTCCGCAGCGCCAGCCACGTCTACGCCCAGCTCATCGACGACGCCAAGGGCATCACGCTTGCCCAGGCCTCGACGATCGACAAAGGCATCCGCGACGCGATGAAGGGCAAGAAGAAGTCCGACGCCGCGAAGGAAGTCGGCAAGGCCCTTGCCGAGCGCGCCAAGAAGGCCGGCGTTTCCGCCGTCGTCTTCGACCGCAACGGCTTCCGCTACCACGGCCGCATCGCCGCCGTGGCCGATGGCGCCCGTGAAGGTGGCCTCGACTTCTGATCCTCGTTGACCGCGTGCGCGCGGTCATCCACACCACTTCGAACGCTCAAGGACGAATCACATGGCAGAGAAGCCGATCAATCCGGAGACCCTCGGTGAGCTCACCGAGCGCGTCATCCACATCAACCGCGTCGCCAAGGTCGTGAAGGGCGGTAAGCGCTTCAGCTTCGCCGCGCTCATCGTTGTCGGCGATGGCGAAGGCCACGTTGGCGTCGGCCTCGGTAAGGCCAACGAAGTCCCCGAAGCCATCCGCAAGGGTGCTGATCAGGCCAAAAAGGGCCTGTTCAAGGTGTCCCTCAAGGGCACCAGCATCCCGCACGAAGCCAAGGGCCACTTCGGCTCCGGCCTCGTGATCCTCCGTCCGGCGTCTGAAGGTACCGGCGTCATCGCCGGTGGCACCGTCCGCGCCGTCCTCGAGGCCGCTGGCGTTCGCAACATCCTCTCGAAGTCCCTCGGGACCAAGAACCCCCACAACGTGGTCCACGCGACCGTCGACGCTCTTCGTCAGTTGAAGAGCGCTGAGCAGCACGCCGCCCGCCGTGGCGTCGAGCTCGTGACGGAGACGAAGGCCACCCAGGCGCCCGCCCAGGCCTGAACCCCTTGACGGTCGGCGTGTCGTCGTCAATGACGACGGCGCGCCTTCCAGCCGGAGAACACCATGTCTGAAGCCACCAAGATCCGCGTGACCCAGCTCCGCGGCCTTTCGCACAAGAGCGAGGCCCAGCGCCTCGTGCTCAAGGGCCTCGGTCTGCGCCGCATCGGCCACACCGTCGAAGTCCGCGACACCCCCGCCATGCGTGGCATGGTCGTCAAGGTGCAGCACCTCGTGAACGTCGAAGTCCTCAAGGGCGAAGCCGCCCTCTTCGGCCTCCGCCACCAAAACGGTGACGGCACGCTCAAGGCCGCGCCCGCGAAAGCGGCTGCTGCCCCCAAGAAGGCTGCTCCGAAGAAGGCCGCCGCAAAGGCCTGAACCAGGTGCGGTCGTCGGCCACACCGGCCGACATCTGCGCTTGCCAGACGGCTGGAGACAGGACAGTGTCCGCCTCCAGCCGTTTGTACAGATCACCACGTCGTCATCGACGACGTTGACGTAACCCCATCCGAGTCGTCGAGAGCCACGTCCACCGCAAGGTGAAGCTTTCGTTCGGCGCAAGGAGAAGATCAATGAGCACGAAGTCCCCCGAGATCCAGGGTCTCCACAATCTCGTCGCCGTCCAGGGTCAGCGCCACAAGCCCAAGCGTCTCGGCCGCGGCCGCGCCTCGGGTCACGGTAAGACCTCGGGTCGTGGCCATAAGGGTCAGAAGAAGACCAAGTCCGGCCAGGTTCGTCCGGGCTTCGAAGGCGGCCAGCTGCCCCTCGCCCGTCGCCTGCCCAAGCGCGGCTTCAAGAACTTCGACTTCCGCGTGGACTACACCGTCGTCAACCTCGGCCGCATTGCCGAGCGTTTCGAAGCCGGCGCTGTCGTTGATCCCGCGGCCCTCATCGCCTGCGGTCTCGTCACGAAGACCCGCATGAAGGTCAAGATCCTCGGCACCGGCGAGCTCCCGCTCAAGCTCACGGTCAAGGCCCACGCGATCTCCGCGGGCGCCAAGGCCAAGATCGAAGCCGCCGGCGGCACCGTCGAAGTCCTTGACGGTCCCAAGGCCAGCGCTTAACCAAAGCGCCTCTGACGCCGCGCTCGTTTTGAGCGCGGTGTTCGTTCATCGCTTGCCAGGCGTTCGTCGTCGTGGCCTTCGTGCGAGGTGCCTCCGTGGCTGCCGGTCTTGTCAACATGTTCCGCATTCCTGAGTTGCGGAAGCGCATCATCTACACGCTGGCGTTGCTGGCCGTGTATCGCATCGGCATCTTCGTCAGCACTCCCGGCGTCGACCGCGGGATCATGCAGGACTATCTGAAGACGTCGTCTGGCAGTGGCGGTGGCGGCCTTCTGGGCATGCTCAACCTCTTCTCCGGTGGCGCTCTCGAGCAGCTGTCCGTCTTCGCGCTCGGCATCATGCCGTACGTGACGTCGTCGATCATCATGCAGCTCATGACGGTCGTCGTGCCCGCCCTCGAGCGCCTCCAGAAGGAAGGCGAGCAGGGTCGTCGCAAGATCAACCAGTTCACGCGCTACGGCACCATCGTCGTGTCGATTGTCCAGGGCGTCATGCTCGCGCAGTGGCTCAAGGGCATCAACCAGAACGGTCAGAGCGTCGTCGACGCCGACTGGGCTGCTGCCTTCGGCGGCTTCGGCTTCACGGCGATGACCGTGCTGACCCTGACCACCGGCACCGCCTTCATCATGTGGCTCGGTGAGCGCATCCAGGAACGTGGCATCGGCAACGGCACCTCGATGATCATCTTTGCCGGCATCGTCGCTGGCCTGCCGAGCGCCCTGTACTCCCTCGCCGTCGGCGTGCGCGAGCAGACCTACACGATCCCCGAAGTGGCCATCCTCGGCGTCGTCGTGCTCGTCGTCATCTTTGCCATCGTGCTCATCGAGCGTGGCCAGCGCCGTATCCCGGTGCAGTACGCCAAGCGCATCGTTGGCAACAAGCAGTATGGCGGTCAGTCGACCCACCTGCCGCTCAAGGTGAACACCGCCGGCGTCATCCCGCCGATCTTCGCCTCGTCGCTGCTCATGTTCCCCGCCACCCTCGCGTCGATGTTCGACGATGCGTCGTGGGCCCAGGGTCTCCAGCAGGCGTTGCTCCCCGGTTCGTGGCAGTACATGACGCTGTACGTCGCGCTGATCATCTTCTTCGCGTTCTTCTACACCGCGATGGTCTTCAATCCGGTCGATGTTGCCGACAATCTCAAGAAGTTCGGTGGCTTTGTTCCCGGCGTGCGTCCCGGTCGTGAGACCGCCGAGTACATCGACCACGTGCTCAGCCGCATCACCTTCGCCGGTGCGATCTACCTCGCGATGATCTGCGTGCTGCCGAGCCTCATCCAGAACGTCACCTCGAACCAGGTGCCCTTCTACTTCGGTGGTACCGGCCTGCTCATCGTCGTCGGCGTCGCTCTCGACACCGCGCAGCAGATCGAAGGTCACCTGATCACCCGTCACTACGACGGCTTCGCCGGCCCCCAGGGCCCGCGCATCAAGGGCCGCGCTCGCACGTCGGAGAACCCGACCAGCGACGTCGTCCCCGAGCCTGTCGCGGCGATCTGATCCCGAGCTCTTCAGCACCTCACGCGCGGCCCACGGGGCCGCGCGTTGATGACCGGTGCACTCTTTTCCTGACCATCTGGTGGCGACGTCACCGCCACTTCTGCGGGGAGCAGCGACATGCGGATCATCCTGTTTGGACCTCCCGGCGCCGGCAAGGGCACCCAGGCCAAGCGTTTGGTGGAGCTCTACGGCACGCCGCAGTTGTCCACGGGCGACATGCTGCGTGAGCAGATCAAAAACGGCACGAAGCTCGGCAAGCAGGTCGAAGCGGTCATGAAGGCCGGCGGCCTCGTCTCCGACGACATCGTCATCGCGATGATTGCCGAGCGCATCGGCGACGGCGACTGCAAGAGTGGCTTTCTCCTCGACGGCTTTCCCCGCACGATCCCCCAGGGCCAGGCCCTCGACGCGATGTTGAAGTCGCGCGGCGTCGCCATCGACGTCGTCATCGGCATCGACTGCCCCGACGAGATCGTTCGCGACCGCGCCGTCTACCGCCGCACCTGCAGCACCTGCGGCGCGATCTATCACCTGCAGTCCATGCCGCCGAAGGTCGCCGACACCTGCGATCGCTGCGGTCACGTGGGCCTCACGCACCGCGCGGACGACACGCTCGAGAAGGTGAACAACCGTCTCGAGAAGTTCCACGCGGAGACGGCACCGCTGAAGGCCCTGTACGGCGACGTCCTCGAGGTCGTCGACGGCACGCAGAGCCCCGATCAGGTCACGACCGCGATCGGCCTCGTGCTGGCCCGCGTGAAGCGCAAGAAGAAGGTCTCGTCGCTGTCGACGATGATGGGCGCCTACGCCGGCGAAGGCCACACCGCCAACGCCAGCCACGGCGGCGACACGCCGCTCACGGCGCGCAAGGGCAACGTCACGCTGAAGGCCGGTGCGTTCGCCTACGGCGAGCCCGCGGCGCCGAAGTCGTCGAAAAAGGCGACGTCGAAGAAGGCCACGTCGACGGCGAAGAAGCCCGCGGCGAAGAAGGCCTCGAAGATCACGGCCACGAAGAAGCCGGCGAAGAAGATCGCCGCCTCGACGAAGAAGCCGGCAAAGAAGATCGCGAAGAAGCCTGCAGCGAAGAAGAAGGCAGCCGCGGCGAAAAAGCCCGCGGCGAGGAAGCCGGTCGCCAAGAAGGCAGCGAAAAAAGTCGGCAAGGCGTCGACGTCGAAGAAGGCCGCCACGCAGGCGGTGTCGACGTCGAAGAAGCCAGCGAAGAAAGCAGCGACTGTCGGCAAGAAGCCGGGAGCACGCTGAGGAAGGGCTTGTCAAGCGCGCTGGCGGCTGGTACGTCCGCGTCGCTCGGGTCCTCTCTTAGGGATCAGTCCTCTACCGGGACATGTGCACTGCCGTGAGGCAGCGGAGTAGGTCATGAAGGTTCGTGCGTCGGTCAAGGGCATCTGCGACAAGTGCAAAGTGGTTCGCCGCAAGGGCGTCGTTCGAGTGATCTGCTCGGATCCGCGCCACAAGCAGCGCCAGGGCTGACCCGCCCAGGTGACGTCATTCGGCGTCACCAACGTTTCGCGCATGGAGATCGACCGCCCTACGAGGCGTCGGTGGAGCGCGATGAGTAGCACCGGTCATTGTTTCCGGAAGTGCGCTCCCTCAGCCAGCATCGGCGTCATCTCGACGTCGAGCCTGGCCTCCATGCAGTTTTTTGATTTCGATGGGCTTTTGTAGCCTGTCGACGACTGTCTGGAGGCAAAAGTGGCTCGTATTGCTGGTGTCGACTTGCCGCGCAACAAGAAGATGGGTGTTGCGCTGACCTACCTCTACGGGATCGGTCCCGTTACGGCGCTCCGCGTCCTCACGCGCGCCAACATCGATCCCGAGAAGCGCTCGGACGACATCGGCGAAGACGAGATCGCCCGTATCCGTGACGTGCTCGAAGAGAGCTTCAAGGTCGAAGGCGACCTGCGCCGCGACGTCGCGATGAATATCAAGCGTTTGATGGACCTCGGTTGCTACCGCGGCCTGCGCCACCGTCGTGGTCTGCCGGTCCACGGCCAGCGCACCCACACCAACGCCCGTACCCGCAAGGGTCCGCGCAAGTCGGTCGCTCGCAAGGGCAAGTGAGCCGTCGGCGCCGTCTGGCGTCGCGCTCCTCCGATCTGGTTTCCGTCATACTTTTCGTCGCCGGCTAACGGCGTAGAGCAGGATCTAAAATGGCTTCTCCCAAGGGCAAGAAGAAGGTCAAGAAGAACGTCGCGCTCGGTATCGCGCACGTCTTCGCCTCCTTCAACAACACCGTCATCACCATCACCGACACCAATGGCGCCGCCATCTCGTGGTCGTCGTGTGGCGCTCGCCAGTTCAAGGGCTCGCGCAAGTCCACCCCGTTCGCGGCCCAGGTCGCGGCCGAAGACGCCTGCCGCAAGGCCATGGATCACGGCATGAAGGCCGTCGAAGTGCGCGTCAAGGGTCCCGGCTCCGGTCGTGAGAGCGCGCTGCGCGCCCTCGCCAACAGCGGCATGAAGATCACGCTCATCCGTGACGTGACCCCCGTGCCGCACAACGGCTGCCGTCCCCCGAAGCGCCGCCGCGTCTGAGCCGATGTCGACCACGACGTCGCGGCCCCGGTCGTCGACGTCGTGCTCGCGTTGTTGCTCTCGGTGTGTCGTCGTCGGTCTTTTATT
>Ga0247813_10001453_pt1 | contig 18023 bp, 10 predicted proteins | sample UWRJL169409C1_FD_180719 | JGI IMG/M metagenome (GOLD analysis project Ga0247813, IMG submission 180719) | Plant litter microbial communities from Arlington Agricultural Research Station in Wisconsin, United States - UWRJ-L169-409C-1 | ecosystem: Environmental > Terrestrial > Plant litter >... | reverse complement strand
CCGAATTTATAGGTTGAGTTTTAGCTATAACTTTGGTAGTAGCGCTATTAAAGCAGTTAGAGAACGCTCTAAAAGTTCCGATACCGAGCAAAATAGAGTTAAATCTGGGAATTAATTTAATGATTTGTCATTCCGAGCCTGCGAGGAATCCCTATAGTTAACTCAAAAGAGATCCTTCACTGCGTTCTGGATGACAAAGTGTTTTTAGGATTTGTCATTCCGAGCACGGGAGGAATCTCATACCAATTATTCGTCAATCACTTCATCATTTAGGAATCTCCAGTCTTTATTATCGATTTCTATTAATGCATTTTTATTCGCTCTAGACCAGCCTTTTAGTGCTTTTTCTCTTGCGATAGCATCATCAACATATTGATAATACTAAAAATGAACTAAATAAAAACAGTTATATTTTGACGTAAATGCATTATAAGCCTCAATGTGTTGTTGTAATCTACAAGATAAATCATTCTTTACTCCGATGTATAAAACGGTTCTTGCTTTATTAGTAAGAATATAAACGTAGTAATCATGATACTTCATTTATGAATTTACATAATAAATTATTCTTTTAAAAATTTGTCATTCGGAGCCTGCGAGGAAATTTAATAAAAAAGTTTAAAAGAGCTCCTTCACTGCGTTCTGGATGACAAAATTTAAAACCTATCCCTGCAAAACCTTATCCGGTGTAATAGGTAAACTCCTAATCCTTTTACCAGTTGCATTAAAAACCGCATTCGCTACAGCACCAGCAAAACCAATTAAAGCAATCTCTCCCATGCCCTTTGCTCCCATTGGGTTTACAATAAAGTCTGGTTTATCAATAAAAATTACATCAATTTCTGGTACATCGGCATGTACGGGAACATGGTAATCCGCGAAGTTATTGTTTACATATTTACCAAAACGATGATCTAGTAAGGCCTCTTCAGTTAAAGCCATTCCAATGCCACCAACTGCACCACCAACCATTTGGCTACGAGCAGTTTTCGGACTTACAATTTTACCTGAATCACCTACCGAAACAATTTTACTCACTTTAACTACACCAGTTAAATTGTGCACTTTAACCTGCACAAAGTGGATAGAAAATGAATACATCGAATATTCCTTACCCTGCTGATTTGCCTGAGATTGTTTCGTCACCTCAATCATTGGTAGGTTATTTTTCTTTAACACATCAACAAAGTTGGATGTTGCATCCATATTGGAATTGGCGGCTAATTCTGCAATAGTTGCTTTTAATGAAACGCAAACATCGTTAACAGCTGTACCAACAGTAGAAAGCGTAGCCGAACCACCCTGACTAGGTGCTGGTGGTAAAGAAGAGTCACCTAATTCAAAAGTGATCTTATTGGTTGGAATATTCAACAAGCGACTAGCAATTAATCCCATTCCAGTTCCAGTACCCGGACCGATATCACTCGTTGCACTTTGCAAAACCAAAGTTCCATCTGCTTTTAAAATACCTTTTACACTTGCTCTACCTCTACTGGCATTAAAAACACCAATACTTACACCATAACCAATTTGCCAAGGTCCTTCGGTAATACTTCCCGGTTTATTTTTTCTATTGCTCCAACCAATTTTAGCTGAACCCAATTTATAGGCTTCTTTAATATTTTTACTTGAGAATGGGATTTTCTTCGCTGGGTCTAGTTCCGGGTCGTTCTTCATTCTAAAATCTAGCGGGTCCATGTCTAACGCGTGTGCCATTTCATCAATTGCACTTTCTAAAGCAAATGCACCCGTAGCTTCACCCGGACCACGCATCCAAATCGGTACGCTCATATCCAATGGAACCACATAATAGTTAGTGTTCACATTTTCTGAATCGTACATCAACTTGGTCATGTTTACCACACCTTCGGTAAAGTTCTCGTAAGTAGCCGTTTGCCCGAAAGCAGTATGGGTAATTCCTGTAATCTTACCATCTTTGGTGGCACCTAAACCCACTTTCTGATAAGCTGCCGGTCTATTACCTACCATTGTAAACATTTGGTCGCGGGTAATGACTAATTTAACTGGTCTCTTTACCTGTTTGGAAGCCATTACCGTAGCAATCTCTACTGGCCAAGTTTTTAAAGCCATTCCAAATCCACCACCTACAAACTCAGAATTTACCTGTATTTTCTCCTGAGGGATTTTAAATACATTGGCGATAGTAGCTTGTGCAGCTTTCACTCCTTGTGTTTTTGCATAAACCGTTACTTGGTCATTTGCTCGCCAATCGGCAATAATCCCATGTAATTCCATCGGGTTATGCGTCTCAACAGGCATATCATAAGTCTGCTCAATTTTAACTTCCGCAGTTTTGTAGGCATCAGCAACCCCTCTTACATACGGCGGCTGACCCTGCAATTTCTTTGCGCTAGCATCAGCGATGCTCTTTTTAAAATCAGTATTAAAAGCAGCTTTTTCATAACTTACTTTTACCAAGGTTGCCGCAAAAGTTGCCCTCTCAAAAGTATCAGCAACAACCATCGCAATCGGCTGACCATTAAAAAATACTTGATCTGTATAAAAAATCTTCATCGGCGAACCACCTTCCTGCTCATAACCGGCAGCACTAGGTTTGTTCAAATGAGACAATACATCTAAAACACCAGGCGCATTTTTAGCCGCTTTAGTATCAATTGCCGTAATTTTTCCTTTTGTAATGGTACTGGTAACCAACACACCATAAGTTAAACCTGGTAATTGGTATTCAGCAAAATATTTTGCTTTACCGGTTACTTTATCTACACCGTCAACGCGGTCGTTTTCATCTACAAAAAATTCCATTATACTTTCGCTTTAGCTACGGTTAACGCCTCTATAATTGTATTGGGTGCCATTTTCAGTTTAAAATCATTTTCTCCGAAACCTTTAGCACCGTACATCGCAATCTTTGCAGCATCTTCAAAATTACTTGAGTTTGCCGTTTTTCCTTTTAGAAAGGTTTCTGCTTCGATTAATCGCCAAGGTTTATGCGCCACGCCACCCATCGCTAAACGAGCATTTGCGATAATACCATTTTTAAGCTCAAACGCAGCTGCTACAGAAACTAAAGCAAATGCATAAGAAGAGCGGTCTCTCACTTTTAAATAGTGGAAATTCTTATTCAAGTTGTTTACAGGAACTTCTAATCTTACAATCAACTCGCCTTTTTGCAAATTGTTATCTTTCTCAGGTGTTGTTCCTGCCAAACGGTGGAAATCTATAAAATTGATTTTTCTTTCGCCTTTTGCACCAGCAATTACTACCTGCGCATCCAAAGCCACTAAACCTACACACATATCACTCGGGTGTACCGCGATACAAGATTCAGATGTGCCAAATATTGCATGCATTCTATTGTAACCTCCAATTGCACCACAACCACTTCCGGGCTGGCGTTTATTACAAGGCATTGTGGTATCGTAAAAATAGCCACAACGGGTACGTTGCATCATGTTGCCACCAACTGTAGCCACATTTCTCAACTGTGCCGATGCGCCAGATTGCAAAGCCAACATCAATAAGGGAAATTGCTCTTTTATAATGGCATTTTCGGCCAACGCCGAGTTAGAAACCATTGCCCCAATATGTAGAACGTTATTTTTTAATTCAATTTGTTTGAGCGGTAAATGATTAATGTCAATCAGTTTTTCTGGAGCAGTAACTCCCCTTTTCATTAAATCTACCAAGTTGGTGCCACCAGCAATAAAGCTAGCTTTTGGATCTTTGGCCATTAAACTCAATGCAGTTTTAACCACAGCGGTTCTTACATATTGGAAATTAATCATATCGCTGTCCCCTTCTCTTTTACTTCTTGTATCGCATCAACTATATTTGGATAAGCACCACACCTACAGATGTTTCCACTCATGTATTCTCTAATTTCTTCTTTCGAGTTTGCATGACCTTCGCGTACACATGCCACAGCGCTCATAATTTGTCCAGGAGTGCAATAACCACATTGAAAACCATCGTGTTTAATAAAAGCAGCTTGCATCGGATGCAATTCATCGCCTTTGGCTAAACCTTCAATGGTGGTCACGCTTTTACCTTCATTCATTACTGCTAAACTCAAGCAAGAATTTACACGTTGTCCATCTACATGAACCGTACAAGCACCGCACTGCCCATGGTCGCAACCTTTTTTAGTACCCGTGAGGTGCAATTCTTCCCTCAATAAATCCAGCAAAGTAACCCTTGGCTCAATTTTAAGCGTATAAGGTTTGTTGTTAACTTTTAAGTTTAAAGGAATTTTCTCGAAGAGTTCTGCAAAACGTTCATCAACCTTTTTTTCTGCTGCTTTTAAAACCGTTAATGGGGTTAAAGACAAGGCAGTAAAAAGTGAAGTTTTCTTTAAGAAATCACGGCGAGTATCACCAGATTGGTTATTGTCAATTTCAGACATAGGAAAACAATTAAATATGCAATGGGATATTTTTCTAATATCGGAATAACAAATTTTGTTTTCTTAGGTTTTGGCAATTTAGAAGGAGTCTATTTACAACTACACTTGCTTGTCATTCCGAGGAACGAGGAATCTCTAAAGCGATTTACCTTAGAGATCCTTCTCTGCGCTCTGGATGACAAGGCTTATTAGAAAAACAATGTCTTAGCTTTTGGCTTTTTTAGCCCTTCTTTCCGCTGTATCTTTTTGGCTGCCCTTCGACACCCGCCACGGCGAGCAATCGCTCAGGAAGAGAGCCAAAAAGAATGCCGCTTCAATACTTGTCTGCCGTAGGCTGAAGGTTTATAGAACGAGGGCAATGGTTCTTTTGGAGGGTTGGTTTCCCTTCAGATTTCATTAAAATCACTATTCTACTTCAACTTGCATACTAATCCAATAAAGTCCCATTTGTCCTCTGTTTCTCATAGTGCCTTGTGGAAGTTTTTGTTTAGGATAACTTGAAATTGAATTATCAACTGCTTTTACAAACTTTGTTAACTCTGAAAGTCTGTTTTCAGAAAAATTAAGAATAGCCCAATCCCAGCAAGAATAAAATTGTAACATCCAATTCAATTCTTCATCCAGTTTTTCACTTTTTATATAATCATTTATAATTAAATAAGAATTAAAAATAACTTTCTCATTCAAATCACTAATTCCAGTAAAATAATCTGGTTCTATTAGTGAATACCAGTTTAAGAAAATTAATCTTTTTAATGCTTCATATTTAATTCCTGGATCTGAAGTTGAGTTAAACAATTCAAGATAATCTTCATGAATTTTTCTGTTTTTAGCAAAAGTTCCATTAGCCTCAAGTTCTGCATTTAGCTCCTCGAAATGTTTATCCTCAGGCATCGAATAATATAATTCTATCTCTAAAGCTGACAAGCTTTCTAACGAATAATCCATATTTATATAATTATTACAAACATAAATTTAAAATTATAATATGTTTTTATAATCAATCCTTTAAAAATTGACGTTAAACTGTAAAGAAGAGATTTCTCGTCGCTACGCTCTGTCGAAATGACGATACATTATACAAAAAAAGCCGCAGAAACTCAGATAAAAATCTGCGCATCTGCGGCTATTAATTTATCGTCATTTCGACGTTAGGAGAAATCTACAACAAGATTTCTCGTTGCTGCACTCTGTCGAAATGATGGAACTATGATTTACGCATAAGCAACCGCATCTTTTGATGGCAACTTGCTATATCCCATTAAATATTCATCTACTTTTCTAGCGGTTTCTCTACCTTCAGAAATTGCCCAAACAACCAAAGACTGACCTCTACGCATATCTCCAGCAGCAAAAACCTTTGGAATATTGGTTTGGAAATTGCCTTCAACAGCTTTTACATTCCCGCGTTCATCTAGCTCTACGCCTAACTTTTCTAACAATCCCTGTTTTTGCGGATGCAAGAAACCCATTGCCAATAAAACCAATTCACATGGATATTCTTTTTCAGTTCCTGGAATTTCTTTAAAGCCTAAAGCTCTTCCATTAGCATCAATTTCCCATTGCACTTCAATTACACTTAAAGATTTCAAATTGCCATTTTCATCAGCATTGAACTTCTGTGTGTTAACTGCCCAATTTCTATGTGCACCTTCCTCATGCGAAGAAGTTACTTTTAACAACATTGGATATTGTGGCCAAGGCATGTGCTCTGTTCTGCTTTGCGGTGGCATTGGCATAATTTCAAACTGCGTAACCGATTTTGCACCATGACGGTTTGAAGTACCAATACAATCTGAACCGGTATCTCCACCACCAATTACGATTACGTTTTTGCCAGTCGCTTTTAACTCTTTACCTTCAATCGATCTACCGCCAACACGTTTATTTTGTTGCTTTAAAAAATCCATTGCAGGATAAATCCCTTCTAATTCTCTTCCTGGCAGGTTTAAATCACGTGGAATAGTTGAACCTCCAGCTAATACCAAAGCTTGATATTCTCTTAATAAAGTGCTTAATTCTACATTTTCGCCAACATTCGCATTACATTTAAACTCAATGCCTTCTTCTTCCATTAATTGAATACGACGCTCTACCACATCTTTCTGTAGTTTAAAATCTGGAATACCATATCTTAACAGACCGCCAGGCACATCATCACGTTCAAAAACAACCACTTCATGACCAGCTTTATTTAGTTGAGCTGCAGCAGCCAAACCCGCAGGTCCAGAGCCAATTACAGCAACTTTTTTACCAGTTCTTATTAATGGTGCATTGGCTTTGATGTAACCTTTATCGAAAGCGATTTCAATAATGTGTTTTTCAATTTCCTCAATGGAAACTGGAGATTTATTGATGCCCAACACACAAGCACTTTCGCAAGGTGCCGGACAAATTCTGCCAGTAAACTCAGGGAAATTATTGGTGCTCAATAAAATCTCAGCCGCATTTAACCATTCGCCTTTGTAAACGGCATCGTTAAATTCTGGTATCACATTACCCAAAGGGCAACCCGATTGACAAAAGGGCACACCACAATCCATACAACGGGCAGCCTGATGGTTCAATTGCTCGGCAGGAAGTGGATTTAAAAATTCGTTATAATGTTCTAGGCGTTCGCTAGGTTGTTGTCTGGTAGGCGAAACTCTTTCGTACTCCAAAAATCCTGTAACTTTTCCCATCTTAATTGATTTTAACTTGTTGACGTTGTAATAAAACTGCTTTGTATTCTTTAGGGAATACCTTTACGAAGTGTGCCGATTGATTTTCCCAATCGCTTAAGATAAATTCTGCAACTCTACTGCTAGTTAATCTGATATGATTTTTCAGCAGCGTAGTAATGCGCACTTCATCTTCTGCTTGTAGTGGGTCAAGGTCTACCATTTCTGGGTTACATTTATTGGCAAAAGTTTTGCTTACATCGTAAATCCAAGCGATACCTCCACTCATACCAGCTGCGAAATTGCTACCTGTATCTCCAAGCACTAACACTTCTCCACCCGTCATGTACTCACAACCGTGGTCGCCTACTCCTTCTACAACCGATGTTGCACCAGAGTTACGTACCGCAAAACGTTCGCCTGCTTTTCCTCTAATGTATAACTCGCCAGAAGTTGCGCCGTATAGGGCTACATTGCCAATAATGATATTTTGCTCTGGTACATAGTTGATGTTACTGAAAGGATAAACAACTAACTTCGCACCCGATAAACCTTTACCTACATAATCATTTCCTTCGCCCTCTAAGGTTAAAGTCAAACCTTTAGCTGCAAAAGCGCCAAAACTTTGTCCAGCAGAGCCGAAACATTTAAAGTTGATGGTATCTGCAGGTAAACCTGCACTTTTATGAACTTTAGAAATCTCGTTAGATAACATCGTTCCAATTGCCCGATCTGTATTTTTAACTTCGAAATTCGCAAATACTGGTTCGTTATTTAAGATAGCTGGTTGTGCTTTTTCAATCAATTGATGGTCTAAAACAGCATCCAAACCGTGGTCTTGGAACTCAGTTTGATACAATGGCAAACCATGGTCTGGCTCCTTGTACAAAATTGGCGCTAAGTTTACATATTTCAATTTCCAATCTGCATCAGCTATTTCTCTTGTTTTTAATACTTGAGATTGGCCGATCATTTCATTAATGGTTCTAAAACCGAGCTCAGCCATAATTTCGCGTAACTCTTCTGCCAAGAAATGGAATAAGTTTACTACGTGTGCTGGGTCGCCGGTAAATAACTTCCTTAAATCTGGGTCTTGTGTTGCTACACCAACCGGACAAGTATTTAAATGGCATTTACGCATCATGATACAGCCTGTGGTTACCAATGCTGCTGTTGCAACACCCCATTCTTCTGCACCTAATAAAGCCGCAATGGCAATATCACGACCAGTTTTTAGTTGACCATCTGTTTGTACCACTACCCTGCCTCTTAATCTGTTTTTTACCAAAGTCTGGTGCGCTTCTGCCAAACCTAATTCCCATGGCAAACCAGTGTGTTGGATAGATGTTAAAGGTGATGCACCTGTTCCTCCATCATAACCAGAAACCAAAATTACATCGGCATGTGCCTTAGCAACACCTGCTGCAATGGTTCCTACTCCAGCCTTAGAAACTAGCTTTACATTAATTCTAGCAGCCCTGTTGGCATTTTTCAAGTCAAATATCAGCTGCGCTAAATCTTCAATCGAATAAATATCATGGTGTGGTGGAGGTGAAATTAAACCAACTCCTGGCGTAGCATGACGAACTTTTGCAATCCAATCATCCACTTTGTGTCCCGGTAATTGACCACCCTCTCCAGGTTTTGCACCTTGCGCCATTTTAATCTGCAGCTCATCTGCATTGGTCAAATAATTGCTCGTTACGCCAAAACGTGCAGAGGCAATTTGTTTAATCGCCGAACGCATCGAATCGCCGTTCTCCATTTTCTGATAACGCATATCATCCTCACCACCTTCGCCAGTATTGCTTTTTCCGCCGATACGGTTCATGGCAATGGCTAAAGTAGAGTGTGCTTCGTGAGAAATTGAACCGAAAGACATCGCCCCGGTTGCAAATCTTTTTAAGATAGATTCGGTAGATTCTACTTCTTCTAAACCTATCGCAGGGCGAGAATAATCAAATTCTAATAAACCACGAATGGTGTAAGCTTGCTGCGTTTGCTCGTTAATTAACTTTGAATATCTTTTAAAAGTGGCGTAGTTATTTGTTCTAGTGGCATTTTGTAACAAGTGGATCGTTTCTGGATTGAACAAATGTTTCTCCCCACGTCTTCTCCATTTATAGGTTCCACCAGTTGGTAAAATTGGTTCTGCTTGTGTTTTCGGTCCAAAACTACGACGGTGTTTAATTAAAGTCTCATGCGCAATTTCATCTAAACCTAATCCGCCGATGCGAGAAACCGCACCTGTAAAGTGTGTATTTACAACTTGCTGATTGATCCCTAAAATCTCGAAAATTTGTGCGCCATGATAAGACTGTAAAGTTGAAATCCCCATTTTAGAGAAAATCTTTAACAGTCCATTATTTACGGCATAAATATAGTTTGAGATTAATTTTTCTGGTTTGATACCGCTTTCCACATCAAATCTTCTGATAGTTTCTAAAGCCAAATAAGGATTTACCGCTGTAGCACCAAAGCCGATTAAAGTCGCAAAATGGTGCACTTCCCAAACATCTCCTGCCTCTACCACAATACCCACAGCACCACGATAACCTTTTCTAATTAAGTGGTGGTGAACCGAAGAAACTGCCAATAAAGATGGAATTGCAGCATGTTCAGAATCGATTGCTCTATCCGTTAACACGATAACTTGGAAACCATCTTCAACTGCATCAACCGCATAACGACATAAACGGTCTAAAGCTTTTTGCAATGAACCTGGCTTTCCATCGGCTCTAAAATACATTTGTAGCGTTTTAGATTGGAATAAACCGGTATCGATACTACGTAATTTCTCTAATTCTAAATTGGTTAATATGGGATGTTTGATGCCCACACAGTGGCACTGCATTTGGTTTTCTTCCAATAAATTACCATTGTTGCCCATAAATCCAGCCAAACTCATCACCACTTTCTCACGAATTGGGTCGATTGGTGGATTGGTAACCTGCGCAAATAACTGTTTAAAATAGGAAGATAAATGTTGAGGTTGTTTAGACAAAATTGCTAATGGCGTATCTGTACCCATCGAGCCAATTGCCTCTTTACCCTCAATTGCCATCGGTTTTAACAACAAGTCGATGTCTTCTCGGCTGTATCCGAAAACTTGTTGGTATTTAAAAATAGAATCCTCGGCCAAATTGGTAAACATTACCCTTGGCTCTGGTAATTCTTCTAGTTTAATCTGATATTGGTTAATCCAATCGGCATAAGGACGGCGACTGCAAACTTGTTGCTTGATTTCCTCATCAGAGATGATTCTGCCTTGTTGCATATCAACAACGAACATTTTGCCTGGCGTTAAACGACCTTTTTCGATTACTGTACTTTGGTCGATAGCTAAAGCACCAGATTCAGATGCCATAATTACACGGTCATCGCTGGTTAGCGCATAACGAGAAGGACGTAGACCATTACGATCTAAAGTTGCACCAATTAATCTACCATCTGTAAAAGCAATTGCAGCCGGTCCATCCCAGGGCTCCATTAACGAAGCATGAAATTCATAGAACGCCTTTTTAATTGGGTCCATATCTTCGTTACCATCCCAAGCTTCAGGAATCAACATCATTAAAACGTGTGGCAATGAACGGCCAGCATGTAATAACAATTCAACTACGTTATCTAAACAACCAGAATCTGATTGCGTCTCATCAATTACTGGAAGAATCATATTCAATTCTTCTGGTGTAAAATATGGAGATGCAAAAGATTTCACGCTAGACCTGAACCAGTTTAAATTTCCTTGCAAGGTGTTAATCTCGCCATTGTGGGCGATATACCTAAAAGGTTGCGCTAATCGCCAAGATGGAAAAGTATTAGTAGCAAAACGTGAGTGAACCAAACCGAAGGCCGAAACCATACGTTTATCGCTCAGTTCTGTAAAATAGGTTCTAACTTGTAGAGAAGTTAATTGACCTTTATATATTATGGTACGAGAAGAAAAAGAAACGATGTAAAAATCATCTTTACTTCCTTCAACCGTATTGTATATTGTTTTGGTTAGATAGGTTTTTAGAACGAATAGTTTGCGCTCAAAATCTGCACCTTCAGCAATATGATATGGTCTGGCAACAAATACCTGTTCAATCTCTGGTTCAACAGAAAGTGCCATGTTACCAATATCTGTGGTATCAATCTGTACTTTTCTGAAACCTAAAACTTCTAGTCCTAGTTTTTCTGCAGTGCGATAAATAATCTCACGGCACTCTTCTCTAGCACGAATTTCTTTAGGTAAAAAAAGTTGGCCAACGCCATAATCACCGTAGGCAGGTAAGCTGAAGCCTGTTCTTAAACATTCATCAAATAAAAATTCATGTGGAACTTGAATCATAATCCCTGCTCCATCGCCTGTGTTTGGTTCTGCACCACATGCACCACGGTGATCTAGGTTTTCTAGAATCGTGATCGCATCTGAAATAATTTGGTGCGATTTTCGGCCTTTAACGTGTGCTACGAAACCGATACCGCAGGCATCGTGCTCAAAGCTTTTTCGGTATAAGCCTTGTTGTTCATTCAAGTCTTGCATTCTTTGGTCTTAGTTAGTGTATAGGAAACACTAAGATAGCTAAAATACTTGTTACATTTCAGTATTGATAAAATTTTTATGAAATATTAATGCTATAGATAATAAATATGAATTAAATTACGAATTTGACAAATGACATCGATAACAATTGCCATATTGATAATACAGCAAAATACTATTCTTGCATAAGAAGTTAGAATTGAAGGCCAAAAATGGGTGCTTTAGTTAACTAATAATGCATTATTCATCCTATCCCTCGTTGTCCTCAGCGATAGAAAAGCAATTAAAGTGTTGGCAAATCCATACATCTAATGATAGAAAATCGCTATGTATAATTTTATTAGCTGATTCTTTAAGATTGCTTCATGCCTCGCAATGACAATTTTTTTATTTCTTCCATTTAACTAATAAGCTATGAAGGTTTACCTATTGCCACAACCCAATAGCTTTGTTATATAAATCTTTTTGAAATGGAAAACCCAAAGTGAGGCACGAACCGAGGATTTGTAATGAAAAGAAGGACTAAAAATACCGAAAAGCACTGACATCGTTTTTCAAAATCATTTTCAATTCTTTTTTAAGACAATAAAACAATCGATCAATAGCACGATGTAATTATAACAAACTATCAATCAATGCGATACATTTAATCTTAAAAAATCGCACATTTCTTTTTGTAAAACGCTTCCTTTTTCTACCTTTGTGCCGGGCAAGTCTTTTACGATCAGCTCCCTTTGAACTCCCCCAGGGCGGGAACGAAGCAAGGGTAGAAGGTTGTAGCGGTGCGATAAAAGTTGCTTGCCCATTTTTTCTTTTCCCACCCCCTAACCCCCTGAAGGGGGCATTAAATTCTTCAGGGTATAAATTGACCGATTTTAACTCAGAACTAAATATTATGAAATTTTTTATTGATACAGCAAATCTTGATAACATTAAAGAAGCGCAAGATTTAGGCATTTTAGATGGTGTAACTACTAATCCTAGCTTAATGGCTAAGGAGGGTATTACTGGTGATGCAAACGTAATTGCACATTACAAAGCAATTTGTGATATTGTTGATGACAATGTAAGTGCTGAGGTAATTGCTACAGACTATGAAGGTATCATTAAAGAAGGTGAAGCTTTAGCAGCTTTAAACCCGAAAATTGTAGTGAAAGTACCGATGATTAAAGATGGTGTTAAGGCCATTAAATATTTCACTAACAAAGGAATTAAAACTAATTGTACTTTAATTTTCTCTGCCGGACAAGCATTATTGGCAGCTAAAGCTGGTGCAACTTATGTTTCTCCATTTTTAGGTCGTTTAGATGATATTTCTACAGATGGTTTAACTTTAATCGAAGACATCCGTTTAATTTTTGATAACTACGGTTACCCTACCCAAATTTTAGCAGCATCAATTCGTGGCCCATTACATATTGTGGCTTGTGCTAAATTAGGTGCTGATGTAATTACTGCTCCTTTAGCTGCAATTACTGCCTTGTTAAAACACCCGTTAACTGACAGCGGTTTAGCTACATTTTTAGCTGATCATGCTAAAGCAAGCGGTAAATAAGCCTTTTTGCATTAATACAAATCTATAGTAAGAAGCCCCGAAAAATATTTCGGGGCTTTTTTTATCCTTAAAGCTACGTCATATCGAACGAGCGCAGTGAGGAGATATCCTTAACTGTTACATGGTGTTGTTAAAGGAGCTTGAGCTCAAGAAAATAAAAGATTTAGCTTCGCTGAGCACTTCGTGGTCCTCAATCGCGAAAAGCTCACTTCGAAATAAAGAAATTTTTTAGCTACCAAATAACACAGCTTTCACCTTATCATAATCAATCTGTTCATCAGGTTCTATTAAAATCCCCTTCACTCCTGCTCCGTTTGCAGCTTCCACATCACGTGGTTTATCGCCAATCATTACAGATAAAACCGGATCGATATCATATTTAGCAATGGCATCTAATAACATTCCAGAACCAGGTTTACGGCATAAACATGGATCGTTAACCGTTGGATGGTGCGGACAATGATAGGCATCCTTAAATTCTACACCATGTTTTTTATAAGCATCAAATAAAATCTGGTGCATTTCTGCCAATCCATCTTCTGTATATCTATTTAAAGCAATTCCTCCCTGATTGGTAATTACAATTAGTAAATAACCTTCCTCATAAAATTTCTTTAAAGGCGGAATTTGATATTCCAATACCTCAAAATCTTCTTTTCTGCAGATGTAATCGTTTATTTCGTGATTTAATACACCGTCTCTATCTAAAAAAATTGCTTTTTGCTTCATGAGGTAAATATGTTGAAAAGTTTGAATGTTTTAAAGTTGAAATGTTCAATTGATGCGGAACCTTGCAACTTTTTCAACTTTGCAACATTACAACAAAATAATTTATCTTTATTCCATAATCCTTTTCAAATGAGCAAAGAAGAATTTAAACCTTTTGTACCTGCAGAAAGTAATGTTGCTGAGTTTACCATCAAATCAATTTTATTGGGTTGTATTGCTGGTGTCATTTTTGGTGCGGCCACTGTTTATTTGGCCTTAAAAGCTGGATTAACAGTCTCAGCATCTATCCCAATTGCAGTTTTGGCAATTACATTGGGCAAGAAATTCTTTAAAACAACCATATTAGAAAACAACATTATCCAAACTACAGGTTCTGCTGGCGAATCTATTGCGGCAGGTGTAGTATTTACCTTACCTGGATTTTTATTCTTAAGTACAGATATTGGTGGTAAAAGTTCTGGAGAAGCTTTTTTTAGTTATATGACTATATTAATCCTCGCTATTTTAGGTGGGATTTTAGGAACGCTAATGATGATTCCTTTGCGTAGGTCGTTAATTGTTAAAGAACACGAAAATTTGCCCTATCCAGAAGGTACTGCATGTGCATCCGTTTTACAGGCAGGAGAAAAAGGTGGTAATTTTGCTCGTACTGCTTTCTGGGGATTAGGTTTTTCTTTGGTATATGCAATGATGCAGAAGGTATTTCATGTGGTTTCAGAAGCACCAACATGGGCCACCAAACAGGCTAACAAATTTTTACCCTCTGCACAAATTAGTGGAGAAATTACGCCTGAATATATGGGTGTTGGTTATATCATCGGTCCGAAAATAGCTGGTGTATTGGTAGCTGGGGGAGTTTTGGCTTGGCTGGCATTAATTCCTTTATTATCAACATTAATAGACCCAATTGTGGCAGCAAAACAATTGGTTAAATTAGGTTTATTAGCAGATATTACTAAAGCTGGTGGTGCTGGTAATTGGGATCCGATTACACAAACTTTTGCAGATTATCCAAGAGCAATCTACCAAGCGTTTGTAAAACAAATTGGTGCTGGTGCAGTTGCAGCTGGCGGTTTTATTACCTTATTAAAAACTATACCAACCATCATTTCATCTTTTAAAGAAAGTGTAGCTGCTATTAAGGAAGGCAAAGCTGGTGGGGTAGTTAAACGTACTGATAGAGATTTATCTATCAAGTTGGTTGGCATTGGCAGTTTAGTTTTAATTCTATTGATGGCTATTTTGCCTCAAATACCAGGTGATAGTATTTTAAATAAACTATTAATTGGCATTTTAGTAATCATTTTTGGAGCATTTTTCGTAACCGTATCTAGCCGTATAGTAGGTTTAATTGGTTCTAGTAATAATCCCATTTCTGGGATGACAATTGCTACCATAATGGGAACTTGTTTGGTTTTTATTGCTGTGGGTTGGACAGGAAAAATATATGAACCAATGGCTTTGGTCGTTGGCGGTATGATTTGTATTGCAGCAGCTAATGCCGGAGCAACCTCGCAAGATTTAAAAACAGGTTATCTCATTGGAGCAACACCAAAATACCAGCAAATTGCCTTATTTATTGGCGCCATTGTATCTTCTATCGTAATTGGCTTAACTGTTAGGATTTTAGATACCCCAACTGCCGAGATGGTAAAACAAGGTATCCATCACGCTATTGGCACAGAAACCTATGCTGCTCCGCAAGCTACGCTGATGGCAACATTAATTAAAGGCATGTTATCTTTTAATTTAGATTGGCAATATGTTTTGGTGGGTGTTTTTATAGCTATTACTATCGAATTGTGTGGTATAAATGCACTTTCTTTTGCTGTTGGTGCTTATTTACCACTATCTACCACCCTACCAATTTTTGCTGGTGGCGCCATTAAAGGTTTAGTAAACTGGAGAGAGAAACAAAAAGTTAAATCTGCCGAAGAAGAAGAAATAGCGCCAGGAAATTTATTCGCAACCGGACTAGTAGCTGGCGGTGCTATTGCAGGTGTTATTGTAGCTATTTTAATGGTTATTCCGGCAGTGAGGGATAATTTAAGCAGAGTAAATATTGAGCCTATTTTTACCACGTGGTTTGGCGAAGATGGTTACCAGATATTAGGAGTTTTATTTTTCTTATTTATGGGTTTTGTGCTGTATAATATTGGAATTAAAAAACAGGATAAGATATAATACTTCTTGTCATTCCGAGCTTGCGAGGAATCTCTAAAGTAATTTAAATTAGAGATTCTTCGCTTTGCTCTGAATGACAAAATTTCTAAATTACTTTAATTCAAAACTCCCAACCAACTTGGCTTCTGCTGATGAGGGACCAATCATTAATTGGACTTTACCTGAAATAGCAGCTAGCCCATCAATTTTAGCATCGTAATGTTGAATGTCCGTAGCTTTTAATGAAAATGAAATATTTTGCTGCTCACCTTTTTTTAAGTAGATTCTTTTAAATCCTTTAAGCTCTTTTAAAGGCATACTTGTACCTGAATGTTTGATGTAAAGCTGAACTACTTCATCTCCATTATAATTACCTGTATTTTTAACTGTTAAGTTTATTTTTAAAGGTGTTTTTTTAGTCAATTGTGTAGCAGATAATTTTAGATTAGAATAGGCAAATGAGGTGTAACTTAAACCAAAGCCAAAAGGATAAAGCACAGGTTTTGTAACATATCGATAGGTTTTCCCTGCCATACTATAATCATCAAAAGCAGGAATATCTGTAATAGACGTATAAAATGTAACTGGTAGTCTACCTGCAGGATTATAGGCACCAGTTAATACATCTGCTAATGCCGAACCACCCTTCTCGCCACCATACCAAGTTTCTATAATGGCATCTAGGTTTTCTTGTTCCCAATTTATGGCTAATGCGCTACCATTCAATAAAGCTAAAATAATCGGTTTACCCAGTTTTCTTAATTCTTTTAATAATTTGGTTTGTACTTCGGGTAAATTCAAATCAGTTTTATCTCCACCTAAAAACCCTGGCACTTTAACTTTCAAATCCTCCCCTTCTAGTCTTGGTGATATTCCACCAACAAAAATAATTACCTCAGCTTTCCCTGCGATTGCCAATGCCTCATCAAATTCTTTTTGAGGATTATAATTAGGAGTATCAATCACATTACAGCCTTTTGCATACATTACATTTGTAGTTGCAAAAGCTTTCTGGATACCTTCTAAAGGTGTTACAATATGTTTCGGTTCTCCATTGTAATTACCTAATAAGATCTCTGCATCATTAGCATTTGGACCAATAACAGCTAGGTTTTTGATGGTTTTGCTTAATGGTAAAATGTGGTTTGTATTTTTAAGCAATACAATTGATTCCCTTGCCATTTGCAGCGCCTGCTGTTGATGTGCTTCATTATTTACCACACTATAAGGAATATTTGCATAGGGATTTTCATTATCAGGATCAAACACACCCAATTTAAATTTTGCCCTAAGTAAACGTGCAACTGCGGTATCTAATTCACTTTCTTTTAACAAACCTTGTTTAATGGCAGGAACAACTGCGTTAGCATAACCATAACATTGATTATCTGCACCTGCTTTAATGGCTTGCGCAACTGCTTCAATACTGTCTTTTGCTGTTTTATGGAACATGTAAAAATCATATACTGCACCACAATCTGTAGCTACGAAACCTTTAAAGCCCCATTTGTTTCGCAAAATATCATTCAATAAAAAGGCATCGCTACAGCATGGTTTACCATAAAGGCGATTGTAGGCACACATAAATGAATATACATTACCTTCTTGTGTAAGCATCTTAAAAGCTGGCAAATAGGTTTCCCAAAGGTCTTTTCTAGTTGGTTTAGCATCAAACACATGGCGGTCTGGTTCTGGCCCACTGTGCACTGCAAAATGCTTCGCAGTTGTAATGGTTTTAAAATATCTGGAATCATCGCCCTGCATACTTTTCACAAATGCGACACCCAATTTACCAGTTAAATAAGGATCTTCGCCAAAAGTTTCATGACCTCTGCCCCAACGCGGATCTCTAAATATATTAACGTTGGGCGAATAAAAAGTTAATCCAGTATATTCTTTTCTGTTTCCTTCTCTTATAAATTGATGGTGTTTGGCTCTAGCTTCGTCGCTAACCATTGTACCCATAGTAAATATACTTTCGGTATTAAAAGTAGCGGCTAA
>Ga0247813_10001452_pt1 | contig 18040 bp, 11 predicted proteins | sample UWRJL169409C1_FD_180719 | JGI IMG/M metagenome (GOLD analysis project Ga0247813, IMG submission 180719) | Plant litter microbial communities from Arlington Agricultural Research Station in Wisconsin, United States - UWRJ-L169-409C-1 | ecosystem: Environmental > Terrestrial > Plant litter >... | reverse complement strand
GGCGGAACCCCCGGGACAAGCGCGATGAGCTGGATTTGGTGTGCACGGACGGCGAGGTGCTGGTTTTTGTGGAGGTTAAAGCGCGTGCGGCGGAGGCGCTGGTGCCGGGGTTTTACGCCGTGAATACGCGCAAAAAGAAAGTGGTGCTCCGCGCGGCGAAAGCCTACCTGCGCAAACTCAACCCTCGCCCGCATACCTACCGCTTTGATGTGATGGAGGTTTCCATCCGCGGCGACGGCACGCCGGAAGTGCGGCACTACGAAAACGTGGAGCTGTTTCCCAAGCATTTCCGTCCATGAGCAAAACTATGAATATGGATGCAGATAATTCAGAGCAATAACCTTGCTTGAGCGGCCGGGGTTTTGCGAAATTCCGCCCTTAATCATGGCCGAAGCTCAACGTCATCCGTTCCTCCAAGGACTCAGCAAGCATCGTGGAAGCGCCCCCACGGTCGTCGTCATCTTCGGAGCTTCCGGGGATCTCACCGCCCGCAAGCTCATCCCGGCGATCTACAACCTCAGCTTCGACAACTTGTTGCCGGCTGATTTTTTCCTGGTCGGTTATGGCCGCAAATCGATCCCCGACGAGGAGTTCCGCAAGGACGCTTCCGCCGCGATCAAGGAGTTTTCCCGTCGTGAGTTGAACGAGGAGGTTTGGAACCGCGTCGCCCAGCGCACGACCTACGTCGCCGGCGGCTACGACGACAAGGCCGCGTTCGACCGTCTCGCCGCGCACATCGCCGAGATCGAAAAAAACCTCGGCCGCGAGGTGCAGGCGCTGTTCTACATCTCGACCCCGCCGTCGGTGTTCGCCCCGATCCTTTTGAATCTCGGCGCCAGCGGGCTCGCCTCCAAGTATCTCGGCAAGCCGCATCATTCGAAGGTCATCATCGAGAAACCCTTCGGCAAGGACCTCACCTCCGCCCTCGCGCTCAACCAGACGATCCGCCAGGTCTTCGAGGAGCATCAGGTGTATCGCATCGACCACTACCTGGGCAAAGAGACCGTGCAGGATTTGTTGGTGCAGCGTTTCGCCAATTCGATTTTCGAACCGCTCTGGAACCGCAACTACATCGATTCCGTGCAGATCACGGTGTCCGAGGAAGTCGGCGTGGGCACGCGCGGCGGTTACTACGAGCAGAGCGGCGCGCTCCGCGACATGATTCAGAATCACACGATGCAACTCGTCGCGCTCACCGCGATGGAGCCGCCCGTGTCTCTCGACGCCGAAGCCATCCGTGATGAGAAGGTGAAACTCCTCCGCGCGATCCAGCCGCTCAACCTCGCCCCGGGCGGCGACGTGTCCCGCGCGCAATACGCCGCCGGCATGATGGGCGGCAAGCAGGTGAAGGGTTATCTCGAGGAAGAGGGCATCAACCCGCAGTCCGCCACCGAGACCTACGCGGGCATCCGCCTCTCGATCAACAACTGGCGCTGGCAGGGCGTGCCGTTCTACCTGCGCTCGGGCAAACGCATGGCCCGCCGCGTCACGGAGATCGCGATCAATTTCAAGCGTCCGCCCGGCACGCTGTTCGCCGAGAGCGAGCGCTTCAACCTGGCGCCCAACACGCTCGCGTTCCAGATCCAGCCCGACGAAGGCCTGAGCCTCGTGCTCAACGGCAAAGTCCCCGGCCTCGAGACGCGCACGCAGCCCGTGAAGATGAACTTCCGCTACTCGACGACCTTCGGCTCCAACACGCCCGAGGCCTACGAGCGCCTGGTGCTCGATGCGATGACCGGCGACGGCACGCTCTTTATTCGCGGCGACGAAGCCGAGACCTCGTGGAAACTTTACACGCCGGTCCTTGAAGCCTGGGCGGCCGCCGGCCGTGAAGGCATGGACAGTTATCCCGCCGGCTCGTGGGGCCCGGCCTCCGCCGAGGCGCTGCTGGCCAAGAACAACCACACCTGGCGTCAGCCGTAATCCATCGCCCGACCTATGTCCGAGATCTTCAAGGCCCTGCCGGGCATCGAGGTTCCTGTCGGCTCGATCAAGCACAGCTTGACGCGCATGTGGGACGACACCGCCGAACACGGCGGTGCGTCGCCCGCGCACGACGACTCCAAGGCCACGCAGGTTAATTTCGTTATTCAGCTCGGGCTGAAAACGTCCGTTGAGGATGCGCTCGGCCAGTTCAAGACGGCGGTGCGTTTTTCGCGCCGTTATCCGTGCCGCGTGGTCGTGCTCTGCCCGATGCCCGATGACAGCACCGAGACGGAAATTCACGCCAAGATCTACGGCGAATGCCACCTCGGTAAGTCCAAGGGCGACACCCGTTGCTGCGAGTTCGTCATCTTGAACTACCCGTTCTCGGCGCGCACGTTTTTGGAAAACCAAGTCTCGATCTGTCTCTCGACGGATCTGCCGCTGTATTACTGGCCGCACCGGTTTGTCTCCGCGTCGCGCATCAACCAGTTCCAATACCTGCTCAACCGTTCGACGCGCATCCTCATCGACAGCGCGGTGGTGTCGGCCGATTCGCTGACATTCCCCTGGCCGAAACCCGAGCGCGTGCGCGACCTCGCCCACGCCCGCCTGCTGCCGGTGCGCCAGACGATCGGCCAGTTCCTCAGCGCGTATGCGCCGGCGAAAATCATCGACGGATTGCGTGGCGTGACGCTGGCGCACCAGCCGTCGGTCGCGGCCGAAGCCCGCGTGCTGGCCGCGTGGCTGCAAGGCCGCCTGACCGATTGCGGGGCCAAGGGCATCGAGGTTCAGACCAACGAACGCGCCGAAAGCACCTCGTTTGAGCTGAATTTCGACTACACCAACGCGCAGCGTTTCCACTGGTCGGGTGATCTCGCCCAGGCCAACGCCCACTTCGAAGCCGATTTCGGCACCGGCAAGACGGCGCTGGCGACCTCGATGAGCCTGCTGAATCCCGAGGCGGCGTTGGGTGAGGCGATGTTTTTCTGAGAAATTCCAAAGGCCAAAGGGCCAAACTCCAAAAGCCTTTTTGTTATGCGTGAAGTGAAGTCTGATTACGGTCGCGTCATCGTTGGCACCAAAGCCGAGCTGTTTCAGCAGGCGTTCGATCTCGGCGCGGCCGAGCGGGCCAAGGCCGCGCACTCGCGGTTTCTGTGGGCGCTGACCGGCGGCGGCACGCCGAAGGAGTGGTATCAGTGGCTCGTGTCGGAGAAAAAACTGTCCCCGGCCGACGCATCCGCCATCGAGTGGACGGTGAGTGACGAACGCCACGTGTTGCTCGATAGCGCCGAGAGCAATTTCGGCAACGCCGAGCGTCAGTTGCTCGCGCCGCTCGGCGTGCCGACCGACCGCCGGCATCCTTGGATGGTGGCGTGGCCGGTCGCCGAGGCGGCGGAAGCGTATCGCCGCACGATGCTCATCCTCGCCGGTCCGGCGCGCACCTACGACGTGTGTTTCCTGGGCATGGGCGACGACTGCCACACGGCGTCGCTTTTCCCAGGCACGCCGCTTCTGCGCGACGACGGCGGCCTGGCGTTTGGCGGGCAGGAAGTCCCCGGCAAGGGCTGGCGGTTGACGATCACGCCGACGGGGCTGCGCCAGTGCGGGCTCATCGTGGTGATGACGCTCGGCGCGGGCAAAGCCGACGCGTTGCACCGCGTGCTGCGCGGGCCGGATGATGTGCTCAACGTGCCCTCGCAGATTCTGAAAACCTGCGCCGACCGCGTGGTGTGGCTGGTGGACGAGGCGGCCGCGGCGAAGCTGTAATCTTTAACGGCACAAAAAAACGCGGACCGGAAAGTCCGCGTTTTTTTTATGTCCCTAACGGACGCCGGGGCGGCCGGGTGCCGCCCGTCACGCGTCGAGCCAGAGGCAGGCGGTGACGATGCGCGGATAATAACGGCTGCCGAGGGAGACGCCGTTGGTGCTGTTGACCTGGTCAACCATCGCATATTTGCCGAGAGGCTCGCTCTGCTGCATGCGCGCGTGCACGGCGTCGGCGGCGCGGGCGGCGTCGTTGAGCGCCTCGGGGAAGAGACGTTGCACGACGTGCTGGGCGAGGGCGATTTTGCTGAACCACGTGTTGTTGCTCGTGCTGGAAATCTTCCACGCCCCGGTGATCTCGTCGATGCACACGCCGGTCTGAAGGGCGTTGGCCATGTGCTGCGAGAGTTTCGCGAAGAGATCGGGATAGCGCGTGCGCAGTTCGTCCGCGTAGCCGAGGTAGAGCGGGAACACCAAGCCTTCGACGGCGGGGAGGATGCGCGAGCGGTTGCCAGCTTCGAAGACGGCGGGGAAGAGGCCGGTGTCGGCCTCGAACTTCCCGGCGACGGCGGCGGCGTTCTGGTCGGCGGAGGCGCGGGCGGAGGCGGAGTCTTCGGCGAGGCCGAGCTTGGCGAAGGCGCGTTCAAGGAGCGTCCACGAGGCGAAGGCTTTGACGGCGATGTAGAGGTTGTTGCGCGCCTGGCCGAGGGACACATCGAGCGAGTCGTAGGTGGTGATTTCACCGCCATCGATGCCGCAGCGATGGCTGTCCCACTTGAGGAGGCCGGTGCGGCGGGCGGCGCGCGGGTCGTCGCGGCGGCGGAGACTTTCAGCGCAGGCGAGGAGGAGTTTCTGGTGTCCGCGCAACCAGTCGAAGTCGCCGGTTTTCTCCGCGTAGGTGGTGGCGCAGCAGATCCAGTTGAGGAGCTGCTCCATGGTCATGTGGGAGAAGCAGCCATGGAGGTGGTCGCACTCGTAGCTGGAGCGGCCGGGCGGGGTGAACTGGTTGGCCACGCCCATGTCGTGGGTGAACGAGACGCCGCCGCGCACGATGGAATCGGCGTCGCCGGGGCGCTGGATGTCGTCGGTGTAGCGGTAGCGCTGCACGAACAGATCGAGGGTATTGCTCACGGCCCACGGCTGCCACGTGAGTTCGAAGAAGAGGTGGTCCACCGTGAGATCGAACGTGTTGATCATGCGATATTCGCCCTCGTTGACGACCCACAGCGGGCGTCCGCGATGAAGCAGGAGCTGGCTGCTGCCGAAGTAGCTGTGCGTGGCCTGGGCGATCAACCAGCGCTGGTGTTCGTCGAGGGACGCGGTGGCGAGCTCGGCATCGCGGGCTTCGGAGGTGACAACGTAATGGGCGTGTTCTTCGAGGCCGTGACGGAGGACGGCTTCGAGGTCGTTGAAGAACTGGGTGTAGTAGTAGCGGGTGGGCAGGCCGGTCGTGATGATGCCGGCCTGATAGAAGCCGAGGACGAGCGGGAAGCGTCCGGCGGCTCCGGCGGGCACGCGGAAGACGAGGGCGCCCTCGCCGGCGAGCAGATGAAGTCCGCGATGGTCGCGGGCGGGCGGGTTAAAGAGATCCAAACCCTGGATACGCGTGGCGACATCCTCGGGGCGGGCGGCGAAGCCGTAGGCCTGGCCGCAGGCGAAACCGTGGAGATCGGTGGATGAATCCTCGAGGGCGCGCAACGGTTGCTCAACATGGCCCAGTCCGAAGAGGAGTTCGACGGGCTCGGTGCCGTGGGTGTTGTCGAAGGCGAGTTCCGCGCAGACAACCGGAGCAAAGGCGCGGGCGGCGGCCTTGGGGTCCATGGAGGCGGGATCTTCCGTGCGTGAGAACGGGCTGAAGATGCGCAGGGAGAAACCATCGTGACGCCATGTATCGGTGGCCCAGCCGAGGCGGCGGTCGATCTTGGCGATATCGATGGCCTGCGGCTCGTGGGAGGTGGATTGGGTGTTTTCGCCGGTGAAGGCGGCGACGGCGGCGACCTGCGGGCGTTTAAAGAACGGCAGGAGTTGCCACGGTGCGGCGGGCGAGTGGTCGGATTTCAAACGGCGGAAGCCGGCGTAAACATCGTGGTCGGCGGGACCGGAGAGCGACTGGCCGAAGCCGCCGCGCGAACCGGGAAGACCGATGGTGAAGCTGGCGAACGCGCCGAAAGGGGCATGCTGAGTGTGGTAATGCATGGGGGAGGGTCGGGAGCAGGGACGAAAGGAGTAGGGAGTAGGCTGGGGAAGCGGTGCGGAAGACGACGAAATGGAACGGACCAGAAGGTCCGTTCTCCTCGGCGGTTAAGCGCGGGCGGCGGCGGACATCGACTGGATGACGCGCAGGCCGGCGACGATTTGCTCGGGCGTGGTTTCGTTGGTCAGTTTCTCACCGCGAACGGCGCGGGCAAACGAGTCCCATTGGTAGGAACCGCTGGTGCCGCTGGCGATGGTGCGGGCGACGATCTGGCGCTGGTTGTCGCGGCTCATCACGAGGGCGAGTTCGCTCTTGGTGCCGACGCGATCAGGGCCGACGTTGCGGTAGATCGTGCCGTTCTCGAAGTTGAGCGTGAGGCTGTTGCGGTAGTGATCGCCGTCATTCACGCAGAACGAAGCGAAGATGTTACCGAGCGCGCCGTTTTCGAAGAGGAGGTTGAGCTGGCCGTTGTCGGCGGTGGGGCGGCCGGTGAAGAGACGCGATTGGAGCACCTGGACATCCTTCACGGGGCCGAAGAGTTGAACGAGATCGCTGATCAGATAGATGCCGAGGCGGAAGATCGGGGCGACGGGACATTTGGCGGGATCGTCATACCAGGTGCCGTCGGCTTTCTCACGGTAGCTGGCGTAAACATCGGCGCGCACGCCGACGGGAGCGCCGAGGGAGTAATCCTTGGCCCAAGCGATGATCTGGGCGATGTCCTCGGGAGGGGTCGGACCGGGGGAATTAAGATGGACCACGCGGCCGAGACGGCGGGCTTCAAGGAGGACGTCCAAGGCGGCCTCGGGATCGGTCTCAAAGGGCTTGGTGGTAATGACATCCTTTCCTGCGCGGATGATCTTGCGAATGAGCTGGGCGCGACCGACAGGGCCGGTGAAAAGGCCGATGGCGGGGATGTCGGGATCGGCGATCAAATCGTCGAGGGAGGTGAGGCCCTTCACGCCAAAACGTCCGGCATAGAGCGCGGATTTCTCGGCATCGATATCGCAGACGGCGGCGAGGCGAAGCTGGGTTTTGACCTCGTCGCGCACGAGTTGGTCGAGGATATGGCGACCGAAGTTGAGGCCGACAATGCCGATAGGCAGCGGGGAGGGGGAGTTCATAGGGCGATGAACGATAAGCGTGCGTTTACGGTCCCACGAGCCGCGAGGGGAAATCGGCTGTATTTATTCTGTGTCCGAGGATGCTCGCGGAAGGCGACGTATCGGCGGACGTTTTGGGAGATCAGCGGACTAAAAACCAAGGAATGCCCAGCGCGCCTTCGAAGACGCCGATTTGGACGCGAGCACCTTCGTGCAGGCGCTCGTAGGTTTCTCGCGGCACGTCGATTTCCCTCGAAGTCTCGTCATCAACGAAAGGCGTAAGCGTGATGTGATAACTGGTGTGTTTACCGCGGGAAACATGACGAGCACTCACCTGGCTTTCATAGACGAGGGGTTCGCTGTGGTCATATTGGCAGTTGATATGGGTCGCGGCGCCATAAACATAGAGGGCCGAGAAAAGGATCGTTCCGACCAACGTCCATTTGCGGCGCGCATCGCGTGCGCAGGCCACGACGACCCCCGTCGTAACGATGGTTAAACCGGCAATCGTCGGCCACGTGTCGGACCATGACAGCAGGTGCCAGTCAAGGAATGCCCGTAGCATCAGGATGATCGGAGGCAGGACCACCACGGTGCCTGCGTTGGGATAGGCGCTCTTCGGATTTCCGTCGAGGCGCACCAGCCCGCGAAAATAGACAACCATGGCGAGTCCGATTACGGGAAGGGCGATCAACGAGCCAATGGCCAGATCATAGGGGCGCGGGAAAAATAAGGCCCACGCGACCGCTCCCCCCGCGACGATATTGAGCGGCAGCATGCATTTTTTGGCGAAAGCCAGCCGGCCGATACGCTCTTCCTCGGTGGAACCGAAACTGGTGTCGGTGATGATTTCGGCGAGTTCGTCGTCAACTGCCTGTTGGTCCAAGTCGGTGATGTGCCCCGCAATCCAGCCCAGCATCTCGCCCTTTCGCTCATAACAAAGTGCCGTGGAGATTTTCTTCCGCCGCTTGCTGACGGGGATGATCAACAGCGTGGGGGTATATTGCGTGGTCAGGATTCGATAGCCGGCGATGTCTTCGAGCCGGAGTTCGCGCGAGCTCCAGGCGGCGCAATAACGTATGCGGTCTGCGAAGATTTCGATGCGGTAACGTTTGATACGCGCGGCCCACGCACCGAGCAGGGAACTCACGGCGAGCGCAGCCAGCACCCCAGTGATCTGCCACGGCGTCCAGTCGGGGGCTTTTTTTAGCCAGGCGAGTGTCGGGAGGATGACTAATGCCAACCCGCCGAGCGCGCACAGATGCAAAAAAAACCGCCAGCCGCGCGTCAAGGGATAGACGACGGGGCTGGCGGATTCGTTGGCCATGCGGTGAGGCTAGGGAGCGGTGGTTTGAGTAACCTCTCTATCAGCCAACCCAGGTGCGGGCGTTTTGGAAGAGGCGGGACCAGGGGCCGTTGTCGCCTCCTTCGATCCACGACTTCGGGGCCCAGCTGTTTTGCACGGCGCGGAAGACGCGCTCGGGGTGGGGCATCAGGATCGTGACGCGGCCGGTCGTCGTCGTCAGCGCGGTCATGCCGTGCGGGCTGCCGTTCGGGTTGAGCGGGTAGTGCTGCGTGATCTGGTGCTGGTTGTCCACGAAGCGGCCGGCGACCAGGCCCGAGGCGCTGAAGGCGGCGGCGGCTCCGGCGGACGGGAACTCGGCGAAACCTTCACCGTGCGCGATGGCGATCGGGAGGACACTGCCTTCCATGCCGGCGAAGAAGATGCTGGGGCTCTTCTCGATGAGGACGGAGGCGACGCGGGCTTCGAAGCGTTCGGACTGGTTTTGCACGAAGCGGGGCCAGCCTTCGGCGCCGGGGATGATGCTGTGGAGGTTGCTCATCATCTGGCAGCCGTTGCACACGCCGAGGGCGAAGGTGTCGGTGCGGGCGAAGAACGCCTCGAATTCGGCGCGGGCGCGGGGGTTGAAGAGGATGCTCTTGGCCCAGCCTTCGCCGGCGCCGAGCACGTCGCCGTAACTGAAGCCACCGCAAGCGGCGAGTCCGCGGAAGTCGCGGAGCGAGACGCGGCCTTCGATGATGTCGGTCATGTGAACGTCCACGGCTTTGAAGCCGGCGCGGGTGAACGCGGCGGCCATCTCGACTTCGCCGTTTACGCCTTGTTCGCGCAAGATTGCGACCGACGGACGGGAGGATTCGGTGGACGGAGCGCGAGCAAGCTCGCTGCCTACGGAGAAGTCGAAGGTGACCTTCGGGGTGAGGCCGGGGTTGGTGCGGTCGAGGCGGAGGGCGTGCTCTTGCTCGGCGCAGGCGGGGTTGTCGCGGAGGCCGGCGATGCGGCGCGTGACGTCGCTCCACACGTCGCGGAGATCCGTGAGGTTTTCGTTAAGGATCTGCTGGCCGGCGCGCTTGATGCGGAGCGCGTGGTGCGGGTTGAGCGTGCCGAGGCGGCTGATGCAGGTTTTGAGGCCGTGCGTGCGGAGGACGCTCGAGACGTGGTCGAGGTCGTCCGCGCGGACTTGGATGACGGCACCGAGCTCTTCGCTGAAGAGGGCGGAGAAGGCGCTGTGGCTCGCGGGGATTTCGAGGTCCACGCCGGTGTGGCCGGCGAAGGCCATCTCGACGATGGTCGCGAGCAGGCCGCCGTCGGAGCGGTCGTGGTAGGCGAGGAGCTTTTTCTCGCGGCCGAGCTGCTGGATGGCGTTCCAGAATCCTTTCAGGTGATACGGGTTGTCCACGTCGGGCGTGGCTTCGCCGGTCTGCGAAACGACCTGGGCGAGGATGGAGCCGCCGAGACGGTTTTGTCCGCGGCCGAGGTCGATGAGGAGCAACTCGGTTTCGCCGGCGTCGGTGATGAGCTGGGGCGTGAGCGAGAGGCGGATGTCGGCGACGGGGGCGAAGGCCGAGATGATGAGCGAGGTGGGCGCGGTGACGCGTTTCTGGTCTCCGGTGGCGGCGTCTTTCCAGACGGTGCTCATGGACATGGAGTCTTTGCCGACGGGGATGGTGATGCCGAGGGCGGGGCAGAGCTCCATGCCGACGGCTTTGACGGCGGCGAAGAGATCGGCGCCGTCGCCGGGGAGCGCGGGGGCGGCCATCCAGTTGGCGGAGAGGTTGACCTTGCCGAGGTCGCCGATCTGGGCGGCGGCGAGGTTGGTCAACGCTTCGCCGACGGCGAGGCGGGCGGAGGCGGCGGCGGAGTTGATGGCGACGGGCGTGCGTTCGCCCATCGACATGGCTTCGCCGGTATAAACGTCGAAGGCGGCGGCGGTGACGGCGCAATCGGCCACGGGCACCTGCCACGGGCCGACCATCTGGTCGCGGTGGATCAGGCCGGTGACGGTGCGGTCGCCGATGGAGATGAGGAACGTCTTGTCGGCGACGGTCGGATGGACGAGGACGCGGCGGACGGCTTCGGCGAGCGTGATGTCACCGAGGTCGAGGGCGTGTTGCGGACGGGTGAGCGTCGCGGCGACGCGGTGCATGCGCGGCGGTTTGCCGAGGAGCACGTCGAGCGGGAGGTCGATAGGCGTGTTGTTGAAATGCGGGTCGGTGAGGACGAGTTTTTTCTCCTCGGTGGCGGTGCCGACGATGGCGAAGGGGCAGCGCTCGCGTTCGCAGAGGGCTTTGAACGTCTCGATGCGCGACGGCGGAACGGCCATGACGTAACGTTCCTGGGATTCGTTGCACCAGATCTCGTGCGGGGCCATGCCGGGCTCGTCGTTGGGGACTTTGCGCAGGTCGAATTTGCCGCCGCGTCCGCCGTCGTTAACGAGTTCGGGGAGGGCGTTGGAAATGCCGCCGGCACCGACGTCGTGGATGAAGGAAATGGGGTTCTCGTCGCCGAGGGCCCAGCAGCGGTCGATGACCTCCTGGCAGCGGCGTTCCATCTCGGCGTTGTCGCGTTGGACGGAGGCGAAATCGAGGTCTTCGTTGCCGGAGCCGCTGGCCATCGAGGAGGCCGCGCCGCCGCCGAGACCGATCAACATGGCGGGGCCGCCGAGGACGATGAGGTGGTCGCCGGGGAGGATGTCGCCCTTCTTGATGTGGCCTTCCTGGATGTTGCCGAGGCCGCCGGCGAGCATGATGGGTTTGTGGTAACCGCGGAGCTCGGTTTCGGAGGCTTCGGGGGAGGAGCCTGACTTGGGGACGGAGGCTTCGTAGGTGCGGAAGTAGCCGTTGATGTTGGGGCGGCCGAATTCGTTGTTGAAGGCGGCGGCGCCGAGCGGGCCGTCGATCATGATGTCGAGGGCGGAGACGATGCGGGACGGTTTGCCGTTGTCCGCTTCCCAGGGCTGCACGGCGCCGGGTAGTTTGAGATTGGATACGGTGAAGCCGGAGAGGCCGGCCTTGGGCTTGGAACCGCGCCCGGTGGCGCCTTCGTCACGGATCTCGCCGCCGGAACCGGTGGCGGCGCCCGCCCACGGGGAAATGGCAGTGGGGTGGTTGTGCGTCTCGACCTTGCAGAGAATGTGGATCGGCTCCTGGTGAGCGGCGTATTCCTGGGTCGCGGGGTTGACGTAGAAGCGGCCGCCGACGGTGCCGGCGAGGACGGCGGCGTTGTCCTTGTAGGCGGAGAGGATGCCTTCGCTGTGGAGGTTGTAGGTGTTCTTGATCATCTGGAACAGCGACTTGTCTTGGAGCTGTCCGTCGATGTCCCAAGTGGCGTTGAAGATCTTGTGGCGGCAGTGCTCGGAGTTGGCCTGGGCGAACATCATGAGCTCGATGTCGTTCGGGTCGCGCTTGAGCGTGGTGAAGGCGTTGACGAGGTAGTCGATTTCGTCGTCGGCGAGGGCGAGGCCAAGGGACGTGTTGGCGGCGACGAGCGCGGCGCGGCCCTGGGCGAGGACGGGCACGCTGGTCATCGGGCGTGGCTGTTCGTGGCTGAAGAGCGCGGCGCAGGCGTCGAGATCACCGAAGATGACTTGGGTCATCCGGTCGTGGAGCTTGGCGGTGAGGAGCTTGGTGTCGTCGGCCGAGAGCTGGGCGTCGGAGCCGAGGTCGATGGTGTAGGCGATGACGCGCTCGATGCGTTTGACGGAGGTGAGGCCGCAGATGTGGGCGATGTCGGTGGCCTTGGAGGACCACGGCGAAATGGTGCCGGGGCGGGGGGCGACGACCTGGACAAGGCCGGAGACGGCGGCGGTGGCGCGGCGCGGGCCGTAAGTGAGGAGTTTTTCGAGCACATCACGCTGGGCGGGAGCGAGATCGCCGGTGAGTTCCGCGACGTGGACGAACTCGGCGGAGACGGCGCGGGCGGGCAGGCCGGCGGCGACGAGGTCGTTGAGCAGTTTGTTGAGACGGAATTCGGAGAGGGCGGAGGAGCCGCGGAGGATCAACATGGTCGAAAAAATGAGCTTTATCTGAACAGGGCGCGGGGCGGCTTGGCGATAGGGAAAACGCGCGGACGCGGGGCGGCTGTTAAATGGCGAAGGACGAAGGGGCTGCGGGGGCGGGGAGTGAAGTGGTGAAGGGGGATATTCGGACGAAACGGCTCCGCCGTTCCGCTACGGGGAAGGAAGCGGCGGGGATTTTACATTCTCGTGTTGAGCTGCGGTGGGGGCGGGGCAAGTTGGGCGGCTTACATGACGCCTCTGGATTTTAGGAATACCAACGCTTTGTGGTGCAGTGTGCTGGTCGAGGCGCTGGTGCGCTGCGGGGTCACTCAGGCGGTCGTCTCTCCGGGGTCGCGCTCCACGCCGCTCACCATGGCGCTGGCACGGCATCCGGGCGTCGAAGCGGTGCCGGTCCTAGATGAACGGTCGGCGGGGTTCTTTGCGCTGGGTCTGGCGAAACAAAAGGGGCGTCCGGTGGTGCTCGTTTGCACGAGCGGCACGGCGGGGGCCAATTACTTTCCGGCGGTGATCGAGGCGCATGAGAGCGGCGTGCCGTTGATCGTGATCACGGCGGATCGTCCGCCGGAGATGCGGGACTGTTCGTCGGGACAAACCATCGACCAACAGAAGTTGTTCGGCGGGTTTGTGCGGTTTTATCACGAGTTCGCGGTGCCCGAGGCGCAAGAGTCACTGTTGCGGTATCTACGGCAGACGGTGGTGCACGCGGTGGATCGCGCGCGGAGCGGGCCGGTTCACCTGAACGCGCCGTTTCGCGATCCGCTGCCGCCAATCACGGACGGCACGGCAAAGGCGCTCGAGACGCAGGATTGGGAATCGTTCTTCACAGAGTTTCTTGCGCCGCAGCCGGAGCCGTTTTCCGGCGTGACGCTTCCGGCGAAAGGACGCGGGCTCATTATCGCCGGACCGGCGCAACCGTCCGATGCGGAGGCGTGGAGCGAGGCGGTGTGGCGGTTTGCCGAAGAACGCGGCTGGCCGGTGCTGGCGGATGCGTTGAATCCGTTGCGCGCGCATGTATCGCGGACGGTGACGCTGGTCACGGCGTATGACTCGATTTTGCGGGCGGGCGCGGAGACGACGGAGCGGTTGAAGCCGGATTTTATCGTGTGCGTGGAGAACTGGCCGACGAGCAAAGTGCTGCGTGGTTGGATTGAGAGCCTCGGCGTGCCGGTGATGTTCGTGTCGGCGGCGGAGCGGAACGGCGATGCGTTGCATGCGCCGACGCGGTGGGTGCGCTGCGGCATCGAGGATGTCTTGAATGCGCCGGCCCTCGAGATCGCCGCGGACGTGCGCGATTACGCGACGGCATGGGGCGCGGTTGAACGAGCGGCGCGCCGGGTGATCGACGCGAGCATGGCGGATGCGGCGGGTTTTGAAGGACGCATCGTGTGGGAACTCGCGCAACGGCTGCCGGAGCGCACACCGGTGTGCATCGCGAACAGCATGCCGGTGCGCGACGCGGAGTATTTCTGGCCGGCGAATGACCGCGGGCTGCGCGTGTTTGTGAATCGCGGCGCGAACGGGATCGACGGCACGCTTTCGACTGCGTTGGGCGTGGCGCACGGTAGCGCGCCTGCGGTGCTGCTCACCGGCGACCTGGCGTTGTTGCACGACGCGAACGGGTTTTTGTCGGTGCCGCGTTTCAACGGCTCGCTGACCATCGTGCTGGTGAACAACAACGGCGGCGGGATTTTTAACCACCTGCCGATCGCGCAGTTTGAGGCGGAGTTTGAGAAGTATTGGGCGACGCCGCAGACGGTGGACTTTGCAAAACTATGCGCTGCTTATGGCGTGACGCATACGGTGGTCGCGGATGCGGCGAATCTGGCCGAGATGGCGGCGAAGCTGCCGGTGCGCGGCGTGCGTGTGCTGGAGATTCGGACGGACCGGACGCGTGATGCGGCGTTTCGGAAAAAGCTGTTTGCGGAGGTGGCTAGCGCGCTGAGCGCGGAGCGCCCAGCGCGCTAAATCCTAAATACCTAAGCGGCTAAATCCAAATGAGAGGCGGGCGGTGTCGGAGGCACGGGGATCAAGGGGAGTTGGCTTTCGAAAAACTTCAGGACTTTTTGAGCGCCTGGGGACTCCGCATCGAAGCCATACCATGTGGCGGCACCGGGGAAGGCTTCGACGTAGAAATTGTGACAATGCCAGCAGATCGAAGTGCGAAAAACGCGTCTCTCATTTTCAAAAAACTCAACGGCGTAAACAGGGGCGTGGCACAAGCTCTTGGCGTAGTAGGTGGGCATCATGCCCCGCCAGAGACTTTTGAACTGATTGAGTTCTTCGCCGGCGATTTCGGTCGTGCCGGTGATTTTTGCGACAGATCCGTAAGGCAGGATTGGAAAGGTGGGCGCGGGTGATTCTTCCACGAGTTCGCCCAAGCGATATGCCTTAACTTTTGTAACAGAGTCCGTCCGGTAAAAAGCCCGGTGCACTTTGGTTTCTAGGGTGCCGCGCAACAGGCTTTCCCCTCCATCGAATGCCGTTAGGAAGATGGTCGTGCCGGCACCGATCAAGGCCAGCAGGCCGATGACCGACCAGAGTGAAATTCGCAGGAGTTTTTTTCACGACAAACGACGCTTCGGACTCAGAGCTGCACGGGCAGGCCGATCTCGATGATCTGGGTCGGAAGGATTTGGTAATAATCCTTCACCGGGCGGGCGTTGCGGCTGAGGTAGGCGTAGAGGGATTTTTGCCACTCGAACATCTTGGCCGTGCCGCCGGTGATGATCATCTCACGGTTGAAGTAATACGTGGTGCTCTGCGGGTTGACCGACACGCCCTGGGCTTTGATTCGGTCGATGAGTTTGCCGACCGATGGTGACTCCATGTAGCCGTAGCGTCCGACGGCGCGCCACACGCCTTCGCCCAAGAACTCCAGCGTCATGCGTTCTTCTTCGTCGACGGTGGGCACCTCGACCGTGCCGATGGTGAGCAACACGACCGTCTGCTGAAGGCACTTGTTGGCTTTGAGATGATGGAGCAGGGCGAGGGGGGTGCCTTTGGGCGTCGCCACCATGAAGACCGCGCTGCCCGGCACACGGATGATGCTTTTGCTTTTGGCAACCTGGGAGAGCTCGAGCTCGGTGATCGCACCGCCGTAAACTTTTTCCTGAATCTCGTTACGTCCGCTTTTCCATGTGTGCATGACGGCGAGGATTACAAGGCCCATGGCCAAGGGTAGCCAACCGCCGTGGACTACTTTGTGAAGATTGGAGTAAAAGAAAATCAGATCGAAAATCATGAAGGAGCCGCATAGCAGGAGAGCTCCGATGAGCGGCCATTTCCAGTTGATGCGGGCGACATTGAAAAACGCGAAGGTCGTCACCGCCATCGTGCCGGTGACGGCGATGCCATAAGCGGCGGCGAGGTTGGAACTGGATTTAAAGCCAATGACCACCGCGATGGAACCGGCAGCCAATAGGAAGTTGATCAGCGGCACGTATATCTGCCCTTCATGCTCGGCGTTGGTGTGCTGGATTTTGAGACGAGGGAAATAACCCAACTGGATCGCCTGACGCGTGAGTGAGAACGTGCCGGAGATGAGTGCCTGACTTGCGATGATCGCGGCGAAGATCGAGAGGATGACGAGTGCCACACGCAACGGTCCGTCAGGGGCGAGGGCGAAGAACGGGTTGGTTGTGTCGAGCGGGTGTGAGATGGCGTAGGCGCCTTGGCCGAAGTAATTTAGGAGCAGGCCCGGGAATACGACGAAATACCAGGCGCGCACGATGGCCGGACGTCCGAAGTGGCCCATGTCCGCGTAGAGCGCCTCGGCTCCTGTGATGGTGAGGACAATACCACCTAGAATGGCAGTAGCTTGCAATGGGTGATTCCAGAGGAGCTTGAAGCCATAAACAGGGTTCAACGCATGGAAGACTTCCATTGAGTCAAACAGGTGGCAGGCACCTAACACACCGAGCACGGCGAACCAGACGAGCATGACGGGACCGAAAAGCTTGCCGATGGCGTCGGTGCCTTTGCGTTGCATAAAAAACAGGCATGCAAGGATCACGACGGCGGCCGGCACCACATAATCTTTTAGATCCGGATTGAACGTCACAAAACCCTCAGCCGCGCCGAGCACGGAAATCGCGGGGGTGATGACGCCGTCGCCGAAGAGCAGCGCGGCACCGGCGAGAATAACAATAGTGCCGATGCCGAGTCCGCGGCGGATCCCTTTGCCCGTGGACTCGGTCCCTTGGTGGGAAAGGGCGAGCAAGGCGAAAATGCCGCCTTCACGGCGATTATCGGCCCGCATGACAAATGTGATGTATTTGAAGCACACCTCGAAGATCAAGGCCCAGAACATGAGGGAAAGGATGCCTATCACGCCTTCGGTCCGGTCGATATCGCGCATGTAGTGCAGGCACTCTTTCATCGTGTAGAGGGGGCTCGTGCCGATGTCACCGAAGACGATGCCCAGGGCGCCGAGGCACAGGCCGACTTTGACAGGCGTTTTGACGGAACCCTCCGCAGGTGCGCTATTCATGGATTGTGCATCTTCGTAAAGCCCGGCGCTCAATCCAACCCATTTTTGGTCGAGCGGGAATATCGCTTGCATAACGCCATCGCGTTGACGCGGCGTGCCGGATGAGCACCGTCGGACCCCATCATGAAACTCCCCGACTGGAAGGTCGCCAAGACCTACACTGACATTCTTTACCACAAGGCCGAAGGCATCGCGAAGATCACGATCAACCGGCCGGAGAAGCGCAACGCGTTCCGTCCTGAAACGGTGATGGAGATGCACGACGCGCTGATCGACGCCCGTGAAGACCTGACAGTCGGTGTCGTGCTGCTCACGGGCGCGGGTCCGCACACGGACGGCAAATACGCGTTTTGCGCGGGCGGCGACCAGAGCGTGCGCGGCCACGCGGGCTACGTTGGCGGCGACGGCGTGCCGCGCTTGAATATTTTGGATGTGCAAAAGCTCATCCGCTCGATGCCGAAGGTCGTGATCGCGCTGGTGGCGGGCTATGCCATCGGAGGCGGCCACGTGCTTCACATCGTGTGCGATCTTTCCATCGCGGCGGATAACGCGATCTGCGGCCAGGTCGGCCCGAAGATGGGCAGCTTTGACGGCGGTTTTGGCTCCAGCTACCTTGCACGGATTGTCGGTCAGAAAAAAGCGCGCGAAATCTGGTATCTTTGCCGCCAATACAACGCGCAGCAGGCGCTCGAGATGGGGCTCGTGAACACGGTGGTGCCCATCGCCCAACTCGAAGCCGAAGGCGTGCAGTGGGCGCGCGAGATCATGGGACACAGCCCGCTGGCGATCCGCTGTTTAAAGAGCGCGTTCAACGCCGACGTGGACGGCCAGAGCGGTCTGCAGGAACTCGCGGGCAACGCGACGCTGCTCTATTATATGAGCGAAGAGGCGAAGGAATTCCACGGGGCGCAGCGCGAAAAGCGGAAGCCCGACGCGCGGAAGTTTCCCTGGTTGCCGTAAGCGGTTTAAGCGGCCTGTCGCGAATTGGATCGGATGTAGCCCCAAGCGTGAGCTTGGGGCTTTTTACTGAGTCGAAGGCGGGAGTCGAACTCCCTGAGCTCACGCTCAGGGCTACGGGGACGGATTACGGGATCAGGCAGGACGGATTTTGATGAGGAGGTCTTTGGACTCGACGGTGTCGCCGACGCCGATGTGGAGCTCGGCCACCACGCCGTCGCAGGCGGCGTAAACCGTGGTCTGCATCTTCATCGCTTCCATCATGAGGAGCTTGTCGCCCTTGGCCACG
>Ga0247813_10001446_pt1 | contig 18089 bp, 16 predicted proteins | sample UWRJL169409C1_FD_180719 | JGI IMG/M metagenome (GOLD analysis project Ga0247813, IMG submission 180719) | Plant litter microbial communities from Arlington Agricultural Research Station in Wisconsin, United States - UWRJ-L169-409C-1 | ecosystem: Environmental > Terrestrial > Plant litter >... | reverse complement strand
CAGTTGGAGAAGGCAAAGCGTTAGATCTGAACCCTTTTACTTTACCAGCTAAGAAATCCGCCTGTATACCAAATCCGGGAAGGATTTGTTTCTTAATATAACCACCGTAACCCCAGCTCTCCTGTGGAGTAGCGAAATCACCGTTTGATCTTGAGTTGAATGGAGTGTAGTGCGTCAGCATACCACCGTTTAACCCGATAGACCAGGTACGGAAGTCTTTTTTGTCAAAGCGTTTTGTTGTGTCAGAATTCATATCCTGAGCGAATAGTGATGTTGATAATCCTACTAAGGATAATATCAGTGCCGATTTTGTAATTTTTGATTTCATCTTTTCTATAATTAGATATTAATGCATTCAGTTGAACTGAATTGTTATGCAGTTAGTAATAATCCTGCCAAATCAGTATTTAATGGCTGAAAAAACTAAATACGTTCATAATGAATGATTTAAGAATCTGTAGATAGGTTCACAGCAGGTTGACTATTTGGAGAGAATGTTCAGTAAGCTGTATAGTATTTACTACAAAATGCCGTGTTTTTGCGAATGATTTAATAATTTGGTTACATTAAATACCTATTGATGTCTATTATTTTTGTAGATAGCTGTGGGTTGTATTTATATATTTTTTATTGTGTACAATCCGTAGTCTGGAAAAATCTAATAGTTTTGCAATACATTACATAGCTTTATTATTTCTACCTATGCATAACTATCAAGTTGACCTGTCAAATTGCGACAAAGAACCTATCCATATACCAGGAAAAATCCAGTCGCATGGTTTTCTTTTAGCCATTGGCTTACAGTCCCTGTACATTACTTACGTCAGTGAAAATATCAGTGAATTTTTACCGGTACATGCCGGGCAATTACTGGGGTTGCCACTTTCACAATTTGAGGAACTGTTACAATTGGACGGACAGGAAGGGCAGCTGCGTCAATTGATCAAACTCGGGGAGGCGCAAAAAAGTTTTGAGAGCATTAAACCCTATCCTGTAAAGATCAACGGGAGCGACTACTACATGGTCATATCGGTTTCAGATAATAATTATATCCTTGAATTTGAGCCGGTAACATTGCAATTTGATCTGCAAAATCAAATTGGAAGAGCGGTTTCAGAGATTCTCAGTGGGAAAAACCTGCAATCTCTACTGCATAATACCGCCAGGGAGATAAAAAAAATTATTCAGTACGACCGTGTAATGATTTATCAGTTTTTAGAAGACGGACATGGTGAAGTGGTCGCGGAGGAGAAAAATGAAGAGCTGGAACCATTTTTCGGACTCCATTATCCTGCGTCAGACATTCCTAAACAGGCCCGGGAGTTATATAAACTAAACTATACACGTATTATAGCCGATGTTAATACGGCCAGTTCTCCTATAATTACAAAGGAGGAAAATGGACAGTTGAACTTAACCCATTCTGTATTGCGGGCGGTATCTCCGGTGCATATCCAGTACCTTAAAAACATGGGTGTGGAATCCAGTTTCAGTATTTCTTTAATGGCCCATGCAGAATTGTGGGGGTTGATCGCCTGTCATAATTACAGTCCCAGGTTCATAGATTATAAAGCGAGGGAAGCCTCCAAATTAATCGGTCAGATTGTTTCTTCAGCTTTAGAATACAGGGTGGAGGAAGAAGAGAGCGGCAAGAACAACATTTACCAGGAAGCGATGAACCTGCTGAACCTGCATTTAACAAAGGATGAGAGTATTTTAAGTTCACTGACCAGGCATGAGCAGACGCTGCGGGATATTACTTCTGCGGATGGTCTGGCAATGATCTACGAAAAGGAGATAGTTACGCTTGGTACAGTGCCCGGCGAGGAACAGTTGAGAGGATTGTTTGACTGGTTAAAACTGACAATGGAAGACGGGGTTTATTATACACACCGTTTACCTGAAATTTATTATCCCGCAAAGGACTTTAAAACAGTGGGCAGCGGGATTATTGCGGCCATGATCTCTAAAGATCTTGATGAAATGATAGTATGGTTTAAACCGGAACAGCTGACTTCAATCAAGTGGGCAGGTAACCCGGAAAAACCCGCAACGGAGTCGGCCGACGGACTTTTAAGTTTATCTCCGAGAAATTCCTTTGAAATTTTTTCCCAGCTGGTAGAAAATACAGCGGTTAAATGGACAAAAAATGAAATAGCGAACGTTATCAGTATCCGTGAAAAAGTGATCACCGCCATCAGTAAAAAGGCCGGTGAGATCAGGCTGTTAAATGAGCGCCTTACCCGTGCTTATGAAGAACTGGATACTTTCAGCTATACGATATCGCATGATCTTCGGACTCCCTTAACTGCGATTAAAAGTTACACAGAACTTGTCATCGCTTCAAATAAAAGTATAGATGAAAGAGGGATGATGTTATTGGGCAGGGTAGTGGCCGGTGCGGATAAAATGAGTTTTTTAATTAATGAGATTTTAAAACTGGCCCGTGTAGGCAGAGCTGACCTGGAATTGGAGGAGCTGGATATGCATAAGCTGGTGAGGGATACCACGGCGGAAGTTATGTCTTCCATCACCAACCCTGAAAATATTGAGGTTGTTTTTGGTGATTGCCCATCTGTTACCGGGTCATTTGCTATGATTACGCAGGTATTTACAAACCTGATCGGTAATGCAGTAAAATACAGCGCCGGGGGAGAGCAGCCAAAAGTTGTTATTGAAGGATGGACCGAAGACGATGAAGTGATTTATAAAATTAAAGATAACGGTGTTGGTATAGCTGCAGATCATCACGATAAAGTCTATGAACTTTTCAAAAGGATGAATAATGTACAGGATATTGAGGGTACCGGAGTCGGACTTGCTATCGTTAAACGTATCATAGAAAAACATAACGCCAGGATCTGGTTTGAAAGTGAATTGAAAGTTGGCACAGTTTTTTATATAGCATTCAAAAAATAACTATGCTCATGTCTCCCGATATATTTTATGTAGAAGATGATAAGGATTTTGCCTTTATCATGCAATATGCCGTTAAAGAAGTTAATCAGGGACTTACGGTTGGTATAGTGGAAGACGGAGCAACAGCGATTGAGCAGCTTTTACGTTATGCTGATGAAAAACAGCGACCTAAATTGATATTGCTGGATCTTAATTTACCGGGGATATCCGGTTTGGATGTCTTAAAGCGCATTAAAGAAATCCCGTATTTTAAATATGTACCGGTGATTCTGTTTTCTACTTCTGATGACCAGAATGATGTAAAATCATCCTTAGAAATAGGAGCCAATGCTTTTATGACAAAACCTAATGGTTACCACAACCTCATTGCCTGTGTGCAATCTCTGTATGATTTCTGGTTTCACCAGAACAGAAATTTAAATTAAATACCTTAATATATAAAATGCTACAGGAAATATTAAAAGCCGCTACAAAAGATCATCACGACGAGTTAGAGTCGCTCATGTTTGTGAATGAAATCATGAACAAAACCCTTAGCCTGCAGCAGTATAAAACTTTACTTGCCACTAACTACATTATCCATTCTGCATTAGAGTCACAGCTGCACGATTCGCTGGACCAGGATCTTAAGGATCAGCTGGATATTGAAAACAGGAACAAACTTGCTGTTCTGGAGCAGGACTTGTCGGATATGGGGATGGATAAAAACGAACTCGATGCTATCGACCTGAGCTTCCTTCATCTTGACTATACAGGTAATGCAGCGGCACTTGGTGCGATGTACGTTTTAGAAGGCGCAACGCTGGGCGGACATGTAATCAATAAAAAACTGAAAGCTAATCCTGCGTTTGAGGATCTCGCATTGCATTATTACGGAGTCTACGATAAGAACCTGATGCCGAACTGGCTGACTTTCGTAAAGGTTTTAAATACCAGTATCCCGGCGGCAGATTATAATGTTGCAAGGGACAGTGCAGTTAAGATGTTCAGTCTGATTGCTGAGGTATCAAAAGCAGTTAAGGCTTCCATCAATTAGTCTTACAATTCATAGACTTCACCTTTTTCCGGAATAGTAACCTGGTAACCAGCTTCATTTACGGCGCTGGCCAGGGCTTCCATACTTTTGCTTTCCCCATGCACCAGAAATACTCTTTTCAAGCTATCGGTTGGCTGGTTTTTAACGGTGTTTAAGAGATCATCATGATCGCCATGACCACTTAACAGGTCGGTTTGTTTGATCGTTGCGAAAACCATCAGGTCACGGTGGCGCAGACGTACGATAGGGTCGCCTCTCAGCAGCCTGTTTCCTAAAGTTCCTTTTGCGCAATAACCGATAAACAGGATGGTGCAGTAGTAGTTTTGTATGTTATGGTACAAATGGTCCTGGATACGTCCACCTTCCAGCATTCCTGCTGAAGAGATGATAATACATGGTTTATGGTAATTGGAGATGGAAATACTTTCTCTTTTATCCTGTACATACGATAATTCATCAAATTCAAACTCATCACCTTTACGGCTGTAGAAATCCTGTGATTCTTCATTGAGTAAATGATGGTGTTTGCGATATACGTCAGTCGCAAAACTGGCGAGCGGACTATCCACGAATATTTTGACCGGCGGGAGTAGTCCTGAACTGAATATTTTATTCAGTGCGTAAACCAGCGCCTGTGTTCTGCCGATACTAAAGGCGGGGATAATAAGCCTGCCAGGGAATTTAATACAGGTTTCGTTGATTGTTTCTACCAGTTTCTCCTCGATTGTGATGCCTTTGCTATGTACCCGGCCACCATAAGTAGATTCTGAAACCAGGTAGTCTACCGCCGGAATCGGCTGCGGATCTACAAGCACAGGATAGTCTTTCCTGCCTATATCGCCAGTAAAGGCAATTTTCTTTTCTGTTCCATCCTCTTGTACAGTGAGCACCACTGCTGCGGCACCAAGGAGGTGGCCTACAGGAATAAACCGTAGGGATATATTTTCATTGATATTGAAGTCTTTGTCAAATGCGAGCGTCACAAAACGATCGGTCGTATCCATCACATGTTTGTGCAGGTACAGCGGTTTAGGGCCAGATCCCGCTCTTTTACCTTTGCTCCGTTTGTTTTGTTTCCCCAAAAAGATATTTACCGAATCCATCAGTAAAAGTTCGGTCAGGTCCGCAGTAGGAGGGGTACACAGAATTTGTCCGTTGAAACCCATCCTGACTAAAGTAGGAAGATTTCCTGAATGGTCAATATGCGCATGTGTTAAGATAACTACATCTATTGAAGCAGGATCAAATGGAAAATATTGGTTTTCTTCCTGGTAAGTATCTTTCTCGTAGTCAAGTCCGCAGTCAATTAATATATTGTATGTGCCTGATTGTAACAAATGCATACTTCCAGTCACCTGTTTCGCTGCTCCCCAAATCGTTAATTTCATCTATCTGTGTCTAGTTTTCCTGGAACTCTTTATTTGATAGCAGATTTATTACATCTCACTGCATAAGTTTTTGATCTGCCGTAAGATGATTGAAGCTATACAACCTTAATAACAACTAAATAGTAAATAAGTTATATTATAAAGCATTTAAAAGAAGAGCAATATATCATTTTTAAAGCTAAGGAGGGATAACCTGAGGAAATTGATTTAAGAAATTATGCTATTTTATTGTAAAACAAGGGTATTGATTGAGAATTTAAAAGTATAACCAAGATGAGCAGGAATATTGATACTTGTCACCAGTTTCCAGCGCTGAAGTTCATCAATGAACACAGGTTTTTCCATTTCTGACCGGACTGCGGCTAGTGTATAAAATGCAGCACGGGTTGGATGATCTGTTGAACAGGCGTTATATGCAAAGCCAAAAGCCTGCTTTTTAATGATTGCTAAAGTTATCCCTATACAATCGGAAAGATGGATCAGGTTGACCGGCGCAAGACCATTGGAAATGTCTTTTTTTCCTGTAAAAAACCTGGCAGGATCTCTTCCCGGACCTATCAGTCCGCCAAACCGCAGTACAGTTGTTGTGAATTCACTGGATTGCTGTAAGAACTGTTCAGCTAACAGGATAACCTTACCCGAGTCCGTATCCGGGATGGGAATGGTGTCTTCAGTAACTTCCTGGTTCTGGTCGCCATAAACTGAGGTAGAGCTGATGAAAATAATCTGCTGCACCTTATTATTAGTTGCCGCATTGGCGATCCTTTTAATCTTGGACAGAAAACTGTGCTGTTCGGCTGTATTTCTTTTTGGAGGGATGCTGATGACCAGCAGATCGCAATCAAAAAAAACAGGATCAAAACGTTCACCGTTTTCTTCCACATTCACCAGGAATGGTGAGATCCCCGATTCCTCTAAAAAAATCATTTTATCCGCTGTGGTCGTTGAGCCTTTGACTATATATCCAAGTGTAACTAGTTTTTTAGCCAGTGGAAGGCCGTACCATCCGCAGCCGAGGATACTTATTTTTTGATTTGAACTTGTCATAATTCTATGGAGATGTAGGCCGGCGACAGTGACTGCCGGATGGATTGAAATAAAAAAAGGGGTAATGCAAAACGCACACCCCTTTTTGATCTTTAACGAAGTTTTCTTAAAGAACAGTTACATTAGAAGCCTCAGGGCCTTTTTTACCGTCATTTAATTCGAATTCTACATTGTCACCTTCATTCAGTTCTCTGAATGAATCACCTGCAATTGCAGAAAAATGTACGAAAATATCTTTTCCTCCATCTTCTGGAGTTATAAAACCAAACCCTTTTGCAGAATTAAACCATTTAACTTTTCCTGTTGTACGCATATTATTGTTATAAATTTCGCTGTGAAAATAATCAATTGAATACTAATATCCAAAATCTTAATTGCTTATTCTTTCAATTACGATAAAGGTTATTGAAACCAGAGTGACTTTTTTTTGTTGTCTTTATGATTTAAACAAACGAAATATGGAAAATCTGGAGCAAAAAGTAGTCGATGATCAAAAGGGAAAAGCGGGTGATAAATACAATACTGAAAATAATAATTTAGGGCTCGACGCAGATCAGTCTTCCGAATATGATGACGGAAGAAAGAATTACAACAACGATAATGACCGTGTATCGCATAATCCTGATGGGGAAGATGACGATCACGACACTACTGAAGGCGCAGGTTATTCCCCTTTAATGGATAAATAAATTAAGGGGATACCGTTTCTATCTGATCTCCGGGATCATTTGTTTTGGTCTCCTCATTTTTATCTTCATCGGTCTCTGAAGGTTGCTTTGCGGTTTCATCATTGCTTTCGGACTCTGGGGATTGTTACGTAGTTTCTGTTTCTTCTGTAGGTTCTCCGGATGTTACTTCCTCTCCTTCAGCTTCTATTTCCTCTACTGATTTGTTCTCATTATCAGCGGGTTCGTCTGTAGATTCCCCTTTGGTTTCAGATATTTCCTGTGATGATTTTTCTTTACTTTCAGGTTCAGCAGATTCTTCTTTAATCTCTTCCTCTTCTTCTTCGGCAATCGGAGTTTCCGGAACAAGTTCTTCCGTGCTCGGCGTTACAGTTTCAATAGCTGCTCCGGGATCTTCATTAGGTGCGGGGTGATTAGTTTCGGCGTTTTTTAAATCGTTTTCGTTTTCCATAATGCTGTAGTTTTTATAGCTGTATATATAATAAGTGATCTTACACCTAAATTGTTTCTTCAAATCCTAAAAACAATCTTGGCATCATTTTAGTAAAAGGGTTGGTATAATTATTACGCTAACTAACTAAAACAAACACACGATGAAAAAGATATTCGCAATATTCGCAATCGCCCTCGCAATGACGGCATGTACCAATGCAAAAAAAGAAGAGGCTATTAAACAAGCGGCTATTAAAGCAACCAAAGATAGTATGAGATTAGATAGTTTCAGAAGAGTTGAAGTTGCGCAGCAGGAAGAAAAAGCAAAAATTCTGGAAGAAAAAAGAATTTTGATGTTATCTGAAGCAAGGGCTGCTGAAAATGCACCTGCCGCAACTATGGCTTCGCCAAGAGCGTCAGCTACAACATCCACTACTACGACTACAACTAAAAAGAAAGGTTGGAGCAGCGCAGCATTAGGAACTGTGATCGGAGCTGGTGCCGGTGGGTTAGGTGGAGCATTGATTGACAAGAAAAAAGGAAGAGGCGCTATTATCGGTGGAGTTGCCGGAGCGGGTGCAGGTTATTTGATCGGCCGTGGCCAGGATAAAAAATCCGGAAGGGCACAATAGACCTTCTCTTACATATACATATAATACCGCTGGTATTGTAACATAAAAAAGCCTGATTCTTTACGAATCAGGCTTTTTTATGTTTATTTCTTTTCTGGTGGGGTAGATACGATTTCACCGAATTCATTGACGTATGCCATCATACTTTCTAAATCACCACCGGTTGAGTTTTGCGCGCGTTCTTGTTTACGTTGCTCTTTATCTTCTTTTTTCTTCTGCCTGTTTTTTTCCAGTTGCTTCTTCATGAAGGTTGCCTGAGACTTAGCCATAAATTTCCTTATTTAGTTCAAAAATAACTCTTCTCTGCTATTACTTGTTAAGGCGTTCCATGAGATAATCATTGGATAGAGGTAGCCTGAATATAACTTAAATTCCCGGGCAACAACGGTAGAGGAGCCAGGAGAAATTGAATCTAATCACCGTGTGATTAGCAAGTAAGTATCAAGAGAGTTTGTGTTTATACTCCGTTCAATGCAAATATACAAAAAAATATTTATTTATGGATGCTACGGCTGAATAAGTGTAGGTATACACCCTTCAAATGACAGAATTTATGACTTACTGGAGACGCCCCCGTCCACTTGCCGCTGGTTTAGAGTCTGTCATCAGAGACAATACATAAATAAATTTTGTAATGCGGAAGTCATCAGGTACTTTTGACTACTAAATCTATAGACTTTATTTATTTAACGCTGCAATCCATAAACGAATGAAACAAATCTACTTAAAACGTATCGTAACGATCATCTCTCTTTTTACCTTTTTCTATATCCCGTCACTGTCCGCACAGGAAAGCCAGCTGATCGAAATCACCGGTAAAGTTGTGGATCAGGAAGCGAAAACTCCCTTGGCAGGAGTGAGTGTAGCGATCAAAGGTACGATAGCAGGTACCATTACTGATCAGAACGGATCTTTTAAGCTTCGTTCAAAACTCAAATTCCCATTTAAACTTGTTTTTACGAGTATTGGTTTCCAAACGCAGGAGTTTGAAGTAAAAGAAGCCGGTATGCAGTTAAATATAGAAATGGTTACGCAAACACTGCTGGGCAGTGAAGTCGTGATTACTGCGTCGAGGGTACCGGAGAACATTCTGAAGTCGCCGGTAGCGATTGAAAAACTAGATATTCGTGCCCTTCGTGAATCACCCGGACCAAGTTTTTATGATGCGCTTGAAAATGTGAAGGGCGTACAGATGACCACGGCGAGTTTAACCTTTAAAATCCCGAATACAAGAGGGTTTAATATTCCAAGTAATTACCGTTTTATGCAATTGGTAGACGGGATAGATATGCAGGCGGCAACATTGGGTGTGCCGTTGGGAAATGCGATCGGTCCCACCGAACTTGATATCGCCAGTATTGAAATTACTCCTGGCGCGGCTTCGGCATTGTATGGTATGAACGCCATTAACGGAATGTCGAACCTGATCACTAAAAGTCCTTTTCTGTACCAGGGATTTAGTTTCTATCAGAAAAGCGGCCTCAACCATCTGGGGGGCACAGGCCGTGATATCTCCAACCTGACTGAAACGGCTGTTCGTTACGCAAAAGCTTTTAATAATAAGTTCGCTTTTAAAGTCAATTTAAGTTATCTGAGGGGGACGGACTGGCTGTCCGATACACGTACAGATCAGAACCCAAATAATTTAAAGAGCGCCAATCCTTCTTTCGCCTCACTGAACGGTGCGAACAATGTTGCGTTTGACGGATGGAATAAATACGGTGATGATGTACTTGCCGGAAGTAATACGGTTTCTGTAAGCGGTTTGAATATTAACGGACAGGCTAACCAGACTTTAAATGTGGCCCGGACAGGGTACTGGGAGAAAGACCTGGTCAATCCAAATGTTGATAACCTGAAATTTGACGCCGCGGTACACTACCGTATCGGAGAATCTGCAGAGTTATCGTACGACTACCGGATCGGTAAGATGGATGGGGTTTTTCAGCGCGGAAATAAAATCCAGTTAGATAATGTAATTATCCAGAACCATAAAGTTGAACTGAAAGGGAGTAATTTCCTGGTACGGGGATATATCTCGCTGGAAAATTCCGGAGATTCCTATAACGTAAAACCCCTTGCGGATAACCTGGACCTGGCCAGCGGTGGTAGTGGTACGGTGTGGGGTGCGAAATATAAAACAGCGCTAAATGCTTATGCTACAGCCAATGGGGGGTCGTTAACAAATGCAAACCTGGCTGCTGCAACTGCTTATGCGAGACAGCAGGCTGATGCGGGCAGGGTAGAGCCGGGTACCCAGGCATTTCAGGATTTAAAAAATACCATTATTGGTATCAATAACTGGGATATAAGATCTTCGACGATTCCGGATGCGACTACTACAGGTGGTGCGGCATTGGTACAGAAAAGCCGGATGTACCATATTGAAGGGCAGTGGGACTTATCAAAGCAGGTGAAGTATTTTGGCTTACTGATAGGTGGTGATGCAAGACAATATTCAATTATCCCTGATGGCAATAGTTTTGTGGATTTTAGTCGCCCCATCGCCGACCGTGGCAAACAACTGGAAGATGGTTCATACGGAAAAAATATACATTACAAAAAGATAGGAGGATTCGCACAATTGACAAAAACGTTTTTTGATGAGAAACTGAAAGTTTTTGCTTCTGCGCGATATGACTACAATCCGGAGTTTGATCCAAAACTCACGCCTCGTTTGGCAGCGGTATATTCACCGGATAAACACAATAACTTCCGGGTAACTTATCAGCAGGGATACCGATTCCCGGGTTTGTTTGAGGCCCTGTCCTATGTCAATAACGGAAGGGTAAAAAGAGTGGGCAGTCTTTCATATATCAATGAAGGCTTAGGGTATCTGGATAACAGTTATACACGGTCTTCAGGGGTGATCTTTAACTCGGCCGTTAACGCTGCCGTAGCAGCAGGGTCGGACAGAAATGCTGCTGCGTTAGCCAACCGTGATTTGTTGGTTAAGGCGGATCTGCCTAAAGCAAGTCCGGAAAGAATCAACTCATTTGAAATAGGCTATAAGAGCGTTCTGCTGGAAAACACACTTTTTGTAGATATTGACGCTTACACCAACACCTATGACGGTTTTCTTGGTCAGGTCCAGGTAGATGTACCAAAAGGTGCGACTGTAGGATCTGATGCAGCAGTGCTGGCTATGCTGGATGTAAACAGGGATGCGGGGCAAGACCGTTATCGTGTATATACCAACGCAAAGAATAAATACAGGAATTATGGTTCTGCATTGGGGATCACTTATAACTTTTATCAGAAATATACGATCGCCGGGAATGTGAGCTATAACAAAATCAAATCGAACACCGAAAATGATATTTTTGTAACAGGTTTTAATACACCGGAATGGGCTACAAATTTAACGATCGGTAACCGGGAAATTGTAAAAAACCTTGGCTTCAGTATCGTATATAAATGGCAGAATTCGTTCTTATGGGAAAGCCCGCTGGTAACCGGTACCGTAAATGCGATCAATACTTTTGATGCGCAGGTGACCTATAAAATTCCGACCGCCAACGCAGCGATAAAGATTGGCGGGACCAATATTTTTAACAAGCCGTTTCTTCAGTATGCTGGCGGACCAACTATAGGTGCGCTGGTTTATGCGGCGGTATCTTTTGAAGGTTTATTCAGCAAATAACATACAGCTGAAAATATGTTAGCCGGGTAAAAATAGGATCAGATTAATCTGATCATAATGATAAACCAGTAATTTCAGTGCAACGGCATATGCCGCTGCACTGAAATTACTTACATGCTCTCAGCCTTATATCAAAGGCTGTAATATTTTCCAGACGTTTGCTGCCAATATTTTATGTCCCTTAGCATTCGGATGAAGTCCGTCTTCCTGGATCAGGCTGGGTACGCCACCTACGCCATCCAGCAGGAACGGGATGTAACTCATCTTGTTCTCTTTCGCCAGTTTAGGAAACAGGTTTTTGAAATCAGTAGTATATTGCTGTCCCATACTTGGCGGCATTTGCATGCCTGTCATGACCAGTTTAGCTTCCGGGTATTTCTTTTTCACCCTGTCAATAAGGTCCTGCAGATTGGCTGCTGTTTCTTTTACAGAAACCCCTCTGAGGCCATCGTTTGCTCCCAGTTCCAATATAAAAATATCCACTGGCTGTTTCAGAAGCCAGTCAATCCTATTTTTGCCCGCAGCGGATGTTTCTCCGCTCAGTCCAGCATTAATTACTTTATAAGGAAGTTTCAGGGAATCAATTTTATCCTGAATCTGCGCAGGATAAGCCTGTTCAGGGTCTACACCAAGTCCGGCGGTAAGGCTGGTGCCAAAAAATAATATGTTTTTTGTCGCTGCGGCCGGCTCCCTTATTGCTGTACTATCTTGCGGTTGTTCCGCTATTGCGGCAGTTGTAGATTTGCTGTTATTTCCGCAACCAGCAGTAAATACTGCAATTAAAAGGAAGATCAGGTAACGGTAACGTGACATATGTTCTCTCATCGCTATTTTAAATGGTTTTACGCTATATTTAACACTATCAGTTGATTCAAAACAGTAACAAGTTGTCATTGTTTAAATCAAATATCAACAAATTAATCCCATTGCTTTGGAAACTATTTTAAATATTAAAGAAGTCAGCAAACAATATACAAGCGCAGGCACCTCCCTTACTATACTGGACAGGATCAATTTTGATATTGTAAAAGGATCTACGGTTTCCATCACCGGGCCTTCGGGCAGTGGTAAAACTACCTTGCTAGGTTTATGCGCCGGGCTTGACAGGGCCAGTGCGGGTTCCGTAGTATTAAACAATATTGCGCTCGACAATCTTTCTGAAGATGAAAGGGCTGCTGTGCGTAACCGTTATGTGGGTTTCATTTTTCAGAACTTCCAGTTACTGCCCACCCTAACTGCTTTAGAAAATGTAATGGTGCCGCTTGAACTGCGGGGAGAGAAAAATATACGCCCCAGGGCGATGGATTTGCTGGATAAAGTAGGGCTATCCGAGCGTGCCCACCATTACCCGGTGCAGCTTTCCGGTGGGGAGCAACAGCGGATTTCTCTGGCTAGAGCATTTTCCAATACACCTGCTATTTTGTTTGCAGATGAGCCTACGGGCAACCTGGATGGAGAAACAAGCGAAAAAGTAATAAAACTGTTGTTTGATCTGAATAAAGAGGCTGGAACGACGTTGGTAATCGTAACACATGATCTTGATCTTGCGGGTCGTACGGACAGGATTATCAGATTAAAAGGCGGAGTAGTTATCAGTGATGAACAGAAAGCTTATGTCTGATCAGCACCCGGTATTCCGAAAATCCGCTCCTGTTTCCTGGTTGTTTAAAATGGCCTGGCGGGATAGTAGAAAGAACCGCTCAAGGCTGCTGCTGTTTACCTCATCTATAATTCTCGGGATTGCAGCGTTGGTAGCGGTATATTCTTTCAGAGATAACCTGCAGCGTGATATTGAAGACCAGGCGAAAACGCTTACCGGTGCGGACCTGATTATTGATAGCCAGAAGGCTTTCAGTAAACCTGTTATCAAAATGCTTGATACTTTAGGTATTGAACGGGCGAAACAACTTGATTTTGCATCAATGCTCTATTTTGTAAAAGGGGGTGGGATCAGGATTATGCAGGTTAGGGCCCTCGAAGGGAACTATCCTTTTTATGGTGCGATTGAAACTACGCCCACAATAGCGGCAAAGGCACTGCAGACCGGCAGAAATGTGCTGGTAGATAAAACAGTCATGATGCAGTTTAAGGCCCGTCCGGGTGATTCGGTTCGGGTCGGGAAGGTGACATTTGCCATTGCTGGTGTACTGAACCAGGCACCTGGTCAGAATGGGGTAGGTGCGGCAGTAGCCCCGGTTGTGTATATACCCTATAAATATCTGGCGGAAACAGGTCTGGTGCAGTTCGGCAGCAGGATCCATTATTCTTATTTTTACAAGTTTGAAAATGAACAGGCTGTTAATTTATTAATCAAAAAAATCAGACCGTTATTGGATAAGGAGGGGCTGGACCATGAAACGGTAGCGTCAAAAAAACAAAGTACAAGCAGGGCATTTGGTGATTTAGGCGATTTTCTCGCACTTGCAGGGTTTATTGCATTGCTGTTAGGCTGTATCGGTGTTGGCAGTGCGATCCATGTTTATATCAATGAAAAACTGTCGTCAATTTCCACCCTGCGCTGTTTAGGTGTTAGAGCCTGGGAAGCATTTTATATCTACCTGATCCAGATCTTTTTTATCGGACTGGCCGGTGCTATAGCGGGTGCGTTTTTAGGTACCGGGATACAATTTATCCTGCCAATTGTATTAAAAGACTTTCTGCCGGTGGCCTTTACGGTGCACATTTCCTATACTGCAATTTTGCAGGGAATAGTAACAGGAGTTTTTGTCGCTGTACTTTTTGCATTGCCGTCCCTGCTGGCCGTACGCCGCATATCCCCGCTAAATGCGATAAGGTTATCTTTTGAGCCTGCGGGTTTTAGACCTGAGCCGCTCAAATGGCTGGTTTACCTTGTCATGTGTATGTTTGTCGCAGGATTTACTTATCTGCAAACTGACAGTCTGATGAAGGCGCTGATTTTTACAGGGACAATCATGCTGGCGATACTTATTTTTTACGGTCTTTCTGTATTGCTGTTGGCGGTTGTCAAAAATACTTTACCCGCCACTCTTACCTATACGTGGCGACAAGGTTTTTCTAACCTGTACAGGCCCAATAACCAGACGATGATGCTGATTGTGGCCATCGGTTTATCTACCGGGCTGATTGCTACTTTATATTTTGTACAGGGGATACTGATTAGTAAGGTTACGCTGTCTTCAGGAAAATCACAGCCCAACCTGGTGCTGCTGGATATTCAGAAAAACCAGGATGCCAAAGTGGATTCACTGATCAGGGAATACAAACTGCCGGTATTAAGCGAAGTACCGATTGTAACTATGCGACTGGAAGCTATAAATGGTAAAACGGCAATGCAACTGGCCAAAGCTGATAGCCTGAAAGGACGTGCGGCCGGAGATCGGACGAACAGAAGAGAATCTTCAGGACGGGCGTTTAAAAGTGAAATCAGGAGCAGTTTTTATCGTGAACTTACTGAGGCGGATCAGGTAACTAGTGGAAAATGGACCGGTGTGGTTAAATCTCCTGCTGATACAGTTTATGTTTCTCTGGATGAACGTTATGCAGAACGAATCAATGTGAAAGTGGGAGATAAGATGCAGTTTAATGTACAGGGAATGATTATTCAGACGGTAGTAGGAAGTTTAAGAAAAATAGACTGGGCGAGAACACAACCGAATTTCCGGGTACTCTTTCCTGTTGGTGTACTGGAAGAAGCGCCGCAATTTCATGTGGTGATGACCAGGGTAGGAGATGAAAGAATATCCTCCCGGTTCCAGTCGGCCGTAGTCCGCACTTTACCCAATGTCTCAGTGCTCGACCTTGGTCAGCTTTTATCCTTACTTGATGAACTGCTGGATAAGATTAGTTTCGTTATCCGTTTTATGGCTTCGTTCAGTATGGTGACCGGTTGGATTGTACTCGTGTCTGCAGTGAGAAGCAGTAAAAACCAGCGGTTACGGGAAATCGTATTATTAAGGACGCTTGGTGCAAAAAGTGCTCAAATCCTGTCCATTACGATGATTGAATATTTGTTCCTGGGGATGCTTTCAGCCGCTGCGGGACTACTGATGGCAGTGGGAGGCAGCTGGGCACTGGCAGAATTTACTTTCAGCGCAGCATTTACACCGGGCTGGTCAGCACCTTTCATTTTATTTGTTTCTATAACAGTGATTGTAGTAATTACAGGAATGCTGAGCAGCAGGAGCATACTTAACCATCCTCCTCTAGAAGTCTTAAGGAAAGATAGTTAACATTATTATTAAGTTAAACAACAATTTCGGAACAATGTTTGCGCAATGCCCATTGATTTTAAAAAATATACCCTTAACCCTATATGAAGAAGAGAATACACGTATTAGAAGATGACCAGGATATCAGATATATTATCGAATTTTTATTAAAAGATGAAGGGTATGAATTGCAGTTATCTTCTACTTTCGCAGAACTTAAAAGTAAATTGAATGATGCGTTGCCAGATTTATTTATTATTGATGTGATGTTGCCGGATGGTAACGGAATAGAGATCTGTGATGACTTAAAAACAGATATGTTTACTAAACATATTCCCGTGATTGTAATGTCCGCAAATCCAGGTAGTAAAGAGAAAAGTGTTACCGCTTTTGCTGATGATTATATCAGTAAACCTTTTGATTTGGATTATGTGGTGAAAAGGATCGAGAGATTACTGACCAAATAACCGAAGCTATTTTAAAAACTAAATTTAGTCCGATGATCTTACTGGAGAACGAACATTTAGCGGTTACTTTAACAGCTAAAGGCGCAGAATTAACTCGTATCACCCATAAACAAAATGGTTTTAATTATTTATGGAAAGGTGATGCCGCATATTGGGGCAAGTTTAGTCCGGTCTTGTTTCCGATAGTAGGAGGATTAAAAAATGATAAGTATATTTTTGAAGATAAAGAATACAGTCTTCCCCGTCACGGCTTTGCGAGGGACCAGCAGTTTGAGGTTCAGCAAATCAGCAATGGGGAAGTTTTGTTTACTCTGAGCAGTAACGCCGATACTTTAAAGGTATATCCTTTTGAATTTAAGTTGGGTTTGCGTTATCAGATCACCGGAACTACGCTTTCCTGCAGTTATGAAGTAAGTAATGAGGGCGAGAAGGATATGCTGTTTTCTATTGGCGGGCATCCTGCATTTGCGGCACCGCTGACAGACGGAACGGAATATGAAGATTATTATATTACGTTTCCTGAAGATGAATCAGTAACCTATCATAAGATAGCGGCTAACCTGATCAGCAACCAGACCGAAACTATTGAACTCGATAATGGTAAACTGAAGTTAAAACACGAACTTTTCTATGAGGACGCATTGGTATTTAAATCACTGAAAAGCAATATGCTGCAGTTAAGGAATACAAAGAATGCGCAAGGGCTTGATTTTAGTTTCCCTGATTTTCCGTATTTCGGGATCTGGGCGGCGAAGGATGCTGATTTTGTATGCCTGGAGCCATGGTGTGGCATTGCTGATGGTGTAGAACATAACCAGCAGTTGGGCGACAAAGAAGGGATTACTTCTTTATCACCCGCTGAAAACTGGAAAAGAACCTGGGAGGTAACGGTTTATTAATTTCCGCCCAGTACACTTACTTTAAGGTGTGATGCCTGCCCCTTGTTAAAATATACACGATGGGTCGCTTTCTGGAAATCTGCCGCTGTAGCTTTATAAATATTCACGAATTTTTGCGGATTGCGGTCCACCAGCGGGAACCAGGAGCTTTGAACCTGTACCATAATCTTGTGGCCTTTTTTAAAACAATGTGCAGCATCCTGCATATCAAATTTCACTTCTGTTACCTCTCCCGGTACCATGGCTTCCGGTACAGAGAAGCTTTTCCTGAACTTCGCACGCATCACTTCCCCGCGGACCATTAACTGGAAGCCGCCCATTTTAGTCCCTTTAACCGGACTGTCATTAGGTGCGTCCGAAGGGTATACATCAATTAACTTCACTACAAAATCTGCGTCTGTACCTGTTGTGCTGACAAAAAGATCTGCCAGTAAATTACCGGAAATCAGTACATCATCCTCCAAAATTTCGGTCTGATAAACCAATACGTCTGGTCTTCGTGCAGCAAAACGCTGATCTTCATACATGAAATCACTTCCGCGGTCGATCCTGATCTCACTGGTATAAGGAACCGGTTTATCCGGATCACTGATAAATTCATCGTAACCAGTGCCTGCAGTTGAGGGCGCCTCAAAAGAAAGCTTTCCGTTGGGGTGGAAATACAAGTTTTTTTCTTTCGCTTCAGCTGGGGGCCATGCGCTATATTCTTTCCATACATTCGATCCCGTTTCAAAGATCGTAGCTTTGGCC
>Ga0247813_10001444_pt1 | contig 18117 bp, 15 predicted proteins | sample UWRJL169409C1_FD_180719 | JGI IMG/M metagenome (GOLD analysis project Ga0247813, IMG submission 180719) | Plant litter microbial communities from Arlington Agricultural Research Station in Wisconsin, United States - UWRJ-L169-409C-1 | ecosystem: Environmental > Terrestrial > Plant litter >... | reverse complement strand
ACCCCGTGCACGCACGTGGCGGTCTGTTTTCTGTTGCACTGTTCTCGCGGGTTGCCCCGGGTGGGTGTTACCCACCGCCATGCTCTGCGGAGCCCGGACGTTCCTCGGTGCTGCTGCCAGCAACGCGACCGTCTTGCCGACCCATTCGCGTAGAGGAGTCTACCGGCGGCGCACCAGCCATCCATGCGGCTGTGCGCCGAAAACGACTCCTCGCCTTCTAGCCTCGTCGTCGTCAACAAGCTCATGGAGTTCAGGGAGGCGATCAGGCATCTAGATAGACGTCCACGCGTACTCGAACGAATTGAGGAGACCGTTCGCATTGATCCAGGCAAATGGCATCCCGACATACTCGCGGTCGTACATCACATTCGCACCACCCCACGGCCCTCGCCCGCTTGGCGCAGGAACCACGTCAGCCTCGAACTCTATGTCGAAAGACTGCGACCCCTCGAACCACCATCCCGCGTGAAGTGCGTGGGGCAGCTGGGCTCGCAGCGCGACGGACACTGCGTCGTCACCCTCAAGGAAGTACTCGAGCACCGCACGCTCGTGCGCTGTCAGTGGTCGGGTCTCGGTCATCCACTCATCTTGCTGCAGGAATTGTGACTTGCGCACCGCCGCGAGCGAACTGGAGGTGCGGTACTTACAATATCGGGCTACGAATTCGTGTAGTCGACCGTGGACGACGTCAGCGCAAGCACCCAGATGAGAATGTTGAACGCTCCGATAAGCAGGCCGACAACACCGAGCACGATACCGATCACGGCCATCGTTCTGCCCTTGGTCGCCATCGCATCCCCTGCTTTGGCTTGGCGGAGTGCGACGGCGCCCAGGATGATCGCGACGATCCCGAGGATCTGGAAGAACAGCGAGACGATGCCGGTGATGAGAGCGCCGGTTGCAACGCCAGAGGTCGCCTGGGTGGGCACGCCGCCCGTGTGCTGGGGCTGATAGCCAGCGCCCTGGTACGGCGGCGGCACCGCGGGCGTACCCGCACCGCGGTAGGGCGGCGGCACGGGAGGCGTCACGTTGGACACTGCGGGAGCCGACGAGCGATACGCGGGCGGCGTGACATTCGTGAGCGGTGCCGGCGGCCGCGCAGCCTGAGGTGTGATGTTGCTGCGCGCGGCCGGACCCTGCTCGAGTGCAGGGTCTGAGTGCGTCACAGCCTGGCGGGCAACTGTGCCATCACGGCGGGACTCGCTCCAGGCGACGCCGTTCCACCACTGCTCTCCCCCACCGTTGGGTGCGGGATACCAGCCAGGGCGCTCAGGGGTTGCCATAGAGGCGAGACTACAGCCCGGACTCCGCCGTGCGCACCAGGATCGCGTCACTCGACGGGCACAGGATGACATCGTCGGGCGCGGCGGCACGGATGGTCGTCATCTCGTTCTCTAGCAGCTTCACGCCGCTCGCACTCGAGACTCCCCCGCGCAGCCATGACGCGCCGGTGCCGTAGCGCTCGCGCTGCTTCTCGTAGAGGGCGAGCAGGTCGGCGGGAACCTTGCTCGCGATCGTGGAGCGGTTCGCCGCAGCGTGGGTGCGCTCGTTGGTGATCGTCGCGAGGTCGGCGTTCTTCTCATCTTCGACATCGCGCAGCTTTCCGCGCAGCTCCTCGATCGCGTTCGTCGTCTCGGCGAGCTCGGCGTCGCGCTCCTCGAGGCGCTCCATGACGGTGAGCTCGATCTCCTCGAGGTCGAACTGGCGCTTGCGCAGCGCCACGAGCTCGCTCTCGAAGGCCTGGGCATCCTTGGCTGAGGTCGAGGCCTGTGCGCGTTCGGTATCGCGCTGGATGCGAGCCTGCACGACCTTCACGTCCGACTCGAGCCGCGTGAGCTCGAGCGTGACATCCTCGTGGGCGCCACGTCTCTCGAGCTCAACGATGCGGAGCGCGTCGATCTCACTCGTGAGCTGCGCGATGAGGGCGAGCTGCGGGAGTCCCTTGGCCTTGTGGTCGAGCTGGGTGAGCTTCGTGTCGAGCGCTTGAAGATCGAGGAGGATCTTCTGGTCGTCGGGGCTGGCCTTCAGTGCCATGTTTTCTCCACTCTGTTGTTCTGCACGACAACGAAATCCCATGGGTCCGTCCGCAGGTCGCTTACCGTCACGCTGACGCCCGGGAGGGCCTCGCGCAACTGGTCGGCTGCGACGTCGAGCCACAGCCATTCACTCGCCCAGTGGGCGACATCGATAAGAGCGGGGCCACCGGCGACGCGCGCGTTCTCGCGGGCCTCCGAGGCGGGGTGGTGACGCAGGTCCGACGTGATGTAAACGTCGGAGGCGAGCACCGCGGGGTGGCTGAGCAGGCTGTCGCCGGCTCCCCCGCACACTGCGACACGGGAAATGGGTGCATCGAAATCCCCGGAGACACGAATGCCACCGGCAGTCGCGGGCAGCAGCTCACCGAGTCGGGTGGCCAGGGCGCCGAGGGTTGTGGGCGCCGGGAGGCGTCCGACGCGGCCGAGGCCCTCCGGGGCTCCGTCGAGCGAGACGGCATCCTCGAGCCCGAGCAGCTCAGCGAACACGGCGGAGGTTCCGCGTGCGACGACGTCGGCATTGGTGTGTGCGGCAATGAGAGCGCAATCGGCTTTGATGAGCTTCGAGAGCACCGCACCCTTATAGGTGGAGCCAGCGATGGTGGTGACTCCGCGCAGCAGAAGTGGGTGGTGCACGAGCAGAACGTCCGCGCCCAGCGCGACTGCCTCATCGACAGTGTCGATCACCGCATCCACGGCGAGATGGATGCTGCCGACCAGTGCAGACGGATCCCCCGCCAGCAGCCCTGGGGCATCCCACGCTTCGACTCCCGCGAGCGGCCAAAGCGTCTCAACGACTGCGTTGACCTCGGCGACGGTGTGGGGCATGCATCGATTCTAGTTTGGCGAGCCGGGCGGAGATTCCTGCCGACGGATGTCGGGCACACCCGCGACGATCGGAACCAGCAGACCGAGCACGAGGGCCACGAGCACTCCGACGTCGCTCGAGGCGAGCGGGTCGGTCGCAGCGACGCCGAGAAGCGGGAACGCGAAGCCCTGCCAGGTGAGTCCAGCGAGGGTCGCACTCGTGAGACCGAATCCGGTCACCGTGATGACGAGCATCGCCGGGAGGTTGACCCAGTGCACGGTCGGGTAGATTCCGCCGGGCGCGAGCAGTGACCGGGTGTCGTAGCGACGGTTGCGGATCATGACGTCGGCGGCGAAGATTCCGGACCACGCGGCTACGGGAACGGCGATGGTCGTCGCGATGTCCCGGAACAGGGTCGTGAGATCCGTACCGAGGGCGGCGATGAGGAGAGCTACCGCGACCACGAGAACGCCGAGGGTGACGACGGACCACTGCCGTGGCATCCGGATGCCCGCTGCCTGCAGGGCGAAGCCGCCCGAGTAGATCGTGACGACGATACCCGAGATAAGGCCGAGAGCCGTCGCGGCGATGAGTGGAACCGGGTACCAGACCGGCAGCAACAACCCGATCATGTCGAGCGGGTTCTCGAGAAGTCCGGCAAGAATTCGTGGGTCGGATGCGGCGAGCACCGAACCGTAGGCGATGAGCAGGAACGTCGGCAGTGTCGACCCGAAGCCCGAGGCGAGCATCGCGCCGGGTGCCGACGAGCCGGGACGCTGGTAGCGCGCAAGGTCGGAACTGCTGTTCGCCCAGACGAGTCCGACGAAGCTGAAGACCAGGACGGCGCCCGTGAGCACGAGCGTCCACGAGCCGTCCGCCGTGCCCAGGGCGGCGGGAATATTGACCCATTGCCAGGTCAGCGCGATCAGGCCGACGATGAGCACCGCCGAGATGATCGTCACGATGAGTTGCACCTTCGCGATGAGGGCATACCCGAAGAACGCGATGAGCACTGCGACAACGAACCCGACACCGATGCCGATGAAGGTCAGTGCCGACTGGTCGAGGCCGCCATTGAGTTCTGCGCCGACAAGAATCGAGGCGACGGATGCGGCGAGCACCCACAACAAGGCAGCGCCCCAGAACACGCGCGTGAACACTGACACGAGGGCGGGCACGACGTTACCGTGCACGCCGAACGCGGCGCGGGACACGACCATCGTCGGCTGTCCACTGCGCTTGCCCGCGAGCGTTCCCAACCCGAGAGGCAGGAACGACAGCACGACACCGGCGAACGCAGCGATGATCGCTTGGCGCAGGCTCATCCCGAGGCTGAAGATCACAGCACCGAAGGCGATGCTCACGACCGACGAGTTTGCGGCGAACCACAGCCAGAACATGCGGGCAGCACGACCGACGCGGCGCTCGAGCGCTGTCGGTTCGAGGGCCGCAGGTTCAACCGCGAACACCGGCGCGGGTTGCAGGACTATCGCGGTCGCACCAGTCGCGGCAACGGGTGCCACAGCTGCTGCGGAGTCTTCATCGACGCCGTCTGCCTCGTCGTTCTCATCGACGATTTCGGCAATCAGCACTACCTCAGAGGGCGAGGCGGGTTCTTCAGTGTCAGTCGGACTTACCATCACGACGGGCTCGGGCTGCTCCGAATCCGCCGAATCGACGAAAGGGCGCGGCTCCAGGAAGACCGGATCAGCAGGTTCGCCTGCTCCGGTCAGAAGGTCGTCGAAGCTGAAGGCTGCGTCCGCTCCAGGTGCCGGCGATGCCGGCTCGGGTTGCGGTGGAGCTGCGCCGGGAGGTGGCGTGCTCGGGGTCGACTCCGCGGGTGCCGGTTCGGGCTCTGCCACGGCCGCCCCGAAGAGCGACTCGAAACCGAGCGGTTCAGCGGGCTGGAGCGACTCGGGCGGAAGCTGCTTGTAGTCAAAGATGTTGGGCTCGACGAGCGGCGGGGGCGCCGTGTCGATGAGAGCTTCGTCAAGGTGCGACTGCTGCGCCTCGGGAATGAGCTCGGGCTGCTGCTCGGGCGTTGCCTGCTCGAACGGCGCGGACTGCTCGAACGGCGCTGGCTGCTCGAACGGCGCGGGCTGCTCAAACTGCGGCGGCTGGTATGCGGGAGGTTCATGGGCAGCAGGCGCCTCGTAAGCAGCAGGCGCATCGTATGTCGGCTGCTCGTACGCAGGCTGCTCGTACGCAGGCTGTTCGTAGGTGGGGGGCCGCTCGAAAGCGGGCGGCTCATATGCAGCGGGTTCGCTCACGGGCGGCGCCCCGAATGCGGGAGCAGGTGCTGCCTCAAAGCTCGGCACCGCGGGCTCGCGTGCTGCCGCAGCGGCCGCCTGCTCGGGGGTCTCCTCCGGAATGTACCAAGGGGCTGGCGGAGCGGGAGCTTCGGTCGGCTCTGCAGACTGGGGCTCTACATACTGCGGCTCCGGCGCTGAGGTCTCCGCAGTAGCAGCCTCCGCTTCCCGGGGGTCCGAGGAGGCCGGGGCGAACAGTTCAGTGAATGCGTCGATCGGATCGGGCTCTGCGGCGGGCGCAGCGGCCCCTGCGGGCGCGGATGCCGTCGGCTCCCAGGGCGCGGGCTCCCACGCGGATGCCTCGGCCTCCGGCTCCCAAGCGGGTGCGGCGGCCGTGGCCTCGGGCTCCCACGCAAGTGAGGGATCGGACGCTGGCGCTTCACCCGCGGGGATGTTCCACGAGAACGGCGCAGCGGGGGCTGGCTCCGCCGCCGGTTCCTCTGCCGCAGGTGCCTCTGCTGCAGGAGCTTCGGCTACGGGAGGATCCGCCAGCGGCGTCTCCCACGGGAAACGCGCGACAGGTTCGGCTTCGGGCTCCGCGGGTTTCGCGAACGGGAACACGGGCGCCGGGGTTGCCGGTCCGGGAACCGTTGCGGCCTCGCGTGATGCGAAGAAAGAGGCAAAGGGATCGTCATCGACGGGGTTCTCGGCGGGCGCTTCGCTGGGAGCCTCAGCTGCGGGAGCGTCAGCGGCAGGTGCCTCGAAAACGGGCGCTTCGGCTACCGGCACCTCGAAGACTGGCGGCTCAGCGAATGGCGGCTCAGCGACTGGAGCATCGAAGACGGGAGCTTCATAAGCGGATGCCGCGTCGTCAACCGGAGCGGGCTCAGCAGTCGGGGCTGCGGGCGGCGTCCACGTCGGAGCCTCACTCACGGGCGCGGCAGGCGCCTCCCATGCAGGGGCTTCGGAGACCGGAGGCACCGGGGCGTCGTACGACTGCGGGGCGGCAGGCGCCTGGCCCGCGGGAGCTTCGAACGTCGGCTGGTCTGTGCCGGAAGCTGCGGGAGTCGCTGCCTCAGCGGCATCCTGCGTCGGTATCGCACCCGTGGCAGGCGCGGCTGGAACGATTCCGGAGAACTGCGATCGCACCTGCTCGACGGATGCAAGTGCCTCAGGCGTACCGACGGCCAGCATCGACTGCTCCCAGTCCTGGTACTCGCGGGCTTCCTCTGCACGGAGCGCGAGTTGTTCCTCAAGTTCGTGCATCGCGTCGAGAGTGCCTCCCGGGCCGTTGGCGGCTTCGAGCACACTCATGAGCTCATCGTCGGGCATCGAGCGACGCTGCGGAACCCACGGGCGTCCTGCGGGGCCGGCGAGGTTGGCGAGAGCTGCTGCCTGCTGCTCGGGCGACATCGGCGCGGCCTCGGGAGCGGGTTCAGCGGAGGGGGGCATTACGAAGACGGATGGCTCTGGGGTGCTGGGAGCGGGCGCGGGCTCGGGCTCGGGGAAAGGGTCAGCCGCGGCGAACGGATCAGCCGGAGCCCAGTTGGACGACGGGGCGGGGAACGATGAGCCGTCGAAAGCCGAGGGCGCGGGCGGCGGAACCTCATCGAACGAGCCATCGCCGAAACCCGAGGACGCGGGCGCGGGCGGCTGAGTGTCGAAGGAACGATCGTCGAAGGCGGGTGCAGCAGAAGCGGGAGCTTCGTTGGAAGGAACTTCTGTGGGCACTTCGTACGCGGGCACCTCGTACGCGGGCGCCTCGTAAACGGGCGGGACCTCGAACGCGGGCGGCTGCTCGGCGACGGGCTGTGCTCCCCCGGGCTCCCATGAAGGGGGCTCCTCGACCGGCGGTGCCTTTGCGAACGTCGGCGGCTCGAAAACGGGCGGATCGAAGGGAGCCGGAGTTCCGTCATCGGGCTCGTCGATCGACCAGGAGGTCGGCTCCGGGGTCTGCGTGCGCGGAGCGAAAAGTGCGGCGAAAGGGTCGTCGTCGGGTACAGGAGTCGCGTCGAGGTCAAAGACGACGGGGATGCTGCCCGTGAGCGGGAACGAGTTCGCGAGCGCGCTGGCGAGCTCGTCGTCGTCGTGCAGTTCGGGCTCTACTGGTGCTTGCGGCTGGCTCGACTGCGGCGTCGGCGGCGTGTACGTCGAGCGGTGAACGGGTGGTTCGATGAAAGTCTCATCGAACGACTCCCCCTCACGATTCTCTTCGTCTCGTGCGTCGTCGGTGGTGCTCATGATGAAAATACTAAGTCGGTTGAGACAGTTTGCGTGGCTGCCCTGCCGATACGAGCACAGTGATCCCGACGAAGATCAAGGCAAGTCCGAGCCATCCGACCCAGCCGAGAACCTCGCCGACGACAAGAACTGCCAGCAAAGTAGCGACAACCGGCTCAACGAGAGTGATTGTCGTCGCGACACTCGAACGCAGGTGAATCAGTCCGAAACCAAAAAGCAAATAAGCGACGAACATCGGCCCCATTGCCAGATACAGCGCGATACCGATACTCTCCGCCGACTGGAGCAGAGGTGCACCGGTGAGCAGAAGAACGGGTGCGAGTGCAACAGCTCCGATGCCGAACATCCCGCCCATGACCGAGCGGCTGCCGTGACCGGTGCGAATCGCACGAGACGAGGCGTAGGTGTACAGCGCGTATGACGCACCCGCGAGGAGTCCGAGCACGACGCCGAGGGGCACGCTGCCGGTGTCGCCCGCGTCCACGTGCTTTCCCGCGCTCAGCAGGATGATGCCCGCAACCGCGATGAGGGTGGAAATGAGCCACCGGAGCGAGAGACCGCCGCGCTCCCAGATCCACTCGAACAGTGCGGCGAACACCGGGCCGGAGCCGAGGGCTACGACGTTGCCGATGGCGACGCCCGCTTCATCCATCGCCGAATAGAAGGAGAGCGGGTAGACGAAGACACCGATGGCACCGATGAGGAGCCACTTGCGGGTCGCCGCGACACGCATCGCCGCGATCGCCCCACGCGCGGAGACGGCGAAGAGGAGGATGCCGCCGAGCGTCATCGTCGATGCGCCGATCGCGAGCGGGCTCACGCTGTCGGGCAGGAAGCTCGCGGCCGTGCCGGTTGTCCCCCAGAGGATCGATGCGAGCAGGAGAGCGATGACGGGCACGCATCCAACCTAGCCGAGTCGGACTAGCCCCGAACTGGGGTCCCGTACGCGGCGAAACCGCCGAATCCGGCGCTTCGCGCGCCCCTAGGCTTGCACCACCCCACCCACTTGTTCGAGCTGGAGCACACCGTGTCCGAAACATCGACCACCGAGCCCCAGGGCCGTTTCACATTCGTCTTCGGAAACTTCGAACTCGTCGTCGCGATCCTGCTCGGCATCGTGTCAATCGCGACCGCATACGCGTCGTTCCAGGCAGCGCTCTACGACAGCCAGATGGCCGGCTCGTACCAGCAGGGCGGGAACCTCTCGACCGAGGCCGAGTCGCTCTACCTCGAGGGCAACCAGCAGTTCGTGCAGGACACGCAGGTCTGGAACCGCCTCACCGAACTCAAGATCGACGCCGAGAGCGCTGACCCGATCGTCGCGCAGGATGCCCAGAGCAAGTACGAGACCCTCGAGTTCCAGGCCGTCTCCGAAGAGTTCGCCGCCGCCATCGCGTGGTCGGACGAGCAGAACGCCGCGGACGAGGAGTTCTACTACAGCCCTCTCGACAACGAGGACTACCAGGACTCGCTGTTCTCCGGCTACGCCGACACCAAGGCGGAGTCCGAGTCAGTCATCAAGGAGGGCGACGCCTTCAACAGCTACAGCGACCAGCTGACCCTCTACACGGTGCTCATGTCGATCTCGCTCTTCCTGCTCGGTATTTCCGCAGTGGTGCGCCAGCTGCGTATCCAGGTGATCCTCGCCGCAACCGGCACCGTCATCTTCGTCATCGCGGCGATCCTGACGACACTCGTGCCGTTCGTGTCGCTCTAGCTAGCTCTCGATCCCGAGCTCGGGAGCCGGAAGCCCGAATTCGTGGGTGAGCGCGCTGCGTGCGGCACGCCAGCCGACGAGTCCGGTGACCCCAGGGCCTGGGCTTGCGGAGGATGACCCGAGGTAGATGCCCTTCGCGGGCGTGTGCCACGGATCGTTGGAGAGCGTGGGCCGGGCGAGCAACTGCTTGACACTCGCCGCGCCCGCGGCGATGTCGCCACCGACGTAGTTGGGGTTGTAGTTCTCCATGTCGACGGCCGTCTGGCTCTTCGAAGCGAGAATGAGGTCGCGAAAACTAGGGGCGAAGCGCTCGATCTGCGCCGTAATCGCCTCGGTCATGTCGACGGTGGAGTTGCGCGGTACGTGCGTGTATGCCCAGAGAACGTGCTTGCCCTCCGGCGCCCTGGACGGGTCAACGATCGACGGCTGCGCGACAAGAACGTACGGACTCGCGGGGTGCTTGCCGTTGGCGACATCGCGCTCCCCCCGCGCGAGCTCCTCGCGGTTGCCGCCGACGTGCAGGGTTCCGGCCTTGCGCAGGTCTTCATTGGTCCACGGCACGGGTCCGGACAACGCGAAGTCCACTTTGGCCACAGCATTGCCGTACTGAAATCGGTCGAGGGTTCTGCGGTAACCGGCGGGGAGCACGTCGCCCGCGATGCGACCGAGAGCCCGCGCGCTCACCGTGAGCACCGTTGCCCTCGCGCGCGGCAGGTCGCTGAGTGACTCGATCGATGCGCCGGTAACGATCTCTCCGCCGTGCTCCCGCAGGTCGCCTGCGAGGGCATCGACGATCGCCTGGCTGCCCCCGACCGGAATCGGCCAGCCGCGTGCGTGCGCGTAGGTTCCGAGGGCGAGCGCCACGGCGGCCGTTGACGGTGACGGCATCGGGCGGATCGAGTGCGCTGCAATACCGGCGAGCATTGCGGGCGCGGCATCCTCGCGCCACCTCAGGTTCCAGGTCGGCAGACCCTGCTCGAGCACGCCTAGCCCGAACTGCGTGAAGGTGATGGGATGCCGCGGCACGCGCAGCAACGTATTGCCGGTGAACTGGGCAACATCGTCGGCGTGACGCGCGAGCGGCCCCATGAGGGAGAGCCACGCCTTCCGGTCACGCCCGAGCCCGTCGGCGGTGCGCTCGATGTCGCGCCAGGCAATGCCGGCTCGACCGTCATCCAGCGGATGCCCGTATTGCACCTCGGGCAGCGTGAGCTTGATGCGACGCTCAAGTTGGAACGCGCGGAAGAACTCGGAAGCGAGTGCCATCGGGTGCACGGCGGAGCACACGTCGTGGTGGAAACCCGGAAGGGTGAGTTCGGCCGTGCGCGCCCCACCCCCGATCGTGGCAGCCTGCTCGAACACCTGAACCTTGAGCCCGGCGCGGGCGAGGGTGACGGCCGCGGCGAGCCCGTTCGGGCCCGCACCAACCACTACTGCGTCGACATCGGTCATGGTTCGAGGCTAGCGGCGCCGCAGCAGGCCGACGACGAGCGACGCAGCCGCGACTCCCGCAAGAGCCGCCAAACCGGTCGCCAGCGGACGGTTCTCGATCGCCCAGACTGCCGGTGAGCTGTTGCGGGCCTCAGCGTCGAAGATGCCGTGCGCACCGTGATCGCCCGCCGTGGGCTCGTAGAGGTTGGTCGCGAGCATCGGCTCGGTCTTCGAGGGGTCCTGCTGGCCGTCGTAGCCGGTCTTTGCGAGGTAGCGGTCGAGAATCCGCGCGCCGAACCGGTTGCCGAGGATCGTCGCGAAGGTCGACTCCCCCACCCAGGTGCGCGAGCGCGGCTTCTCGGCCACGTCGGCGACCGCACGCGCGCCCACCTCCGGCTGGAAGATCGGCGCAACCGGCATCGGGTGCTCGGGCAACTGCGACTTCACCCAGTTGAACTGGATCGTATTGAGCGCCGGCATGTCGACTTGCGACACCCGCACGTGGCTCTTGTTGTGGAGCAGTTCGGTCGTCACCGACTCCGTGAATCCGGTGATGGCGTGCTTCGCGCCGCAATAGGCGGCCTGCAGCGGGATCCCGCGGTGCGCGAGCGCTGAACCGACCTGGATGACCTGCCCGCTATCGCGCGGAACCATCCTTCTGAGCGCGGCTCGCGTGCCGTTGACGAATCCGAAATAGTTGACGGCTGTCGCGCGCTCGAAATCGTCGGGGTCGGTGCTGAGGAACTCCCCGAAGACGCCGACCATCGCGTTGTTGACCCACAGGTCGATCGGGCCGAACTCCGCCTCGATGCGGTCGGCGGCTGCCTCCAGCGCAACACGGTCGGCAACGTCAACGGACACCGTAAACGCGCGATGCCCGAGCGCCTCAACCTCGGAGGCGGTAGCCGCAAGGCCGTCTTCGCCGCGCGCGAGGACCGCGACATCCCAACCTCGCCTGGCCAGCTCGCGGGAGATCGCGCGACCGAGGCCCGCTGACCCGCCGGTGACGACGGCCACGCCGCGCGTCATGACTGCACCGTCCGCTCGCCGTTCGCGGCGCGGCCCTCAGCGAGGTAGGCGAGACGCCGCAGGGTTTCGACATTGCGCAGGTCGAGGTAGACATCGAGAATCGCCGAAGGGATGAGAGCACCCGGCCCCTTGACCGCCTTCTCCTGGATGCGAACAACGCACCCGGTCGGGCGCGGCTTCACGTCGATCGTGACGAGCGCCTCCCCGATCGGCCAGCCGTGGGGCTGGATGACGAACTGCCGCGGCGGATCCCACACCTTGACCTCGGTCTCATCGTTGATGAGCGCGGGCCAGACGCCGAAAGAGTGGCGGAGCTTCGTGCCGACCTCGGGCCAGTGCTCGTCGACATCGCGCATTCTGGATGCACCGACCACCCATCCGGGAAACAGCCAGCCGTCGCCGAGCACGGCGAAGACATCGTCGGGGGTGCAGTTCATGGCGCGCACGGTGGAGGACATGACCCGATTATGAGCGCGATTGCTGGGTGGCTCAGCGGGCTCTCAGGAATATACGAATTGTGGGCCCTACCGGGATCGAACCGATGACATCCACGGTGTAAACGTGGCGCTCTACCAGCTGAGCTAAAGGCCCGCAACCTCTCACAGGAGAGGCGCGAATGCCTATATTACAGGCATACAGTGATGCTCATGCCCACCTCCACCAAGCGAGCCGCGCGTGCCGAGCACCGCTGGCCCGCGGTCGTCGCCCTCATTATTGCGCTCACGCTGTACGCGACTCTTCCGAGCAGCTTTTTTCCGGTCTTCCGCTACATCGTCGTCGGTATCGGCATCGTGTTGCTCGTGCCGCTCATCATCGTCAACCCACTGCGATTCAACACGCAGACGCCGTGGTCGCGGCCACTCTCCCTCGGGCAGGCACTGCTGCTTCTTCTCGCCAACCAGGTCGCACTCGTACAACTCGTTTTCCAGCTCGTCGGTGCGGGCAAGAGCGAAGGACCGACCCTATTGCTCGCGGCATTGCAGGTGTGGGTCACCAATGTCATCGTCTTCGCACTCGTCTACTGGGAGATGGACCGTGGCGGACCGGTTACCCGCACCCGGGCCAAGCGCGACGCCATTCCCCGCGCCGACTTCCGTTTTCCGCAGGACGAGGATCACGACGCTGTCGAGGAGGTGGCAATCCGCTCCTCGATGAAATCCGATTGGACGCCGAGTTTCGTCGACTACCTATACTTCTCCGGCTCCAACTCCATGGCTTTCAGTCCGACGGACTCGATGCCGCTCTCCCACCGAGCCAAGGGCCTCATGGGAATCGAGTCATTCGCGGGGTTCATCATTTTGGCGCTCGTGATCGCGCGAGCTGTGTCGCTGCTGGGGTAGCGGTCGCGGGCGTAGCCTCGCACCATGACCGAGAACACACCCGACCCGTTTCAACCGCGCGACTGGCACGCCGAGCACACGGCGACCCTGAGCCTCGGCCAGCGCGCCGCGGATCGCATGCGCAACGTCATGGGCAGCTGGGGCTTCGTCGGCGGGTTCGTCGCGTTCATGGTCGTTTGGGCGATCGTCAACTCGACCGCGGCCGGTTGGGATCCGTATCCGTTCATCCTGCTCAACCTGTTCTTGAGCATGCTTGCGGGTCTGCAGGGCGCGATACTACTCATCGCAGCGAAGCGACAGGATGCGATCGCCGCAGCGCTCTCGCAGAATGACTACGACACCAACACCGCGTCGAAGTCCGACATCGAGGAGTTGCTCGCCATTAACAAGCGGCAGGTCGAGCTCATCGAGCAACTGCTCGCGAAAAAGGAGTTCTAGACGTGCGCGGGCAGCAGCTCTTCTACCGCTGCCTTGTACTCCTCGATGGAGCGGGCCTCGCCCGGCGTCGTGATGAATGAGGCACGGATCACGCCGTTGACGTCGATGAGGAAGGTCGCGCGGTTCGCATAGCCCTTCTGCTCGAGAAACACGCCGTATTCTTTGGCGACCTCGCCGTGCGGCCAGAAGTCGGCGAGGAGGTTGAAGTCGTAGCCCTCGGCCTCAGCGAAGCCGCGGAGGGTGGCCTTCGAGTCAACCGAGACGCCGATGAGCTCGATGCCGTTGGTCTTGAAGAGTGCGAGGTTGTCGCGCAGGGTGCACAGCTCAGAGGTGCAGGTGCTCGAGAACGCGAGCGGGAAGAAGACGAGCGCTACCGGCTTCTTGCCTTTGAACTCGCCGAGGCGGATGTGCTCACCGAACTGATTCGGGAGTTCGAAGTCTGGTGCCTGGGTGTCGTTTTCCAGAGCCATGTCGTGCGTCCTTTCGTGCTCTCGTCCGGGTATCGGGTGAGCACGATTGGCAATGTTACGCCTGTGCAAGCCACATTGCCGGATAGCAACACGGGGGTGAACGCGCGCCCCATGACAGAGAACTAGAATCGTGGAGGCACAGCCCATCCCCCACCGTGTTGCAACCCGACCGTGGAGCGCTGCGCCGGATCTATCTGGACAAGGAAGAGGTCAAGGGTGACGGTAAACGATCAGGACCCATACTCGGTGAACAACATCGATACGGATCCAGAAGAGACCGCAGAGTGGCAGGAGTCGCTTGACGCTCTCGTCGCTTCGCAGGGACACGAGCGCGGTCGCGAGATCATGCTCAGCCTGCTCAAGCGCTCGAAAGAACTGCACCTCGGTGTTCCCATGGTTCCGACCACGGACTACCTCAACACGATCGCCGTTGAAGACGAGCCGTCGTTTCCCGGTAACGAGGAGCTCGAGCGCAAGTACCGCGCCTGGATCCGCTGGAACGCCGCCATCACCGTGCACCGCGCGCAGCGCCCCGGTATCGGTGTCGGTGGCCACATCTCGACGTACGCGTCATCCGCCGCTCTCTACGAGGTCGGCCACAACCACTTCTTCCGCGGCCAGAACCACGCCGGCGGCGGCGACCAGATCTTCTACCAGGGCCACGCCTCCCCCGGCATGTACGCCCGTGCCTTCCTCGAAGGCCGCCTCTCGACCGACCAGCTCGAGGGATTCCGCCAGGAGAAGTCGCACCCGAGCGGTGGCCTTTCGAGCTACCCGCACCCGCGCCTCATGCCGGACTTCTGGCAGTTCCCGACAGTATCGATGGGTCTCGGCCCGATCAACGCGATCTACCAGGCGCAGTCGAACCGCTACCTGACCAATCGTGGTCTCAAGGATGCCTCCGACCAACAGGTCTGGGCGTTCCTCGGTGACGGCGAGATGGACGAGGTCGAGAGCCGCGGAGCCCTGCAGTGGGCAGCCAACGACGGGCTCGACAACCTCAACTTCGTGATCAACTGCAACCTCCAGCGCCTTGACGGCCCGGTTCGCGGCAACGGAAAGATCATTCAGGAGCTCGAGAGCTTCTTCCGCGGCGCCGGCTGGAACGTCATCAAGGTCGTCTGGGGTCGTGAGTGGGACGAACTGCTCAAGAACGATCACGAGGGCGCGCTGCGCGACCTCATGAACCGCACCCCCGACGGTGACTACCAGACCTACAAAGCGGAGAGCGGCGCCTACGTGCGCGAGAACTTCTTCGGTCGCGACCCGCGCACCCTGAAGATGGTCGAACACCTCACCGACGACCAGGTCTGGGGCCTCAAGCGCGGTGGACACGACTATCGCAAGGTCTACGCGGCGTTCAAGGCAGCGAGCGAGCACAAGGGCCAGCCGACCGTCATCCTCGCGAAGACCGTCAAGGGCTATGGCCTTGGCCCGTCCTTCGAGGGCCGCAACGCGACCCACCAGATGAAGAAGCTCACGCTCGACAACCTCAAGACGTTCCGCGACGTCATGCACATCCCGATCACGGATGCAGTGCTCGAGGAGAACCCGTACCAGCCGCCGTTCTACCACCCCGGTGAGAACGACGAGGCGATCCAGTACATGCACGAACGTCGCCGGGAACTCGGTGGCTACGTTCCCGAGCGCCGGTCGAAGTACACGCAGATCGACGTCCCAGAGGACAAGACCTACGAGATCGCTCGCAAGGGCTCCGGCAAGCAGGAGATCGCCACGACCATGGCGTTCGCGCGCCTGCTCAAGGATCTCCTGCGCGACAAGAACATCGGCCAGCGCATTGTGCCGATCATCCCCGACGAGGCACGCACGTTCGGTATGGACGCGTACTTCCCGACGGCGAAGATCTACAACCCGAACGGGCAGACCTACACCTCCGTCGACCGTGAGCTCCTGCTCGCCTACAAGGAGAGCCCCCAGGGCCAGATCGTGCACGTCGGCATCAACGAGGCCGGCGCGTTCGCCGCTTTCACCGCGGCGGGCACGCAGTACGCCACGAACGGCGCGCCGCTCATTCCGGTCTACGTCTTCTACTCGATGTTCGGGTTCCAGCGCACAGGTGACGCCATGTGGGCCGCCGGCGACCAGATGGCCCGCGGGTTCATCATGGGAGCAACGGCTGGGCGCACAACCCTGACGGGAGAGGGTCTGCAGCACGCTGACGGACACTCGCTGCTGCTTGCATCCACGAACCCGGCTGTTGTCTCGTACGACGCCGCGTACGGCTACGAGCTCGGTGCCATCGTCAAGGACGGCATCGAGCGTATGTACGGCGGGGCGCACGAAGACCCCAACGTCATGTACTACCTGACGCTGTACAACGAGCCGATCGTTCAGCCCGAGGAGCCCGCAGACTTCGACCGCGAAGGCGCTCTCAAGGGCATCTACCGCCTCTCCGTGGCCGACAACCTCGGCCCGCGCGCGCAGCTTCTCGCATCGGGTGTCGCAGTGCCGTGGGCACTCGAGGCGCAGCAGCTCCTCGCGGACGACTGGAACGTCGCGGCCGATGTCTGGTCGGTCACCTCGTGGTCGGAACTGCGTCGTGACGGCCTCGCGGCCGAGGAGCACAACTTCCTCAACCCCGATGCCGACCCGGTCATCCCCTACGTCACGAAGAAGCTCGCAGCGACCGAAGGTCCCTTCGTCGCCGTGACCGACTTCATGCACGCCGTGCCCGACCAGATCCGCCAGTTCGTGCCGCGCGACTACGCAACGCTTGGTGCTGACGACTTCGGCTTCTCGGACACCCGCGCAGCAGCCCGTCGCTTCTTCAAGATCGACGGACCCTCGCTCGTGGTTCGCACGCTCGAGGCGCTCGCCAAGCGCGGACAGGTCGACCCCTCCGTGCCCGCCCAGGCGATCGAGAAGTACCGACTCCACGATGTCAACGCCGGAACGACGGGATCCACCGGCGGCGAAAGCTAGCGGTGGCGACAACACCCAAGACCAAGGAGCAGACGCTCGCCTGGCTGCGCACCATCTCCGGTGAGCTGTCCACGGCGACGCTGAAGCGCCTCGAGGACACGCTGCCCTGGTATGGCGATATGCCACCAGGGCGGCGGTCCGCGGTCGGGATGGTCGCTCAGAACGGCATCACGTCGTTCATCAGCTGGTTCAACGATCCCAACTCGACAGCGTGGATCGCGGCCGACGTTTTCGGGGCCGCCCCTCGTGAGCTTCTCCGCTCGGTCTCGCTTACCCAGACACTCCAGCTCATCCGCCTCACGGTCGAGGTCGTCGAAGCCCGCATCGGCGACGGCGATGAAGTGCTGCGCGAAGCGATCCTGCTGTACTCGCGTGAGATCGCGTTCGCCGCAGCCGACGTCTACGCGCGCGCCGCTGAACAGCGCGGACTATGGGATGCCCGACTCGAAGCCCTCGTCGTCGACTCGATCCTCTCCGGCGAGTACGACACCGAGCTGCCCAGTCGCATCGCCGCCCTCGGTTGGAACGGTCATGGCGAGGTCTGTGTGCTCGTCGGCACGGCGCCGCGCATGCTCGACGTCGACCAGTTGCGTCGCACCGCGCGTCACCTCGACGCTGACGTTCTTATCGGCGTGCAGGGCTCCCGCCTGGTTCTCGTGATCGGCCGGGCAACACCGACGGCGGATGAGACCGCACTCATGCCCTTCCTCGACATCGCCAAGCAGCTCGAGCCCGGTTTCGGCCCCGGACACCTCGTTCTCGGACACGAGGTTCCGACCCTCGTCGAAGCCGTCAAGAGCGCCAAGGCAGCCCTCGCTGGCTTTGCCGTGGCCCGCGCGTGGCGCAACGCTCCGCGGCCGACGCTCGCCGACGACCTCCTGCCCGAGCGCGCATTCGCGGGCGACCCGCTCGCCCGCAGTACCCTCATCAACCGCATCTACAAGCCGCTCCAGCAGCACTCGACCGAACTACTCGGCACCCTCTGGTGCTACCTCGACAACGGTCGCTCGCTCGAGGCGACGGCCCGCGAGCTCTTCGTGCACCCCAATACCGTGCGCTACCGCCTCAAGCGCATCAGCGAGGTCATCGGCTGGGATGCCACCGGCGCGCGCGAAGCGCTCATCCTGCAGTCGGCGCTCATCATCGGGTCGATCGCGGAGCCCGACCCCAAGGTCAAGCCCGCGCGTTAGCGTTTTGTCGGCTGTTCCCACAGCGTCGGTGCCGACTGATTGCTTCTGTCGCCCTTGTCGGAACAGTCGCCCTTGTCGGAGCATCCGCCCTGATCGGAAATTCAGGACTTCGGTCGTGGGCGAGTGCTCTTGGTGCGGTTTCGACAACTTCAGCCGGCCAAAGTCCTGAATTTCCGTAAGGCGACGCAGAGGATTAGCGGCGAGCGGCGCGGTCTGGCACGGTGCTCT
>Ga0247813_10001443_pt1 | contig 18122 bp, 20 predicted proteins | sample UWRJL169409C1_FD_180719 | JGI IMG/M metagenome (GOLD analysis project Ga0247813, IMG submission 180719) | Plant litter microbial communities from Arlington Agricultural Research Station in Wisconsin, United States - UWRJ-L169-409C-1 | ecosystem: Environmental > Terrestrial > Plant litter >... | reverse complement strand
CTCGCTCGTGGGGTGAAGATCTAATGGCTAAGGCACAAGACGTACGTCCGATCATCAAGCTTCGTTCGACGGCAGGAACCGGTTACACCTACGTGACCAAGAAGAACCGTCGCAACGACCCCGACCGCCTCGTGCTCAAGAAGTACGACCCTGTAGTGCGCAAGCACGTCGAATTCCGTGAGGAGCGCTAAACATGGCTAAGAAGAGCAAGATTGCAAAGAACGAGCAGCGCAAGGTCATCGTCGCGCGCTACGCGACGAAGCGCCTTGAACTGAAGAAGGCCCTCGTCGACCCCGCCGGAACCGACGAGTCGCGTGAAGAGGCCCGCATCGGCCTGCAGAAGCTTCCTCGCAACGCGTCGCCCGTGCGCGTTCGTGGCCGCGACGCCATCGACGGACGCCCCCGCGGTTACCTGAGCCAGTTCGGTGTCAGCCGTGTTCGCTTCCGCGATATGGCGCACCGGGGCGAATTGCCCGGAATTACCAAGTCAAGCTGGTAGATTTCTTCCGGTTCACCGGCTTTTAGTCGGGGACCACCCAACTGCACAACGTCCGAGGAGGACATTCATGGCTGACAAGTCACTAAACCGTACCGAGCTCGTCGCGGCAGTTGCCGCAGCATCTGGCCAGAGCCAGGCTGCCGTCAACGGCGTCGTCGACGCACTCTTCTCCGTTCTGTCCACCTCGGTGGCCGACGGCGTGAAGGTGTCCATCCCGGGCTGGCTGGCAGTGGAGCGCACGCACCGTGCAGCTCGCGCCGGCCGCAACCCGCAGACGGGCGAAGCAATCGAGATCAAGGCGAGCTTCGGCGTCAAGCTGAGCGCCGGCTCGAAGCTGAAGGCTGCAGCGAAGGACTCCAAGTAGTCGTTTGAATCGAAGAGGGCGTCGACCGAAAGGTCGGCGCCCTTTTTGCGTACCCGGCGGTTCGTTCAGGCTGGCGCGCATAAACTGATCGGATGCCACGGATCGTTCGGATAGTGGGGCCAGCGGTCCTGCTCTTTGTGGCACTCGCCTCGGCCGTGGCCGCCCTGCAGTTCGGCGGGGGAGTAGCCCCCGAGCCGATCGCCGATCCCGGTCCGGTCGTGCGGTTCGGGCTGCCGCTGGCCAAACTCGTCGTCAACATCGGCGCCGCGGGAACGATCGGCGCCCTCGTGCTCGCCAGCTTCGGCATGAGCCGCGACAAGCCCGAGTTCTCACTCGCGCTCGATATCGCCGCGGCATCGGCGGCCGTGTGGGCCGTGGCATCCGCCGCCGCCGGCTTCTTCAGCTTCATGACGATCTACCTGCAGCCGCTCTCGATCGACGACCGGTTCGGCGAGCTTCTCGCGCAGTTCCTCACCCAGCAGGAACTCGGACAGTCCTGGCTCTACACGACGCTCATCGCGGCCGCGCTCACCGTGCTCTGCTTCGCGGTGCGCAACCACTCGCTCGTGCTGGCGATGGCCATCGCCTCGGTCATGGGCCTGATCCCGATGGCGCTGCAGGGCCACGCCGGCGGAACGGCGAGCCACGACGCGGCGACGAGCGCGATCTGGCTGCACATCGTATTCGCCGCCATCTGGCTCGGCGGGCTGCTCACCCTGGTGCTGAGCGCGCGCACCCTCGACGGCGGCCGCATCACCCCGCTGCTCGCGCGTTATTCGACCCTCGCCCTCGTGAGCTTCGTCGTCGTCTCGGCGTCGGGCTACGTGAGCGCCGAGATCCGCGTCGGCACGCTCGACAACCTGCTGACCCCGTACGGCATCCTCGTGCTCGTGAAGGTGGCCGCGCTCGGTGTGCTCGGCGTGTTCGGCGTGATGCAGCGCCGCTACCTGATCGGGCGCCTGACCAGCACCGGGTCGCGCAAGTTCTTCTGGTGGCTCGTGACCGCCGAGATCGCGTTTATGGGCATCGCGTCGGGCGTGGCCGCAGCGCTCGGCCGCACCGCGACGCCGAAACTCGAGGTCACGGCGTCGGCGAGCACGGGCGCGACCCCCGCCGAGATCCTCACCGGTGCCCCGCTGCCGCCGCCGTTCTCGTTCACCACCCTCTTCACCGTCTGGAGCTTCGACCTGCTCTGGGGCCTGTTCTGCGCGTTCGCGGTGTTCTTCTACCTCGCCGGGGTGTGGCGGCTGAAGAAGCGTGGCGACTCCTGGCCCGTGCTGCGCTCGGTGCTCTGGGTCGCCGGAATGGCGCTGCTGTTCTACATCACCAACGGCGGGGTGAACGAGTACGAGAAGTACCTCTTCAGCGCGCACATGCTCGCGCACATGACCCTCGGCATGATGGTTCCGGTGCTCCTCGTGCCCGGCGCCCCCGTCACCCTCGCGCTGCGCACCATCCGCAAGCGCGACGACGGCAGCCGCGGGCCGCGCGAGTGGATCATGCTGCTCACCCACTCCGCCTATTTCGGGTTCCTCTCACGGCCGCTGGTGGCCGCGGGCATCTTCGTGGTGTCGCTCTGGGTGTTCTACTACTCGCCGCTGTTCCGCTGGGCGACGACCGACCACCTCGGACACCAGTGGATGATCATCCACTTCCTGCTGAGCGGCTACCTCTTCGTGCAGTCGCTCATCGGCGTCGACCCCTCGCCGCACAAGGCGCCGTTCCCGCTGCGCCTGCTCGTGCTGCTCGGCACGATGGCCTTCCACGCGTTCTTCGGCCTGTCGCTCATGACCGGCACCGGGCTGCTTCTCGCCGACTGGTACGGCGCTATGGGCTGGGGCATCAGCGCGATCGCCGACCAGCAGGCCGGCGGCGGCATCGCCTGGAGCGTCGGCGAGATCCCGACCGTGGCGCTCGCGATCGCCGTGGCCATCATGTGGTCACGCAGCGACGAGCGCGACTCGAAGCGGTACGACCGCAAGGCCGCCCGCGACGGCGACGCCGAGCTCGAGGCATACAACGACATGCTCGCGTCACGCGCCTCGACGCGCACACCCACCCGGCAGGCGCCTCCTACTCGTACACGGCCGTAATCAGCAGCTTGTTGCCCGGCTCGAAGGTGAGCGCGTACTGCACGTCGAACGGGACGTCTTCGTCGAAGGTCGTGACCCGGCCGTCGAAGAGCGACCGCACGTCGACGACGAGGTGGGCCATGGCGGGGGTCTTCGGCACGGCCCAGGTTCCCGACGGGACTCCGGGCACGATGGTCACCACCGGGTCGGAGACCATCGACCACTGCGGGGCGTTCTGCACCCGGTTGGAGAGCGACTGTCCGAACGGGCACCCGGTGGGCATCAACACCTCCTGGGTGGTGCATTCGCCGAGGTACGCCGATACGTGCTTCTGCACCTCGGCGACGAACTCGTCGTTGGCCTGGACGTCCAACGCGACATCCGCGATGCCGCCGATCTCGGTGACCGCGGCGGTGACCTGCTCCGCCTCGAGGTAGGTCGACTCGTGGTCGAGCACGTAGAGCCCGGGGGCGAACACCTGGAACGTGGCGGGAGCGTCGGGCTCGGCCTCGGTGGTGACGTCGTGGCCGTTGACGGTGAAATCCTGTTCGTGCAGCACGGTGATCGAGATCGAGTTGATCGGGCTGGAGACGAACTGCCAGCTCGGGAACAGCCCGAACCGGGTGCCGTCGCGCGCGACCACGAACTCGCTGCGCGCGGTCGTCGAACCCGAACCGCCCGGCGCGGATAGCGAGTACTCGACGACGACCGTGTGCCGGCCGTCGTCGCCGGCGACGTCGCTGATCGTGCGCACGTCGTCGATCTCGCCCATAGCGGCTCCGGTGAGCAGCTCGGCCGAGGCGTCGTTCGCCGTGCTCACGCCCGGCAGCGCGAGGGCCGCGGCGCTGTCGTGACGCTCGAGCGCCTCGAAGTAGCGGCCGACGAATCCGTGCGCGCTGTAGAGGTCGGCGTTGAGGGCGACGACCGACGCGCTGAATCCCGCGATGAGCAGGGCCATGACGGCCGACCAGGTGAGTACGGTGCGGCGCATGCAGCCATCCTAAACGGCCGCTGTGGACGGGCCGCTGAGACCCGGGGGTCGAGCGGGTAGATTGGGGGAGTGAACGCGCCCTCGCTATCCCCCGAGCAGGCAGCAGTGTTCGCCGCGATCGAGACGACGCAGGAGAACATCTTCGTCACCGGCCGGGCCGGCACCGGCAAGTCGACGCTGCTGAACCACCTCTCGTGGAACACCTCGAAGCAGGTCGTCATCTGCGCGCCCACGGGGGTCGCGGCCCTCAACGTGGGCGGCCAGACCATCCACTCGCTCTTCCGCCTGCCCATCGGCGTCATCGCCGACCACGAGATCGAGCACACCGCCGAGGTGCGCAAGCTGCTCAACACCATCGACACGCTCGTGATCGACGAGGTGTCGATGGTCAACGCCGACCTGCTCGACGCCCTCGACCGCAGCCTGCGCCAGGCCAGGCAGCGCAAGCGCGAACCCTTCGGCGGGGTGCAGGTCATCCTGTTCGGCGACCCGTACCAGCTGGCCCCCGTGCCCGGCGACGCCGACGAGCGCGCCTACTTCGCCGACCAGTACCGGTCGATGTGGTTCTTCGACGCCAAGGTGTGGGACGACTCCGACCTCAAGATCTACGAGCTCACCACGATCCACCGCCAGCACGAGGGCGAGTTCAAGTACATGCTCAACGCCGTGCGTCACGGCCGGGTGACGGCCGAGATCGCCGAGCGGCTCAACACCACGGGCGCCCGCGAGGCCCCCACCGACGGCATCATCACGCTCGCGACCACCAACGCCGCAGTGAACCGCATCAACGCGACCGCGCTCGCCCGCCTGCCCGGCAAGGTGCTCACCGCCAAGGCCGAGGTCACCGGCGAGTTCGGCGGGCGCGCATTCCCCGCCGACGAGGCGCTCGAGCTCAAGATCGGCGCGCAGGTCATGTTCCTGCGCAACGACGCCGACCAGCGCTGGGTCAACGGCTCGGTGGGCACCGTCACCAAGATCGACCAGTTCGTGCACGTCGAGATCGACGGCGAGGTGCACCAGGTGCAGCCCGCCGTGTGGGAGAAGTACAAGTACTCGTACAGCGCCGTCACCAAGGCGCTGAAAAAAGACATCGTCGCCGAGTTCACCCAGTTTCCGCTGCGCCTCGCGTGGGCGGTCACGATCCACAAGTCGCAGGGGAAGACCTACGACCGCGCGATCGTCGACCTCGGCCAACGCTCGTTCGCGCCCGGCCAGACCTACGTGGCGCTCAGCCGCATCAGCGCGCTCGACGGCCTGTACCTCAGCCGCGACCTGCGCCCGAGCGACATCATCGTCGACGAGCACGTGCAGCGCTTTATGGAGCGGGCGACCGCGGTGCCCGCGATCGACGCGTAACGCGCGCCCGCGACATCCGCCCCTGCGTGCCTAAGCTACCGCGGTGGCCTTCGCCGCGGCGAGGTCGACGAACAGCTCGGTGTTGAAGCGGTAGGCGACCATGACCTCGTCGATCACGCGGTCGCGTTCTTCTTCGCTCCAGGTGACGGCGTCGAGCTGCGCGCGGTAGACGTCTTTGAACTCTTTCGGCTTGGCGATCTGGTCGAAGAGGTAGAAGCCGACACCGTTGGTCTCGAACCCGAACTGGCGCTGCATCAGCGTGCGGATGATCTGGCCGCCCGACAGGTCGCCGAGGTAGCGGGTGTAGTGGTGGGCGATGAAGCCGCCGCCCCAGGTCGCCGCGACCGTCTCGATGCGGTCGACGTACCGGGCGGTGGTGGGCAACGGGGCGATCACCGAGCGCCAGTCGTCGCCGATCAGGAAGAGCAGGTCGGCCTCGAGGGCCGGCAGGCGGGTGAGCTGCGGGGTGATGAACGCCGCGGCGTCTGCGTCGTCTTTCATCTTCTCGGCCGCTGCCTCGAGGGCGGCGTAGATGAAGTAGTGCTGGGCGACGAGCGAGATGTAGTCGTCGCGTGAGCCCTTGCCCGTCATCAGGTCGTCCATGAAGTTGGCACCCTCGCTGGCGCTGTGCCCGCCGCGCGTACGCTCGCGCAGTGCCTGGGAGAAGGGAAGAACGACAGCCACGATGACACTCCAGAAGGGGTAGGTAAGGTGACCCTAATACTAGCGAGTGCCGGCGCGCGGTTGCGAACGTTTCTGCTGGGAATCGCCCTTGTCGGCGCCGAGGCCGACGGCGAGAAGCACGATCGACGTGCCGAAGTGCAGCATGTTGCCGGCGCCGTTGAGCGCGAAGACGTTGCCGTCGGAACCGATGATGAACAGGCCGACGAGGCCGAATGCGAGCATGACGGCGCCGACGACCGCATTGCCCGTCTTCGCCACCTGCACCGAGAACCGGCCGCAGAGCAGCAGGGCGACACCGATCGCGATATGGGCGAGATTCTGCAGCGGATTGACCTGGACGCCGAGCAGCAGCCCGCCGGCGGGTGCGGAGAAGCCGACGGCGGTCGTCACGACGAATCCGAGCAGGCCGAAGCCGAGGTAGCCGGCGCCGACGACCGTGGCGACCAGTCGGTTGGCTGAGCGGGTCATCGCGACCTAGTGGGGGCGCGGTTCGACGCCGAGGCGTGCGCAGGCGGTGTCGTAGAGCACGACGACCTCGCGGCGGATCTCGGCGCGTTCGCTGATCGGCGCCGACCACGGAACGGTGAGCTCGGCGGTGGCGTCTCCCGCCTCGTAGGTCCAGGTGCCGCCGAGGTGGTCGAGGTCGGTCATGACCGCCGCCGTGGCCTCTTTCGTCGCGAACGCGCGCACGATCAGCAGGTTGTCTTCCGGGTGGTCGTTGTTCATGTGGTCGAGCACGGCGGACACGGTAGACGCTTCGAAGATGGGCACGAAATCTACGGTAGCCGGTATTTCCGTCGCGGAAGGGTGCAGGCGCCTAGTCGACCAGGTGCTTGTCGAGAAACGACGCCGAGCGGGCGAAGGCGAGGGCCGCCGCGCGGTTGTCGAGTGTCGCGGCGAGGCTCGCGTTCGCGAACGAGTGCTCGGTGCCGAGGTAGACGAACTCGGTGACCGGCGTTCCGTGGTCCTCCAGGCGGGCGACGAACGAATCGGGTTCGGCTCCGGGGCTGAACTCGTCGTTCTCGGCGAGGTTGAGCAACACCGGGCAGGGGATCACGCCGTGCTCTTCGGTGCCGAGCGTCGCGTAGTAGGCGACCACGGCATCCGCGTCACCGCCTTGCGCGTGCAGCAGCGCGATCCAGCCGCCCATCGAAAATCCGATGAGGCCGACCCGGGTCGAACCCTCGAGCCGGGATTCGGCGACGAGATCGTCGATGACCGCGAGGGCGAGGCCCGCATCGAGCTCGTCGCGTAGCTTCGCCGCGCTCTCGGCGTCGATCGTGGCGAAGCCGCCGTAGAAGTCGGGAACGACCACCCGGTAGCCCTGGCTGGCAAGGGCCGTGGCGTAGGGGTCGAGCCAGGGCAGACGTCCGTACCAGTCGTGCACGATGACGACGAGCGGGGAACCGGGGTGGCCGTAGTAGACGGCGGCACCGGGCGAGGGAATCGGAACGAGTTCGGTCATCGGTGCCCCCCTGTCGGTGTGCGAACGACTTTACTCCGCGACCCGTTCGCACCTTTCTCCCAGTTTCAGTCCATAGGTTTGTATCTATAAGGGGAGTAATCCAATAACGGAAGCTTCGTCAGTACGGACCCAGAGATGCGTCCCGGAGCGACGGTTGCCACGCGGTTCACCGTGTCGGCAGCGGATGAGACTTTAAGATTCTGCTTCCGCGACCCCCTTTGGAGAGTTCCCCGTGAACGTCACCCCCCTCGTCTGGCTGATCACCATCGCCGTGACCATAGCCTTCTTCGTCTACGAGTTCTTCGTGCACGTGCGCAAACCGCACGAACCGTCGATCGGCGAATCGGCCCGCTGGTCGGTGTTCTACATCAGCCTCGCCCTGATCTTCGGTGTCGGAATCGGCATCTTCTCCGGCTGGGGCTTCGGCGGCGAGTACTTCGCCGGCTACGTCACCGAGAAGGCGCTGTCGATCGACAACCTCTTCGTCTTCCTCATCATCATGAGCGGCTTCGCCGTGCCGAAGGCGTACCAGCAGAAGGTGCTGATGATCGGCATCATCATCGCGCTGATCCTGCGCGGTGTGTTCATCGCGGTCGGCGCGACGCTCATCGAGAACGTCTCCTGGATCTTCTACATCTTCGGTGCCCTCCTGCTCGTGCTGGCCTGGCGCCAGGCGTTCAGCAACCACGAGACCGACCCCGCCAACGGCCGTCTCGTCAAGTTCGCCCGCCGCATCCTCCCGATCACCGACGACTACCACCGCGACCGCATCTCGGTGAAGATCGATGGCAAGCGCTTCTTCACCCCGATGCTGCTCACGATCGTCGCGATCGGCGTCGTCGACATCGTCTTCGCCGTCGACTCGATCCCCGCCGTCTACGGGCTCACCGAAGAGGCGTACATCGTGTTCACCGCGAACGCCTTCGCCCTGATGGGTCTGCGCCAGCTGTACTTCCTCATCGGCGGACTGCTCGAGCGCCTGGTCTACCTGGCCCAGGGCCTCGCGGTCATCCTCGGCTTCATCGGTGTGAAGCTCGTGCTGCACGCCCTGCACGTGAACGAGCTCCCCTTCGTCAACGGCGGCCAGAACGTCGAGTGGGCTCCCGAGATCCCGATCTGGTTCTCGCTGCTGTTCATCGGACTCACGATCGCCGTGGCCACCTTCGCGAGCCTGCGCAAGACGCGCAACGACAAGAACGTCGAGATCCAGCCGGGAACCAAGAGCGGCACCGACGCCCGCTAGCGTCGCAGAACGCATTTCGCGTAATGCGGAATGCAACCTGACACCTGTCGCGTTACTGTGAGGGCGCAACCCGCGCCCTCACACCCGCGTTAGGAACCCATGGATCTCTTCGGCCCCGTAACCCTCGGCTCGCTCCAGCTCGCCAACCGTCTGGTGATGGCACCGCTGACCAGAGTGCGCGCGGGCGACGACGGGGTGCCGAACGACCTGCTCGTCGAGTACTACGAGCAGCGTGCGGGCCTCGGCCTGATCGTGACCGAGGGCACCTTCACGAGCGAAGAGGCGAAGGGCTTCACCGGCCAGCCCGGCATCGTCACCGACGAGCAGCAGGCCGGCTGGGCGCGCGTCGCCGACGCCGTGCACGCCGCGGGCGGACTCGTCGCGATGCAGGTCATGCACGCCGGCCGGGTCACCCACAGCGACATCTCGGGTGCGCCCCGCAGCGTCGCCCCGAGCGCCATCGCAATCGAGGGCGAGACCCGCACCCCGGACGGCAAGACCGCGCACCAGGTCCCCGTCGGCATCCCGCTCGACGAGCTGCCCGCCGTGGTCGAGGAGTTCGTCGCGGCCTCGCGCCGCGCCCTCGCCGCCGGCATCGACGCCGTCGAACTGCACGCGGCCAACGGCTACCTGCTGCACGAGTTCCTGGCCCCGTCGTCGAACACCCGCACCGACGCCTACGGCGGATCGCCCCAGAACCGCATCCGCTTCGTCGTCGAGGTCGTCACCGCCGTCGTCGCGGCCGTCGGCGCCGACCGCGTGGGTCTGCGCATCTCACCGGAACGCAACATCCAGGGCGTCATCGAAGACGACGCAGCGGATGTCGCGATCACCTACGGTCTGCTCGCCGACGCGCTCGCACCGCTCGGGCTCGCTTTCCTCGACTACATGCACCCCGAGCCCGCGGGCGCCCTCGCCCAGGACATCCGCGCCCGCATCAATGCGCCGTTCATCGTGAACACCGGCTTCGCCTCGCCCACGACCCGCGACGAGGCCCTCGCCATCGCCGCCGACGACGTCGCCGACGCCGTGTCGATCGGCCGTGCCGCGCTCGCCAACCCCGACGTCGTCGCCCGCTGGAAGGCCGCCGCCGAGGTGAACGAGCCCGACCCCGCGACGTTCTACGGCTCGGGCGCGGCCGGCTACACCGACTACCCGGCGCTCGCGCGCTAGCACCGGCCGGCCGTCTGGCGCAGAAGCAGGGGAGCGCCCGGCGGCCGGGAGTGGAGCGGATGACGGGAATCGAACCCGCGCTATCAGCTTGGGAAGCTGAAGTTCTGCCATTGAACTACATCCGCGTGGGCCGCTTCGATAGCGGCTCGAGAGCAAGTGTAGGTGCTGACGGTGGCCGTGGCATCCGGGTCTCGACAAGCCCGACCGACGAAGGTAAATAGACTGTCAGCCATGCTGCTTTCTGACAGGGACATCAAGGCCGAACTCGCCGACGGCCGCATCGGCCTCGACCCGCTCGAGCTGGGCATGGTGCAGCCGTCGAGCGTCGACGTGCGCCTCGACCGGTTCTTCCGGCTGTTCGACAACCACAAGTACCCGTTCATCGACCCGGCAGAAGACCAGCCCGACCTCACGCACCTCGTCGAGGTGGAGGCCGACCAGCCGTTCATCCTGCACCCGGGGGAGTTCGTGCTCGGTTCGACCTACGAGCTGGTCACCCTGCCCGACGACATCGCGGCCCGCCTCGAGGGCAAGAGCTCGCTCGGCCGCCTCGGGCTGCTCACGCACTCCACCGCCGGTTTCGTCGACCCCGGCTTCAGCGGCCACGTGACGCTCGAGCTGTCGAACGTGGCGACGCTGCCGATCAAGCTCTGGCCCGGCATGAAGATCGGGCAGCTCTGCTTTATGCGCCTGACCAGCCCGGCCGAGAACCCCTACGGCTCGGGCATCTACGGATCGCGCTACCAGGGCCAGCGTGGCCCGACGGCGAGCCGCTCGTTCCAGAACTTCGTGCACACCGACGTCAGCGACACCGAGGCCGGGCGCCCCGGCAAGTAGTCGTCGCCCGCCCGTGCCAAATGCAGGAGATTTCTGTGGCACGGGCCGCCGATCGCACCCGAAGTGTGACTCAGCGAGGTTTCTCCTGCATTTGGCACAGGAGGCGGGCGGATGCCGCGGGTGCGCGGGTGCGGAGGTGGGCGGATGCCGCGGGGCCGGTGCAGCCCGTTAGTAGGCGCCGTCGACCGGGGTCGCTGCTGCGGCGCCGGCTTCCTCGGCCAGCACCTGGCGCGAGCCGGAGACGCCGAGACGGGTCGCGCCGGCGGCGATCATCGCGGCCGCGGTCTCGTACGAGCGGATTCCCCCGCTCGCCTTGACGCCCGCGCGCCCGGCGACGGTCTTCGCCATGAGCGCGACGGCCTCGACCGTGGCGCCGCCCGTCGGGTGGAAGCCCGTCGACGTCTTCACGAAGTCGGCACCGGCCGCGACGGCGGCCTGGCACACGGCGACGATCTCGTCGTCGGTGAGCGCGGCCGACTCGATGATGACCTTGAGGATGCGCGGCGCCGGGATGACCGAGCGCACCGAGGCGATGTCGGCCTCGACCAGGTCGAACCGGCCGGCCTTGGCCGCTCCGACGTCGATCACCATGTCGATCTCGTCGGCGCCGAGCGTGATCGACTCCGCGGCCTCGGCGGTCTTCACCGCGGTGGTGTGCTTGCCCGACGGGAACCCGCAGACCACGGCGACCTTGAGCGTCTCGGGCACGGCCAGCGGCAGCATCGACGGCGAGACGCAGACCGAGAAGGTGCCGAGCTCGACGGCCTCCGCGACGAGCGCGTCGACGTCGGCGGCGGTCGCCTCCGGCTTGAGCAGGGTGTGGTCGATGATGCTGGCGATCGAGGTCATGGTGGTCCTAAGCGTTGGAGGGGAGTGCGGAGAGTTCGTCGAGCTGCCAGACGAGCCAGGGGCTGAAGGCGAACGGCGCGGCCGCGGCGGCGTTGCGCAGGGATTGCGGCTCGACCCATTCGAATTCGGACACTTCGTCGGCGGCGGGAGCCACGGCATCCGTCGTATAGGCGCGGTAGACGGGGCAGATCTCGTTCTCGACGATGCCGGATGCGTCGACGGCCCGATAACGGAAGTCGGGCAGAACGAGTTCGAGTCGCGAGACGGTGATTCCCAGTTCGCGCTCGGCGCGTCGCGTGATCGCGTCTTCCATCGACTCGCCCGGGGCGGGATGGCCGCAGAACGAATTCGTCCAGACTCCCGGCCAGGTGAGTTTGCTCAGCGCGCGCCGCGTGACCAGCACTTCGCCCGCGTCGTTCATAACGTGGCAGGAGAAAGCGAGGTGCAGGGCGGTGTCGTGCGTGTGCACGGCGACCTTGTCGGCGGTGCCGACAGGGTAACCGTCGTCAGACAGGAGTACTACCTGTTCGGTCTGGGTCATGGTCGCGGTATTCTGCTCAAATGAATGGTCCCGACCTGATCGCCGTCTCCATCGAGAGGCAGGCACAGGTCGACGTCGTGCTCGAACGCTTCTTCAGCCTAGCCAAGAACCGCGCGGTTGCCTTCGGTGCGCAGTATGTTCGCCTCTGGGAAACGCTCGAGAGCAACACCATCGGCGGCAAACGGTTCCGTCCGCGCATGGTGATGGGCGCGTACCAGGCGCTCGGCGGCGACGACCTCGAGGCGGCCGCCTACGTGGGCGCCGCGTTCGAGCTGCTGCACACCGCGCTCATCGTGCACGACGACGTGATCGACCGCGACTTCGTGCGCCGTGGCGTCGCCAACATCTCGGGCAGCTACCGCGACGCGGCGCTCGCCGCCGGCAGTTCGGAGAAGGTCGCCGAACACAGCGGCGTCTCGGCGGCCGTCATCGCCGGCGACCTCGCACTGTTCAACTCCTACCGGCTCATCGACCGCAGCGGCGTCTCCGACGTGGTGCGGTCGAGACTGCTCGAAGTGATGGATGACGCGTTGTTCGCGTCTGCCGCCGGCGAACTGATCGACGTCGACTTCTCGATCGCGGCGGAAGTGCCCCGCGTCGACGACATCCTCACCATGGAACGGCTCAAGACGGCCGTCTACTCGTTCGAATGCCCGCTGCAGGCCGGCGCCATCCTCGCCGGAGCGTCGGAAGAGGTCATCCAGACGCTCGGCGACTTCGGCCGCGAGATCGGCATCGCCTACCAGCTGGTCGACGACCTGCTGGGCGTGTTCGGCAAGGAGGCCGAGACCGGCAAGACCACGATCGGCGACCTGCGCGAGGGCAAGCGCACCGTCATGATCTCCTACGCGACCAGCACCGCCGAGTGGGAGTCGATCGCGCCGCTCATCGGCAAACACGACCTCTCCCACGACGAGGCCGAGGCGGTGCGCGAGGTGCTGACCTCGTGCGGCGCCCGCTCGTTCGCCGAGGGGCTCGCCCGCTACTACGCCAACCGTGCCCTCGCGCGCCTCGCCGAGCCGCACATCCCGCCCGCCCTGCGCATCGAGCTGCACCCCGTCGTGGATGCCGTGCTCGGACGGGTCAAGTGAGCCGCCGCGGCTTGTACGACCGCGTCGCCGAGGAAACCGCGAGTGTCGTCATCCGCCGCTACTCCACGTCGTTCGGGCTCGCGGCCAAGCTGCTCGGTCCCGGTGTGCGCCAGCACGTCGAGAACATCTACGCGCTGGTGCGGGTCGCCGACGAGATCGTCGACGGGGCCGCGGTCGAATCGGGTCTCGACACGGTGGGCGCCGCCCGGCAGCTGAACGAGCTCGAGCGCGAGACCGACGCGGCCGTCGCCGAGGGGTTCAGCTCGAACCTCGTGGTGCACGCGTTCGCGCTCACCGCGCGGGAGACCGGCTTCGGCGTCGAATACACCGCGCCGTTCTTCGAGTCGATGCGCACCGACCTCACCGCGACCGAACACGACGCGGAGAGCTTCGACCGGTACGTCTACGGCTCGGCCGAGGTCGTCGGTCTGATGTGCCTGCGCGCGTTCCTCGTGGGGGTGCCGCTCGGCGACGCCGAGAACGAGCGCTTCGTGCTCGGCGCCCGTGCCCTCGGTGCGGCCTTCCAGAAGGTCAATTTCCTGCGCGACCTCGCGGCCGACTTCGAGACCCTCGGCCGCAGCTACTTTCCCGGCGTCAGCGTCGACTCATTCACGGAAGAAGACAAAATCCGCCTCCTCGACGACATCGACGACGACCTGCGCCTCTCGGCCACCGTCATCCCCGACCTCCCCGCCTCGAGCCGCAAGGCCGTCGCCCTCGCCCAGGGGCTCTTCGCCGAGCTCTCGGTGCGCCTGCGCGCCACGCCGGCCGAGCGCCTGCGCACCACGCGCATCCGCGTGCCCAACCCCGTCAAACTGCGCATCGCCACCGGCGCCATGATCGGGATGAAGGCGAAGGCATGAGCCGCGTCATCGTCATCGGCGGCGGCATCAGCGGCCTCGCCTCGGCCGCGCTGCTCGCCCGCGACGGCCACACCGTGACCGTGCTCGAGCAGAACGCCGACCTCGGCGGCCGTGCCGGATCGTGGTCGAGCGACGGATTCCGCTTCGACACCGGGCCCTCGTGGTTCCTCATGCCCGAGGTGTTCGACCACTTCTACAAGCTGCTCGGCAGCTCGTCCGACGAGCAGCTCGACCTGGTAACCCTCGACCCCGGTTACCGGGTCTACTTCGAGGGACTCGCCGAGCCCGTCGACATCTCGGCCGACCGCGACGAGAACATCGCGATCTTCGAGTCGATCGAGAAGGGCGCGGGCAAGAAGCTCGCCGCCTACCTCGACTCGGCGCTCGACACCTACGACATGGCGAAGAAGAAGTTTCTGTACACGACCTTCGCCGACCTGCGCCCGCTGCTGACGAAAGACGTGCTCGCGCGAACCGGCAAGCTCGCCAAGCTGCTCACCATGTCGCTGTCGACTTTCGTCGGCAAGACCGTGCGCGACGACCGGTTGCGCAAGATCCTCGGTTTCCCGGCCGTGCTGCTCGGCTCGTCGCCGTACATCACCCCCAGCCTGTACCACCTGATGAGCCACCTCGACCTGAGCGACGGCGTGCTCTACCCGCTCGGCGGATTCACCCGGGTGATCCAGAGCATCGTCGACCTCGCGCGTGACGAGGGCGTGGTCATCACCACCGGCGCATCCGTCTCCCGCATCATCGTGGTCGACGGCACAGCGACCGGCGTCGAGTACGTCGTCGGCGGCGTGACGCGCACCCTCGAGGCCGACATCGTGGTCTCGGCCGCCGACCTGCACCACACCGAGACCCAGCTGCTCGAGCCGGCGCAGCAGAGCTACCCGGCGGCGCACTGGGAGAAGCGTGTGCCCGGACCGAGCGCGCTGCTGCTCTACCTGGGCGTCGACGGCGAGCTGCCCGAGCTCGAGCACCACACCCTGCTCTTCACCGACCGCTGGGAGAAGGGCTTCTCCGACATCTTCGGCACGCCGAGCGCGGTGCCCGATCCCGCGTCGATCTACGTCTGCAAACCGAGCGGTGTGGATCCGGATGTCGCGCCGGAGGGCAGCTCGAACGTGTTCGTGCTCGTGCCGATCCCCGCCGACCCGACCATCGGCAAGGGCGGCGACGCGCGCATCGAGGCGCTCGCCGACACGATCATCGAGCAGATCGCCGAGTGGACGGGCATTCCCGACTTCGCCGCGCGCATCACCGTGCGCCGGGCGGTCGGCCCCGGCGACTTCGCCGACGACCTCAACGCCTGGCGCGGAACCGCGCTCGGCCCGGCGCACATCCTCAAGCAGAGCGCGTTCTTCCGCGAGGGCAACAAGAGCAAGAAGGTCGACGGCCTGTACTACGCGGGCGGCTCGACCATCCCCGGAATCGGCCTGCCGATGTGCCTGATCAGCGCCGAGATCCTCGTGAAGCGGCTGCGCGGCGACACGTCGACCGAGCAGCTGCCCGAACCGCTCGAGGCGACCGTCGCGCGGGCCACCGTCTGATGGGTCTGATCTACCTGGCGGCGCTGCTCGTGGCGCTCACCGGCATGGTGATGCTCGACCGCCGCTTCGGGCTGTTCTTCTGGGTCGACGCGCGTCGCGCGGCGATCGTCACCGTCGTCGGCCTGGTCTTCTTCGTCGTCTGGGACCTCTTCGGCATCGGCCTGGGCATCTTCTTCCGCGGCGAGACGGCGTTTATGACCGGACTGCAGGTCGCGCCCGAGCTTCCCGTCGAGGAGCTGTTCTTCCTCACCCTGCTCGTCTACGTGACGATGAACCTCTACGGCGCCGCGAGAGCGCTCGTGGGCGCGCCGCGCCGCGCCCTCCGAGGTGCCGAGCGACCGGGGGAGCACGCATGACCTACTGGGCGCTCAACACGTTCTTCCTCGACGCCGTCGCCCTGGTGGCGCTCGCCGCCGTGCTGGCACGGCGCGCACCGCGCTGGAAGCCGCTCGGCCTCGCCGCGGTCGTTCTGCTGGCCACCACCGCCGTCTTCGACAACGTGATGATCGGCATCGGGCTCGTCGCCTACAACCCCGATCTCATCAGCGGCGCCTTCGTCGGCATCGCCCCGCTCGAGGACTTCGCCTACGCGATCGCGGCGGTCGTGCTGCTGCCGTCGCTGTGGCACCTGCTGCCCGCACGCCCTTCGACCAGCTCAAGGAGCGGTTCCACCCATGATTAAGGCGCTCTTCGTCTCTTCCCGGCCGCTCAGCTGGATCAACACCGCGTTCCCGTTCGCGGCCGCCTACTTCATGACGGTGCGCGAGATCGATCTCGTCTTCGTCGTCGGAACGATCTACTTCCTGATTCCGTACAACCTCGCGATGTACGGCATCAACGACGTGTTCGACTACGAGAGCGACCTACGCAACCCCCGCAAGGGCGGCGTCGAGGGCGCGCTGCTCGACCGCAGCATGCACAAGCCCACGCTGTGGGCGGCGTTGCTCACCAATGTGCCGTTCCTGGTCTTCCTTCTCGTCGTCGGTAACCCCCTCTCCTGGTTAGTGCTGGCGATCAGCGTCTTCGCGGTCATCGCCTACTCGGCGCCCGGCCTGCGCTTCAAGGAACGCCCGTTCGTCGACTCGATCACCTCGAGCACCCACTTCGTCTCCCCGGCAATCTACGGATTCGTTTTCGCCGGCGCGGTCTTCACGCCACAACTGTGGATGCTTCTCGCCGCGTTCTTCCTGTGGGGGCTCGCCTCGCACGCCTTCGGCGCGGTGCAAGACGTCATCGCCGACCGCGAGGCGCAGATCGACTCGATCGCGACGGTCATCGGCGCGCGGGCGACGGCCCGGCTCGCGGTTCTCGCCTACTGGTTCGCCGGTGTGCTGCTGTTGTTCACCGACTGGCCCGGCCCGCTCGCCGCGATCCTCGCGCTGCCGTACGTCGTCGTCTGCGCGGTGTTCTGGAACATCACGGATGCCGCGGCCGAGTCGGCCAACCGCGGCTGGAAGAAGTTTCTCGCCCTCAACTTCATCAGCGGCTTCTTCGTGACCATGCTGCTGATCTGGTACGGGTTCGTAACCGCCTAGACCGGTTGCGTGGTGCGCGGTCGCAGCGCACCGGTCGACGGCTCGGCGAGCACGGTCGCCCGCTCCCATCCGTCGACGTAGTGTCCGCGGCCCGCGGCGCGGAACGCGAGCACCGACGCCCCCACACGGCCGGCCGAGGTGCCGAGCAGCGACCGGCTCACCGCGGGAGCCGAGCGCCAGGCGAGTGCGTCGGAGATCAGTTCGCGCAGTGGCACGAGCAGGGCGTCTTCGGCCTTGGCGACGCCGCCGCCGAGCACGATCGCGGCGGGGTCGAGCAGCAGGGTGACCGAGGTCAGTCCGAGGCTCAGGGCACGCAGGCCGTCTGCCCAGACGGTCGCCGCGATCGGGTCGTCCGCCACCCGGTCCGCGATCTGCGCCGCGGTCAGCGGCTCTGTTCCCCCGAGCGCGAGGTAGCGCCTGGCCAGTCCCGCGCCCGACATGTAGACCTCGAGGCAGCCGAACTGGCCGCAGGTGCAGGCCTCCCCGCCCGGGATCGCCGGGATGTGTCCGAGCTCCCCGGCCGACGAGGTCGCTCCGCCGGTCGCCGTGCCCGCGGTGAAGACGGAGGCGGCGACGCCGGTTCCGATAGCGACGAACACCGAGTCGGGGAGGCCCGCCGATGCGCCGAACAGGCCCTCAGCGAGCCCGGCCGAGCGCACGTCGTGGCCGATGTGCACCGGAACCCGGAGGTCGTCCGAGAGCACGGCGCCGAGGGGCAGCCTGGTCCACTCGAGGGTGGAGGCGTAGACCACCACATCGTCGTCGATGATGCCGGGCGTCACGACGCCCGCGCCGACGACGTGGAATCCCGCGTCTTGCGCCTCGGCGGCGAGGTCGGCCAGCAGTGCCCGCACGCGTTGCAGCGCGGCATCGCCCGGTCCGGTCAGCTCGACCGTGCGGGTGAGGAGGGTGCGCCCGATGCGGTCGACGATGGCGCCCTTGAGGTTGGTGCCGCCGATGTCGAGCGCGAGCACGACCTCGTCGAGCACCGCGACCCGCTCACCGT
>Ga0247813_10001442_pt1 | contig 18124 bp, 23 predicted proteins | sample UWRJL169409C1_FD_180719 | JGI IMG/M metagenome (GOLD analysis project Ga0247813, IMG submission 180719) | Plant litter microbial communities from Arlington Agricultural Research Station in Wisconsin, United States - UWRJ-L169-409C-1 | ecosystem: Environmental > Terrestrial > Plant litter >... | reverse complement strand
TGGGCTCGGCGGCTGGCAGGCGCTCAAGAACCCCGATCTGCGGCTCGCGTTCGACAGCTGGCTGTTGCGGATCCCGCTGCTCGGCCGGTTGCTGCGCGATCTGCACGCCGCGCGGATGGCCCGCACGCTGGGCACGATGGTCGCGAGCCGGTTGCCGTTGCTCGACGGGCTCAACCTGACCGCGAGCACGATTCACAACCGCCGCCTGCGGCTCGCGTCGGACCAGATCGTGGAGGCGATCCGTGGCGGTGGCAGCCTGTCGGCGGCGATGCGGCGTGCGAACGTGTTTCCGCCGCTGCTGACCTATCTGGCGGCGAGCGGCGAGGCGGCGGGGCGGCTCGACGAGATGCTGGAGCGTGCCGCCGACTATCTCGAACGCGAATTCGACCGCTTCACCGCGACCGCGCTGTCGCTGCTCGAACCGCTGATCATCGTCGTGATGGGCGGCATCGTCGCGACGATCGTGCTATCCATCCTGCTCCCGATCCTCCAGCTCAACACGCTGGCTGGCCAATGAGGTTGTTCATGCGTCCCGAAGTCAAAAAACGCCGCCGCGAGGCCGGTTTCACGCTGGTCGAACTGATGGTCGTGATCGTCATCATCGGCCTGCTCGCGACGATCGTCGCACTCAACGTGCTGCCATCGGGCGACACCGCGCGGATCCAGAAGGCGAAGGCCGACATCGCGCAGATCGAGGGCGGGCTGGAGCTTTACAAGCTGCAGAACATGAGCTTCCCGAACACGTCGCAGGGGCTCAACGCGCTGGTCTCCGCGCCCGCGGGCCTCGCCGATCCTTCGCGGTATCAGCGCGGTGGCTATCTGAAGAAGCTGCCGGACGATCCTTGGGGCCGTCCGTATCTCTATGCCTCGCCGGGCGCGCATGGCGAGGCCGACGTGTGGACCTTCGGCGCCGACGGCAAGGAAGGCGGGCAGGGGATCGATGCCGATATCGGCAGCTGGCAATAAGCCTTTGGACTGGGTCCCCGCCGGCGCGGGGACACTTCCGCGTCGCCGCGAAAGTGGTTTCACGCTCGTAGAGTTGATGGTCGTGGTGACGATCATCGGGCTGGCGTCGGCGAGCGTGGTCTGGGCGATGCCCGATCCGCGCGGCCGCGTGCAGGACGAGGCGGTGCGCTTTGCCGCGCGCGTTCGTGCGGTGCATGATTCGGCGATCGTCGAGGCGCGTCCGGTCAGCGTGTGGGTGACCGGCGGCGGCTATGGCTTCGATCGTCGGCTGTCCGGTGGGTGGACGCCGATCGCGGAGAAGCCGATGCGCGTCGAACGCTGGAGCGAGGGAACCAAGGCGAGCATCGGCGACAGCTCCGGCCGCGTCCGCGTGACGTTCGATCCGACCGGGCTGACCGATCGACCGGCGACGATCCGGCTCGACCGCGACGGCGCGGGCGCAGTCGTCAATATCGACGCCGACGGTAGCGTGCACGCCGATGCGGGCTGAACGCGGTTTTACCCTGATCGAAATCATGGTCGCGCTGGCGGTGTTCAGCCTGGCCGCCATGGCGCTCGTGCGGCTGGAGAGCGCGACGATACGGGGTGCGTCGATCCTCAACGACACGCTGGTCGCGCAGATGGTTGCGCGCAACGTCGCGATCGAGGCGGTGACCGACGGCACGCCGCCGACCGCGGGTCGGGTCACCGGTGCCGAGACTAACGGCGGCCGCGCCTGGGCATGGACGCGGCAGGTCAGCGCGGTCGGCGACGCGGGCGTATTGCGGATCGACGTCGCGGTCGCGGCGCCGGGCGGCGCGGTGCTCGGGCGCCTGACGATGGTGCGACCGGCGCGGGGTGCGGCATGATGCCGCCGCGGTCCGAAGCGGGCTTCACGCTGATCGAGGTGATGGTCTCGCTGTTGATCTTCGGGATGATCGCCGCCGCCGGGGTCGCGATCCTGTCGTTCAGTGTCCGTGCACAGGGTACGACCGGCGCGAAGCTCGACGACATGGCCGCGCTGACCCGTACCGTGTCGATCCTGTCAGCGGATCTGGCGCAGGCACGCGATCGCAGCGCGCGTGACGAGGCGGGGACCGTGGTGCCCGCGTTCGTCGGCGAGAGCGGGTCCGGCGTCGCACCGATGCTTCGCCTCGTCCGCGCAGGCTGGAGCAACCTGGACGGCGCACCGCGGGCGAGCCTGCAGAAGGTCGCGTATCAGGTGCAGGGCGGCGCGTTGCAGCGGATCGCCTATCCGATGGTCGACGGCGCGCAGGGCCTGTCCCCCGCCGCGCTGATGACGCATGTCCGGCAGGTCGCGCTGCGCTACCGCATCAAGGGTGCGTGGAGCGATCGCTGGGACGGCGCGAACGGCGTGCCGCTGCCCGACGCGATGGAACTGCGCGTGCAGCGTGACGACGGCACGCTGTTCCGGCAGATGTTCCTGGTCGGCTCAGGCTATGTGCCGACGGTGGATGCGACCGGTGCGACGGGTTGACCCGGCCGAGCGCGGAGCCGCGCTGCTGACCGTGTTGATGCTGGTCGCGATCATCGCGGTGCTGGCGGGGGCGGCGCTCGAGAAGCTGCGGCTATCGACGCGGCTGGCGGGGAACGCCGCGGCTCAGGAGCAGGTCCGCGCCTATGCCTATGCCGCCGAGACGATGGCGGTGACGCGGATCGGATCGATGCTGGGGACCAACCCGAAGCGTGTCACGCTGGCCGGCGGGTGGAGCGACAAGCCGTTCGGACTGCCGTTGCCCGGCGGCGGCTTCGCGACCGCGCGGGTGCGCGACGGCGGCAATTGCTTCAATCTCAACGGACTGGTCACACGAACGCCGGCCGGTGCCTATGTCACGCAGGGCGAGCAGCGGCCGGTGTTCGTGCGGCTGATGCGGCTGCTGAACGTGCCGGTGCAGGTCGCCGAACAGATCGCGTCGGGCACTGCCGACTGGATCGATACCGACCAGGACCAGCAAGCGATGGGCGCGGAGGACGGCGCGTATCTGGGACGTGATCCGTCCTATCGCACTGCGGGTACGCTGATGAACGATCCGAGCGAAATGCGCGCGATCGCGGGGATGACGCCGGCGATCTACACGACGCTGCGGCCGTGGATCTGCACCCTGCCGATCGCGCAGCCGGCGGCGATCAACGTCAACACGCTGCTGCCCGAACAGGCGCCGCTGTTCGCGATGCTGTTTCCCGACACACTGACGGTCGAGGCGGCGCGGGCGTTGCTGCTGAAGCGGCCGCCGCAGGGCTATGCGAATGCCGACGACATATTGAAGGGCGCGGCGTTGCAGGGCGCGACCAATTTCGGCACCAGCGGACAGACCGCAGTGGTGTCGAAATGGTTCGCGCTCGACGTCGACGTCACGCTGGGGACGACGCAGTTGCAGGAACGCGCGTTGATCGACGCGACACGTCTTCCCGCGCGGCTCGTATCGCGGCAATGGGGCGAGCCATCATGACCATGTTCCTGTTCCTCCCCGCCGGCGCGACCGGATACCGCTGGATGCGCGTCGATGACGCGCGCATCGTCGACGAAGGTGAGGGGGTGCCTGTATCGGATGCGCCGGTGATCGCGGTCGTGCCCGCCGAGGACGTCACGCTGCACTGGGCGGAACTGCCGTCGCGCAGCCCGGCGCAGGCGGTCGCCGCCGCGCGGCTGCTGGTCGCCGAGGCGAGTGCGGCGCCGCTGGCCGAACTGCATGTTGCGGTCGGTGACGAAAGCGGCGTCGATCGGCCGATCGGTGTTGTCGCGGTGGGAGCGATGCGCGACTGGCTGGCGATGCTGGCGGCGGCGGGTGCCGATGTTGTTGCCGCGTCCTGATGAAGGCTATGTCCGAGCAGACCTGGCCGGCGTCGGCGTGGTCCGGGGGACCTCCAGCGGGTTTGCCGACGATCCGGTGCTGACCGACCTGGTTACTGGCGGGGTGTCACCGACGACGCTCGATCGCGAGGCGTTGACTGCGGCGCTGGTTGCCGCGGCCGCTGGCACTGCGCTCGACCTGCGGCAGGGGGTGTTCGCGCGGCGGCGGCGGTTCGCGCTCGATTGGGCGCTGATCCGGCGGCTGGCGGTGCTCGCGCTGCTGATCCTGGCGGTCACTCTCGCGATCTCGCTGGTGCGGATCGCCAAATATAGTTTCGGCGCGACGGCGCTGGAGGCGCAGGCGGATGCCATCGCACGCACAGGTCTGCCGCGCGGCGAGACGGTCACGGACGCAGCCCGGCAACTTGACGAACGACTGTCGCGGGTACGGGGGCCGGGGCTCGGCTTTACCGCAACGACGGCGGCGGTGTTCGCCGCGGTGCGCGCAACGCCGGGCAGCGAAGTCACGGCGCTCGATTTCCAGGCGAACGGCGACTTGCGCCTGTCGGTCGCGGTCGAGCGCGAGGCGCTCGCCACCGACCTGAAGCGTGCCATCGAATCGGCGGGCTTCGCGGTGCGGGCGGGCACGTTCCAGGCCAATGCCGGCCGCGTGACGGGGGATTTGACGGTGAGCGCACGATGAGTTCCCTGCGCACCTGGTTCGACGGCCGCGCGCCGCGCGAGAAGAAACTGCTGCTGGTGATGGTCGCGCTGGCGGTGCTGACGCTGATCTGGGGGGCGATCATCCGCCCGGTCGGCGACGGGCTGTCGAGCGCGCGTGAACGCCATGCCGATGCGGTGATGCGGCTAGGCGAGACGGAAGGACAGGTCGCTGCGCTGCGCGACATCCAGCGCAATCGCGCACGGCCGCTGACCGGCACGCTGGCCGACGTCGTCCGGATCGAGGCGGACCAGGCCGGGTTCACGCTCGCCAGCCTCGACCAGGACGGCACGCGCGTTCGCGTCGGTATCCAGTCGGCCCGGCCGGCTGCGCTGATCGCGTGGCTGGCGCGGCTCGAACGCATCGGCGTGCTCGTCGACAGCGCGACGATGACCGACAACGGCAACAAGGCGGTCGGCGTGGCGCTGGTGCTGAAGGCCCGCGCGGCATGAGGCGGATTCGGTTGCGGACTGCGCCGGCCGCGCTGTTCGGGGCGATGCTGCTGGTCGCGCTGGTCATATTTCTGCCGATGCGCGCGGCGCTCGGATGGGCCGGTGTCGGCGCAGAGGGGTTCGTCGCGCGCAGCGTCAGCGGCACGATCTGGGGCGCGACCTTACGCGATGCCCGGTTCGGCGATCTTGCGCTCGGCGACCTGCACGCGCGGCTGTCGCCTTGGCCGCTGTTCATCGGTCGCGCGAAGATCGTGCTGGAAGGTCCCGAATCGGCGGCGCGCACGCTCCGCGGTTCGGCGAGCGTCAGCCGGCATGCAGTTGGCGTGGATGACCTGACCGCGAGCATCGCCACCGGCGGCGTGTTCGCGCCGGTGCCTGTATCGGCGCTCGATCTGGATGCGGTCAGCGTCCATTTTCGCGACGGCCAGTGCGAGAGCGCGGAAGGGCGCGTCCGTGCGACGCTCGGCGGCGACGTCGCGGGCATCGTGCTGCCGCAGACGGTCGCCGGCAATGCGCGGTGCGAGGGCGAGTCGTTGCTGCTGCCGTTGACCAGCCAGGCGGGAACCGAGGGTGTCGCGATGCGGATCGATGCCGGCGGTCGCTATCGCGCCGAGCTTTCCCTGCGGCCGGCGGACCCGCTTGCTGCGCAAAAACTCGAGGCTGCCGGCTTCGTCGCTGCGGGCGGCGGATACAGGCTTTCGATCGAAGGACGCTTCTGAGCCTTGACGGCAGCCCCAGGGGACCGCTAGGGGGCGACGCCTACGCGGCGGTCGTAGTTCAATTGGTTAGAGCGTCGGCTTGTGATGCCGGATGTTGCGGGTTCAAGTCCCGTCGGTCGCCCCATTTTCCCGTTATTTTCGCGAGCCCCCGCAACGCGGGCGCTTTGGGCTGGTAAAACCGCCAAGAAAATAATATTTCGCCTCCCGGTAATTTTATTCTCCTCAGGAGCCGGCGATGACAGCGGTTTGGGACCTTCCCGATTTCGACGACCACGAAGGCGTCCATGCCTTCACCGATCCCGAATCCGGCCTGCACGCGGTGATCGCCGTGCACTCGACCAAGCTCGGGCCGGCAGCCGGCGGCGCACGCTTCTGGCATTATGCCGACAATGGTCGCGCGGTGACCGACGCGTTGCGTCTGTCGCGCGGCATGAGCTTCAAGAACGCGATGGCAGGCCTGGAGCTCGGCGGCGGCAAGGGGGTGGTCCTTGCGGCGAAGCCGGGCGACGTCATCACGACGGCGCAGCTCGAGGCGTTCGGCCGCGCGGTCGAATCGCTCGGCGGGCGCTACGTGACGGCCGAGGACGTCGGCATGTCCGAAGAGCGGATGAAGGTGATTGCCAGCCAGACGCGCTACGTCTCCGGCCTGCCGGTCGCGAGCGGCGCAGCGGGCGGCGATCCGGGGCCTTACACCGCGCTCGGCATCTATCTCGGCGTCAAGGCAGCGGCGCAGCGTGGCCTCGGCGCGACCGACATGAAGGGCGTGCGCGTCGCGATCCAGGGCGTCGGTTCCGTCGGCGGCGGGCTTGCGCGGTTGCTGGCGAAGGACGGCGCTGTGCTCACGCTGGCGGACGTCGACGAGGGCCGGGCGCAGAAGCTGGCCGGCGAACTCGGCGCGACCGCGGTGGCGGCCGAGGCGATCCTGACGACCGAGGCGGATATCTTCAGCCCGAACGCGCTGGGTGCGATCCTGACCGAGATGTCGATCGCCGCGCTGAAGGCGAAGGTCGTCGCGGGCGGTGCGAACAACCAGCTGAGCGTCCGCGAGGACGGTGCGCGTCTGCATGCGCGTGGCATCCTCTATGCGCCGGATTACGTGATCAACGCCGGCGGGATCATCAACGTGGGCCTGGAATATCTGGGTCACGGCGACGAGGCCGAGGTGAAGGCGCGGATCGCGCGTATCCCGGATCGGCTGGTCGAAGTGTGGAACGAGAGCGACCGCACTGGCGAGCCGGCATCGGACGTCGCGGACAGCATCGCGCGGAAACTGATCGGGCGGTAAAACGCCTCTCCCGGGGGGGGGGAGGGTGAGGGCAGTCGGCGGAACTCGCCCTCACCCTCCCACCGCTTCGCGGTGGGCCCCTCCCTCTCCCGAAGGGAGAGGGGCTTTAAGTCCATCGTGACTTGCCATAGTGGTGACATCCAGTGGCCACCCTACACGCCTTCGCAAACCCCGCACGTTTCCTGAAAGTCGCCAGACCGCTGACCCCGATACTGTTCTGGGCCGGCGTGGCGCTGATCGTGGTCGGCTGCTGGGCGGGGCTGACGCAGACGCCGCCGGACTATCTGCAGGGTGAGACGGTGCGCATTCTTTATATCCACGTGCCGGCCGCCTGGCTCGGCATGGGCGGATGGAGCGGCATCGCCATCTCCAGCATCGCGTTCCTCGTCTGGCGGCATCCGCTGGCGGCCGTCGCGGCGCGCGCGATCGCGATGCCGGGAGCGGTGTTCGCAGCACTTTGTCTGGTCACCGGTTCGATCTGGGGCCGGCCGACCTGGGGGACCTGGTGGCAATGGGACGGGCGGCTGACGTCGATGCTGCTGCTCGTGTTCGTCTATCTCGGCTATATGGCCCTCGCGCGGGCCGATGCCGAGCGTGGCGGCGACGGGCGCGTGCCGGCAATCTACGGCATCGCCGGGTCGGTGCTGCTGCCGATCATCCGCTATTCGGTGGTGTGGTGGAACACGCTGCACCAAGGGCCGAGCATCGGGCTGACCAGCTCGACGATCGATGGCGCGATCCTGTGGCCGTTGCCGATCATGCTGGCGGGGTTCACCTTCGTCTTTGCGGGCATCGTGCTGATGCGGATGCGGGCGATGCTGGCGACGGCGAAGGCCGAGGCGCGGATGCGGCGGATGGCACGCGCATGAACCCTTGGCCGTTCGTCATCGCTGCTTACACCGTGACGCTGGTTGGCGGCGCGGTGCTTGCGATCGTGAGCTATCTCGCGATGCGGAAAGCCGAGAAGTGAAGGCGAAACATCAACGCCTGACGCTCGCGCTCCTCGCCCTTGGCGCAGTCGTGGTCGCGGGACTGCTCGCGCTGTCCGCGCTGAAGGACCAGGCGGCGTTCTTCTACGCACCGTCCGACGTGCGGCGGGATGGCTTGCCGCTGGGCCGCGCGGTGCGGCTGGGCGGGATGGTCGAGGGCGGGTCGGTCAAGCGCGCGCCGGACGGCGTAACCGTCCGGTTCGTCGTCACCGATGGCCGCGCGACCACCCCGGTGGTGTTCGCCGGCATCGTCCCCGACCTGTTCCGCGAGAAATCGGGCGTCGTCGCCGAGGGCATGTTCCAACCGAACGGCAGCTTCGTCGCGTCGAATCTGTTGGCGAAGCACGACGAGAAATACATGCCGCCCCAGATGGCGGGCAAGATGCACGAAACGAAGTCGCTCGAATGATCGCCGAAGCGGGACTTGCGGCACTGTGGTTCGCCGGTGCGCTGGCGGCGTTGCAGCTTGCGCTGGCGACGATCGGCATCGCGCGCGGGCGCGAGGACGTGACCGCGGCGGTGCGGCCGGTGGCGATCGTCCAGGGGCTGCTCGCGCTGCTCGCGATGGTGCTGCTGATCTACGTGTTCCTCGATTCCGACATGTCGGTGAAGCTGGTCGTCGAGAACAGCCATTCGGCGAAACCGTGGATCTACAAGTTCGCTGGCGCGTGGGGGAACCACGAAGGCTCGATGCTGCTGTGGGTGACGATCCTCGGGCTGGCCGGCGGTGCGGTCGCGGTGTTCGAACGATCGCTGCCCGAACGGACTTTGGTCGCGACGCTCGGCGCGCAGGCGGCGATCGCGCTCGGCTTCTACGCGTTCCTGCTGTTCTCCTCCAACCCGTTCGCGCGCCTCTCGCCGGCGCCGGCCGACGGACTGGGGCTCAACCCGCTGTTGCAGGACCCCGGCTTGGCGTTCCATCCGCCGACACTCTACACCGGCTATGTCGGGCTGTCGGTCGCGTTCTCGTTCGCGGTCGGCGCGCTGGTCACGCGCGATGTCGGACCGGCGTTTGCGAAGGCGATGCGGCCCTGGGTGCTGATCGCGTGGATTTTCCTGACGCTGGGTATCACTGCGGGCTCGTATTGGGCGTATTACGAACTCGGCTGGGGCGGCTGGTGGTTCTGGGACCCGGTCGAGAACGCGTCGCTGATGCCGTGGCTCGCGGCGACCGCGCTGTTGCATTCGGTGACCGTGCTGGCGACGCGCGACGGGTTGCGCGCGTGGACGATCATGCTGGCGGTCGTCGCGTTCTCGATGTCGATGATCGGCACGTTCCTGGTGCGATCGGGTATCCTGACCAGCGTCCACGCCTTTGCGGTCGACCCGGAGCGCGGCGCGTTCATCCTGGCGCTGCTGGCGATCTATATCGGCGGAGCGCTAGCCCTGTTCGGCGCGCGGATCGGCACGGTGCGAGCAGGAACCACGTTCGATCCGGTCAGTCGCGAGGGCGGGCTGGTCGCCAACAACCTGCTATTGTCGGTCATTCTCGGCATCGTGCTGATCGGGACGCTCTACCCGATCGTCGCCGCGAGCTTCGGCGTGCAACTTTCGGTGGGACCACCTTTCTTCAACAAGGCCGCAGGGCCGATTGCGCTGCTGCTGGTGGCGGTGATGGCGGTCGGGCCGTTGCTGCGCTGGCGCCGCGACGACGCGCGCGCGGTGATCCGACGGTCGCTCGCGCCGATCATCGCGACGTTGCTGGCGGCGATTGCGCTGCTGTTCGTCCGGCCAGGCATACTGCCTTGGGCGGGTCTGTCGCTCGCCGCCGGGCTCGCCGTTGCCAGCGTCGCGCCATTGTGGAAGCGCAACCTGCGCCGCACACCGTTGTTCACCTATGGCATGGTCGTCGCGCATCTCGGCATCGCGGTCAGTCTGGCGGGGATGGCGTCGGACAGCGCCTTCACCCAGGAAACGCTGGTCGCTGTGCGGACCGGCGAGCCGGCGCGGGTCGGGCCGTACAGCGTGACGCTCGACGGTATATCGCCGGTGATCGGCGACAATTGGTCTGCCCTCGAAGCGCGCCTGACCGCAAGGCGGGGTACCAGCGCCCGCGTGATGCATCCGCAGCTTCGCTTCTTCTCCAATCCGCCGACCAGCACCAACGAGAGCGCGATCCTGACCGTGCTGGACGGGCAGCTCTATACGGTGCTCGGCCAGCCTGACGGGCAGGGGCGGTGGCAGCTGCGGCTGTGGTGGAAACCATTCGTGACGCTGATCTGGCTGGGTGGAACGATGATCGCGCTCGGCGGGCTGCTGTCGCTGGTCGGACGGATGCGGCGCGAGCGGCGCGCGGCGATGCGGGAATACTGGGCGTGAAGCGGGTCGCACTCTGGGCGCCGCTGGCGATCTTCGCGCTGCTGTTCGCGGTCGTCGTGAGCGGGCTGATCCGTCCGGCCGGCACGACGATCAAATCAGCCATGGTCGGCAAGCCATTGCCGCGCTTCACGCTGCCGCCGATCGTCGCAGGCAAGCCCGGCCTCGGCAGCGCGACCTTCGCCGAGGGGCAGCCGCGGTTGCTTAACGTGTTCGCCAGCTGGTGCGTGCCGTGCATTGCCGAGGCGCCACAGCTGATGCGGCTGAAGGCATTGGGCGTGCCGATCGACGGTCTAGCCGTGCGCGATACCGGGCCGGCGGTCGCGGGGTTCCTGCGCCGCAATGGCGATCCCTATGCGCGGATCGGCAGCGATGCACAGAGCGCGGTGCAGCTGTCGCTCGGCTCGTCGGGGGTACCCGAGACGTTCGTGATCGACGGGCGCGGGATCGTGGTGAAGCAGCATATCGGCGATATCCGTGCGGATGACGTGGCCGGGATACTGCAGGCCGTGAAGGACGCGCAGTGACGGCTTACGGTATTCGCGACGCGCGGCGCAAGATCGGGGTGACGGTTGGGCTCGTGCTGCTGTCGAGCATCGCTTCGGCGCAGCCGTCGACGCCCCCGGCACCTTATGCCAACACCCAACTCGCCGACCCGGCCAAGGAGGCGTCGGCCAGGGCGTTGATGGAAACGCTACGCTGTCTCGTCTGCCAAGGGCAGTCGATTGCCGACAGCGACGCCGACATGGCGGCCGACATGCGCGCGTTGGTCCGCGAGCGAATTGCGGCGGGCGAAAAGCCGGCGTCGATCCGCGACTGGCTGGTGGCGCGATACGGCGATTACGTGACCTATGACCCGCCGCTGTCGGGCGTGACATGGCCGCTGTGGCTGGCGCCTATCGTCCTGCTCGCGGCAGGCGGCTGGATCGCACGGACGAGTTTCCGCCGGAGGGGGCGCTGATGGGCTGGATCGCGCTTGCGACGATCGGGGCGGCAGCGGCCGGTCTGCTTGCCTGGTTGAAGGTCGATCGGCTGCTCTGGTCGATGGTCGCTTCGGCGCTGATGCTCGGTGCGGCAGGCTATGCGTTGCAGGGGCGGCCGTCGCTACCCGCGCACCCGGTGACCACGGCACTCACGCCCGCGCCCGACGAGGACGCTCTGATCGATCTGCGCGACCGTATGCTCGAACGCTATACGGGGCAGGCCGCATACCTCATCGCGGCGGATGCGATGACGCGGATCGGTGATCGGCGGTCCGCGGTACGCGTGCTGCTAGGCGGGATTCGCGTGGCGCCGAGCAGCATGGTGTTGTGGACCGGGCTGGGCGAGGCGCTGGCGGCGCACGATGGTGCTCAGGTCTCGCCGACCGCGCTGTTCGCGTTCCAGCAGGCGATGCGACTGGCGCCAACGCACCCGGCACCGCCGTTCTTTCTGGGGCTGGCGTATGTTCGCGCTGGCGATCTGGCCGCAGCAAAACCCTATTGGCAGCGCGCTCTGGCGCTGACTCCGGCCGACATATCGTATCGCAAGGATATCGAGATCAGGGTGGCGTTGCTCGACAGGGTGCTGGCGGCGCAGGACGCACCGGGCGGCGGTTAATGCCCAGCCGGACCGACCGACGGCGTCTGGTCGAGGGCTTCGGCAATGTGGATCGCCACGATCGAATGACCGAGTGCATCCGCGAGAGCCAGCGCTTCGGTCAGCAGCTGATTCAGGCGTACCGTGCCCGCCGTCATATCGATCGTCATCATAGGTTCCTTGTTCCGACTGCCGAACGATCGAAATCCGATCAGGTTCATCGGTAGCAAAAAATTTTGTGCATTGCAGCGCAGATACAGAAACAGTCTGTTCGGCAATGATACTTCTATGGCACCGGCGGTGGCATGAACGACTTCGATATCGATGCCTTCGTTGCCGCGACGCTTGCCGAGGATCTCGGCACGATCGGCGACATCACCTCCGCCGCGGTCATCCCGGCGGATGCGCGGTTCACCGGCGTGATGGACAGCCGCGACCCGATCGTCGTCGCCGGCCTCGATCTGGCCGAGGCGTTTTTCCGTGCGCTCGATCCCGACGTGACGATCGAGCGACTGGTCGAAGACGGGCAGCAGGTCGCGGCGGGCACCGAACTGATGCGGATGACCGGCAGCGCACGCGCAATGCTGACGGCCGAGCGATCCGCGCTGAATACGGTGCAGCATCTGTCGGGGATCGCGACGATGACGCGCGATTATGTCGATGCGATCCGCGGGACCGGTGCGATCCTGCTCGACACGCGCAAGACCATCCCGGGCCTGCGCGTGCTGGAGAAATACGCGACGCGGATGGGCGGCGCACAGAACCACCGGATGGGGCTGTGGGATGCGGCGATGATCAAGGACAATCACGTCGCGGTCGCGGGCGGGGTCGCGGAGGCTGTCGCGCGCGCCAAGGCAGCGGGGATCGCGCGGATCATCGTCGAGGTCGACCGTATCGACCAGATCGAGCCCGCGCTTGCCGCAGGTGCGACGCATCTGTTGCTCGACAACATGGCACCGCCGACGTTGCGCGGTGCGGTGACGTTGGTCGGCGGCCGCGTGCCGACCGAGGCGTCGGGCGGCGTCCGGCTCGACACGATCCGTGCAATCGCCGAGACGGGGGTCACCTATGTCTCGGTCGGTCGCTTGACCCAGTCGGCACCGGCGGCCGATATCGGGCTCGACTTCGCCGCCGCCTGAAGGGGACGACCATGATCCGTACGACGATATTAGCCGCCGCGCTGCTCGTGCCGGGCGTCGTGCAGGCACAGGCGTATAGCTGTTCGGTGCCCGGCGGCGTCCTGCCCGTACGTCCCGACCTGCCGTCCGCAGACCAGCCGGCGCGCGACATTCCGATCGGCAGCTATACGCTGGCGATCAGCTGGGCCCCGCAATATTGCCGCAGCAATGGCGATCGACCGGGCTCGCGCGTGCAATGCGGCGGGGGCAATCGGTTCGGCTTCACACTCCACGGCTTGTGGCCCGACGGCGTGGGCAAGACATGGCCGCAATATTGCCGGCCGGCAGGACTGGTGCCGCAGCCCGTCATCCGCGCGCATCTGTGCGCGACGCCGTCGGCGCAGCTGATCCAGCACGAATGGGCGAAGCACGGCACGTGTATGCCGGGTTATCGGCCGGCGAAATTCTTCGCGCAATCCGGCGCGATGTTCGCGAAGCTTCGCTATCCCGACATGGATGCGCTGTCGCGGTCACCGCTGACCGCCGGGCGTTTTGCGGCGGCGATGGCGCGCGCCAACCCGGGGCTGGGCGCGACGATGATGCGGATCACCGCCGACAAGCAGGGCTGGCTAGACGAGGTCTGGATCTGCCTCGATCGTCGCTTCCGCTACCGCCGCTGCCCGGTGCATCAGGGTGGACTGGCCCCAGCGGCGACGCTGAAAATCTGGCGCGGCGGCCGCTAACCGTCGAGCGTGACGGTCGCCGGATAATGCCGGTCGAGATGCTTGCGGATGATCCGCAGATTGCGCGTGTTCGATCGGAAGAACAGATCGGGGATCGCCCCGACCCAGGGGATCATACCCAGCGCCCAGTCGAAGCCGATATTGCCCGCCATGCGCGCGACCTGCGTCTTCGACATGCCGATGTTGCGCGCTTCCCACGCCATCCAGCCGCCGATCGCTGCCGCGACCGTGCTGCCGGCGAACGGGATGAGATCCAAGACAACATCCATGCCGACCTTGCGGTTGGTGCCGGGGATGACGAACAGCCCCTCCATCACGCGCTCCATCGCTTCGACGCGACGGCGGACCGACAGCGGATCGCGCCCGATGGGCAAATGGCCGAAGCCGAGGGGCGTGGTGCGCTGGTTCATGATAATCAATTGGGGTCGGCGCGCAGCCGGTTCAACGGGTGCCACGCGCGGACATTGGCCTGCCATTGTCGCAGCCGCGTGGCGACCAGCGACCAGCGCAGCGGGCGGGCGAGGGGAATGAACGCGACGTCGGCGTTCATCGCTGCGTCGGCCTCGGCGATCCGTTGCGCACGCGCCTCAAGTGTTGGCGCCTGGCGCGCCGCGTCGAGGGCCGCCTGTGCCGCTTCGCCGCACAGGACGCAGGCGGTCGCGAGGTACCAGCGACCGCTGTCGTACGGCGCCACCGCATCGATCAGCTTTAGGTCCGCCGGTGCGTCGATCGCTACGCGCTCCGGGGTAATGCCGATCTGCAGCAGCGAGGCCGCGACCTGCGCGTAGAGGACCGTCGCACCGGGGCCGGACGGTAGCGCGATCCGCAGGCGCACCGGTCCAGCCGTCCAGCCAGCGACCTGCCGCCGGGCTGCGGCCTGCCGCTCGGGCTGGGTCAGCAGCGTCCAGCCGGGCACCTGGGGCAGCATCGCCGAATCGAGGATGTCGGGCAGGATGCGGTCGGCCGGCGCCCAGTTCGGCGCGATCGCGGTGGTCAGCGCGGTCCGATCGATCGCCTGCGCAATGGCGGCGCGATTCGCGGGCGTTGCGAGGAAGCCGTCACGGTTGACGATCGCCAGTCCGAACAGGCCTGCGGCGGGATCAAGACGGATTGCTGCTGGGGGAACATCGACGGTGGCGAGCAGCGGCCAGTCGACGAAACTCCCGCCGCTGACCAGATCCGAATCATGGTTCGCGAAGCGGGCGATCGCGCGTGCCGCACGTTCGCCGATCAGCCGGACATCTTGCTCGGGCACGACCTCGCGCTGGTCGTCGGGATCTGCGCGTGCGGGGTCGAAGGCTGGGCGCAGCAGCGGCGCCGTGCCACGGCGGGCGACGCGGAACGGGCCGCTGCCGCCTGACGGATTGAGGCGCAACAGCGCCAGTTCGGGTTGCGCGAAGAGTTTGAGGAGGTCTGGGCGCGGCCGGCCCAGGCGGACCTCGATCACCTGCGGCGTCATCACGACGATCTCGTCGATCGCGGTCAGGAACGGGACGAGCGGGTTTTGCGAGGCGCCAGCCATCTGACGGCGCAGGATAGCGACGACCTGTTCGGCGGTGACTGGGGTGCCGTCGCCCCATTCGCCCTCGCGCAGCCGGAAGATGTAGCGCGTGCCGCCGTCGATCACGATCCAGCGTTCCGCCAACCCCGGTTCGATTTGGCCCGCTGCGTCGAAGCGGACGAGGCCCTGGGCGGTCGAGTCGAGCAACAGGCGGGCCGGCGTATCGAGGGCGACGCGGCGGGGATCGGCAGGGCGGGGCGGGCTGCCGATCGCGCTGACGACTACGGCACCCGATCCTGCGCGCTGATCGCACGATGCCAGGAGGGAGGTCAGGACCAGAAGGGTTGCGGCTGAGCGTTTCATGAGGTCACTCGCCGCTCTCCGTTCGCCCGCCCTGCGCGACTGGCCGCCGGGTTTGGCGCCGATGCGCTATGCGCCTGTCGCTGGTGCGGACGGCGGGACTCGAACCCGCACTCCAGAGGAGGGAGATTTTAAGTCTCCTGCGTCTACCGGTTTCGCCACGTCCGCATTGCGCGCCAAAAGCCCGAGCGGCGCGGGTACGTCAAGCGCCGTACGTCACGCAACGTTGAGACGCGCGCGCATTTCCTTGCCGGGTTTGAAATAAGGGACGCGCTTGGCGTCCACCGCGACGATTTCGCCGGTGCGCGGGTTGCGCCCAGTGCGGGCATCGCGAGCACGGGTGGAAAAGGCGCCGAAGCCGCGGAGTTCGACCCGGCCGTCGGCGGCGAGCCGCTTGCTGATCTCATCGAAGAAGGTGGTGACGATCGTCTCCACTTCGTTCGGCTGCAGGTCCGGATGCGCCGCGGCGATCTTGAGAACCAGTTCAGATCGTATCATCGCGTCGAGCCCCCGCTCTTCATCGGTCAATATTGATGTACGTCAATACTCCGCTGCGATAGCATCTTTGACGCCGACGTCCATCACAAAAAGGCCGGCATGTCTGGGACATGCCGGCCGGATAGTCTTACTTCTTCTCGGCGTCCGTGCGAGCCTTCAGAGCCTCGCCCAGGATGTTGCCGAGGGTCGCGCCGGAGTCCGACGAACCATACTGTGCAACAGCCTGCTTCTCTTCGGAGATCTGCATCGCCTTGATCGAGAAGGTCGGCTTCTTCGAACGATCGAAGCCGGTGACCATCGCGTCGAACTTCTGGCCGACCTGGAAACGCTCCGGACGCTGCTCGTCGCGATCGCGACCCAGATCCGTGCGCTTGATGAAGCCGGTCGCGCCATCGTCGCCCTGCTGCACTTCGAGGCCCGCGTCGCGGACTTCGAGAACGGTCACGGTAACGATCGCGTTCTTGTTCAGCTTGTCGCCTGCTGCTGCGATGCCGCCGGCCGATGGCCCGCCACGCTCGAGCTGCTTCATGCCGAGCGAGATACGCTCCTTCTCGGCGTCGATGTCGAGCACGACGGCCTCGACGGTCTCACCCTTGCGATGCAGGTTGAGCGCGTCCTCGCCCGAAACACCCCATGCGATGTCGGACATGTGGACCATGCCGTCGACGTCGTTGTCGAGGCCGATGAACAGACCGAACTCGGTCGCGTTCTTGACTTCGCCTTCGACGGTCGAACCGATCGGATGAGCGGCAGCGAATGCCTCCCAGGGATTGGCCTGAGCCTGCTTGAGGCCGAGCGAGATGCGACGCTTCTCGGAATCGACTTCGAGGACCATGACGTCGACTTCCTGCGACGTGCTGACGATCTTGCCCGGATGGACGTTCTTCTTGGTCCAGGACATTTCCGAGACGTGGACCAGGCCTTCGATGCCCGGCTCCAGCTCGACGAACGCACCGTATTCGGTGATGTTGGTCACGCGGCCGGTCAGCTTGGCGCCGACCGGATACTTGACCATCGCGCCATCCCAGGGATCGCTCTCCAGCTGCTTCATGCCGAGGCTGATGCGCTGGGTGTCCTTGTTGATGCGGATGATCTGCACCTTGACGGTGTCGCCGATGTTCAGGACTTCGCTCGGGTGACCGACGCGCTTGTAGCTGAGATCGGTGACGTGCAGCAGGCCATCGATGCCGCCGAGATCAACGAACGCACCGTAATCGGTGATGTTCTTGACGACGCCGTCGATGATCTGGCCCTCGGCCAGGCTGAGGATCAGGCCCGAACGCTGCTCGGCGCGGGTCTCTTCAAGGACCGCACGACGCGACACGACGATGTTGCCGCGCTTGCGGTCCATCTTCAGGATCTGGAACGGCTGGGGGATATCCATCAGCGGGGTGACATCGCGCACGGGGCGGATGTCGACCTGCGAACCGGGCAGGAACGCGACGGCGCCGTTCAGGTCGACGGTGAAGCCACCCTTCACGCGGCCGAAGATGACGCCTTCGACGCGGGTCGTCTTGGAGAATTCGGTTTCCAGCTTGTCCCATGCGGCTTCGCGACGGGCGCGATCGCGGCTGAGCATCGCTTCGCCGTGGACGTTCTCGACGCGGTCGACATAGACTTCGACTTCGTCGCCGACCTTGAGGTCAGCCTTCTGGCCCGGCGCTGCGAATTCGCGAAGCGGCACGCGGCCTTCCGACTTCAAGCCGACGTCGATGACGGCCATGTCGTTCTCGATGCCGGTCACGGTGCCATGCACCACGCGGCCCTCGAAGCTGTCGGCGTCGCCGAGCGTTTCGTTCAGCATCGCCGCGAAATCGTCGCGGGTCGGCATTACCTGGGTTGCCATAGAATTCAGTAATCCTAGTCTGTTTCCGGCCAAGCGGTTGGGTCCGCTGGTCTTGGCCTTCGTTGCCGCGACGACCGAACGTCGAACGCGGCATCCGGACGGCACGAGGCTGCGGAGGACGTAGACGCTGAATGCGAAAACGGCGCGTGAGACTCGAGGGTCTCCGCGCCTTCCTCCACGAGCATCGCTCGCCGGACGGTTCCGTATAGCCGAAACCGGGTCTCGGAGCAAGTTCGTCGAC
>Ga0247813_10001441_pt1 | contig 18126 bp, 14 predicted proteins | sample UWRJL169409C1_FD_180719 | JGI IMG/M metagenome (GOLD analysis project Ga0247813, IMG submission 180719) | Plant litter microbial communities from Arlington Agricultural Research Station in Wisconsin, United States - UWRJ-L169-409C-1 | ecosystem: Environmental > Terrestrial > Plant litter >... | reverse complement strand
GATCGCGAAGATCAGCGGCGAGAAGTCGTTGATGGACTTGAGGAACTCGCCGATGGCCGCTCCGCCGAAGACGCCGATCGGGCCGATGAGGAAGGCCGTGACGGGGATCATGACGAGCATGCTGAGGAACGGCACGAAGATCAGCTGAACGCTGGCCGGGATGATCTTCTTCAGGCCCTTGGTGAGGAGGCCCAGTGCTGCCGCCATGAGCAGCGGCGGGAAGACCTGCGAGCTGTAATCCGTGACGGTCAGCGGCAGGCCGAAGATCGAGACGATGGCGGCCTTACCGTCGAAGACGGTCTGGGCGCCGTCAGTGGCAGCCAGGGCGGAGAAGCCCGGCAGCATGACGACGGCCATGATGCCGAAGCCGACCCACGGGTCGGCGCCGAGACGCTTGGACGCGTTGTAGGCCACCATGAGCGGCAGGAAGACGAAGACACCCTGCCACATCAGGTTGATGAAGGCCCAACCCGGTTCCAGGGTGACGCCCGGGGCGTTCCACGCGGGAATGACGCCGAGGGTGGCCATCAGGGCCATGAAGGTGATGAAGAGCGAAGCGCCCAGCAGCGCGCCCAGGATCGGGCGGAACGAGTCGGAGAGGACCTCGAAGAAGGTGTCCAGGGCAGCGAACTTGCCGCGGGGGCCCTTGGCCCGTTCCTTGGCCTTGATGTCGTCTGCGGACTCGCCGGAGCCGACGTTCTTCATCGATGGGAGCGCGAGGATCTCGTTGTACACGGTCTCGACAGCGCCACCGATGACGACCTGGAAACGGTCCCCGCTCTGGGGAACTGCACCGAGGACGGCGGGAATCGCCTCAACGACGGACTGGTCGATGCCGGATGCGTCCTTGAGCGTGAAGCGCAGACGCGTGGCACAGTGGGTGAGCGCGACGACGTTTTCGGCCCCTCCGATGCTTTGAATAATGTCTTTAGCGGGTGAAGTCGCCACCTGAATCTCCTTATGGTGTGGATTGCAACTGCGTGGTTCCGCTTGCAACAGCTCAGCCTGCACCGGGTTGGTCGGCTGAGAAAACACTGTTAAATCACACACACCTCTTGAAAGTTACACGGTCGGCGCCGAACTTTTGCAGGGCCGTTAGGCCCGGGCGTGGCGAGGTCGGCCCGTGGGGCGCCGCTCCCGGCGCTCTGGTGGCTCCCCCGTTCCTGCTGCTAGAGTCGACCCAAGCGCCGTGAGAGCGCTCTCATTTAGACGAGGCCCGGCTGCGACGGCGGATTCAGGATGTTGAATCGCCGCAACATCCGGTCCGTGGATACCGAAAAGGTGCAGCATGAAGTTCGGCCACTTCGACGACGAAGCCAGGGAATATGTCATCGAGACCCCGGTGACCCCCTACCCGTGGATCAACTACCTCGGCAGCGAGGACTTCTTCTCGCTGGTCTCGCATACCGCGGGCGGGTACACCTTCTATAAAGACGCCAAGATGCGTCGCCTGACCCGGTACCGCTACAACGACATCCCCACCGACTCCGGCGGACGCTACTTCTTCATCAAGGACGGCGACGACGTCTGGACCTCCAGCTGGTTGCCGATGAAGAAGGACCTCGACTTCTTCGAGACCCGGCACGGCATGGGCTACACGCGCATCACCGGCGAACGTGGTGGCCTCAAGGTCTCGACCCTGTACTTCGTGCCGCTGGGCGAGACCGCGGAGGTGCAGAAGGTCACCGTCACCAACACCTCAGACCAGGTGAAGACGTTCTCCCTGTTCTCCTACCTGGAGTTCTGCCTCTGGAACGCCCAGGACGACCAGACCAACTACCAGCGCAACCTCTCCATCGGCGAGGTCGAGGTCGACGGTAGCGCGATCTACCACAAGACCGAGTACCGCGAGCGTCGTGACCACTACGCCGTCTACGGCGTGAACGCCGAGATCGCCGGATTCGACACCGACCGGGAAACCTTCGTGGGGCTCTACGAGACCCTGGCCGAAGCCAAGGTGCCGCACGCCGGCGCGGCCCAGAACTCGATGGCCTCCGGCTGGTACCCCATTGCGTCCCATCAGGTCGACACCACCCTGCAGCCGGGCGAGAGCCGTGACCTGGTCTTCGTGCTCGGCTACGTGGAGAACACGCCGGAGAACGGCCAGGAGAAGTGGGCCGACGACGCCAAGCAGGTCATCAACAAGACCCGCGCCCAGGCGCTGCTGGCCCGACTGGCGACCACCGAGGCCGCGGATGCGGCGTTCGATGCGCTGGGCGTGTACTGGACCGACCTGCTCTCGGCCTATACCGTCACCTCCCCCGACGACAAGCTCAACCGCATGGTCAACATCTGGAACCAGTACCAGTGCATGGTGACCTTCAACATGAGCCGTTCGGCGTCGTACTTCGAAACCGGCATCGGCCGCGGCATGGGCTTCCGGGACTCCACCCAGGACCTGCTGGGCTTCGTACACCTGATCCCGGACCGCGCGCGTGAACGCATCCTGGACATCGCGGCCACCCAGCTGCCGGACGGCTCGGCCTATCACCAGTACCAGCCGCTCACCAAGCGCGGCAACAACGAGCTCGGCTCCGGCTTCAACGACGACCCCGCCTGGTTGATCATCGGGGTGGATGCCTACCTCAAGGAGACCGGCGACGTCAGCATCCTCGACGAGGTCGTTCCGTTCGACAACAACGACGCCCTCGCCGAGACGCTGTACACGCACCTCACCCGGTCGTTCGAGTTCACCCTGAACAACCTCGGCCCGCACGGGCTGCCGCTGATCGGGCGGGCGGACTGGAACGACTGCCTGAACCTGAACTGCTTCTCCACCACGCCGGGTGAGTCCTTCCAGACCACCGAGAACCAGGCCGGCGGGGTGGCGGAGTCCACCTTCATCGCCGCCCAGTTCGTGCTCGCGGCCGGACAGTACGCCACCATCGCCGAGCGCCGGGGCGACCCGGTGGAAGCCGAGCGGGCCCGCACCGCTGCCGCGGCGATGAGCCAGGCACTGCTGACCGACGGATGGGACGGGGACTGGTTCCTGCGCGCCTACGACTTCTACGGCAACAAGATCGGCACCAATGAAGACACCGAAGGCCAGATCTGGATCGAGCCGCAGGGCTTCGCCGTTCTCGCCGGGGTGGGCGTCGAGCACAACGCCGACGGCACGCCGTCCACGAGCAGCCCGGCCTTCAAGGCGCTGGACTCCGTGGACCGGTTGCTCGGTTCAGAGCACGGCCTCGTGCTGCAGTACCCGGCGTACAAGAGCTACCGGATCGAACTCGGCGAGGTGTCGACCTATCCCCCGGGCTACAAGGAGAACGGCGGCATCTTCTGCCACAACAACCCCTGGGTGATCATCGGCGAGACGGTGCTGGGCCGTGGCGCGAAGGCGTTCGACCACTACCGCAAGATCACCCCGGCCTACCGGGAGGACATCTCCGAGGTGCACCGCACCGAGCCGTACGTCTACGCCCAGATGATCGCCGGCAAGGAAGCATCCCGGCACGGCGAGGCCAAGAACTCCTGGCTCACCGGCACGGCGGCGTGGAACTTCGTGACGGTGTCGCAGTACCTCCTCGGCGTGCGCACCGACCACGACGGCCTGGTCGTCGACCCGCAGATCGGACCTGACGTGACGGAGTTCACCGTGACCCGGCAGGCCCGCGGCGCGACCTACGTGATCACGGTGGCGAACTCCGGTCGGGAAGGCTCGCGGGCGAGCCTCGAGGTCGACGGCGTCGCCATCGAGGGCCGCACGGTGCCGTACGCGCCTGCCGGGACGACCGTGCAGGTGCGCGCGACGCTGTAACAACCGTGGTGCTGCCCGCTCGGGGGAACCGGGCAGCACCGGCCGGACATTACCGGGTATGAACGGCTACCCGGTTCGAGCCACGGCGTGGCGGATGCTCGGCGTGTTTGTATGCGCCGGTGTGTTGCTGGCAGGATGCGGCCGGGGCGCCGACGAGGCACCGGATGTGGCGGGCCAGACCGTCGGCCCGGCACCATCCGGACCCAGCGCTGCCGAGGTCTTCACGGCCTGCAGCCCACCGGGCATCGTGGACTACGACCCGATCGAGTCGCTGGCGATTCTGGCCCGCGAAAGCACGGTGGTCATAGCGGGCGAAATCGACCGGATCCAGCCGGGCCGCGACACTACCTACAGCGCTCCGAACCAGACGTCGACAACCGGAAGCGCGGTGATCGTCGTGCGTGACGTCACGGTGGTTGCCGGGGAACTGGACCTGGCCGGCGACTCAAGCGTCTACATCGAATTCGGTTCGAGCAGCCCCGACCAGTGCACGCGGATCGTTCCGCCCGGAACGGCGATCGTCGCCTACCTGGAACCGGCTGGGGACGGCGACCGCAGATACGTGGACGAGTACCCGGACCCAACCTCCGTGTACACGGAAATCGAGGATCCCGGCGCCGGACGGCCCGCCGGCCGGCCGCTGTACCAGGCATCCGCGCTCGAGGGCCTGGCCTGGCAGACCCCGGGCAGCGCCGAGGTGGTCTGGCCGCTCCACCTGGGCACCGGCCCCGGATCGATCCGCGACGCGCTCCCCGGCGGCACGCTCGCCGGCCCCTAGCGAAGCTGGGTGGGTCCTCGCGATGCGCGGGTCAGGCGCCGTCGCGCGGGTGGCGCGCCACCCGCGCAACGGCGCGGCTCCCGCGAATCGCGGGGCCGGCAGAGGATCAGGCGACGGCCACCTCGACCTCGCCGGCCTCGGCACCCTCGCCCCCGAAGACCAGGCGGCGGTTGGCGATCTTGTCGGTGAAGAACCTGTCGTGGCTGACCACGACCACGGCGCCGGGGAAGTGCAACAACGCCCGCTCCATCACCTGGGTGCTGGACATGTCGAGGTGGTTGGTGGGCTCGTCGAGCAGCAGTACCGAGGCGCCGGAGAGCAGGCACTGCGCCATCGCCACCCGGGCCTTCTGGCCGCCGGAGAGGTTGCCGATCTTCTGTTTGAGGTCGGCCTCGGAGAACTGGAACATGGTGAGGAACCGGTTCACCGACTTGCGGGTGGCGGTGAACGCCAGGCTGCCCTCGAGGGCGTTGACGGCATGGCTCACCGTGTCGGTGTCGTCCAGCTCGGCGAGCACCTGGTTGTACGACACCATGCCGGCGCCCTTGGCCCAGTCCACCTCGCCGAAGTCCGCCGATTCCTCGCCGGTGAGCACCCGCAGCAGGGTGGTCTTGCCGCTGCCGTTCGCGCCGAGCACCACTATGCGGTTGCCCCGGCGGATCTCGAAGCTCAGGTCGTTGAAGAGCACCTTGTCGCCGTACGCCTTGCTGAGCATTTCGACCCGGCAGAGCACATCCTTCACGTGCAGGCCGCCGTAGATCTCGGTGATGATCTTGTCGACCGGTCGGGGCGTGCGGGATTTCTTGATGGTGGCCAGTTGGGTGCCGAGTTTGCGGCTGGCGGCCTTCTGCGCTTCCCGACGGTCGGCGATGCCCTCAGACTCGAAGGCGAGCAGTTCGGACTCGTGCACGAACTGCGCCTCGAGGGTCTTGAGACGGAACTGCTTCTGCACCACGTACTCGCCGAAGTTGCCCGGGTATTCGTGCAGGTGGAAGTTCTCCAGCTCGATGATGCGGGTCACGACGGCGTCGAGGAACGTGCGGTCATGCGACACGATCAGCGCGGCTCCCTTGAAGTCGCGGAACCAGGATTCCAACCACTCCACGCCGGCCACATCGAGGTAGTTGGTGGGCTCATCGAGCAGCAGCACATCCGGCGCCTCGAGCAAGATCTTGGCCAGGGCGGCGCGGTTGCGCCAGCCGCCGGACAGCTCGTCGATCGCGCAGCTGCGGTGGGCCTGGTCGAAGCCCAGGATGGTGAGAGCCGCGTCGATCCGACGGGGGTAGTCCCAGCCGTCCAGACGGTCCATGTCTTCGAACAGTTCGGACTGGCGGTGGATCAGCCGGTCGAGTTCGGCGCTGGCCGAGGAATCGGCGGCGATCGCGGCGTCGATCGACGCGAGTTCGGCCTCGACCGCCTTGATCTCCACGAACAGGGCGTCGAGCACCTCGGTGATGGTGGCCTCGCCGTTCAGCTCGGAGAACTGGGAGAAGTAGCCGATCTTCACCCCGTCATCGACCGTGACGGTGCCGGTGTCCGGGGTCACCTGGCCGAGGATCAGCTTGATCAGGGTGGTCTTGCCCGACCCGTTCCGGCCGATCATGCCGACCCGGTCGCCCGGTTCGAGCCGGAAGAAGGTCTCGCGCAGCACCTGGGTGTTCTCGAACCGGACGGTGACGTCGTTCAGCCGGATCAGGCTCATGGGCGCTCCTCCCCGTGCTCGGCGGCGTCGACGATGCCGATGAAGCGGCTGCCGATGCCGTCCACCTCACGGCGGCTGAGGCCCTCGGCCGCGGGCGGCAACTCGTCGTAGCCGTGGTGGTCGCAGGAGAGGTACGTGAACGCCGGCCACCACTTCTTCGGCCGGGCGGCCTCGGTGAAGCCGCAGACCGTGCAGGTGAGCTCGATCCAGACCGGCTTCTTGCCGGTGCGGTTGGCGCGGGACTGCACGAGCCAGGCCGGTGGGTTCTTCTCGATCTCGGCGAGCTGGGCGTCGGTCATGCGGCTGGGAAGGTCGTGGCGCTGCGCCATCTCGAGGGGGATATCGAGGCGGAGCGCTGCTTCTCGTCTGGTAATCATCAGGTTCAACGATAGGCGGTGGCGGCCCCACCAGCGGTCCGGGGCGGGAACTGGTTCAATGAACCATGCCTGAAACCGTTTCCCCCCTCGGCCTGCTGCTCGATGTCGACGGTCCGATCGCCAGCCCGGACACCCGCACCATCGCCACCCCGAGCATCATCACCGACCTGATCACCCTGGCCGGCGCGAACGTGCCGATCGGCTTCATCACCGGGCGCTCGGCGCAGTTCATCAGCGAACAGGTGGTGACCCCGCTGGTCACCGCCGGGCTCCCGCACGAGATGCGCATGTACGGCGTCTGCGAGAAGGGCGCCGTGTGGTTCCCCATCACCGACGCCGGGATGGGCGACGTCGTCGTCGACGACAGCGTGGCATTGCCGGCAGTCGTCACCGGGCGCATCCGTGACCTCGTCGCCTCCGACTACGCCGACACCATGTTCTTCGACGAGACGAAGCTCGCCATGGTGTCGGTGGAACAGCGCACGGATGTCGACCGGGATGCTTATCACCTGGCGCAGGCCGCATTCGAGGCGGCCGCGTACGCCATCATGGTCGAACACGGGCTGGGCGTGCGCTTTGGCGACAGGGTCTCCCCCGACGCGACCGGGGCGGTGCCGTTCCGCATCGACACCACCATCATCTCCACCGACATCGAATCGGTGGACCTCGACAAGGACCACGCCGCCGAGCGCGCCCTGGCGTTCTTCGCCGAGGGCGGCACCCTCCCCCGGGTCTGGCGCTCGGTCGGCGACTCGCGCAGCGACTACAAGATGGCCGATCACCTGTTCGCGGCCGGCTTCGACGTGGCGCACGTGGATGTGCGCCCGGCCGACGGCATCCTCGACCGGCCGTACCCCGTGATCGTGGAGGGGGACCTCATCCACGACGAGGCCGGAGCTGCGTTCCTCGCCTTCTGGGTGCAGAAGCTCGGCCTCGGCGAGGCCGTTCCCGTCTAGCGCCCACCGGTTCCCCGAGAGCCTGCCGGGCGTTCGACTAGTCTTCGACGAACCTGATGCCGTTCTGCAGCACGCTGCGCAGCTCGAAGACCTTCTCGAAGCTGCCGCGCTCCATGCCGGCGATGCCGTCACGCAGCACCCCGACCAGGCGTGACCTGGGGATGACCACCACCATGGGGCGCCGGCCGCGGCTGGGCAGAGACATCGGCTCAGGCACGGCTTCGTCCGGGGCGACCACGATCAGGGCGGTGAAGCGCACCCGCAACGACTTGGCGAGGATGCGCGCGGCGGTCGCGAATTCGTCCAAGGGTTCTTCGCCGGGTTCCAACGCGTCCCCGACGATCTCGTTGCGCTTGAGCTGTACCGGCGAGCCCCAGTCCTCGGAGAGGATCGCGAACAGGCCGGCGGGGCCGAGCACAACGTGATCGATCTTCTCGGCGTCCTCGCGGGTGGCCACGTCGTGCCACGCGGTGTACCCGATGCCGAGGCCGGAGATCAGTTGGGCGGTGCTCTCTTCGGCGAGGGCCTTGGCGAGGCGGTGCCGGATCTCCCGCGGCGCCGACCGGATCAGGTCAGGGGCATACGGGTCGTCGATGGTGGTCCCCCGGCCGGCCCACTCGCGGAGCAGCGCCAGGTAGCGCTGCCGGGAATGACCGCCGGGGTGACCGTGCATCCTGGCCTTCATGCCCGACGACGAGGGTCGTGCACCGGCGGTGCTGCCGCCAGCGGTGCTGCCGCCGGCGGTGCCGGCGTATGAGGTCTCCGGGTACCGGGCGCCGTCGTAGGCGGCGCGGCTCTCCGGGCTGCCGATGCGCTCCCAGGCCAGTTGCACGGCATGGAACGAGGCGGCAGATCCGCCGACATCCGGGTGGGACTGGCGGAGCTTGCGCCGGTAGGCGCGTCGAAGCTCCTCGTCGGTGGCCGATGGGCTCACGCCCAGCACCTCATAGGGGCTGGCCGCGGCCGGACTATCTGACATTCTCGCGGGTCTCTTTCGGCCTGGAACGGGAAATTCGTTCGGATGCCAGCTTAACCAGCCTTGCTGGCATCTCGCCGACACCGCGGGCCGGCACGCTCCGGTCCGGTTTCGTGCGACGATCAGCGGGTGAAGACTACAGTTCCCGTGCCCCGCTCACGCCGTTCCAGCACCCGGCTTCTGGTCATGGCCGCCGTGGGTGTTCTCGTCGGACTGGCCGCGGGGTTGCTCGGCGACTGGCTGTTGGCTCCCGCGCTCGGCTGGGCGGCTGCCGCTGTGCTCTACATCGTGAGCGTCTGGGTGAGAGTCGCACCGCTGGATGCGGCGAACACGGCGACCCACGCCACCCGGGAGGATCCCTCTCGGCCGATCACCGACCTGCTCCTGATCGTGGCCAGCCTGGCCAGCCTGGGCAGCATCCTCATCGTCCTGCTGCAGGCCAGGAGCGCCTCCGGATCCGGACAGGCCTTCCTCGCCGCCCTGGCCGTGGTCGGCGTCGCCCTGTCCTGGGTGCTCGTGCACACCCTGTTCACCCTGCGCTACGCGTCCATCTACTATGCCGGCGACGACGGCGGCGTCGATTTCAACCAGCCGGATGCGCCGCGCTACGCGGACTTCGCCTACCTGGCGTTCACCATCGGGATGACCTTCCAGGTCTCGGACACGTCCCTGACCTCGTCGGCCATGCGCTCCGCAGTCCTGCGGCACGCGCTGATGTCGTTCCTGTTCGGGTCCATCATCCTGGCGACCCTGATCAACCTGGTGGCCGGCCTCTGAGCGACCGCGAGCGGTCAGTGGCTGACGAGTGGCTGGGGTTAACCGGCGAAGGTGCGTGCCGGCAGCCCGGTCACGCCGGGTGTGGCGACGAAGATCGAGCCGGCTAACGGGTCCTCGCCGGCAGCGAGGTCTTCACGGGAGGTCGTGATGAAGAGTTGGCGCAGATCGGCTCCGCCGAAGGTGCAGGCTGTGACCCGACCCGCAGCGACCTCGATGACCTCGTCGAGAACGCCCTCCGGCGAGTAGCGGCGCACGGCGCCACCGGCGTAGAGCGCCACCCAGACCCCGCCGTCGCCGTCGACGGTGAGGCCGTCTGGGTAGCCATCCGCCTCCGGAATCTCCGCGAAGGTGCGTCGCCCGGTCAGGCCGGTGTCCGGCGCCCAGTCGAAGACGTCGACGCGCCCGGTCGGAGTGTCGTTGTAGTAGGCCAGCGTGCCGTCGGGGCTCCACTCCAACCCGTTGGAAATGGTGACGCCGGCCAGCTCCACGGTGACGGTGCCATCCGGCGCGAGCCGGTAGAGCGATCCGGCTCCGGTGGCCTGGTCGTAGCCCATCGAGCCGCAGTAGAAGGAGCCGTCGGGCGCGGCGCCCCCGTCGTTCATGCGCACGCCGGGGTCAGACCATAGTTCCGGTAGCCGGGTGAGGGTGCCGTCGGCGTCTTCCAGGGCGAAGCCACGTTCGATCGCGACCACGGCGCCACCGGCGCTGCGTGGCCGAAGCGCGGCAGCGATGGAGTCAACGTGCCTGCGCACGGGCTCGCCGTCGTCGGTGAGCGTGAGCACGTCACCGGCGAACAAGTCGACCACGCGGAGACCGCCCCAGGCGGGCGACCAGACCGGTCCCTCGCCGTGGAAGGTGATCGGGTCGGTCAGTTGCTCAGCGCGCATAGGGTGCCCTTGTCTGTCGAACCGAGGATGTGGAGCTCAGTCGCGCAGGACGTGGGCGGGGATGGCGATGGCGGCGCTCACGGCCAGGATGCCGGAGAAGAAGATCGCACCCTGCCAGGCGTCGACGGAGAAAGCCAGGCCGAAGAGCCAGATCCCGAGTACGAAAGCGGCCATCGCGACGACGAAGGAGAAAATGTGCATGGTCTGGGTCCTCTCAGCGGTGCCGCGAAAAGCGTTCCGGGCTCGTTTCGAGAGTACTCGGTCGGGCGCCCGCGCAGTGCGGCGACAGGCTACGCGGTGTAGCCGACCTCGACCTCGGGGCCGACAGGCTCGAGGAGCTCGGGCGCGTTCCCGGTGATCGGTGCCACCCGGTAGAACGCCAGGCCCGCCGCGGCTTCCATGGAGGCCTCGAGCGCGCCGCCCACCAACTCTTGGTCGCCGGGGATGTGTGGGTTCAACCACTGGTCCCACCACTCTTCGGGCAGCACGACGGGCATCCGGTCATGGATACCGGCCAGCGCGCCCTGGGCAGGTCCGGTGAGGATGGTGGCGGTGAGCACCCATCGCGCCGGGTCGTCGTTGCCGAGGGCCGGGTTTCGCCACCACGAATACAACCCGGCCAGGGCCAGCGGTAGCCCGTCGTCGGAGTGCACGAAATAGGGCGTCTTGGTTGTGCCTTCGGTGTGCCACTCGTAGTAGCCGGTGGCCGGGATGATCGCCCGGGTCTTGGCCAGGGCGGTGCGGAAAGTGGGTTTGTCGGCGACGGTCTCGGCTCGGGCGTTGAAGGTGGCGAAGGCGGCGTTCAGCTCGGGCGAGAAGGTGGGCACCAGCGACCAGCGCGCCGACTCCAGCCGGCGAACCGCCGGTTCGCTCTTCATCGACTCGAGCACGATCGGGATCTGCTCGGTCGGCTTCACGTTCCAGGACGGCTCCGGCAGGTTCTCGCCCTCGTGCTCGACGTCGAACATGGCGGCGAGATCAGGCGCCGAATCGGTAATGATGAATCGCCCACACATAGCCTCAGGGTACAGGGCGCCCGAAGCCACACCCGGTTATCCACACCGGTTGACTAATTCGAATCTCTGTTCGAAAATTGAAGAGTGTCCCTTCCCCTCCCGTCGTCAGCCGCCGCACCGCCGCCAGCGGTCAGGTCGGCCGACCCCGCCGCGGTCAGCGCGCTGCAGGCGCGCATCCAGGGCATGCAGCGTGACCGGTGGGAGGCTCCGGGTCGGCCGGTCTCCGCAGGGTTGGCTGCTCTTCTGCCCGGTGGAGTGTTGCGCACCGGCACCGTCTACACGGTCGACAAGTCCACCTCGCTGATCATGGCCCTGCTCGGCTCCGCCGCCGTCGACGGTGCCTGGAGCGCGGTGGTGGGACTGCCCGATTTCGGCGCGGAGGCTGCAACCGGCTTCGGGATCGACCTCGGGAGGCTGGTACTCGTCCCCGACCCGGGCGATCAGTGGCTGGCCGTGACGGCGGCACTCGTCGACGTCCTGCCCCTGGTGGTCGTACGTCCCCAGCGGGGGGTCGGCGATGCCGAGGCGTCCAGGCTCGGCGCCCGGCTTCGCCAGACCGGGTGCACCCTGATCGTCGCCGGCGCCTGGGCGCAGAACGAGGCCAGCCTGCGGGTCACCGCGACCCGGTGGGAGGGATTGGCGGCCGGGCACGGCTATCTGTCCGGCCGTGACCTCGACGTTGCCGTCGTCGGTCGCAACGGCAGCGCGCCGGGCGGTGCCCGGGGGCGTCCGGTACGGCTGCACCTGCCTGAGACCACCAGCGACCGCGCCGACGGCACCGCTGGGCGAGACCGGACCGGACTGCCCCTGGGCGCCGCGATCCGGCATCCCGTGGCAGGGTGAGCCCGGTGAACCGGCAACGAACCATCGTGCTCTGGTGCCCAGACTGGCCGGTGCTGGCTGCCCGATCGACCACGGACGTACCCGTGGATGCTCCCCTGGCGCTGATCGACCGCGGCCTCGTCTTCGCCGCATCGATTCAGGCCCGTGCGCGCGGCGTGCGGCGCGGGCTCACCCTGCGGGAGGCGCAGTTCCGCTGCACCGACCTGCTCGTGCTGCCCTATGACCCTGTTCTCGACCGCCGCGCCTTCGACCCGGTGCTCGACGGGATCGAAGCCCTCACCCCCGGTGTGGCCGTGCTGCGACCGGGCACCTGCGCGATCCGCGCCCGCGGCCCCGTGCGTTACTACGGCGGCGAGACCGAAGCCGCCACGGCCCTCCTCGGTTACTTGCACGGCGCCGGGCTCCCCCACGCCAGGGCGGGCATCGCGGACGGCCCCTTCGCCGCCGAACAGGCCGCCAGACGCGGACCCGCACCGGCGGCGCCGGCGTCCGACGCCGCACAGCCGGAAGACCCCATCAGCATCCTGCCGGCGGGCGGGTCTGCCACCTTCCTGGCGCCGCTGCCGGTGTCGACGGTGGCCGACACCGCTCTGGGCACCCTGCTCGCCCGGCTCGGCGTGCACACCCTGGGCCAGTTCGCCGCGCTCCCCGCCCAGGACGTGCGGCACCGGTTCGGGGCCGCGGCAGCGCAGGCCCACGCCAGGGCGGCCGGCCGTGAGCACGACGAGATCGTGCCCCGCACGCCCACTCCAGTGTTCGACCAGTTCCGTGAATTCGAACCGGCGCTCGACCGCATCGACCAGCTCGCCTTCGCTCTGCGCGGCACCGCCGAACTCTTTGTGCGCACCCTGCGGGAACACACCCTGGTCTGCACCATCGTCACCATCCTCGTCGGCACCGAAGACGGCCTGCTCACCGAACGCACCTGGCGCCACCCCCGCTGGTTCAGCGCCACCGACCTGATCGACCGGGTGCGCTGGCAGCTGCAGGGCGAGGGCCGGGCAGACTCCGGCCTCGCCGCCGCCGTGGTGAGGGTCGCCTTCACGCCCGACCGGATGGATGCCGTCGCCAACCACGAGGACGGACTCTGGGGAACGGGGCCGGACGAACGCATCCACCACGCCCTGACCCGGGTGCAGGGACTCGTCGGGCACAACGGGGTGGTCACAGCCGTCATCGGTGGCGGCCGGATGCTCGCCGACCGGCAGCGGTGGGTGCCGTGGGGCGATGACAGTGCCGCCGACGTGCACGCCGCCGAGGCCGAGCGCCCCTGGGCGGGCAGTCTGGGGGGCCTGCTCCCCGCCACGGTCTACCGGGCTCCGATTCCGGTCACGCTGGTCGGGTCGGATGGTGCGGTCGTCGGTGTCGACGACCGTGGCGGGCTATCCGGGGAACCGGCCGGATTCTCCAGCCGCACGGGACAGCCACTCCTCGGGGTGTCGTCCTGGGCCGGGCCGTGGCCCGTGCTTGAACGCTGGTGGGATTCCGCCAGTCGGCGCGCCGTGCATCGGCTGCAGCTCGTGGACGACGGCGGCGACGCCTGGTTGCTCGCCCTCGGCGACAACGGCTGGCAGGCGGAGGCCCGCTATGACTGAACGCGGCCCGCGCAAGGAGAAGAAAACGGAGCATTCAGATGGGATTCAATAATCCGCCGATCCCCTGGTCGGAATTGGAGCGACGGCTCTCCGACCGGCGGCCGGGCGGCCCGCCACCCGAGGCCGACGGTGGCGACAGCCCGGCCTGGTCGCGGCACCGGCAGCCCTACGCTCCCCCGCGGGAAACATCCGCCGTCACGGAACCGACGGTTCCCTACGCGGAGTTGCACGCGCACTCCAACTTCAGTTTCCTCGACGGCGCGAGTTCGCCGGAGCGCCTCCTGGAGGAAGCCTCCCTGCTCGGCCTGCACGCGCTGGCGCTGACCGACCACGACGGGTTGTACGGGGCGGTACGGCTGGCCGAAACAGCGGAGAGTCACCCGGGCATTCGCACGGTGTTCGGCGCGGAGCTCTCGCTGGGCCTCACCCGGCGTCAGAACGGTGTCCCGGAGCCGGAGGGAACCCACCTGGTGGTGCTGGCCAGGGGTCAGGAGGGATACCACCGGTTGGCCGGCGCCCTCACCCACGGCCAGCTCGCCGGCGGCGAGAAGGGGCGGCCGGTCTACCAACTCGAGGAACTGGCCGAGCGCGCGAACGGGAACTGGACCATCCTGACCGGCTCGAACTCGGGGGCAGTGCGTCAGGCGCTCCGCCAGGAGGGTGAACGCGCCTGCGCGACGGAGCTGGACCGGCTCGTCGCCCTGTTCGGGCACGACGCGGTGAATGTGGAACTGTTCGACCACGGCCAGCCGCAGGACAGCACCACCAACGACATCCTGGCCGGCCTGGCAGCGCGGGCCGGGCTGCCCGTGGTGGCCACCAACAATGTGCACTATGCCCAGCCTGCCGATTTCAAGCTGTTCACCGCCCTCTCGGCGGTGCGTGCCCAACGCAGTCTCGACGACATGGACGGCTGGTTGCCCGGAGCGCCCACCCGGCACCTGCGCAGTGGCGCCGAAATGCAGGCCAGGTTCGGCCGGTATCCGCACGCCGTCGCCCGCACCGTGACCCTCGCCGATGAGCTCGCCTTCTCGTTGCGTCGCGCCAGGCCCCGGCTCCCCCGGCAGAACGTGCCGGAGGGTCACACGCCGATGAGCTGGCTCCGACACCTGGTCTGGGAGGGCGCCGAACGGGCGTACCCGGGTTACAACGCCAACGTGCGAGATCGTCTGGAAAAGGAACTTGCCGTCATCGAGGCCAAGGATTTTCCCGGCTACTTCCTGATCGTGCACGACATCGTGCAGTTCGCCAAGGGGCGCGGAATCCTCTGCCAGGGGCGCGGGTCCGCAGCCAACTCCGCGGTCTGCTTTGTGATCGGCATCACCGCCGTCGATTCGATCTACTACCGGCTGCCGTTCGAGCGATTCCTCTCCAGCCTGCGTGAGGAAGAACCCGACATCGACGTCGACTTCGACTCCGACCGGCGCGAGGAGGTCATCCAGTACGTCTACGAGCGGTACGGCCGCCTCAACGCCGCCCAGGTGGCCAATGTGATCACCTACCGGCCCAAGTTCGCCGTGCGTGACATGGCCAAGGCGCTCGGCTACAGCACGGGCCAACAGGATGCCTGGTCCAAACAGGTGGAACGGTGGGGCGCCTCCGTCTCCAGCCCCGACCACGACATCCCCGACCAGGTCGCGAGCCTCGCCGCCGAGGTGCTCGGTTTTCCCCGCCACCTCGGCGTGCACTCCGGCGGGATGGTGCTCACCGACCGGCCCGTCGGCGAAGTCTGCCCGATCGAACACGCCCGCAAAGAGAACCGCACGGTGCTGCAGTGGGACAAGGACGACTGCGCCTGGATGGGCCTGGTCAAGTTCGACCTCCTCGGACTCGGGATGCTCGCCGCGTTGCAGTACACCTTCGACCTGGTGGCGGAGTCTCTCGGCGAAAGCTGGGGACTCGAGACCCTGCCGCGTGAAGAGGCCGGGGTGTACGACATGCTCTGCCGGGCCGACTCCATCGGCGTGTTCCAGGTGGAGAGCCGGGCGCAGATGGGTACCCTGCCTCGCCTGCAGCCGCGCCGGTTCTACGACCTCGTGGTGGAAATCGCCCTCATTCGGCCCGGCCCCATCCAGGGCGGAGCCGTGCATCCGTACATCCGCCGCAAGCTCGGCCAGGAACCGGTGACCTACCTGCACCCGAAACTCGAACCCGTGCTCGAGCGCACCCTCGGCGTACCGCTCTTCCAGGAGCAGCTCATGCAGATGGCCATGGCCGTGGGCGGCTGCACCGGAGAGGACGCCGACCTTCTGCGCCGGGCGATGGGGTCCAAGCGGGGCGTGGAGAAAATCTCCTCGTTGCGCCAGACGCTGTACGCCGGGATGGCCGAGAACGGGATCACCGGCGACCTCGCCGACCAGATTTACGAGAAGATCGAGGCCTTCGCCAATTTCGGCTTCGCCGAGAGCCACTCGATCAGCTTCGCCCTGTTGGTCTATGCCAGTGCCTGGTTGAAGCTGCACTATCCTGGCGCGTTCCTCGCCGCCCTGCTCCGGGCCCAGCCGATGGGTTTCTACTCACCTCAATCGTTGGTGGCCGATGCCCGTCGGCACGGTGTCACGGTGCTCAGGCCCGACGTGCAGCTCTCCGGGGTCGATGCGGGGATGGAGGAACTGCCGTCGGGAGGCCCGGAACCGGCCGGCCGGCCGGGCTGCCTCGACCACGACCAGCCTGCGGTGCCGGACTATGACCGAACCCTGCCGGTGGACGACCATGGCCACCGCAGGGACGCGGGACTGGCCGTGCGCCTGGGCTTGGCCGAGGTGAGGTCGATCGGCGCCGCCGTGGCGGAACGGATCGTGGCGGACCGCACCGCCTTCGGCCCGTTCCGGTCGATGAACGACCTGGCTCGACGAGCCCGGTTGAACACCGAACAACTGGAGTCCCTGGCCACCGCCGGCGCCTTCGACGGGCTGGGCCTGGAGCGCCGGCAAGCGCTGTGGTCGGCCGGCGAGGCCGCCCAGGACACCGACGACCACCTGCGCGGTTCCTTCGAGACCGTTCAGCCACCCCTGCTGGCCCTGATGACCCCCGTGGAGCAGGTCGCCTACGATCTCTGGGCCACCGGCGTCTCCACCGACGACCACCCGATCCGGTATGCCCGGGCGGGCCTGGCCGCGCGGGGAGCCCTCAGGGCCGACCAGCTCGCCACCAGTGAGAGCGGCCGGCGGGTCGAAGTCGGCGGAGTGGTGACGCACCGCCAACGTCCGGCCACGGCCAACGGCGTCACCTTCATCAACCTCGAAGACGAAACCGGCAACGTGAACGTCGTGGTCAGCGTTGGCGTCTGGACGCACTTCCGCAGGATCGCCCGGGAATCCCCCGCCCTGATGATCCGCGGAATCCTCGAGCGCTCCCCCGAGGGGGTGGTCAATCTGATCGCGGACAGGTTCGAACCGTTGACCGTGGCGGCCCACACGTCGTCGCGGGACTTCCGCTAGCGTCGATCCAGTGAACGATGACAGATACTCCGAAGACGTGCTTTTCGCCGGCTGGAAGGATGCCGGCCGCCGCGTGGTGCCGAGACACGAGGCGGTACGCGACCTCGTGGTCGAGGAGGTCGCCACCGGGTTCTGTGGTGCCGTGATCCGGGTCGAGAAGAAAGTCGTCACTCTTGAAGACCGGCACGGCAAGCTCCGCCTCTTCCCCCTCGGCGCCGGGTTCCTGCTCGACGGCGAGCCGGTCGTGCTGGTGCCGCCGGCCGCGGCCGCGCCGGCCACACGGGCACGCACCGCCTCGGGGTCCCTGGCCGTGGCCGACGCGCCCGCCCGGGTCGCCAGGGCCAGCCGGATCTTCGTCGAGGGCCGCCACGACGCCGAACTGGTGGAAAAAGTCTGGGGCGCGGACCTGCGGATCGAAGGCGTTGTCGTGGAATACATCGAGGGTGTCGACAACCTCGCCGAACTCCTGGCCGAATTCAAGCCCGGTCCCACCCGCCGGGTCGGGGTTCTGGTGGACCACCTCGTGCCCGGGTCGAAGGAGAGCCGGATCGCCGACGCGGTGGCCCGCGGGCCGCACGGTCGGCACGTTCTCGTGGTCGGGCATCCCTACATCGACGTCTGGCAGTCGGTGAAGCCCGCCCGACTGAATCTGCAGGTCTGGCCACAAATCCCTCGCTCGATCGAGTGGAAGCACGGCATCTGCGCGGCGCTTGGTTGGCCCCACGAGGACCAGGCCGACATCGCCAGGGCGTGGCAGAGGATCCTCGGCCAGGTGCGCAGCTACGCCGACCTCGAACCGGCGCTGCTGGGACGGGTGGAACAGCTCATCGACTTCGTCACCGTCGACTGATGCCGCGCTGGCGCGACTTTGGGCATTTCAGTCAGATTTCGTAACACTTTGATCCTTTTTTCGCACAGAACTCCACGGAGACCGAGCGATGTGGGCTAGTGTTGTCGAAGTAGTTGTAGTGCTTGCACGTCTAAAAAACGTATTGACTTCGGTCGGTACGGGCTTATTC
>Ga0247813_10001440_pt1 | contig 18126 bp, 16 predicted proteins | sample UWRJL169409C1_FD_180719 | JGI IMG/M metagenome (GOLD analysis project Ga0247813, IMG submission 180719) | Plant litter microbial communities from Arlington Agricultural Research Station in Wisconsin, United States - UWRJ-L169-409C-1 | ecosystem: Environmental > Terrestrial > Plant litter >... | reverse complement strand
TATCCGTTCCCGCCCATTTAACCAGGGGAGACTAGCTTCAGCCTGATGAAAAGGCAGATGGCACATGATGAAGCAGTCGCAATTGTTCTTGAAATGGATTCTTCCCGCGGGCGTATCGGCAATGGTAGGGGCGATGCTCCTCGGAACTTTGTACTGGGCCGCAGCCAGAACGGATGACGTGGCAGCAGCGCGGCAGAAAGATCTTGTCACCCTCATCGTATCAAAGTTGCAGTCATCGGTCGCTCATGATCAAGAGAGCGCTACCGTCTGGGACGACGCGGTCGTCAAGACGAGGGATCGTGATCTGGACTGGCTTGACGTGAACCTTGGACAGTGGATGAACACGTACTTCGGCCATGACGCTGCCGTCGTGCTCTCTGCGGATGGCCAGCTGATCTACGAGTTCATCGCGAAGCCATTCGGCGCCTCGACTGCGACGGACCTTCATCGGGCCTATCGTCCATTGGCCAGTCGTCTGCGTGAACGGCTTGCTGCCGCAGATCGGGAGGGTATATCGGACAGGGTTCTCTCGATCGGCGAAAGCGATCTGACATATGTGGGCGGACGACCTGCGGTGGTCAGCGTCAAACCGATTGTTTCCGACACTGGCGAGATCGAGCAGCGGGCAGGCGACGAAAATCTTCATGTGGCCGTACGCTTCCTTGATCGCGATTTCCCGATCCAGATCGGTAGCGAATATCAATTCGCCGAGATGCAGTTCACGCCCACGATGCCTGACGACAGAGGTCACTCGCAGATCGCGCTTAGGTCGAAATCTGGACCGACCATTGGGTATTTCAACTGGCATCCATTCGAACCCGGCACCAATGTGCTGCACGCGACCTTGCCGGTCGTCGGTCTCTCCGTCATTGCTATATTTATCGCGGCAAGCCTGGCCGGCCATGCAATCTGGAGGCGCTCGGTCAAACTCAACTCCAATCGCCGGGAACTTCAGAACCTGGCGCTTCGTGACAGGCTAACGGGCCTTGCAAACAGGGCGCACTTCCAAGATGAGCTCGTCGCTCGGCTCCAACGATCAAAGCCCGAAGACGTCTGTGGCGTGCTTTTCATAGACCTCGATCGGTTCAAAGCGGTCAACGATACATATGGACATCCGATAGGTGACAGGTTGATTGCTCTTGTTGCAGAAAGAATGAGAGATATTCTCCCGCACGCCCTGATCGGACGCATCGGCGGCGATGAATTCACAGTCTTGCTCGAGAAGACTGAAGCAGACTGCATCGCCGCCACCGCCGATCAGATCGTCAAGAGCCTGCGTGAGCCGTTTGACATTGAAGGGGTCTATGTTTCGATCGGAGCGAGCGTCGGTGTGGCGATTGCGACAGGTCCAAACGCCGTTGCCGACGAACTGACGAGGCAGGCAGACATCGCGCTCTATCATGCAAAAGCTGCAGGACGGAACGCTTATGCGGTGTTCGGCGATCATATGGACGAACTTCTTCGTTCCCGCCGAAAACTTGAAGTTAGTCTCCGTGAAGCACTGGCAGGGGGGTCCCAGATCGAGGTGGCTTACCAGCCTGTCTATCTGGCCGACAGCTCTGGACCTTGCTCATTTGAGGCGCTCGCAAGGTGGAAACACCCGGAGTTGGGCCAAATCCGTCCCGACGTGTTCATCCCGCTCGCCGAGGAAATTGGCATCATCCACAAAATCGGCAGTCTGGTCTTGGAAGACGCGTGCAGCCTGCTTGCGATTTTGCCGTCTATCAGTGTCGCGGTAAACGCTTCCGCAGCGGAACTAAGCTCGCCCGGCTATCCACTTCGTGTTCTCTCAACCCTGGCGAAGTGGGGAATTGAACCCGCTCGGCTGGAAATTGAAATCACAGAGAGCCTCGCCATCAACAGCGAGGAGGAGACCGAGAGAAACATCGCGATGCTTAGAACCGCGGGTGTAAAGTTTGCTATCGACGATTTTGGTACTGGATACTCTTCCTTCTCCCGCGTCCAGAATGTCACTGTGGACAGGCTTAAGATCGACAAGTCATTCATTGGAGCGATCCGCGACGGCAAGAACAGCGCGATTGTGGAAGCGATTATCAACATGGCAAGAGCGCAAGGCCTCCGAACAACGGCAGAGGGGGTCGAGACGAACGAACAAAGGGAGGCGTTGAATTCATTGGGCTGCGATAACGTCCAAGGTTTCTTGATGTCTCGTCCCATTTCGCGGGAAGAGATCATGGCGCTAATGGATGCGGGCAGCGCCAACGTTGAGCGAGGTTGATCTAGAGTTCTCGTCTTTATTTCCTCAAAGATGGCTTCCCTTGGCCTCATCTCCTTTCGGGTTTTCCTCGAGCATTCGCGATCTCCGAAGGCCATCCGCAGCCCGCCGGTTCTTCCTACGGCGGATCGTTGAAAGCTTGACCCGCCAATGGCCTGTCGAGCCCGCCATTGCCAGAACAACGTCCGATGTTTCTGCAACTGTTCGAGCAGCAGCTGCAGGGTCACGTCGCTCTCGTTCTATCTTTCTTTTTCCTCAGCAGGGGTCTCTTGAGAGTTGACAGCGCGTCAGAGATTGAGGGGAACAGGAGCTTCCGCCGGAAGCTCTGTTGTTGATCCCTCCCGCAATCGATGGCGATGGCGTGCTTTTCGTCGGATAAGATCGCCACATTGTCGCCTGCACTCTGACAACACTTTCCTTGGCATTCTGTAACGCCGAACTTGAACTGAAACGAGTAGAGGAGGTCGCACAATGCACCCATCACCATACAATTCACCGCGTCCGGGGTGAAGCGTCTGGGGCCTCTTTTTTGGCTAGCTTGGTACGTTCACCACGTCCATGTGACGCTGGTTGTTCTGATCTTTGGCCGTCACTTCTTCTCGAGTCGACAACAGCGAGCATCTGGTTCAAAGTCGCCTCCAAAGCAAATTGCTAAACATCATGGCTACGGGGTCAACATGAAATTGCGATCGACAATTGTCGACAAACGTGACCCTGCCGATCCCTTCACGCCTGCAGCGATCGCACATGAAACCGATTGGCTGCCCGATCACGCCGTTTTTCATGGGGCTCCGATGTCCGCAGAAATCTTCGTACATGCCTACCTTGATGATCCGGACGCGTGGCACTGGTCGACGGATTTACGTAACGCACCCCGCGAGACGATCCTAAAAAGGACGCTTGCCATCATTGCTCAAGCGAGTTTGCTGCACCACGAACGGGCACTGGGCCAGCTCGGAGCCGGGCCGCTCGAAGACTTAATGTCAGCCGCGCTTCTTGACGACTTGGATAACTGGATGCCATTCAGCGATGCGATGCGGTACGCCCTCAACTGCGTACGAATGAACGTCGAACCTGCCGCGGTTCAACGCCGCCTGGAAGGGATGCTATCAAAGAGGGGGCAGACATAGTTCTGCACTCCATCGATTGGGCTAATCACTTTCAAACAGCCACGGCCGGCTGACATTTACTCGATTTCAGTAGCTAACTTTTGCAGCCTCCAGAAATCAGGATTTTTGCGAAACCAGCAACGGGGTTAGAGTGCAGAAGCGACCGATAGAATAGGCCGGTGGTCCGTCTTCGTCAGCGTGAAGCTACTAGTTGGCCGTTCTCGAAGCTGGCGACATATAGGTCCCGGTCTTCCTTCGTTACTTTCTTGAAGACCAGGTCCTTGAGCGCTTCCATGCGCTCCAGAGCGGCGTTGGTCGCAGCGGATTGCATACGCCGCATGACTGAAACCAATCGTCAGCTCATGCAGATCCCGTTAAAATGTGCCAAATGCGCGAAGACTATCCAAAGGCGGCGGCCAAAACATGAGTGGGCACTAACGTTCATATGTTGGTAACGATTGGCACCCCTATATTGGGCAGCCAAACGATCGATTGCTAACGAATACCGACATGACGACGGTTCGGCTCCGATCGATGTAACCCACGCTCTGATCGATCTATCGAGATCGGCTGCGTTCCATTCGTCAACAGTCAATCACCCCGGAATTGCCGGCATATTGGGATCCTTTGCGGACATCGGTCGGCCTGACCGTCGTTCGCGACGGCAGGCACATCATGCGCGCTCCCCGCCGACGATCTCCGCACAGCCGATAAGAGGGAGGAACAGTATGAAACGACTATCATTCGGTCTTGGTTCTGATGCCAAGCTTGTCCTTGCAGCGATGAACAGGTCGCAGGCGATCATTGAGTTCGATCTGACAGGCAAGATCCTGACCGCGAATACGAACTTTTGCGCTTCCCTCGGATACGATCTCTCGGAAATCGTCGGCCAGCATCACCGCCTGTTCGTCGATCCCGCCGAGGCTTCGTCCTCCGAATATCGCGAGTTTTGGGCAAAGCTTGGGCGCGGCGAGTTCGACCAGCGTCAGTACAAGCGTATCGGCAAAGGTGGCAAGGAAATTTGGATCGAGGCCTCCTACAACCCGGTGTTCAAGGGGGCCAAGCCGTACAAGGTCGTCAAATTTGCGACTGACATCACCGCACAGAAACTGAAGACGGCCGAGGATGCGGGCAAGCTGGATGCATTATCGCGCGCGCAGGCGGTCATCGAGTTCAAGCCCAACGGCGAGATATTGACCGCCAACCAGAACTTCCTATCGACGCTCGGCTATCAGCTTTCGGAAATTAAGGGCAACCACCATTCAATGTTCTGCGAGACGGCCTATACGAACAGCGACGAATATCGCCGCTTCTGGCAACGCCTGGCCGGTGGAGAGTTCGTCGCTGACGAATTCCTGCGCGTCGGCAAGGGCGGGGATAAGGTCTACATTCAAGCGTCCTACAACCCGATCTTCGACATGAACGGTAAGGTGTTCAAGGTCGTCAAGTTCGCAACCGATGTGACGAGCCGTGTTGCCAACGTGGACCAGCTTGCCGCCGCATTGCAGGCGCTTTCGAACGGTGACCTGGAACAGAGCCTGGCGGTGCCATTCATTCACACCCTTGAAAGGCTCCGCACGGATTTCAACAGCGCCACAGCGAAACTGCGCTCGGCCATGCAAGTCGTCGCTGAAAATGCAAGTGCGATTGCCGCCGGCGCGCAGCAGATCCGTAGCGCATCCGACGATCTTTCCAGGCGCACCGAGCAACAGGCCGCTTCGGTCGAGGAGACGGCGGCTGCTCTGGAACAAATCACCACGACTGTCGGCGACTCCAGTCACCGCGCAGCAGAGGCAGGCCAGCTCGTGCGCAAGACCCGCGAAAACGCCGAGCATTCCGGTTCCGTCGTCCGCAACGCGGTCGAAGCCATGGGCAAGATCGAATCGTCCTCGATTGAGATCGGCAATATCATTGGGGTGATCGACGAGATCGCTTTCCAGACGAATTTGCTCGCGCTCAATGCCGGTGTCGAAGCGGCCCGTGCGGGAGATGCCGGAAAGGGTTTTGCGGTCGTCGCCCAGGAGGTGCGGGAGCTGGCGCAGCGGTCCGCCAACGCGGCGAAGGAGATCAAGGGCCTGATCACAGCTTCGAACGACCACGTAAAGAGCGGTGTCGCCCTTGTCGGCGAAACAGGCAAAGCCCTGGAAGAGATCGTTTCCCAGGTCCAACAGGTCAACGGCAATGTCGGGGCAATTGTCGAATCTTCGAAAGAGCAGGCGACAGCTCTCAAGGAAATTAACAAAGCGGTCAATGCTTTGGACCAAGGCACGCAGCAGAATGCTGCCATGGTCGAAGAATCGACTGCCGCCGCCCATAGTCTCGCAAAGGAAGCCGATGCGCTCTTCCAGTTACTGCGTCAGTTCAACGTCGGTTCGACGACCGAGGCTGGCCGTGCGGCTCCCGCAGCCGCAACTTATGCATCGTCGCCGGTGAAATCTCCCGCTCGCCAGATGGCCGCCAAACTAACGCGCGCCTTCCACGGAAACGTTGCGGTCTCCGACGAGAACTGGGTGGAGTTCTGATGTCACATTTTTATTGCTCAAATGCACAGTGAGGCATTCGAAATCTTCGCCTTTCGCGTCTCCGACCAGGAGCTTAACGTCAAAAGAGCCACCATCCGTAAAGTCCGCGGATGGGGCGCTTGGAACCACGGTGCGCCAATCACCGGCGGACGTCATCAGCGTCATGAGCCTTCTGGGTTCGGGGTCCCGATCCGTAATCTTGCCTGCAAGCGCAGCATGAGGAGCAGCCAAGCCACTGAACGGAGCGCAGTCGTCGTTGCCGAAGTCCAACATTCGGCCGTCGGCCTGGTCGTTGATAGCGTTCCGGCTATTTAACGATCCGGGCGGAGAAGGTGCAGCCCATTGCCTTCGTCGCCACGTCCTTGGGCAAGAGCGTCGCTGAAGGGGTATCACGCACAAAAGCGGCATGATTTGTTTGCTCAACCTTTCCGCAAGTTTTACAAACTGGATAGTGCTTATCAAGCCGCATGAAGCGCAAGGCGCAACTGAAGGCGCAAGGACGGGGATCACTGTTGCCTTTCCCGCCGTTAACAAGCCCAACGCTGTCATTGCACTCCGCAATTCCGAAGCCGACCTTGGCAACGCGAACGCCGCTCAAGATGGAACGGCGGATGGTGCAGGGGCGCGACGTAATTTGCCGGATCGTTGAGAAACTTGAAGCTTTCCAGAAAGAGGTGGCGGTCGTGTCCGCGTCGAAAAAGAAAAATGAACTGAGGAGCCACCCACCTCGCTCCCCCGCCAGACACGAAAGCCCCGCCGAAAGGCGCGGTCGGGCCGACCAACAATCCGACTGCGTCGGAGAAGAGTGAGCGGCCGCGAAAGTCGTGGGGGGCGTCGGGGAAGCAAGAGCGCTAGAATTTAAGATATGTTAGTGCAGCGTTGAGAACGCTAAACTCGAAACGCGCAGAGTTCATCCCAATTCCGCAGAAAGGTTCAAGGACAGACGGCGCCAACGGCCAAGCGCATTGAATTTCAGTCTTTAATGCGACAATCTCGGGCCGCGACGCCCTTAACAGCTTTTTGCATCGCAAGACTACCGCCCATCGATTGACCGCGATGGGCGGTTTTTTTGGCCCGGAGCCATTTTCGAACGCGCACTCGTCAACAGTCGTTTGTGCTGGCCACCGACGTCTGCAGAGTGTGTCGGCTCTTGAAATGCTGACTGATCGACAGCATCCCGATGCGGCTATAAAACCCATTCTCGATCAACACAATTTGGTTAGGACTGCCATTTTGCTACCTCACATATATCCGGCATTCGAGGGCCCTTGGACTTGCCGACGTAATTGATCATCTCGACAGCAGAAATGCTCCTTTTCCAGGAAAAGGGCATCGCATGCCCTGGCCGCTGGTCCTCTTCCCCAAGCCTTGATGGCCCATTCACCTTCGCCACGCCAAACCTGCCTGACGACCTCCAGAATATTCCGGATGACGCGCCGTATTGCCAGATTCGAGCATTCGTGCCGGGAACCTGGGAGAGTGCCGAGGCGAGGCTGAAGGCGAGCATTCCACAGATGGCGCGCGTCGCGACCGATGGTACCGTCAATGTCGAGGTCACCTACAGCGGTAAGCCAAGATTTGAGCCATCGACGGCACGACACTCTCCTCCGCCGTGATTCCAACAAGCAGGTCATCAAGGTCGGCGACGCCTACCTCGTCCTGAAGGACGGAATCTGTTTCACCGTCGTCGTTCTCGGTCAGCGAGGTCGTTTCTCGGCTCGACGCCTGGTGAGTTGAGGCCGTCACGGTGTCGCGCGCTTGGAAGGTTTTGAATCGCTTGACAGAAAATGTAATTTTACAGGGAACAAGAGTCCTCAAGCTAAGTTTGCCGTGCGATTTCAGAAAAAGGAACACGATAGTGAACTTAGCAAACCACCGCATTTTGACCTCTTCTGTTTTTCTCGCCTCGCTTTTCTTTGCGGCGCCATCGGTTTACGCCCAGGAAATGGCCAAGCCAACAACTGAGATGCAGGCCGTCCTGGACAAACTGGCGGCACTCGGTGCCAAGCCCTTTTCGACGCTATCGGTCCCAGAAGCCCGGACGCAGGCAAGCCCAGCCGATGCTGCCCGTGCCGTCCAGTGGGACAAGAGGGTGTCTTCGAACCCTGAAGCACAGGTCATCACGAAGGACATCACGATCCCTTCGGCTGAAGGAGGTCTTGGAGCCCGCGTCTACGTTCCAGCCGGCGCGGGTCCGTTTCCCGTCGTCGTCTATTATCATGGCGGTGGCTGGGTCGTGGCCGACATCAATGTCTACGACGGCGCACCGCGCGCACTGTCTCTTGGCGCCAGCGCTATCGTCGTCTCCGTCGAGTACCGTCACGCTCCCGAACACGAGTTCCCCGCTGCGCACGACGATGCCTGGACAGCCTACAAATGGGTGGTCGAGAACATTCATGAGCTGAATGGCAATTCCGAAAAGATCGCAGTCGCAGGTGAAAGTGCTGGTGGCAATCTGGCAGCCAATGTCGCGCTGATGGCCAAGGAGCAGAAGACCAGGATGCCCGTTCATCAGCTTCTGGTCTACCCAGTCGCCGGCAGTGACATGAACACGCCGTCCTACAAAGAAAACGCCAACGCCAAGCCGCTTGGCAAGGCCGACATGGAATGGTTCGTCAAAAACACCACATCCTCCGTGGATCAGGCGAAAGACCCGAGGCTCGATCTCAACGGCCGCTCCGATCTGGCAGGTGTGGCCGCCGCAACTGTCATCCTAGCCCAAATCGATCCTTTGCGATCCGATGGCGAGACCTATGCGGCGAAGCTGAAGGACGCGGGCGTGCCTGTCGACATCAAAGTGTTTAACGGCGTGACGCACGAGTTCTTCGGCATGGGCAAGGTGGTTCCGGAAGCAAAGCTAGCGCTCGATCTCGCCGTTGCCGATCTCACCGCAGCCTTCAACACAGCCCAGTAAGGAGTGCCGATATGAACAGACCAATTTCCGCCCTGCTCGTCTCGCTCTCCTTGCTGATGTCGTCTGCAGCCGTAGCAGCGACGCCTGCCAGCGCCGACAAGGCCGCCGCGGCGATGAATGTCGACAAAGCCTCTTTCGTGAAAGTCGTCACCAGCTCCAACGCCTTCGAGATCGAATCCAGCAAGCTGGCCGAGCGGAAGGCCAAGGATGCCGACGTGAAGGAGTTCGCCAGGCAAATGATCTCCGATCACACCATGGCAGCCAACGAGCTGAAGAAGGCGGCCATGCTCGGTGATGATGCGCCGAAAGTGTCGCCGAAACATGCCGCAATGCTGGAGCTTCTTGAGGCGGCATCCGAGCAGGATTTCCAGCCGCTTTACATCGACATGCAGGCCTCGGCGCACATGGAAGCGGTCACTTTGTTCGCGATATACGCGAAGGGCGGTGACGACCCGGCAGTGAGGGAATTCGCCGCAAACACCCTGCCGAAGCTCGAGATGCACAAGATGCACGTTACGAAGCTCGTGTCGGCGCATTGATATTTTGGCTTTGAGAGCCCGGTCGGCGATCGGGATCTTTTGTTTCTGGACCAATCCGAGGAGAAATCATGAACGCCTCTCTGTCTGCCTTCGCCCTGTCCGTCTCAGTCCTCGCCCTGACGATGCCAACCGCCGCTTCCGCTCAGGTGAAGGGAACGGTTGGCCTTGCCTCAGATGTTACCATTCAGGGCTCTATCCTCGAGCCAGAAAAACTGCTCGTGACAGATGACGACAAGCTCACGGGCCTCATCAAGGCGCCTAACGGGTTTAAGGTCGAAGTTTTCGCGCGGGACCTGATCAATCCACGCATGCTGGCCGTCTCCCAAACAGGCATCCTTTACGCGACCCGGCGCAGCATCGGCGATGTGATCATGCTCAAGGACGAAAATGGCGACGGCAAGGCCGATGGCGCGGTCACGGTGGCCAGCCGGCCCAACATGCACGGCATCGCTTTTGACGGAGACAAAGTCTTCCTTGTCACAATCAAGGACGTCTACACCGCCGACGTCAACGAAGACGGTACGTTCGGTTCTCTCACCCGCATTATCGATGATCTGCCGGATGCTGGCCAGCACGCCAATCGGACGATCAATATCGGACCGGACGGCATGCTCTACATCTCGGCCGGCAGCACCTGCAACGAATGCCAGGAGGACAATCCGGAAAACGCCGCGATCCTGCGGGCCAGCAAGGACGGCAAGACCCGGTCGATCTTCGCCAGCGGCCTGCGCAATACGATTGGTTTCGATTGGGAGCCGACGACCGGGGCGCTTTACGGCATCGATCACGGGATCGACTGGCTGGGTGACGAGGTCCAGGTCGAGGAGCTTAATCGGATCGAACAGGGTAAGAAATACGGTTGGCCTTTTGTCTATGGCATGAGCGGCATCAATCCGCACATCAATCCGCCAGAAGGCACTACGCTCGATCAATGGGCCAACCAATCGACTGAGCCGGTCCTTTGCTACACCGCCCACAGCGCCCCGATGCAGATGGCGTTTTACGACGGCAATGCGTTTCCTGAGGACTACAAGGGCGATGCCTTCATCGCCATGCGCGGCTCCTGGAACCGTCGTCCTCCGAGCGGTTACGAGGTCGTTCGCGTCAATTTCGAGAACGGCAAGCCTGTCGCCTTCGAGAAATTTTTGACGGGATTTTTGCTTCAGCAAGAAGACGGCAAATACGGATATCTTGGCCGCCTGACGGGTATCGCAGTCGGCAAGGATGGATCGCTGTTCGTGGCCGACGATAGCAACGGTATCGTCTACATGGTTTCTCATAACGCGGAAGCAAAGACGGGGTCCGCACAGCCGGCGGCGATCCCGAACGTCGTCACCGACATGCCGGAATCGAAGATCGCCATCGATCTGGTGGAGGCCAAGGCCACCAAAACGATAACAGTGAAAGCCGCGTTCGAGAAGGATAAACCTATCCCGAAAGAGTACGCCAAGGAGGGGCACAACGCGTCGCCGACGGTGGAGTGGAGCAGCGCGCCCAACGGTACGAAGTCTTTCGTGGTTATCGTCGACGACCCGGATGCCGCAAAGCCAAGGCCGTTCACGCATTGGCTGGCCTATGACATTCCGGGATCCACGATGAAGCTGCGCGAGGGTATTCCGGGCACGCCGCTGCTGCAAGAACCGAAGGATATGAAACAGGGGCCGAACAGCTCCGGCTCTATCGGCTACACAGGTCCCAACCCGCCAGTCGGTGATCCCGCTCACCACTACCATTTTCAGGTCTTTGCCCTCGACGTCGAGACGCTCAGGCTGGAACCTGGCGCCAAGCGAGATGCGGTGCTGACGGCCATGGAGGGCCATGTGCTCGCCGAGGGTGAAACCGTCGGCACTTACGAGCGGAAAATGACGAGCAAATAAGAGGAGCTGACAATGAAAGCACTGACCTGGCACGGCAAGCACGACATTCGCTGTGAGAGCGTCCCCGATCCGCAGATCGAAGATGGCCGCGACGCCATCATCAAGGTAACCGCTTGCGCGATCTGCGGCTCCGACCTTCATCTTTACAACGGCGTCATGCCCGACATGCACAGCGGCGACATCATGGGCCATGAAACCATGGGCGAGGTGGTCGAGGTCGGCAAGGACACCAACAAGCTGAAGGTCGGCGACCGGGTGGTCGTCCCATTCACGATTTCCTGCGGCGAATGCTTTTTCTGTACGCGCGGCTTCTTCTCCGGCTGCGAACGTTCCAATCCCAAGCCGGAAAAGGTCACGAAGATGTGGGGCAATTCGCCCGCTGGCCTGTTCGGCTATACCCATCTGTTGGGCGGGTTTAGCGGCGGGCAGGCGGAATACCTGCGCGTGCCCTATGCAGATGTCGGGCCCATCAAGGTGCCGGATGGCTTGACCGACGAGCAAGTCCTTTTCCTCTCTGATATTTTCCCGACCGGCTATATGGCGGCCGATTTCTGCAACATCCAGCCGGGCGACACGATCGCCATCTGGGGCTGCGGACCGGTTGGGCAAATGGCGATCAAGTCAGCGTTCATCCTGGGAGCGGAGCGGGTCATCGCCATCGACACCGTGCCGGAGCGGCTGACGCTAGCGGAAAAATCGGGGGCGATCACGCTCGATTATATGGACAAGGACATCTATGATCGGATCATGGAACTGACCAATGGCCGTGGCGCGGATGCTTGCATCGATGCCGTTGGAACGGAGTCTGATCCATCCGCAAGCTGGGATGCCCGCATCGATCGCATCAAGGTCGCGACCTTCATGGGCACGGATCGGCCGCACGTCCTGCGACAGGCAATCCATTGCTGCCGCAACTTCGGCACTGTGTCGATCGTCGGCGTCTATGGCGGGTTCCTGGACAAGATCCCAATGGGTTCGGCGATCAACCGCGGCCTGACGTTTAAGATGGCCCAGACACCGGTCCAGCACTACCTGCCGATCCTGATGGAGCGCATCCAGAACGGCGAGATCGACCCCTCATTTATCATCACCCATACCGGAGGCCTGGAAGACGGACCGGATCTCTACAAGACCTTCCTTCAAAAGAAGGACGGCTGCGTCAAAGTCGTTCTCAAGCCGTAAGGAGACACAACATGGCAATCGAAACGAGAAAAGGCCTTCCGTCGTCACCGGTGCCTCGACGGGGATCGGTTACGAGCTGGCGAAATGTGCCGCTCAGGATGGCTACGATCTGATCATCGCCGCCGACGAGCCCCGCATCGATCAGGCCGCAGTCAGCCTGAAGGAATTCGGCACTTCAGTAGATGCGATCGAAGCCGATCTCTCCACCACTGACGGGGTCGACCGGCTCCTTGAGACCATCGAGGCATCTGGCCGCTTCGTCGATCTTCTGATGGCTAACGCCGGCAGGGGGCTGGGAAAGGGTTTCCTCGACCAGGACTTCGCCGAGGCCCGCAAGGTCATCGATACCAATATTGTCGGGACCATCTATCTGGTGCAGCAGGTCGGAAATCTGATGCGCAGTCGCGGCGAGGGCCGAATTCTGCTGACCGGTTCGATTGCCGGCTTCATGCCTGGCTCCTACCAAGCGGTTTATAATGGCACAAAAGCTTTCATCAATAGCTTCTCCTTTGCCTTGCGGGAGGAGCTCAAGGATACGGGCATCACGGTGAGCTGTCTGATGCCAGGGGCCACGGAGACCGAATTCTTCAAGCGTGCCGATCTGATGGATACGTCTGTCGGTCAAGCGACGAAGGACGATCCGGCCGACGTCGCGAAGGTTGGCTATGACGCGATGATGGATGGCGAAGGCGACGTCGTCAGCGGCTGGAAAAACAAGCTGCAAGCCGCTGTTGCCAACGTCACGCCGGCGAGCGTGCTTGCACATCAGCATGCCAAAATGGCCGAGCCGGGTTCCGGCAAAAACTAGCGTCTAAGGATTGAGAAATGGACCATCCTGTTTCGAAACTCACTCGTCGCTCCGTGCTCGCAGTTGCAAGCGCGCCACTTGCCGCCTCGACATTTCCTCTTGTTGTCGGATGCAGCCGATATGGAAAATCCGACAACGAAGTATCCGAAGCCTCCGTTTGAAATGCCGTCGCAGCCGTTTCCGGGCCTCTCCAGTAAGGTGACCCGAAGCCGGATCATGGCGAGACATCCTATAAAAGCTTCGGTCGCCTGACCGGGATGAAAGCGCTGATCACCGGTGGCGATTCCGGCGTAGGGCGCGCTGCCGCCATAGCCTATGCCCTAGAAGGTGCCGACGTCGAAATCAACTATCTTCCCGAAGAGCCCGATGCGAAAGAGGTCGTTGCCCGATCGAAAAGGAAGGCCGAAAGGGTAGCTCGCTCTGCAGGGCACGCCTAACCGCTTCGGTTTTATTTGGCGCCTTGGATAGTTCCTGGAGCTGTATAGCCAATGCCTCGACACTTTTATCGCGGATGTATGCGACATCACTTTCTCCAGCAAAAATGTGCTTTGAGTTCGAATACTCAACTTTGAATATTCGCAAAAGCAAGAGCGAGTCTGGCTCAGATGTGGTGATCGCTGTGGCCGGCGAACTTCTCCGCTGCTCGACAGCAGGGAAAATGGTCGGTGGGCTTCATTCGCGGTACGCGCCCGTTCTCGATCGAGCTTGCCGAGTAACCGGTGAAGAGAAAAGGCTGAGATAAGATCGAGCGGAGCAGGACCAAAAGAAATTCCGTGCACGAGCGCTCTGGATCCCTCCATGCCACTTAGTTCCGTCGCGTCAGATTTTCGGTACGTCACCTTGGCATGTAATACGAACGCAGTTAAACGTACGCAGAGCGGATTTGTTCGGTGGGGGCTTTCAGCGTGAAAAAGAGATTGGTGGCCGTAGTGTTAACCGCACTGACACCAGCAATCGGCATGCTTGCGTACAACGAGATAACCGCTCGTTCTGAACGCAGCACAGAAGTTCATCGGCAGGCTGCGCAAACGGCGCGCCAGGCGGCCTCGGAAGTAAGAAGCGTCATCGAGGGTGTTAAAGGTCTGCTGGTTGCGACCGCCTCAATTCCTTCAATCGCTGATCAGGATCCCGCTGCCTGCAACACAGTTCTCAAGTCGGTAGCGTCTAAGCTGGCTTCGGTCCAAAACATTCTTGTTCTGGACAAGGCTGGAAGGCTGGTCTGCGATAGCATGGGTTGGAAACCGGGAACCGACTTTGGCGACCGTGACTACGTGCAGCGCGCACTTGAGAGCGACGATCTGGTCGTTGGCGAATACACGGTCGCGCGCGTCTCCCACAGAGCAATATTGCCGATGGCTGTGGCGCTCAAACGAGGGTCCGAAACGATCGGAATTCTGGCGACCGGGGTGCGCCTGGAGTGGCTGCAAGATCGGATTCGGGAGCGAGGCCTCTCCCCTGGAGGGTCGGTGACTATCGCTGACCGCAAGGGCGTGATCCTTGCTCGCAATCCTGAACCTGAAAAGTTTGTCGGAACAGCGATCCCGGACCAGTACCAACCTCTTCTCTCGGCGGAGCAACCCGGAACTCTTGAACTCTTCAGTCAAGATGGCACCAAGCGCATAATGGGTTACACGCCTGTGTCGGGTACCAATCCTTTGTATGTCAGCACCGGTCTATCCGAAGCGGTGGCATTTGCGCCTATTGACCGTGCTTCGCTGACTGGACTGATTATGATGACAATTGGAGCGGCACTAGCTTTGTTCGCCGCGTTCTTCGTCGGTAACCGGTTCATCCTCAGTCCCATCAACCATATTGTGTCCGTCCTTCAGCGCTGGCGAGATGGCGATGTTGATGCTCGAACGCAAATGAGGGGGCAACACGGGGAACTCGGGCAGGTCGGAGCCTCCGTCGACGGTCTTTTAGACGAACTCGAAGTACGGCGGCAAGAAAGCCTGCGCGCTGATCATCAACGTACCCTCATTGCAAAGGAAATGTCTCACAGGGTCAAGAATACCATGGCCATTATCCAGGCCATTGCGAGACAGACATTTAAGAACCGTTCCGAAGAGAATGCTGTTTTTGCCAGTCGTGTCGGCGCTCTTGCCGGAGCCTACGATGTCTTGCAATCTGAGAATTGGAAGGCCGCGGACATCAGGGAAGTGCTCGTTGGCACCCTTTCGCCAGTCAGCGGCGAAAGTTTGGACCGTATCACATTATCCGGCCCGGCTTGCCTCCTAGGACCTGAGGCGGTCACCGCTCTCTCCCTTGTCGTGCACGAACTTGCCACGAATGCTCTCAAGTACGGAGCATTAAGAGATGCGAGGGGACGGTTGGAAGTTTTGTGGAAGCCGGGCAACGGTCGGATTGAATTTCACTGGAGAGAGATCGATGGACCTGCGGTGAAGGCACCGGAGAATGAAGGTTTCGGATCGAAGCTGATACGAAACGCATTTCCTCCGACAACGGAACCGAAAAGCGAGGTCGAATACGCTGCGGATGGCCTCAAGTTCCATCTCTCCTTTGTCTTGAATCCCACCGACAACGTGCAAGAACACTCGTAGCCACGACCACCCGATCGTGGCTATCCGCGCGTAGAAGGGGTGACGCTTTATTGCCTCACTATCGAGAGGAAACAGGTACATCAGTTGAACGAAAAAACCGTCTGGTCCGCTGTGGTGCGTGGGAACATCAGAACTGCTTATTGGTTTATTAGGCAGGAGGATCGTCTCATGACCAAACACATTGATAACCGTCAAACCAGCCATCACGCCAAACCAGTCTATGACGTCGGTGAGCATTGCAAGAAAAACAACATCGACCAGGCTGAAGCCCGTAAAATATCACAGATGCTCGGACGTTTCGCCAGCCGACATGAGCTTGAGATCAATGCGCCACCTCGCAAGCCAAAACATCGAGCCTCGTAGCCCAATTCGTTGGCAGTGCGACAAAGGTCTCCAATCTTGTCTGGCGTGAGGTAGAATTGCTTGTCGAAAAAGATGTAGCCGAAATCGCATCAGGCAGCGCACCTATTCGTCCGTTGACCAACCTGCCCGAAGATCTGCAGGGGCAGCGTTGCCTCGTCGAGCTCAAGTCACTCGATGCCAAGCTTTTTACAGCGATGAGCGTTGCCAAAGGCTGTAATCAGGCAAGTGCAGACGGCGCTCGTATGGTTCGGCGGGGGAAAAAGTTCTCGCCGTATCCGAAGGCCTCGGTCGCGAAAGATATTGCGTTCCCCCGGGTTCGAGTACCCGGGATCTGTTTGAGGACATCGAGAGGCCCGCATTTCGAAAAGTGTTTCGTGCGTGCACCGAAATCCAAGGGTGGCAGCACGATTGAATGAGCAACAAGCGGAAGACGTTCCGAACGTGAAAGAGCCGACGACGAGTTTGCGCAAGATGACCGCGACAGCCTCAGATATTAAGCTGCCGTCAGCGATCAGCTCGGACTGAAGGAGATTGAAATGAGCGAAGGCCTCAAGAACGGCGACAAGGTCAGTTGGGAAACAAGCCAGGGTGAGACCGAGGGCAGGGTCGTCAAGAAGCAGACATCAGATACTAAAATCAAAGGCCACACCGTAAGGGCATCCAAGGACGACCCTCAAGTGATAGTCGAAAGCTCAAAGTCTGGCAAACGGGCCGCGCACAAGCCGGACGCACTCAAAAAGGCCTGACGGGCGGCTGATCAAGCTTAGGTCTACTGTATTCGGGAATTTTATCGTTGCTCCTTGAAGGCCAAGCTTTGAGCGGTTGCATGCACGCGGGAGGCGTGGTCCAGACGGGCAAGTGCAGCCTCAACAAGATCGATCCCTTTCGGCGGTACCCACCAAACGTCGTCCGTCACCAATTGCAAGCCGAGGATTTCACCATCCGCGGTGAAGACGCCCGGATAAATGAAACGCCCGTTGTCCCATCGAACCCTCCGACGCGCTGGCCGGTTTCCGTCGAATAAAACTGACCCTTGTTGCCATCGCCAGCCGAGAACATGCTACCATCAGGCGAGTAGGAGGATGAAAGCATCGATGCCGGTACGCGCGATCCGATCACCTTTCCTGTATCGGTGTTGAGGACGACACGGTTATAAACTCCGTTCTCATAATGCGATGCAACCATGCGATTTGCGTCATCCCGGACCTTGAAATCCGTCATGACGGAACTCCCAACATCCAGCATGCCGTGCGAAAACACTTTCGTTTTAAGGTCGACCTTACCGAAGACCATAATTCGTGGCTGATTACCATCGAAGCTATGAGGTTTTAGAATGCATTTGAAAGCCACGGCTGTAACCTGCACATCGAGATTTGCTTCAACGTCATAACAACCGTTCTGGGAAATAGTCTGATTGCTCAAAGAGGTCCCTAAGGCCAAACTTGAACTCCCGACCGATCGACTGTATTTCGGCATCATTAAGTTCGGCAAGCTCGCCTGTTGCCTCGCGTGGTTCGACCATTTTTATGAACATCTATCGCTCCATCCACTTCAGAGCGAGCGCAATATATGCGAGGGCGTAGTGTCATCTTACTTTGCGCTTCGGCAAGACTCCTTTGAGGATGACCCAGATGGTCAGCGCTCCCGGTGTTCGTGGGAGCAACGCAAATGCAAGGATGCCCGCAAGATCGGTTCTAACGACAATTCTGTTCCCTTATGATGGCGCGTCAGCGCGTCCAATTTCTTAGGGAGCAGGGCTCGAACAGAGTCTCTCGTGTCGGAAAATGCCAAAGGAGCGTGGCCAAGCCCCCTCCGATTTCCGTGCGATGTCGCGCATGGTTTGTCACTCAGCCTAGCCATTTGATACCCGGCCGACGACCGGATCAATCGGGATTGAGCTTGCGCGCTGCGGCTACATGCCATTCGCGGCCTATCGATCCCTGTTCGGCCTTGTGAAAAAACTGCGACCACACCGGCCAAGCCTCAACGGTCGAGAAGGATCAATGATTTGGCTG
>Ga0247813_10001439_pt1 | contig 18134 bp, 14 predicted proteins | sample UWRJL169409C1_FD_180719 | JGI IMG/M metagenome (GOLD analysis project Ga0247813, IMG submission 180719) | Plant litter microbial communities from Arlington Agricultural Research Station in Wisconsin, United States - UWRJ-L169-409C-1 | ecosystem: Environmental > Terrestrial > Plant litter >... | reverse complement strand
GACATCGATGCCGCAGATCCTCATCGTCGAGGACGAACCCCTGATTGCCATGATGCTCGAGGATTTCCTCGAAATACTCGACAAGGGCGTCGCCGGATCGGTCGACAACGTCGCCGACGCGATCGCGCGGATCGAGGCGGGCGGCGTCGACGGCGCGATCCTCGACGTCAATCTGCGCGGCGGCGAGAAGAGCACGCCGATCGCCGAGGCGCTGGCCGAGCGCGGCGTACCCTTCGTATTCGCGACCGGCGGCGGCGACGACGGCGTCGACACCCGCTTCCGCGACCGCCCGCGGTTGCAGAAGCCCTTCACGATGGACGGCGTCGCCCAGGCGCTGGCCGGGATCTGACCAATCTCCCTCTCCCTACGGGAGAGGGAAGGGGCCCGCCGCGCAGCGGTGGGAAGGGTGAGGGTGACACGCTACCTTGTTAGTTACCGTTGCGCTCCCTTCAGCGGCAAAGGAAAGTCACGCAACACTCTTGCGTTTGAACCCCCATCCGCGACATAGGCGTGCGCCATGACCCGCACATTCGACAAAGCCAACCTGCCGAGCCGCCACGTTTCGGTCGGTCCCGAACGCGCCCCCCATCGCAGCTATTACTATGCGATGGGCCTCGACGAGGAGCAGATCGCGCGGCCGTTCGTCGCGCTCGCGTCCGCCGGCAACAACTCCGCGCCCTGCAACACCACGCTCGACGCACAGGCCGATGCCGCGCAGGCCGGCGTCATCCAGGGCGGCGGCATGCCGCGCCGCTTCAACACCATCACCGTGACCGACGGCATCGCGATGGGCCATCAGGGCATGAAGGCAAGCCTCGTCAGCCGCGAAGTCATCGCCGATTCGGTCGAGCTCAGCGTCCGCGGCCATTGCTACGACGCGATCGTCGCGTTCGCCGGCTGCGACAAATCGTTGCCCGGCATGATGATGGCGATGCTCCGCCTGAACGTCCCCGGCATCTTCGTCTATGGCGGCTCGATCATGCCCGGCCGCTATCAGGATCGCGACGTGACGGTGGTCGACGTGTTCGAGGTCGTCGGCAAATACGCCGCCGGCGCCTGCCCGTTGTCCGAAGTCCACGCGCTCGAGCGGGTCGCATGCCCCGGTCACGGCGCGTGCGGCGGTCAATACACCGCCAACACCATGGCCTGCGTCGCCGAGGCGATCGGCCTGTCGCTGCCCAATTCCAACATTGTCCCCGCCCCCTACAGCACGCGCGAGCAGATCGCCGTCGCAGCGGGCGCGCAGGTCATGGAATGCCTCGCCGACAACCTCCGCCCGCGCGACATCTGCACGCGCGAAGCCTTCATCAACGCCGCCCGCGTGGTCGCGGCGACCGGCGGCTCGACCAACGCCGCGCTGCACCTGCCGGCGATGGCGCATGAAGCGGGCATCGAATTCGACCTGTTCGACGTCGCCGAGATCTTCAAGACCACGCCGTACATCGCCGACCTCAAGCCCGGCGGCAAATACGTCGCCAAGGACATGTACGAGGCCGGCGGCGTCTACATGCTGATGAAGACGATGCTGTCGGGCGGCCTGCTCGACGGTAATTGCAAGACGGTGACGGGCCGGACGCTCGGCGAGAACATCGACCAGGTGACGTGGAACCCCGACCAGAAGGTCATCTACGACATCACCACGCCGATCACCCCCACCGGCGGCGTCGTCGGCCTGCGCGGCAGCCTGGCGCCCGACGGTGCGATCGTGAAGGTCGCCGGCCTCCACCGCCTGCAATTCTCCGGCCCGGCGCGCGTGTTCGATTGCGAGGAGGATTGCTTCGCCGCGGTCGAGAACCGCCAGATCAACGAGGGCGAAGTGCTCGTCATCCGCTACGAAGGGCCAAAGGGCGGCCCGGGCATGCGCGAGATGCTGTCGACCACCGCCGCGCTCTACGGCCTCGGCATGGGCGAAAGCGTCGCGCTGATCACCGACGGTCGCTTCTCGGGCGGCACCCGCGGCTTCTGCATCGGCCATGTCGGCCCGGAGGCGGCGGACGGCGGCCCGATCGCGCTGGTCGAGGACGGCGACATCATCCGCATCGACGCGGAGGCGGGCACGATCGACCTCGACGTCGCCGACGACGTGATGACCGAGCGGCGCAAGAACTGGGTCCCGCGCACCAACGATTACGGCTCGGGCGCACTCTGGCGCTATGCGAAGACGGTGGGTCCGGCCTACAAGGGCGCGGTCACCCATCCCGGAGCCGCTGCCGAAACCCATGTCTACGCGGATATCTAGCGCGGTCCTGTTCCTCGCGCTTGCGTCTTGTGGGCGCGAGCAACCCGCCAACAACCAGGCGCTCGCAAAGGTCGAGGCGCAGGCGCGGACCGATGCGGCGGAGGATGGTCGCATACTCTGTGCGCAAGGCGGCGCGACGCTCGCGCGCAACTGCACGATCGAGCAGACACAGGGGCAGGGCGGACTGTTGCTGACGGTCCGCCACCCCGACGGCGCGTTCCACCGCCTGCTGGTGACGACCGACGGCCGCGGCGTCGTCGCCGCCGACGGTGCCGAGGTCGCGAAGGTGACGATAGTCGGCACGGACGGTATCGAAGTCGCGCTTGGCGGCGATCGCTACCGCCTGCCCGCGACGATCAAAGGCGCGAAGTGAACCGCATCGAAGCGACGTGCATCCTCACCGCCGCGCAGATGCGCGCCGCGGAAGAGGCGAGCGGTGAGAGCGTCACGGCGTTGATGGACCGCGCCGGCACCGCGATCGCGGGCGCGGTCCGCCGGCTCGCGGGTAGTAGCGAGGTGCTGATCCTGTGCGGCCCCGGCAACAATGGCGGCGACGGCTATGTCGCCGCGCGCGTGCTCTCTAACGCCGGCCTAACGGTGCGCGTAGCCGCGCTCGGCGAACCGAAGACCGATGCGGCAAAGGCGGCGAGGGCAGCGTGGTCCGGCCCTGTCGAGCCGTTCGCGGAGGCGGAACCCGCTCCGATCCTCGTCGACGCCCTGTTCGGCACCGGCCTGACCCGCCCCCTCGACGACAGCGGTTCCCCGGCGGAAGCCGGGGCCCAGCTAGAACCCAGCAGCGGTAGCTCACAGAAACCCTGGGCTCCCGCCTTCGCGGGAGAACGGTTTATTGTTGAAAAGCTGCACCAACTCGCCACCGCCGCGCACCTGACGATCGCGGTCGATCTGCCTAGCGGCCTCGCCACGGACACCGGCACCGCCCTCAGCACGCCCCCTGTCTTCGACCTCACGCTAGCCCTCGGCGCCGTCAAACCCGCGCATCTCCTGCAGCCCGCCGCCCGCTATTGCGGCGAAATCCGCATCCTCGACATCGGCATCTCCGTCGCCAGCGACGCGCAGGTCCTCGCGGCACCCAATCTCCCAGCTCCAGGCCCAGACGCCCATAAATACACCCGCGGCATGGTGGCGGTCATCGCCGGCGCCATGCCCGGCGCGTCCGAACTCGCTGCCCTGTCGGCGATGCACGCCGGCGCCGGCTACGTAACGCTGCTCGGCGACACCCAGGGCCCGCCGCACGCACTCGTCCGCGCGCCATTTTCAGATCATGCCATAGCCAACGATCGCTTGGGCGCCGTCGTGATCGGCCCAGGCCTAGGCCGGGACGACCACGCCCGCGCGCTCCTGCACACGGTACTCGAAACCAGCCACCCGCTCGTCATCGACGGGGACGCGCTCCGCCTGCTCGATCCCGTCCGCATCGCCGCGCTCGAAACGCCCGCAATCCTCACCCCTCATGCCGGCGAGTTCGACGCCCTCTTCGGCAAGTCCGACGCCGACAAGATCACCCGCGCCCGCGACGCCGCCAAGGCGGCCGACGCGGTCGTCGTCTTCAAGGGCGCCGACACCGTCATCGCCGCTCCCGACGGCCGCGTCCGCCTCGCGCCTGCCGCCAGTAACTGGCTCAGCACCGCCGGCACCGGCGACGTCCTCGCCGGCGCGATCGGTGCCATGCTGGCCGCCGGGCTAGACCCGTTCGACGCCGCCGCCGCCGGAGTCTGGCTCCACGCCGACGCCGCACGCCGGCTCGGCCCCGCCTTCATCGCCGACGACCTCGCGCGCACCCTGCAAAGATCCCGAGCCTCCCTATGACCGACACCATCATCCGCATCGCCGCACGCGGCGACGGCATCACCGCCGACGGCCGCCACGCCGCATTATCCGCGCCCGGCGACACGCTCGCCGCCGACGGCACGCTGACGCACGGCCCCCATCACCAGGACCCGCCCTGCATCCACTTTCCGACCTGTGGCGGTTGCCAGCTCCAGCAACTCGACGACCAGAGCTATGCCGAGTTCGTCACCGACCGCATCGCCTCCGCGCTCGACGGGCAGGGCATCGCGACCACGATCCGTGAACCGCACATCTCGCCGCCGCGCACCCGCCGCCGAGCCACCCTCCACGCCGAGGCGAAGGGTGGTCGCATCACGCTCGGCTTCGCGGAGGAGAAATCGCACGCGATCGTCGACATCAAGGAATGCTGGATCCTCGACCCGCGGCTCTTCGCTCTGGTCGCGCCGCTTCGCGTCCTGCTCCGGAAGCTGAACTTCAAGCGCCGCGGCGACGTCCACCTGACGCTCGCGGACCAGGGCCCCGACGTCCTCATCACCGGCTTCGCGCCCGAAGGCCTGCCCGCCGCCGAAGCACTGGTCGCGTTCTGCGAGGCGCACAAGATCGCCCGCGTCGCGTTCGACGACGGCGTCGGCCCCGAGACCCGCTGGGAGCCTGACGCCTGCACCATCACGCTCGGCGGCGTTCCCGTGCCGCTGCCGCCTGCCTCCTTTCTCCAGGCGACGGTGGACGGCGAGGCCGCACTGACCGCCGCAGTGCTCGATGCGATCGGTAAGCCCGCCACGGTCGCCGACCTGTTCGCCGGCCTCGGCACCTTCACGCTGGCGATCCCGGCGAAAGTCTATGCCGCGGAAGCCGGCCGCGACGCGCTCGGTTCGCTCAAAGCCGGCGCCAACGCCGCCCGCCGCCCGGTCTTCCCCGAGCACCGCGACCTGTATCGCCGCCCGCTGACCGTCACCGAACTCGACCGCTTCGACGCCGTCGTGCTCGATCCCCCGCGGTCGGGCGCCCGCGAACAGATCGTCGCGCTCGCCGCCTGCAAGACGCCGGTCATCGCCTATGTCTCGTGCAACCCGGCCACCTTCGCCCGCGACGCCAAGGACCTCTGCGACGCGGGCTGGCAGATCGACTGGATTCAGCCGGTAGGCCAGTTCCGCTGGTCCACGCACGTAGAACTCGCGGCAAAATTCACGCGCCCGGTAACCCAATAACCTACGTCATCCCGGGCTCGTCCCGGGATCCAGGGTTACAAACGTCGCGCTCCGTTACTCTGGACCCCGGGACAAGCCCGGGGTGACGGCTCACGGATAGACCGCTTCCACGAAAAACAACCCATCAGGCGGCGCATTCAACCCAAGCTTCGCCCGATCCTTCGCTTCCAACGCGCGCGCGACATCCCCGACCGCCCAGCGCCCCATCCCGACCAGCGCCAGGCACCCGACCATAGACCGCACCTGGTGATGCAGGAACGACCGCGCCGCCGCCGCGATCGTCACCCGCTCCCCGACCCGCACCACGTCGAGCCGATCGAGCGTCCGCACCGGACTGTCGGCCTGACAATGCGCCGACCGGAACGTCGTGAAATCATGCCGTCCCACCAGCGCCTGCGCCGCTTCGGCCATCGCGTCGGCATCCAGCGGCTGCGGCACCTGCCACGCCAGCCCCGCCTCGACCGTCAGCGGCGCGCGCCGATTGAGGATCCGATACTCATACGCCCGCCCCACACACGAAAACCGCGCATGCCAGTCGTCCGCCACCGCCTCGCACGCCAGCACCGCGACCGGCGCCGGCCGCAACCGCGCATTCAGCGCCTCCATCAACCGGAACGCGCCGAGCGGCTTCTCGACATCGACATGCGCGCGCATCGCCAGCCCGTGCACGCCCGCATCGGTCCGTCCGGCGGCGTGGACCGCGACCGTCTCGCCGGTCACCGCCAGCACCGCCGTCTCCAGCGCGGCCTGCACGCTCGGGCCATGCGTCTGCCGCTGCCAACCCATGAACGGCCGGCCATCGAACTCCACCGTCAATGCGAACCGCGTCAAAGTTGCGTGCCCGATCGCACCGGAAAGCCGCGCAGGAACTCTTCGGCCGAAGACACGCCCCGCCCGGCGCGCTGCACCAGCGTCGGCCGGATCGCACCGTCGCCACAGCCGATCGTCAGCGCGGCATCGACCGTCAGCCCATCGCCGCCGGGAAAGGTGAACGGCAGTACTTCCGCCGCCAGTATCTTCACCCGCTCGCCCGCCACCTCGAACCACGCACCCGGCGCCGGGTTCATCGCCCGTACCAGCCGTTCGACCTCGACCGCGCTCCTAGCAAAATCGATCCGCGCCTCCGCCTTGTCGATCTTGGCGGCATAGGTGACGCCGTCCTTAATCTGCGGCCGGGCAGGGTAGGCGTCGAGGTCGCCGACGACCTCCACCATCAACCGCCCGCCCATCGCCGCCAGTTCCGTGGTCAGTTCGCCCGCAGTCTTCCCCGCCACCGGCGTCCGCCCCTCAAGCCGCACCGGGCCGGTATCGAGCCCCGCCTCCATCTGCATGATGCCGACGCCCGTCTCGGCATCCCCCGCCAGGATCGCACGCTGCACCGGCGCCGCCCCGCGCCACCGCGGTAATAGCGACCCATGCACGTTCAGGCAGCCGTGCACCGGCGCATCAAGCACCGCGCGCGGCAGGATCAGCCCGTACGCCGCCACCACAGCAAGCTCGGGCCCGAACGCGGCAAACTCGGCCTGCGCTTCCGCCGTCTTCAACGACACCGGAGACCGCACCGTGATCTCCAGCGCCTTGGCGCGCGCCTGCACCGGCGACGGCACCAGAGCACGCCCCCGGCGCCCACCCGGCCGTGCCGGCTGGCAATACGCCGCGACGATATCGTGCCCGGCCTCGACCAGTGCATCCAGAACCGGCACCGCGAAGTCCGGCGTTCCCATGAAAACGATCCGCATGCCCGCCCTCGAACACGCTGGCGCGCCCACGTGCAACCCCCTATCTGTTCTGCATGGCATCACCCGAGATCGAGGCGCTGACGCAGGCGCTCGCGCGACTTCCCGGCCTCGGCCCCCGTTCCGCGCGCCGCGCCGTGCTGCATCTGCTCAAGAAGCGCGAGGCGGCGCTGGGTCCGCTGCGCGAGGCGCTGACCGCGGTCGACGAGCGGCTCGAGAATTGCACCACCTGCGGCAATGTCGACACCACCAACCCCTGCGCGATCTGCGCCGATCCGCGCCGCGACCAGCGCGCGCTCTGCGTGGTCGAGGAGGTCGCCGACCTGTGGGCGCTCGATCGTTCGCGCCTGTTCCCCGGCCGCTTCCACGTGCTCGGTGGCCGCCTGTCCGCGCTCGAAGGCATCCGCCCCGAAGATCTCAGCATCGACAGCCTCGTCCGCCGTATCGAGGCGGGGGGCATCGACGAGGTCGTCCTCGCGATGAACGCGACGCTCGAAGGCCAGACCACCGCGCACTACATCGCCGACCGCATCGAACGCTTCCCGGTCCGCGTCACGCAACTCGCGCACGGCCTGCCGGTCGGCGGCGAGCTCGATTATCTCGACGAGGGCACGCTGGCCCAGGCGCTCCGCGCGCGACGCCCCGTATCCTGACGGCGTATCCTGACGACTTGACGCTGCCCGCCGCGTTTCCTAGCTCGCGCGGATGGCCGTTCTCCCAATCGTAGAAGTCCCCGACCCGCGCCTGCGCCTGGTCTCCAAGCCCGTCGAGACGATCGACGACTCCACCCGCGCGTTCGTCGCCGACATGATCGAGACGATGTACGACGCGCACGGCATCGGCCTCGCCGCGATCCAGGTCGGCGTCGACCAGCGTATCCTCGTTATCGATCTGCAGGACGAAGTAGACACCGACGAGGACGGTAAGGAAACCCCGATCCGCGACCCCCGCGCCTACATAAACCCCGAGATCCTCTCGGTCAGCGACGAGAGCAAGGTCTACAACGAAGGCTGCCTCTCGATCCCCGAGCAATATGCCGAGGTCGCCCGTCCGGCATCGTGCCGCGTGCGCTGGCAGGACGAAACCGGCGCGTCGTTCGAGGAGGATCTCGACGGTCTCCTCTCGACCTGCATGCAGCACGAGATCGACCATCTGAACGGCGTGCTCTTCATCGACCACATCAGCCGCCTGAAGCGCGACATGGTGATGAAGAAGCTCGCCAAGGCTCGCCGCGGCTGAGGGCAGAGGCGCACAACGCCCCACCCACTGCGTCATCCCGGGCTCGTCCCGGGATCCAGGGTTCCGAACACCGCCCGCAGTTGCTCCGTCGCCACCCCGACGGAGCAATAGGCGTCAAGCGATCCCGGCACCCCCGGTAACCCCGTAAACCTCGCCGGTAATATAACTCCCCTCCTGCGACGCCAGCAGCACATACACCGGCGCGATCTCGACCGGCTGGCCGGGCCGGCCGAACTGGCTCTGCGACCCGAATTTCTCGACCTTCTCCTGCGGCTGCCCGCCGCTCGGCTGCAGCACCGTCCAGAACGGCCCCGGCGCCACCACGTTCGCGCGAATGCCCTTCTCGATCAGCTGCTTCGCCAGCGCCTTGGTATAGGCGACGATCCCCGCCTTGGTCGTCGCATAGTCGAGCAGGATGTCCGACGGATCATAGGCCTGCACCGACGCGGTCGTGATCACCGCCGCGCCCGCGGGCAGATGCGGCACCGCCGCCTGCGCGATCCAGTGCAGCGCGTACAGATTGGTCTTCATCGTCCGGTCGAAATCGTCCGACGACAAGGCGTCGACAGAAGGCCGGGTCTGCTGCCGTCCGGCGTTCACCACCAGCACGTCGAGCCCGTCGAGCCCCGCCACCGCATCCGCGACCAGCGATCGACAGAACGCCTCGTCGGTGACGTCGCCCGGCAGCGCAACCGCGGTCCGTCCCTCCGCCTCGATCAGCGCGACGACCTCCTTCGCATCCGCCTCTTCCGACGGCAGATATACGATCGCCACGTCGGCCCCTTCGCGCGCATAGGCGATCGCCGCCGCGCGGCCGATCCCGCTGTCGCCACCGGTGATCAGCGCCTTGCGGCCCTTTAGCTTGCCGGACCCGGTATAGCTCGTCTCGCCGTGATCGGGCTTCGGCTCCATCTTCGCCGCGATCCCCGGCGCGGCCTGTGGCTGCCGCGGGAAGGGGGGCTTCGGGTACTGCTCGCGCGGATCCTGCATGGTGAGGCGGTCGGCCATGGTTCGCTCCTTGATGTGAAGCACCGCCAACCCATGCGCCCCTCCACCGGTTGCGCCGACGCGCAAACTTTACGTCAGGCGGCGAAGGCGACCTCCAGCGGCTCCAGCCCAGCGATCGTCGCCCGCACGCGCTCACCCGCACGGATTGGCCCGACCCCGGCCGGCGTGCCCGTGAAGATCAGGTCGCCCGGCGCCAGTTCGACATAGGTCGACAGCACCGCGATCGCCTCGGCCACGCTCCAGATCATCATCGACAGGTCGCCGGATTGCCGCGTCTCGCCGTCGATCGTCAGCGCGATCGCACCCGTCTCCGGCGGGGCGCCAAGCGTCAGTGCCGCGATCGGCGCCGACCGGTCGAACCCCTTCGCCATGTCCCACGGCCGCCCCGCCTTCTTCGCCACCGCCTGCATGTCGCGCCGCGTCAGGTCGATGCCGACCGCGCTGCCATAGATCGTCGCGATCGCATCCTTCGCATCGATATCCGATCCGCCGGCCCCTAGCGCCACGACCAGTTCTACCTCGTGATGCAGGTCGGCGGTGCGCACCGGGAAGGGCAGGGTGGTGCCATTCTCGACCACGGCATCGGCGGGCTTGGTAAAGAAGAATGGCTGCTGCCGGTCCGGATCGTTGCCCATCTCGCGCGCATGCTCGGCATAATTCTGCCCGACGCAGAAGATCCGCCGGACCGGAAAGCGATCCGCCGAACCGGCGATGGCGATGGTGGGAATGGTGACGACTGGCAGCATGATCGGTCTCCTCGGCCGGGCGATTGCACCGGACGACCGCGCTTTGCAATCGGCGGCCCCGGCGGAACGTCCCCCGCTTCAACGGGTTACCCAAAGCGAGCTACAGGAGAGACCGCATGAAAACCCCCGTCCGCTATGATCCGTCCGTCGAGACGGTCGCCCCCGACGAGGCGGAGACGATTGCGTCGCTCAACGAGAATTTCCAGGAGATACTCGACACCACCTCGAAGGATTACGGCCACGCCGTTCGCGCGGTCCACGCCAAGGCGCACGGCATCGCGCGCGGCACGCTGACGATCGCCGACAACCTGCCGGCCGAACTCGCGCAGGGCATCTTCGCGACCCCCGGCACGCACGAGGCGGTGATCCGCATCTCCACCAACGCCGGCGACATCCTCGACGACAGCGTCAGCCTGCCACGCGGCCTGGCGCTGAAAATCCTCGGTGTCGAAGGCGCGCGTCTGCCCGGGTCCGAGGGCAACACGACGCAGGACTTCATCATGGTCAACGGTCCCGCCTTCTCCGCGCCCGATGCCAAGGCGTTCTCGAAGAACCTCAAGCTGCTCACCAAGACCACCGACCGGTTCGAGGGTGTGAAGAAGGCGATGTCCGCCACCTTCCGCGTCGTCGAATCAGCACTGGAAGCCGTCGGTGGCGAGTCCGCGACGCTGAAGACGCTCGGCGGCGCCCCGCCCGTACATCCGCTGGGCGAAACCTATTACTCGCAGACCCCGTTCCGCTACGGCGACCATATCGCCAAGGTCGCGCTGTTCCCCGTCTCGCCCGGCCTGACCCGGCTGAGCGGCGATCTGGTCGACGTCACCGCCCGTCCCGACGCCCTGCGCGAAGTCGTTCGCGACGAGATGATCGAACATGGCGGCACATGGGAGCTTCGCATCCAGCTCAACACCGATCTCGACGCCATGCCGATCGAAGACGCCAGCGTCGTCTGGGACGAGAAGGAGAGCCCGTTCGTGACGGTCGCGACGTTGGAAATGCCGCCGCAGATATCGTGGGCGAACGGCACCACCGACCAGACCGACGACGCGCTCGTCTACAGCATCTGGGACGGCGTCACCGCGCACCAGCCACTCGGCGGCGTCAACCGCGCGCGCAAAAGCCCGTACGAACTCTCGTCGAAATTCCGCGGCCAGTTCAACGGTTGCCCCATCCACCAGCCTAAGAGCCTGTCCGAACTTGTCTGAGCCCCGCTCGCTCAAGCTCTTCCACGTCAGCGACGTGCATTTCGGTGCGGAGGACCCGGCGGCGATCGCCTGGTTCTCCGCGCTGGTCGCCGACGAACGCCCCGACGCGGTCATCATGACCGGCGACCTGACGATGCGCGCGACCAAGGACGAGTTCCAGCGCGGTGGCGACTGGCTCCGCTCGCTCGGCGTGCCGGTCACGCTCGAAGTCGGCAATCACGACATCCCCTATTACTGGGACCCGTTCCGCCGCATCTTCTCACCCTATCAGCGCTACGCCGCGGTCGAGACGATGATCGAGAAGCCGCTCGACCTGCCCGGCCTGACCGTCGTGCCGCTCAAGACGACCGCGCGTGCCCAGTGGCGCTGGAACTGGTCGAAGGGCCGCGTCAGCCCCGGATCGCTGAGCCGCGCACTCGCGCTGATCGCCGACGTACCCAAGGGAAACCTGATCTTCGTCGCCGCGCATCACCCGCTGATCGAGGGCGGCACCACCGGCACCGCCAAGACCCGCCACGGCGACGAGGCGCTGACGGCGCTTGCCGAAGCCGGCGCGCACGCGGTGCTGTCGGGCCACGTTCACGACCCCTTCGACATCCCAATCGACCGCGCCGGCCGCACGATCCGCATGATCGGCGCCGGCACGCTATCGAAGCGCACACGCGGCAGTCCGCCTGCCTTCAACGAAATCCGGACGGCCGGCGGCACGTTCGAAACGCTGGCGCGAACGCTGTCGTCTGAGCCGAAGCACGTCCTGAAAAGCTAGTCGCGTGGAGGCGAAAACGCGCCGTCCTCTCCGTTTTCGGTCGTACCGACAGGAAAGTCCAATGCTGCGCTCGATCCTATTGGGTCTTGTCGCCGGGTAGCGCTCGGTGACCACGCGCGCCGCGATCCCGGGATAGCAGCGGAACGGATGTATCTCCGTTCGCGTCCGGCGGCGGTCACTGATCTGGTGACGTCGATGGCCCGTGCTTGACGGGCATCCGACGGGAGAAGGACGATGTCGAACACCTGTACGGCGCCTGGACATTCCAGCTGCTCGATTACCTGTTCCGACGGCTGCTACGCCGTCTATTCCGAACCTGATGGTCCGTGCTCGACCGGATGTACCGGAAACCTGGTGGAAATCGACGATAGCGAAGGCACGTTCTCGATCCAGATCAACGGGCTGCGACCTGCCGATCTCAACGTCCTGCTGGGCGCCGCATCACCGGCCGCATTTCTGGCGGACACGCGCACGGATGGTCCGATATCGTTTTCCGGTTCCGGCCTGACCCGAAGCGCGCTTGCCGAGCAGCTCGCCGCAATGTGATCGCACAACGAAAAAGGCCGCCGCCCGGTAACCCCGGACGGCGGCCTCTTCGTCTTCAGCCTGAGCGGCCGAACTTAGCCGATCAGTCGGCCTTGTTCAGATACTCGCCGGCATCCGCGTCGGTGCCGGTGCCGCTCGTCACGACCTCGGCCAGCGCGTCGTCGCCGGTGCCGCCGGCATCGCGTGCCGACCGTGCCAGCTCGGCGTCATGCTCTTCCTTCGCGTCCTTGGGCGCGATGATCGAGACTTCGGCCATCTTGCGCTGGGCGACGCGCATCGCCGCATCGCGGCTGTTCGCCGCGACCCGCAGGCGGTTGAGGCCTGCACCGGTGCCGGCCGGGATCAGGCGACCGACGATGACGTTCTCCTTCAGGCCCATCAGCATGTCCTGCTTGCCCTGCACGGCGGCTTCGGTGAGCACGCGCGTGGTCTCCTGGAACGACGCCGCCGAGATGAAGCTGCGGGTCTGCAGCGACGCCTTGGTGATGCCGAGCAGGATCGGCTTGCCGACCGCCTTGGCCTGCTTCTTCTCCAGCTTCTCGTTGATCGCGTCCATTTCCTCGCGATCGACCTGCTCGCCGGCCAGCAGCGTGGTGTCGCCGCCGTCGGTGATCTCGACCTTCTGCAGCATCTGACGAACGATCGTCTCGATGTGCTTGTCGTTGATCTTCACGCCCTGAAGTCGGTAGACTTCCTGGATTTCCGACACGAGATATTCCGCGAGGGGCTCGATGCCGAGCACTTCGAGAATGTCGTGCGGATCGGGCGAGCCGCCGATCAGGTTGTCGCCACGCTTGACGTAGTCGCCTTCCTGGACGTCGATGACCTTCGACTTCGGGATCAGATACTCCACGACCTCGCTGCCGTCCTCGGGCTGGATACCGATCTTGCGCTTGGCCTTGTAGTCCTTGCCGAATACGACGCGACCCGAGACCTTCGCGATGATCGCGTTTTCCTTAGGCTTGCGCGCCTCGAACAGCTCGGCGACGCGCGGCAGACCACCGGTGATGTCGCGGGTCTTGGCCGATTCACGGCTGACACGTGCCACGACGTCGCCGCCCTGGACCTGTGCGCCATCCTCGACCGACAACGTCGCACCGATCGCCAGCATGTAGCGGCCGGTCTCGCCGCTCGCATCGTCGAGCAGGGTCAGGCGCGGACGCAGATCCTCCTTCGACTTGGTCGCCGCACGATATTCGACGACCACGCGCTGGGCGATACCCGTCGCTTCGTCGGTCTGCTCGGTGAGCGTCTTGCCCTCGATCAGGTCGACATACTTGATCGTGCCCGGGTTCTCCGTGATCACCGGCATGGTGAACGGATCCCACTCGGCCATCCGGTCGCCCTTCGACACGATGTGACCATCGTCGAACAGCACGTACGCACCGTAGGGGATGCGATCGACCGAGAGCTCGCGGCCGTCCATGTCGACGATCGCGATTTCGCCCGAGCGGCTGAGCACCACGCGACGGCCACGCTGGTCGACGATGATACGCAGATCGCGGAACTGCACCGTACCGTCGGCATGCGCCTCCAGGTTCGACGTTTCGTTGAGCTGCGCCGCACCACCGATGTGGAACGTACGCATCGTCAGCTGCGTGCCCGGCTCACCGATCGACTGCGCGGCGATGACGCCGACAGCTTCACCGATGTTGACCGGCGTACCGCGGGCGAGATCGCGCCCGTAGCACTTGCCGCAGACGCCGATCTTCGATTCGCAGACCAGCGGGCTGCGGATCTTGCACGACTGGGTGCCGAGGCCTTCGATCGTCGTGATCATCGGCTCGTCGAGCAGCGTGCCCGACGGGATGACGACCTTGCCGGTCTTCGGATCGGTGATGTCCTCCGCGGTCGTACGACCGAGGATGCGCTCGCCGAGGCTTGCGATCGTCGAACCACCCTGAAGGATCGCCTTCATCTCCAGTGCGCGGGTCGTACCGCAATCCGGCTCGATGATGACGCAATCCTGCGACACGTCGACCAGACGACGTGTCAGATAGCCCGAGTTCGCCGTCTTCAACGCCGTATCCGCGAGGCCCTTGCGCGCGCCGTGGGTCGAGTTGAAGTACTCCAGGACGGTCAGGCCCTCCTTGAAGTTCGAGATGATCGGCGTTTCGATGATCTCGCCCGACGGCTTGGCCATCAGGCCGCGCATGCCGGCAAGCTGCTTGATCTGCGCCTGCGAACCACGAGCACCCGAGTGGGCCATCATGTAGATCGAGTTGATCGGCTTTTCACGGCCGGTTTCCTCGTCGATCTTCACCGAACGGATCTCGTCCATCATGGCGTTCGCGACCTGATCGCCGCAACGGCTCCAGGCGTCGATCACCTTGTTGTACTTCTCCTGCTGCGTGATCAGACCGTCCTGATACTGCTGCTCGAAGTCCTTCACGAGCGCCTTGGTGTCGTCGACCAGACCAACCTTGGCGTCCGGAATGATCATGTCGTCCTTGCCGAACGAGATGCCGGCGCGGAACGCGTGGCGGAAGCCGAGCGACATGATCGCGTCGGCGAACAGCACGGTCTCCTTCTGGCCGGTGTGACGATAGACCTCGTCGATCACGTCGCCCACGTCCTTCTTGGTGAGGAGGCGGTTGACGGTCTCGAACGGCACCTTGTGGCTGTGCGGCAGGGTCTCGCCCAGCAGCATGCGGCCCGGCGTGGTCTCGTACCGCTTCAGGTACTGCTTGCCCTTCTCATCGGTCTGCGGAACGCGGCTGATGATCTTGGTGTGCAGCGTCACCGACCCGGCGTTCAGTGCCTGATGCACCTCCGCCATGTCGCTGATCAGCATCCCCTGGCCCGGCTCGTTCTCCTTCATCATCGACAGATAATAGAGGCCGAGGACCATGTCCTGCGACGGAACGATGATCGGCTTGCCGTTGGCCGGCGACAGGATGTTGTTCGTCGACATCATCAGGACGCGTGCTTCGAGCTGCGCTTCGAGCGACAGCGGGACGTGCACGGCCATCTGATCGCCGTCGAAATCGGCGTTGAACGCGGAGCAGACCAGCGGGTGAAGCTGGATCGCCTTGCCCTCGATCAGAACCGGCTCGAACGCCTGGATGCCCAGACGGTGAAGCGTCGGCGCACGGTTCAGCATGACCGGATGCTCGCGGATCACCTCGTCCAGGATATCCCAGACTTCCTTGCGCTCCTTCTCGACCCACTTCTTCGCCTGCTTCAGGGTCATCGACAGACCCTTCGCATCGAGACGTGCGTAGATGAACGGCTTGAACAGCTCGAGCGCCATCTTCTTCGGCAGGCCGCACTGGTGCAGCTTCAGCTCAGGCCCGGTCACGATGACCGAACGACCCGAATAGTCGACGCGCTTGCCGAGCAGATTCTGGCGGAAGCGACCCTGCTTGCCCTTAAGCATGTCGGACAGCGACTTCAGCGGACGCTTGTTCGCACCCGTGATCGTGCGACCGCGGCGACCGTTGTCGAACAATGCGTCGACGGCCTCCTGAAGCATGCGCTTCTCGTTGCGGACGATGATGTCCGGCGCGCGAAGCTCCATCAAACGCTTAAGACGATTATTGCGGTTGATCACGCGGCGATACAGATCGTTCAGATCCGACGTCGCGAAACGACCGCCGTCCAGCGGCACCAGCGGGCGCAGCTCGGGCGGGATGACCGGAACGACCTCGAGGATCATCCACTCGGGGCGGTTGCCCGAATCGATGAAGCTCTCGACGACCTTCAGCCGCTTGATGATCTTCTTGGGCTTCAGCTCGGACTTGGTGACCGCGAGCTCTTCGAGCAGCGCGGTGCGCTCACCGACGAGATCGAGCGATTCGAGCATGATGCGGACCGCTTCGGCACCGATACCGGCCGAGAACGCGTCCTCGCCATACTGGTCCTGCGCGTCGAGGAGCTCGTCCTCGGTCATCAGCTGGTACTTCTCGAGCGGGGTCAGGCCCGGCTCGATGACGATGTACGCCTCGAAGTACAGCACGCGCTCGAGCTGCTTCAGCTGCATGTCGAGCAGCAGGCCGATGCGCGACGGCAGCGACTTCAGGAACCAGATGTGCGCGACCGGCGCGGCGAGCTCGATATGGCCCATCCGCTCGCGGCGGACCTTTGAGACGGTGACCTCGACACCGCACTTCTCGCAGACGATGCCCTTATACTTCATGCGCTTGTACTTGCCGCACAGGCACTCGTAATCCTTGATTGGACCGAAGATGCGCGCGCAGAACAGGCCGTCACGCTCGGGCTTGAACGTCCGATAGTTGATGGTCTCGGGCTTCTTGATCTCGCCGAACGACCACGAACGGATCTTGTCCGGGGACGCGATGCCGATCTGGATCTGGTCGAACGTCTCGGTCTTGGCGACCGGATTGGCGAAGGGGGTCATCTCGTTCATGAGCTGTCCTTGTAGAATTCATATCTCCTCTCCCATCGGGAGAGGAAGGGGCCCGCCGGCAAAGCCGGTGGGAAGGTGAGGGTGATGTAGCGAGCGTCGCTCACCCTCACCCTTCCGGCGCTTCGGGTCCCCACGAAAGTAATACTTTCGTGGGCGCCCTCCCGCCTCCCTCCCTCTCCCAAGGGGAGAGGGAGTAAGAGGAGTTACTCCGCCGCGATCTGGATGCCGTCGCTGTCGAAGCCGGGCTCCGACTGCTTCAGGTCCACATTCAGGCCGAGCGAGCGCATTTCCTTGACGAGCACGTTGAAGCTCTCCGGGATGCCGGCCTCGAACGTGTCGTCGCCCTTGACGATCGCCTCGTAGACCTTGGTGCGCCCGACCACGTCGTCCGACTTCACCGTCAGCATTTCCTGCAAGGTGTACGCCGCGCCATAGGCCTGGAGTGCCCAGACCTCCATCTCGCCGAAGCGCTGGCCACCGAACTGCGCCTTACCACCCAGCGGCTGCTGCGTGACGAGCGAGTAAGGCCCGATCGACCGTGCGTGGATCTTGTCGTCGACCAGATGGTGGAGCTTCAGCATGTAGATGTAGCCCACGGTCACCTTGCGATCGAACTTGTCGCCGGTACGCCCGTCGAACAGGTCCGACTGGCCCGACGGGTCGAGACCCGCCAGTTCCAGCATCGCCGACACGTCCGCTTCACGCGCACCATCGAACACCGGAGTCGCCATCGGCACGCCGTTCTTCAGGTTCTGCGCGAGCTCGACGATCTCGTCGCCCGACCGGGCTTCGATCTCGGCGTGATACTGCTCGCCGTACACCGTCTTCAGGCGATCCTTGACCGCGTCGGGCATCGCGCCCGGCTTGGCGTCCGGATTCTCCTCGCGCCAGGTCTCGAGCGCCTGGGTGATCTGCTGGCCGAGGCCACGTGCAGCCCAGCCCAGATGCGTCTCGAAGATCTGCCCGACGTTCATGCGCGACGGCACGCCCAGCGGGTTGAGCACGATATCGACCGGCGTCCCGTCGGCGAGGAACGGCATGTCCTCCGCCGGCAGAATGCGGCTGATGACACCCTTGTTGCCGTGACGGCCGGCCATCTTGTCGCCCGGCTGCAGCTTGCGCTTCACCGCGACGAACACCTTGACCATCTTCAGCACGCCCGGCGACAGCTCGTCACCACGCTCCAGCTTCTCGCGACGATCGTGGAACTTGTCCGTGATCAGCTTGGCCGCATCGTCATACTGCTGCTTGACGGCTTCCAGA
>Ga0247813_10001438_pt1 | contig 18147 bp, 20 predicted proteins | sample UWRJL169409C1_FD_180719 | JGI IMG/M metagenome (GOLD analysis project Ga0247813, IMG submission 180719) | Plant litter microbial communities from Arlington Agricultural Research Station in Wisconsin, United States - UWRJ-L169-409C-1 | ecosystem: Environmental > Terrestrial > Plant litter >... | reverse complement strand
GGTCGCCGGTCACCTGCGCGCGTGCCAAGGCAAGCGATATGGGCACTGCCATGACGACGTCCTCGCCGGTGCCGGACAGCGAGGCGCGGGTCACGCGCGCGCCAGCGGTCGCGGTGAGCCCGGGCAGCACCCGCACGCTTCCCTCCCCGTACAGCGTCGCCTCGTCGATGCGGTTGGTGACGCCGGTGACGGCGGCAAGCGCGCCCGGCGGGCCGAGCGACCGCGACAGGCGGGTACGATTGTGCGTGAAGCTGCCGCCGACCACCCAGCCGACACCGTTCGTCATCGGCTGCCACAGCCGGGTTTCGTTGGCGATCAGCGCGGTCGCGTTGCGCTGGCCGAACACGCGCGCCGGCCCATCCGGGACGGTCGCGTCGTAATGTTCGGTGAGGTCCTGGCCGACGATCCCGGTCGACGAGCGCAGTTTCAGCGCACCGATCCGCCCGGCGATCACGACCTGCCCCAGCAAATAATCGGCGGAGAAGCCCTGGCGAATCCCGCTCGAACGGGTCAGCGGCGGCGCATCGCGGTCGGCATATTGGCTGTCGTCGCCGCGCGTACGCTGGCCGACGCCGCCCAGGTCGACGGTCCAGCCGCCGCCGAGTTCGACGCGGGCGGTCGCCCGGCCGCCGGCGATGCGCGTCCGGTTGACGTCGTTGCGTCTGAGCACCGGATTGTCGATGTACCCGCCCTCGCTGACGCCGTAGCCGACGACCCGCAGCGCCAGCCGGTCGCCGAGCGGCACGTTGAGCGTCGCGCCGATGTCGCCGCCCGGATCGCCGTGCCATGTCGTCGCCAGTCCGCCGGCGATCGAAGCCGACGCCGCGCCGATCTCGGGCACGTTCGGCACCGTGCGGATGATGCCGCCAAGCGAGCCGGCGCCGTACAGCGTGCCCTGCGGCCCCTCGAGCACCTCGACCGAGGCGATGTCGTACAGGCGCAGATCGGGATCGGGCGCATTGTAGCTTAGCCGAAGGTCGCCGAGATACTGGCCGACCGTCGTTTGCGTCGGACCGGTGAAACTCGAATCGGCAATGCCGCGGATGAACAGCTTGTTGCGGCCGGCGCCGAGGTGCGTCGAGGAGACGCTGGCCAGGCGGGCGAGGATCGCGTCGGTACCCCCCGCCCCGCCGAGCGCGAGATCGACACCGTCGAGCAGTGCGACCTGGCCGGCGAACTCGCGCACCGTGACGTCGCGCTTGCTTGCCGTGACGACGATGTCGGGACCGGTCTCGGCCGGCGCTGCAACCGATGCGGTGGCAGGTGGGCGGACAAATCTGGCGACGGGCGTAGGACGCCGCGGGACCAGCCGCCAACCGACAGCACCGGCGGCCGTTACATCCGCGCCCGCATCTTTCGCCAGCCGGTCGAGTGCCGCGCGGACACCGATACGGCCACGGATCGCAGGCACGCGCCTGGCCCAGATCGCCGGATCGACGACGATGCTCGTGCCCGACTGCCGACCGAGCGCGAGTACCGCGTCGCCGAGCCGGCCGGCGGGCAGGTCGAGCGCCTGCTGGCCCGCCGCGACGGGCGCCGCGGCCAGAATGCCGACCAGTATCGACCAGCGCAGGCGGGTCACGGTCGCGCCGTCATCACCCAGTGATTGCCACGCCGCCGGATCGCGATTCCCAGCAACGGCGCAACCCGCCGCGGATCGCCGGCCAGTTTGGCGGTGGCGATACTGCCGCTAAACGCGCGCCTGGCCACCGCGGGATCCGCGCGCAGGTCGACGCCCAGCGCCCGCGACAGGTCATCCGCGACTTCGGCCAGCGTCGCGCCTTCATAGGCCAGCACGCTGCCGCGCCACGATCCGACGCTTGCAGCATCGACCGCGAGCACGCGAACCGCGCCTGTCGCATCGCTCGCGACAAGCCCCTGTCCCGGAGTCAGGCGGACGCCCTGCTCGCCGGGGTTGTAATCGACCGCGCCTTCCGACACCGCGACGCGCGTTTCGCCGCGCGAGCGTTTGACGTCGAACGCCGTACCGACATCGACGAGCTTCGCGTCGCCGACATGGACCTCGAACGGATCGGACGCGTCGTGCCGTACGACGAACATCGCCTGTCCGCGGTCTAGCGTCGCCGTGCGCGGGTCGTTGCGGTCTAGCACGACACGCGTCGCCCCACCGAGCGTGACCGCACTGCCATCGGCGAGTGTCACCGTCCGCATCGTCCCCGCCGGCGTCTCGACCGCATAGGGCGCGGCACGATCGTCGAGCACCGCGTAGCCGGCGACCAGCGCCAGCGACGCCGCTACCGCACCGCCGGCCCAGACCGGCCACCGTCGACGGACGATGGGAACGGGGAGCGGCGGAACGACTGCGGCTGTTTCTTCGATATCGAGCGACAGGCCGTGATACGCCGCCGCGTGGCGCGGGTCCGCCTCCAGCCAGGCCTGGAATCCTTCCCAGTCGGCGAACGCGGGATTGCCGACCCGGACCACCCAGTCCAGCGCGCGCGCTTCGATATCGTTCTGCTCCATCACGGCCTCCTATACGCGATGACGGAGACGATGTGCTCAACCCTCATCGAGCCGCCTTTTCACATCTATCATCGCGCGATACGCCTTGCGCAGGTCGCCCTCGACGGTGCTCAGGCTGATGCCGAATTCGGCGGCGACGGCCCGCTGCTCGATCCCGTCGATGCGGTGGCGGCGGAAGATCGCCGCCGCGCGCTCGCCGACCGACCGCAGTGCGTCGTCGACCAGCGCCGCGTGCTGTCGCCCGATCAATACGCGCTCGGCCGAGGGGGCTTCGGAACCGCTCATCGTCTCGGTCCAGTCGCGATCGCGCCGTTCCGCCTGCCGCAGCGCGCGGTGACGGTCGAGCATGAGGTTGTTCGCCATCCGGTAGAGATAGGACAGCGGCGACGCGATCGGTCCGGTCGGCGCGGACCGGATACGCAACCAGAGTTCGTGCACGACGTCTTCCGCCGCTTCGCCCGCACCCAGCGACGCGACGAAGCGCAGCAGCGTGGGACGATTGGCCAGGAAGACGGCCTCGAGACCCGACGAGTCCATCGTCAATCGATCGACAGACCGTGCGTGGCGGTCGCGACGCCACGCTCGCCGCGGACGACGATCACGCTGCCGACGACGATCAGCACGCCGCCCAGGATCAAAGGCAGGCCGGCGGGATCGCCGAACAGGCCGATACCCAGCATCGCGCCCATCAGCGGTTCGATATTGATGAACACGCCCGCACTCGCGCTATCGACACGCGCCGCACCATATTGCCATGCGGCGGTCGCGACGAAAGTGGACAGCAGCCCCTGCCCGACGATCCCGCTCCAGGCGACCGGTGACAGCTCGACCGGCGGCAGGCCGTGGCGCAGCAGCGCGACCGGCAGGATTGCCAGCGTCGCGACGATCAGCATCACCGCCGGCACCGCCATCGCCGACCGCGTGACGGGCACCCGCTTGAGCACCAGCAGCCAGCCGAGGAACACGAGTAGCGAGGCGAGCGACAGGATGATTCCGATCGGCGTGCCGGCCGAGCCCGGCTTGCCGGCGATCAGCGCGGCGCCGATCGTCGCGGCGGCGACACCGATCCAGGATGCGCGGCTGACCGGTTCGCCCATCAGCCGCGCGGCGACCGCGATCAACGCGGGCATCGCACCGACCAGCAGCGCGGCCAACGTCACGGTGACACTCGCCAGTCCCTCGAACTGGATCAGGAAGCCGACGCCGTACAGCATTCCCGCGATCAGCACGCTGGGCGATCGGAACAGCGCGCGCGCTTCGGCCGATCCGAACGCGAACGGCAGCGAGACGATGCTGGCGACGACGAAGCGCAGCAGCACCATGTGCGACGGGTCGAGTTCGCGCAGCGCCAGCTTGCCGAGCGGAAAGCCGAGGCCCCAGAAGATACCGGCGATGACGAGAGCGAAGAAGGCCAGACGATCGCTCCTTTGCATGCGGTCGCGCCCCGATACCGGTACCGCGCCAAAGGGGAAAGGTCGTTCTACCGTCGCGGTCCCGCGCGCGATTTGCTACCGCGCGGCTTTGGCCACGAAATGACGGCGGGAACGGTGCAGCAGAGCGATCATCAGGGCGGCGATACCAAGGCGATGCCGATCCGCGTCGCGGCGCTGTACCGCTTCACGCCGTTTGCCGATATCGCCGCGATCCAGGGGCCGCTGGCGAAGATCTGCTGCGCCAATGGCGTGAAGGGTACGCTGCTGCTGGCGGCGGAGGGGATCAACGGCACGATCGCGGGCGCCGATGCAGCGATCGATCTGGTGCTCGCGCATATCCGCGCGCTGCCCGGCTGTGGCGATCTCGACGTCAAGGATTCGCGCGCGGCGGCGATGCCGTTCCACCGGATGAAGGTGCGGTTGAAGCGCGAGATCGTGACGATGGGCCAGCCCGACATCGATCCGCTCGCCGGCGTCGGCCACTATGTCGAACCGCAGGACTGGAACGCGCTGATCGACGCACCCGGCACGATCCTGATCGACACCCGCAACGATTACGAGGTCGCGATCGGGACGTTCACCGGCGCAACGGATCCGCGCACGAAGACGTTTCGCGACTTCCCGGCCTGGTTTCGCGCGCACCGCGACGAGCTTGGCGAGGCGCCGAGGATCGCGATGTTCTGCACGGGTGGAATACGCTGCGAGAAGGCGACCGCGTTCCTGAAGGCAGAAGGGCTGGACGATGTCCATCATCTGAAGGGTGGTATCCTGAAGTATCTTGAGACGGTGCCCGAGGCGGACAGTCGGTGGGAGGGCGAATGCTTCGTGTTCGATCAGCGTGTCGCGGTTGGGCACGGCCTGGCGCCGGGGACGCACGGGCTGTGCCACGCGTGTCGGATGCCGGTGAGCGAGGCGGATCGCGCTTCGCCGCTGTATGCTGAGGGGGTGAGTTGCCCGGCCTGTCATGATGCGCGGGATGAGGTGCAGCGAGCGGGGTATGCGGAGCGGGAGCGGCAGGTGAAGCTGGCTGCGTCGCGGGGGGAGGAGCATGTCGGGGCGGTGTTGCCGTGACCTGAACTCATCGTCCTCACCCTTCCCACGGCCAAGAGGCCGCGGGCCCCTTCCCTCTCCCAATTGGGAGAGGGAGAGACGCCGCAGGCGGCGATGGGTGAGGACAGGGTTAGCTCGCGAACCGCGCCGCTAATTCCGTGTTGCCCTGCGCGATTGCCAGGGTTTTGACTGTGTTCCCTGCCGCATCCGTCAATCCAGCATCAGCGCCGTTGGCCAGCAAAAGATCGATGATCTCACCTTGGTCGAACAGCGCGGCCATCATCAGTGCGGTCTGCCCGACGCTGTTGCGCCGGTTCACCGCCGCGCCCGCGTCGATCAGCAACCGGGCGATCGGCAGATACCCCTTGAAGCACACCCCCATCAGCGCCGTATTCCCCTGCGCGTCATGTGCTCCGTCGACCGCCGCGCCATGCTCGAGCAACAGCGCGGTCGTGCTCTGCTGGCCGTTGTAACTCGCCAGCACCAGCGCGGTGTAGCCCTTCGCGTCGGCAACCTCGATATCAACGCCGGCGGCAAGCAGTGCCGGTATCACATCATCGCGCCCCATCCTGGCCGCGTCGAACCAGAGTTCGACCAACCGCTCCATCGGTGGCAGTTCGCGCGTCACGCCTCGGTTTCAATGTAATGCGGCACGAAGCGCGCGAGGTTGCGCGTCACGACGTCGTCGTCCTCGCGCACGCCGATTCCCGCAGCAGCGTCGCCGACGATCCACGCGCCGATCACCGGGTGGCGGCCGTCGAAGGTCGGCGGCGGCGCATAGGCCTGGCGGATGAACCCTTCCGCGCCGTAGCCCTCGTCGAGCGCGGTACGCGTGCCGCTCTCCTCGACGAGTTCGACATTGGCCCCCTCGCGCGAGAACAACGGCTTGCGGACGTAGCGCGGGCCAAGGATCGCCGCCGCGGGATCGTCATCGAAGAACGCGGGCAGCAAATTGGGATGGCCGCCATGCCGTTCCCACAGCAGCGGCAGGATGCCCTTGTTCGACAGCACCGCTTTCCACGCCGGTTCGATCCAGCGGACGTCGGCCTTGGCGAGGTTGGGCGCGTACTCCTCGCGCAGCATGAATTCCCACGGGTAGAGCTTGAACGCCGCCTGCAGTTCGAACCCTTCGGTATCGACGAAGCGACCACCGCCGTTGAGGCCGATCTCCTTCATCTCGACGAATTTCGGCTCGATGCCGACCTGGCTCGCCAAATCCTCGAAGAATCGCACCGTCTGTCGATCCTCGATCGCAGTCGCGTCGGCGGCGAAATGGACGAAGCCGCCGGTGGGGAAGATCGTGCCGAACCGGTCGCGCAGCTTGTCGAACAGGCTGTTGAACTGGTCCGAACCGGCGGGCAGCACGCCCTTGCCGATCAGTTCCTCCAGCCAGATCCACTGGAACGTCCCGCATTCGAAGACCGAGGTCGGCGTGTCGGCGTTGTATTCGTAGAGCTTGGCCGGGCCGGTGCCGTCATAGGCGAAGTCGAACCGACCGTAGAGCGACGGCTCGCGCTTGCGCCACGAATCCGCGACGAAATTCCAATGCTCGCGCGGGATCGCGAGCCGCTCCATCAACTGCTGGTCGCGCACCACCGTGTCGACCAGATCGAGGCACATCGCATGCAGTTGCTCGGCCGCCGGCTCCAGATCGGTCTCGATCTCCGCCAGCGTGAAGGCATAGGCGGCGCTCTCGTCCCAGTACGGCGCGCCGCCCATATCATGATAGACGAAGCCGATCGCGTCGGCCTGAGCCCGCCAATCGCTGCGGGGGTCGAGCGCGATCCGTTTCATCGGTCAGCTGTCCTTGGTGTCGTCGTGCTGCTCGATCTGCAGCGTCGGCTTGGCGGGCGCGCTGAGGCGGGCGAGCACGTCGTCGGCGGAGGACTGGCCGGGCAGGATACCGGCAAGCCGCAGCTTCTCGTCGAGATCGGCGCCAGTGCGGCGGTCCTCAAGCTCGCCCGCGGCCTTGATCCGCTCGCCGCGGATCGCCTGGCGCTCGCGGATGCGGGCGAGGCTATCGGCGGCGGACCCGAGCTTGTTGCCCGCGCCCATGCTGCCCGAGGCAACCGAGGCCTGCGCCTTCTGCACCGACTCGTTGACCTTGACGACGTCGACCTCGCGGCGGAGCTGTTCGATCTTGCGGTCGGTCTGCGCGACCGCGGTATGGATCTGCTCCTCGGCGGCGCGCATGTCCTCGACCTGCGGGCTCTTCAGCGCAATGTCCTGTTCAAGGTCGGCGATCCGCTGCGCCACCTGGCGGGCGAGGTCCATATTGCCCTTGTCGACCGCAACACGCGCCGACGATTCATACTTCGCGACCTGGGCGCGGAAACTCTCGACCTCGGTCTCCAAGATACGGCGGCGGGCGACGAGGCCGGCGAGGTCGTCGCGGGCCTTGCCCTGCGCCTTGTCCGCGTCGCGGATTTCCTGGTCGAGGATGCGCAGCGCGTTGGCATCGACGACCGCGGCACCGGCTTCGTGCGCGCCGGCGCGACCGAGGGTGAAAAGCTTGCTCCAGATGGCCATGCCAGTCTCTCCGAATCTAGGTTTTAAGCGGCAGGAATTTGTGCGTGACGCAGGTCGGTGGCCGCGTCGATCGCGTTCTCCGCGAGCGTCCGCAGTTCGATGATCACCGTATCGAGCGGGCTGGACGTCGCGAGCTCGCCGAACAGCTCGTAATAATCCCGCCCCTCGACCGTGCCGATCCCGAAGTTCGACAGCGGCACCAGCTTCTGCGACTTCAGCAGGAAGGCGTTGAACGCAGCCGGATCCTCCTGCTCGTCGCACGGCCACAACAGCACCGACGCGGCGATCTGCGCCTCGCTGACGTTGACGAACAGTTCGAGGTCGCCGTGCTGGTGCATCGTCACGAGCAGCACAGGATCGGCGCCCTCGACGATCCGCGGCGTGAACTCGCCGGCACGGACGGGCTCGCTCGTATCGAGCGCGGCTTTCAGGCTGCGGACGGTCCAGTTATCGGTCATGCAGGATCTCCCGGGGCTTGGTGTCGCTCACATAGGGCGTGTCGCAGCCGCATACCACAGTGTTGCGGTTTGAAGTGGGACCTCCGCCCAATCCGTCATCCCAGCGGAGGCTGGGATCTTGTTAGGCAGCGGCGGAGCAGGAGCCGCGGGAGATCCCAGCCTTCGCTGGGATGACGGGTTTGCGGGGTAGGTCCGCTGCCGCGGCAACGGAGCCTTTGCGGACCTGCCCGATCTGCCCTATACCGGTACCACACCATCCGCGAGGTCTTCATGTTCGATCGCCTGTTCGGTCGCAAGCAAGCGCTTGAGACGTCCGAACTTCCCGTCATCCGCAACGTGACGCTGGGGCGTACGGTGATGCTCGATCCGCTCGCCTGGCGGCGGTTCGGGTCGGAGCTGTTGTTCCCGTTCGACCGCGACACGCTGGTGATCGTCGCGCAGGGGCTGGTCGATCTCAACGATGGCGGCTTCGTGCACCGGTTCTACACCGACGACGACATCATGTTCCAGGCGGTGTCGAACGACCGCCAGGGCCAGGACGTCACCGACGTGACGCTGTTCGCCCCGTGGGACAGCGCCTACCCCTCGTCCGCGGCCGAACGTCCGGCTTGGAAATCGCGGCTGTCGGCGCGGACCTTCACCGCAGAGGGGCTGCCCGAATATCGCCGCTTCTGGTTCGGCGACGAAGCGAGCGAGCAGGATCCGGTGACGTTCTGGGAGGAACTGCACGACGACCGCGACGGCATCGTCGACCGTCGCATCTTCCAGACCTGCATGCTGTTCGGTCGCGACCTGCCCGGCGACGGCCGCGAACTGCTGCTGGCGATCGACCAGGAAAGCGAAGCCGGCGAAGTCTCGTTCGAGATCATGCTGGGCGTCGCGCTCGAACTCGGCGAATTCCGGGCTTGATGGGGAATGACATGATCGACGCATATGGTTTCGGGGAAAGTGCGCTCGCCTTCCTGATCGCGTTCGTCGCGGCGGGGGCCTTCACGATCGCGTTCAAGCTGATCTATCAGTGGGCGACGCCGTATCACGAGCGCACGCTGATCCGCGACGGCAACACGGCGGCGGCCATCACGCTGGGTGCGGCGCTGCTCGGCTATGTCCTGCCGCTCGCCTCCGCGCTCGAACATACCGTCAGCCTGGCGGAGTTCGCGGTGTGGGCGTTGCTGGCCGGCGTGATCCAGATCGTCGCCTTCTCGGTCGTGCGGCATTTCGTGATGGCCGATTTCAGCGACCGGATCGTCCGCGGCGAGATTGCCGCCGCGGTCTACATGGCCAGCATCTCGCTCTGCGTCGGCCTGCTCAACGCCGCGTGCATGACCGCCTGAAGGACCTTTCCATGAAGCGTTCCAGATCCATCGTCCTCACCACGCTGATCGCCGGCTCGGGCGTTTCGCTGACCGCCTGCGACGGCGATGTCGGCGGCAAACCGGTCGACGCGCTCAGCTACAAGACCGTCGCCGAATGCCGCCAGGCGGCGGTGATCCCGGCTGCGCAATGCGACACCGCATTCGCACAGGCTGAAAAGGCGAACGACCAGAACGCCCCGCGATTCAACGACCGCGCGTCGTGCGAGGCGCAGTTCGGCGAGGCGCAGTGCCAGCCGCGCAACAACGGCAGCTTCTTCACGCCGCTGCTGACCGGCTTCATCGTCGGCCAGATGCTCAACGGCGGCGGCGGATACGGCTACCGCGGCGCGCCGATGTACCAGGACCGCAACGGCAATTTCATCGGCGGTGCGGGCGGGCGGTTCACGCGCGACTATGCGACCGGCCGCACGCAGATCGGATCGGATGCGTTCAACCCGTCGGCACGCGCGGCGCCCGCCCGAGTGCAGTCGCGCAGTTCGGTGATTTCGCGCGGCGGTTTCGGCGGCGGCTTCGGCGGACGCGGCTTCGGCGGGTAGGATCAAGACCAGCGTGGAACGCGGACGCAGCTTCGGCTGTTCACCCGCCTGAACCACCGGAATGCTCCGGAAGCGGAGGATTTCATGGAAGAATTTACCTGCGACGTCGCAGTCATCGGCGCCGGCACGGCGGGGCTTGCGGCGGAACGCAGCGCGCGGGCGGCGGGCGCGAAGACCCTGCTGGTCGACGCGAGCTTTGGAGGCACCACCTGCGCGAGCGTCGGTTGCATGCCATCGAAACTGCTGATCGCCGCCGCGGGCGCGGCGCACGCGGTCGGTCACGCGGCGGTGTTCGGGATCGAGGCGACGGCGAAAATCGATGGCGCCGCGGTGATGGCTCGCGTTCGCGCCGAGCGCGACAAGTTCGTCGCGGGCGTCGAGGAGTCGATCGCGAAAATCCCTGACGACGTGAAGGTCTGCGCGCGGGCGAAATTTACCGGACCGACGACGCTCGAACTCGACGATGGCCGGACGGTACGCGCAAAGGCGGTGGTGATCGCGACCGGATCCTCGCCGGCAATCCCCGAAGCGTTCGATGCGGTGAAGGACCGTGTGCTCACCAACGAGACGATCTTCGACTTGGCGACGCTGCCCAAATCGGTCGGTGTGATCGGCGCGGGGCCGCTGGGGCTGGAACTGGCGCAAGCGCTGGTCCGGCTCGGGGTCGAGACGATGGTGTTCGACAAGGGCGATGCGGTGGCTGCGCTGAAGGATGCGCATGTCGCCGATGCGCTGCATGCGATCATCGAGAAGGAGTTGCCGATCGTTCTGGGCGTGGAGACGAAGGCGGTGCCCGATGGCGACGGTGTCCGGCTGTCGTGGACTGGCACGTCGTCAGGCGAGCAGGTTTTCGACTATCTGCTGGTCGCGACCGGGCGGACGCCGCAGCTGAAGGGTTTGGGGCTCGAGACGACCGGGCTCGAGCTCGACGACCATGGCACGCCGACCTATGCGCGCGAGACGATGCAGTGCGGCGATGCGCCGATCTTCCTGGCGGGCGATGCGGATCACGACCGGCCGGTACTGCACGAGGCGTCGTCGGAAGGGACGATCGCCGGGCGCAACGCCGCCAGCTTCCCGGACGTGACGGCCGCCGAACGAATGGTGCCGTTCGCAATCATGTTCACCCAACCCACCGTCGCTGTGATTGGCAAAGTCCCGAGCGATGATGCGCCTGACATCGTTGTCGGCACAGCATCGTACACCGACCAGGGACGCGCGAAGGTGATGGCCTGCAATGCCGGGCTGGTCCGCTTCTATGCCGATGCGAAGGACGGTACGCTGACCGGTGCGACGATGGCGGGGCCCGGCGTCGAGCACAGTGCGCACCTTATCGCCTGGGCGATCCAATCGGGCTGGACCGCGACCGAGACACTGGCGATGCCCTTCTATCACCCCACGTTCGAGGAGGGGCTGAAGCCGGCGCTGCTGGCGATCTGCCACGCGGTCCACGCCGCCCCGCCGCCGTTCCGGGATGACGGGTTCCTGCCGGGTACATAACGTCATCCCGGGCTCGTCCCGGGATCCAGGGTTACGGGCGGACCGCTTGGGGCTCTGGATCCCGGGACAAGCCCGGGATGACGGATGTTACTCCATATCCAAATACGCGACGACGTCGTTCTCCGTCGCGAGATACAGTCCCGCCTGCACATCTTCCGGCTGTTGCGCGGCAATCAACATCGCCTCGCCGAGCTGGCCGTAGAACAAGGTCGTCGCCGCCCCGCCCTCGCCCGCATCATCGAGATGGTACAGGCGACACGAGGCGGCTTCGAACATCGTGCGCATCAGTTCACCGCGCAGCCCAGGCGGTGACCGCAGGACGCAGTCGCTCGGCAGTCGCCTTGCGCACCGCGATCCCGGCAACCGCGCGCTTGGCACCGCCCTGCGACGCGGCCGGCAGGTTCGCCGCGGCATAGGCGGTGATCTTGCCGGGCATTGCCGGATCGTTCGATCCGCCCCCCAGCCCGACCACATAACCCGCCCGCGAACTCTCTTCGACGAAGCCGTCGACCAGCGCACGGTTCGCGACCGCCCAGTCGAACGCCATGTCGGGATGCCGCGCCGCGACCGCGCGGAGCAGCGCTGCCTTTTGCGGCGTGGTGATCGTATCGGTTTTGAGCAGCGCGAGCGCACGGCCCGCCGTCGCGTCGTCGCGCGCGGCGCCCAGCAGCGAGACGAAGCGGTTCTTCGCGACCGGGCTCTTCTCCGCCTTGGTCAACGCGAGCAGCGCATCCCATTCGGCCGGCGTCGCGTTGACCGCATAGGTCGACAGGATCGGCGTGCGGATCGCCGGCGGAATCGCGGTGGGGTCCTTCGCGAGCGCGGCGACATAGGTGCGCGCCCGCGCCATCACCGCGGGATCGCCGTTGGTGCCGAGCCGGCCAACCAGCGTCTCCCGCAAATTGCCGACCAGCGGCGATTCGCCCGGCTTCGCATCGATACCGATCCGCGCCAGCACCGGCGACAGGATCGCCAGCGACCGCGCCCGCACCGGCGCCTCAAGCGGCGTGCCGTCGTACAAGCCGGCGATGCGGCCGAGGCCATCGGCGACCGACGACCATTCGAGCGGATCGGCGTCCGCAACGACCTTGGCCGTCACCGCGAAATAGCGCGACAGGTCCTGATAGCCGCCGGCCGCCAGCGCATAATCGTCGCCGAGCGTGCCGAGCTTGTCGGTCAGGTCGAGCTTCGCATAGTCGCGGACGATCGCGGCATGCCCGGCCTCGTCGTACAGCACCCGCGTGTAGCTGCCCTTGCCGCGGTTCAGGACGAGCGTCCCGCAGCCCTGGATGGTGACGCGCGTCGCTGGACCGGTGACGATCGCCGAGGTCTGCCCGCCGCCCAGCGTCGCCGCCACCAGCGGCACGTGCCAGGTCTGCGGTGTCTTCGATGCGGCATCCAGCCCGAACCGGCCCTGCGCTAGCGTCGCCGTGGTCATGCCGTTCGCGCAGGTCGCGCCGGTCAGCGTCACCAGCGGCACCCCGCCCTGCAGCGTGAAGTCGTGCGCGATCTCGGCGACCGGCTTGCCCGCCGCCGCCGACAGCTCGGCCCAGAGCTGTTCGGTGATGGTGTTGCCGTATTTGTGCTTCGCCATGTAGCTGCGGATGCCCTTGCGGAACACGTCTGGCCCGAGCGTCGATTCAAGCATGCCGATCACCGCCTGCCCTTTCGAATAGGTGATCCCGTCGAACGCTTCGCCGATCTGGTCGACGGTCTCGATTTTCCGAATGATCGGATGCGTCGCCGCGGTCGCGTCGATCCCCATCGCGGTTTCGCGCTCGCCCGAAATCGACTCTGCCGCGGACTTCCATGCGGGCATCAGGTCGCTGCTCGACTTGCCCTCCATCCACGACGCGAAGCCTTCGTTGAGCCACAAATCGTCCCACCACGCCATCGTGACGAGGTCGCCGAACCACTGGTGCGCCATCTCGTGCGCGACAACCGTATAGATACGTTGCTTGTTGCTTTCGGTGGCCCGCTTGGCATCGAACAGCAGCTCGTTCTCGAAATAGAAGATCGCGCCCCAATTCTCCATCGCGCCGAAGAACTGGCTCGAGCCCGGCCCAGCGATCATGTCCATCTTGGGCAGCGGATAGGGCTGGCCGAAATAGTCGTTGTAATAGGCGAGCAGGTTCTTGGCAGCGGCTAGCGCGAAGTCGCCCTGGTCGACCACGCCGCGTCGCGAGATGATGCCGATCTCGGTGTTGCCGGCCTGGACCGTCTTGCGCTCCATGTCGCCCATGCCGAGGAACAGCAGGTAGCTCGACATCACCGGCGTCTCGCCGAAGCGATAGAGCTGCGTGCCGTCGGCCTGTTTGGTCACCGACGTCGCCGGCATGTTCGAGAACGCCATCTCCTTGCCCGGCGCGGTCGTCGTCAGGCGGAACTTCGCCTTGAACGCGGGCTCGTCCCACATCGGTGCGAAGCGGCGCGCGTCCGGCGCCTCGAACTGCGTCGCCAGCATCCGCGCGGCCGATCCGTCGGTGTTGGTATAGTCGATCGCGAACAGGCCGGACGCTGAGCGCCCGATCGTACCCGACCATGCGAAGGTCAGCGTGTGGCGACCGACGCTCGCCGCCTTTGGCAACGTCACCGTCAGGACCTGTGTCGCCGCGTCCGCCTTGAACGCCGCAGCACCGCCGTCGAACGTCGCGGTCGTGATGTCGAGCCCGGCGGCGTTGAGCTGGATCGTCCGGGTCGCCTGCTTGACGTCGATCGTCACGGTCTCGCTGCCGGTGAAGGTCAGCGCCTTGGCGTCCGGCTTCACGCTGATGTCGTAGAGCACGGGGACCACGGTTTTTGGCAATTGCCCGGCGGCGAGTGCGGGGGCGGAGACGGTCAGCGACAGCAGGGCGGCGACGGCAAGCTTCATAAAACGCGAACTCCGTGACGGGATATCACGGCGCCTCTACGCCTTTGCCACGTGGACGCAATTGCCGACTGCGGGACGGTTGCGCTAAGCAGCCCGTCATGACCGTACCCGCTCTTCTAAACCACCTGCGCCTGCCGATCATCGGCTCGCCGCTGTTCATCATTTCCGGACCAGAACTGGTGATCGCGCAGTGCAAGGCGGGTATTGTAGGATCGTTCCCGGCGCTCAATGCCCGGCCGCAGGCGATGCTCGACGAATGGCTGCACCGCATCACCGAGGAACTCGCCGCGCACAACCGCGCCAACCCGGACCGGCCGGCGGCACCGTTCGCGGTCAACCAGATCGTCCACAAATCGAACGACCGGCTGGAGAGCGACCTCATCACCTGCGCCAAATGGCAGGTGCCGATCGTCATCACCTCGCTCGGCGCGCGCGAGGATTTGAACACGGCGGTGCATGGCTGGGGCGGCATCACACTGCACGACGTGATCGACGACCGCTTCGCGCGGAAGGCGATCGAAAAGGGCGCGGACGGGCTGATTGCGGTCGCGGCGGGCGCCGGCGGGCATGCCGGTCGGTTGTCGCCGTTCGCGATCGTCCAGGAGATCCGCCAGTGGTTCGACGGTCCACTGGCGCTGTCGGGATCGATCGCAACCGGCGACGCGGTGCTCGCTGCGCAGGCCATGGGCGCGGACTTTGGCTATATCGGCTCGCCGTTCATCGCCACGACCGAAGCGAATGCCGACCAGGCGTACAAGGACGGCATCGTCGCCGGCCGCGCCGCCGACATCGTCTATTCGAACCTGTTCACCGGCGTGCACGGCAATTATCTGCGCGCCTCGATCGCCGCGGCGGGGATGGACCCCGACAATCTGCCCGAAGGCGATTTGAAGACGATGGACTTCGGCGGGGGCTCCAACGCAAGCGGCGGCGCCAAACCCAAGGCCTGGAAAGACATCTGGGGGTCCGGCCAAGGGATCGGCGCGGTTACCGCGGTCGAAAGCGTGGCGGACCGTGTCGACCGGCTCGAACGCGAGTATCGCGCGGCACGGGTTCGTCTGGCCTTGTAAGCTGGCGGCGTCGGCGGAGTTTTAGAACGCCGACGCGAGCCGCTGGTGCATCGACCGTACCGGACTGTCGGCCGGTTCCCCGCCGTCCAGTGCGACGTCCATGCGCCCGACGCGCTGGTGCAGGTCCATGCTCGCGCCGATCAGTGCCTGCGCGCGCGGCGGCAGGATCGCCAGCAGCGCCGCGTCCGTCACCGGGGAATCACCCAGCCGCCTTGACGGATCGAGTGCATCGCGCGCCGGCATTTCACCCGCCTGCACCGCGCGCTGCGTCAGCAGCCACGCGATCACGTGCATCAGCCGCGTCGTTACCTTCAGCGACTCGCACGAGAAGCTGACGCGGATCAGCGGATCGAGCGCCTCGCGTTCGGCCCGCCCCTCCTCGTCGAAATACGCGCGCGCCTCGTCCGCGAGCAGCATCGCCTCGACATAATGCGTATCGATCATGCGGTGATGCAGGCGGGCGTCGTAAGCGACGTCGGTGGTTTGGGGGGCAGGCGTATCCGGGACAGTCATGAGCCGGCGATGACAGTCCGCGGCAGCATCGCCCAGCGCCGAGACGATACCGACAGTCGGAATCTGTGCCAAAACGACGCGGTACCGATCATGCGATGATGTCCGGGATCAACTGATCCTCCAGCATCGCAATCTCGTCGCGCAGCCGCAGCTTGCGCCGCTTCAGCCGTGCCATCTGCAGTTGGTCGGGCACCGTCGCCAGCCCCAGCGCGGCGATCGCGTCGTCGAGATCGCGATGCTCGGTCCGCATGCCGTCGAGCCGGGTCCTGATCTGGGTATCGTCCATGGTCTTCCCCCGCGTGCCATCGTCCTTAGCAAAACCGCGGTCGGGCGCGAGTGCCAAATCGACACGAATTCGCCGAGCCGATCGGGTCGTCGCAGGAAACGCATCGAACAGTCGATTCGATCGATCTTCGCCGCAGACTTTTGGCCGGGTCGGTGGTTTACTCGGTCTCCCAACCCGAATGCAGGAGGAATACCCCATGCAGACGACGCATCAGACAGCCCTGGAAACCAAGCACGCCGTGCTGGATCGGCGGATCGCCGAGGAAACGCACCGGCCGATGCCCGACGCGATCATCGTTGCAGGGTTGAAGAAGCAGAAGCTGCGATTGAAGGAAGAACTGACCGGTATCTGATCCGGTATCGACGCCTCTGGCGGGTCCACCCGCTCGAGGCGTTGGCCAGACGTCTAGCGCAACGGCGCCTTCGCATAGAACGGCGCCGCTGCGGGCTTGGCACGACCGATCGGTTTCCGTGCCTTTTTCGGGTCGATCGGCGCATCCAACGCGATGCCGAGCCGCCCCTCGGTGCCCCACGCGACCTTCCCCGTGATCTCGCCAATGCCACGCAAATCGAGATGCACGACGGTTCCGACCGCGACCATCCGGTCGAGTTCGATCATCAGCCCGCCCTCGGACAGGTTCCGCACGCGCACCTCGCGCGACTTCGAATCGCCCTCGATCCGCGCCTGCGCGACGAGGAACAGGCTGTCGCGGCTGCGAGCGCGCTTGGTCACCGGGCTGCTGCCCGCTTCCCCATCGATCGGGTCCTGCCCGACCATGTCGCCGTTCGCACTGTCCATCGTCGTTCCCGCACCCGCTTCTTCGCTACACGCGTAGACCGGAAACCCTATCGATTTGCTTACGATCGATTGGCCTGCGATCAGTCCTCGCGCGAAACCTTCTCGTTGCGCTCGTGACGCTCCTGCGCCTCAACCGTCATCGTCGCGATCGGACGCGCCTCCAGCCGGGCCAGGCTGATCGGTTCGCCGGTGACTTCGCAATAGCCATATTCGCCTTCGTCGATGCGGCGCATCGCCGCCTCGATCTTTGAGACGAGCTTGCGTTGCCGGTCGCGGGTGCGCAGTTCGATCGACCAGTCGGTCTCGCTCGACGCGCGGTCGGTCAGATCCGCCTCGCGCAGCGAATCCACCTGGAGTTGCGACAGCGTCTCCTGCGAATCGCGCAGGATGGCATCACGCCACGTCTGCAGCTTGCGCCGGAAATACGCCTGTTGCCGCAGGCTCATGAACGGTTCGTCGGCACCAGGCCGATAGCCATCCTCGTCGTTGGCGGCATCCCGCTCGGTCGTCTCGGTATCGTTCACGCGATTCATTACCGTCGCCATACCACTCTCCCTCTGGCCCCGGCGGCCCGGCGACGCCGAACCTTGGAACCGCCCCCAAATGGTGAAAGCGCCTATAGTCGCGAGCGCTGCCGACCACAAGCAGCCGTAATTACGCATGGAACCGATTTGACGACCATTTCTTGCGTATTGCGCGGCAGCGGTTACGCCGTCCACGGATCGCCGGACGCAGCGGCTACTAAGTCCCGCGCACGGCAAAGCTGTCCCACGTCGGCACGTTAACGCTGGCAATGTCACGCAGCGTACGCAAATAGCGGTGTGCATCCGAGAAATGGCAGTTATTTCGGTTGCACTTAATGGTTTGTTTTGCACTTGGTCCGATACGGCATCGCAGTGCCGTGAACCGGGATCTGGCGGCTCGCGCCAGCAACGAGAAAGAGACTTTATGTCCGTGCGGATGGCCTTGGCGAAATTGTGCGCGTGTGCGTGCGGCGGTGCAGTGATCGGCGGGGGCGCCGTGCATGTGGCCGAAACGCCCAAGCGAACGGCCTATACCAAGATGACGAAGCGCGTCGTGCGACGCCCCGTCCAGGTGGCGTCCGCACCGAAGCTGCGCCGTCGCGTGGTGACGACGACACGCACCACCTGCGCGCCCACCGTCGTGACAGTTGCGAACCAGGCGCCCGTGCCGATCCCGGCACCGGTCGGCGAAGGCTTCTTCTCGGGCGGCGGCGGCAGC
>Ga0247813_10001437_pt1 | contig 18149 bp, 11 predicted proteins | sample UWRJL169409C1_FD_180719 | JGI IMG/M metagenome (GOLD analysis project Ga0247813, IMG submission 180719) | Plant litter microbial communities from Arlington Agricultural Research Station in Wisconsin, United States - UWRJ-L169-409C-1 | ecosystem: Environmental > Terrestrial > Plant litter >... | reverse complement strand
ATGAGACGCCTGCAATGCCTCGTCGAAATAAGAAACGTTTTGTGAATAACAAACCACTTTCTTCGGATCCTGCGACGTTTTCTGACAAGTCTTCTACGACGCCTCTTGCGATTCTTTTTGATACGCTTTATGATACGCCTCCTACGACGCTTTCTACGACGCCTCCTACGACGCTTTCTACGACGCCTCCTATGATGAATACGACGATGAATACGACGCCTCCTACGACGATGAATATGACGCCTCCTATGATGAATACGACGATGAATATGACGCCTCCTATGATGAATACGACGATGAATACGACGCCTCCTACGACGCCTCCCAAACGTTTTGTGAAACGTTTTGTGAAGAAGTCTGCGAATAATTTTCAGAATAATTCGCAGAATAATTTTCAAAATAGTTCTGAGCGTAATTCTAGAGATAAGTCTGTGAATAATTCTGGGCATAATTCTAGATTTAAGTCTGCAAATAATTCTGTGCGTAATCCTGTGAATAACTCACAGAATAATTCACAGAATAATTCTGGGCGTAATTTTAGAAATAAGTCTGCGAGTGATCCTGTGCGTAATTCTATGAATAATTCTGCAAATGGTTATCCTTACAATCTCATACCTGATTTTACGAATCTTTCTATAGAACAGTTTAGAAAGAAAAAAGAATTGGAGTTTAGACAGCAACAAAAATTTCTGTTCGAAAAACAACAACAGGAATTTACTATTCAATTAAATCAGTTGTATGGCCAGCAAGCACAGTGTTATCCGTCACAGTATTATCCGCCACAGCAAGCACAGTGTTATCCGCCACAGCAAGCACAGTGTTATCCGCCACAGCAAGCACAGTGTTATCCGCCACAGCAAGCACAGTGTTATCCGCCACAGCAAGCACAGTATAATCTGCCACAGCAAGCACAGTGTTATCCACCGATAAATAAGATTTTTATTAATCAGAGAAGTGTTGATAAGCCGGCTAATAAAGAAATAAGTCGTGAAGCTGCAGAAAGATTAAATAAGGGTTACTTATTTAAAAAAAATGTCCAAATAGAAAATTATCCCAAATTTTTGGATGATCAGCAAAAATTAACTTCACTTTATCAAATAGTTAATTTGTTTCCTGGTAATATAACAGTTGCTGTTCTTGCGTTTACGTATGTTTTCGGAATAAAACCCATTCTTTATTATGGAAAACATAAATACTTTAAATTAAAACACGGCATCTATAGCAATAATACGTACAAAGAGAAATGTCCACTAGCAGATTCCGATGAAGATATGGTGTTATGTTTCAAGTCTTGTAATCTAAAGACTCAACAAATAGTTTGTTTTTGCACCCAAGCAAACTATATACCCAAAAATGGTTATATCCCCAAAGAAAAGTGTGCTGGTTGTGGAAAATCTTGTCCATCACTCTGTGAACTTTGTAAAGGTATGGGTGAATTTTTTGCGTTAATAAAAAGTTGGATGAAAGATGTGACAATTGTTGACCCTAACAATGGCCCCTACATTCCGAATGATTTAACTTTAGCTATTGAAGCACATGTCATAATGGATATCAATGAGAATGAAAGATCAGTAGTTAATTTGCTAGGATTAAGTTTATACCCTTTGGGTGATATTCTTCGTAAAACTTTCCCAAATTAGTTATTTCCATTTTCATTTCAATATTTTATCCATTTTAGTTTCAATATTTTATCCATTTTAGTTTCAATATTTTATTCATTTTAGTTTCAATATTTTATCCATTTCCATTTTAGTTTCAATATTTTATCCATTTCCATTTTAGTTTCAATATTTTATCCATTTCCATTTTAGTTTCAATATTTTATCCATTTTATATTTTTAGTATTTAATAATTTATTCTTTATTTATTTAGCCCAAACCCTTAGTTAACCCCTTTTTTAGTTAAAATTATTTCTTAGTTCAATAAATTTGGGAATCCATTTCTTTCTTGATTCTTGAAAAATTTGTGGAGAATCAACTCCATCAACCCCTATAAGAATAGCCAAATTTTCAATTACATGCCCAGTCATTTCTTCATAAGCTAGTGAATAAGCAGTAGCCTGAACAAAGTAATGTTTAATATATGAAGTTTGTTTTAATTTGCGTGATGTTTTAAAATCAATAATTGACATAACTCCATCTAACTCAGCAATGCAATCTACTGTTCCAGCAAATTTATATTTGTGACTAATCATACATTGTTCAAGGCATTTAATATTTGATATTCTATTTAACAAGGGAATAAATGTAACTTCAAACATTGTTTTATCTTTGTTATCACAAAATTTAGATAAATATTCTTTTTTTCTCAAATATAATTCACATAGTTCATGAATTCTTGTACCTCTTGCAGCAGCTTCTTGACAAATTTGATTAGCTACTTTTTCACCAACATATTTTCTCCATGAAAGTAATCCAGCTTCAGTCATTGATTTAATAATAGATGTAACTGACGGATAGTGATTTTCATTAGTTCCATCTAAAACCTGATTATCACCCTCTTTAACTATATAATATCTTACTCCATTATAATTATATTTATTATATTCAACTATATTTTCTTCATCAAGCAGCACTTCTGGATCTAATATACCCGATGTTTCTAAATTACATGTTGTAATTCCAGAAATAATATCACCAATATCTGTTATTAATTTATTATCTGTAAATGATTCACTTGATAAATCAATATTATTAATTAATTCTTGAAGAATATTTGTCGTAATTTCACTTTGAGTATTTTTATTCACTTCACTTTGAGTAGCTGTATCATTATTATTTTGTAAAATTTCACTTTGAGTAGACGCATCTTTCATTGAATTATTATTTTGAGAAGTTGAATCTTGAGTATTTTTATTTACTTCAATTTGAGTAGCTGTATCATTATTATTTTGTAAAATTTCACTTTGAGTAGACGCATTTTTCATTGAATTATTATTTTGGGAAATTTCATCTTTTATTGAATTATTATTTTGAGTATTTGTATCATTATTATTTTGAGTATTTGTATCATTATTATTTTGAGAAGTTGAATCTTGAGTAGACGCGCTTTTCATTGAATTATTATTTTGAGGAATTTCACTTTGATTAATTGTATCTTGATCAGATGAAGGTTGATCAGTTGAAGATTGATCAGCTGAATGTTGATCAGTTGAAGATTGATTAGTTGTAGCTTGATCAGCTGAATGTTTATCAGTTGAAGATTTAGTCGGTGTTGTTAATTTCATTAAATTTGTAATAAAATCTGAATGATTAAGCTCAGCTAATTTTTCAAATGAAGGGCTTTCTCCTGATTTGAAATCACTAATAAAATTTAACAAATTACTAATTAAAATGTTACTATTATTTGTTGTTGAATTTTGATCCATACCTAATTTATTTATAATATCCATAATTAAGAAATAATAACATTTACTTAAATCATATAAATATTTTAATTGTTTGTAAATATATTAAACAAAGTGTGTCTAAAATTATAAAAGCCTGATAAATTTTATACGACTAAATATGTAGAGCTTTGCTCTAGACTTGTCGTAGGTATAACGACAAAATATTATGTTATATATATAGCATAGCTAGGAGAATCCTAGACTCCTACGGAGAATAGTTTCACGTAACAAAAAATATGTCAGTGCTTAAATCTTATTAAATAATACAACAACAATTAAACTGATATATATAGCATAGCTAGTTTACGTAACAAAAAATATGTCAGTGCTTAAATCTTATTAAATAATACAACAACAATTAAACTGATATATATAGCATAGCTAGTTTACGTACCAAAAAATATGTCAGTGCTTAAATCTTATTAAATAATACAACAACAATTAAACTGATATATATAGCATAGCTAGAAAATCTACGAGTAAATATGTCAGTGCTTAAATCTTATTAAATAATACAACAACAATTAAACTAATATATATATATAGCATAGCTAGAGAATTTACGAGAAAATATGTTAGTGCTTAAATTTTATTAAATCTTTTACTTATAAATAAATATTTACTTACTTAATAATACAATAACAATTAAACTAATATATATAGCATAGCTAGAGCTTTGCTCTAAATTCATCGTAGAAAATCTACGAGAAAATATGTCAGTGTTTAATTTATTTGATTAAAATATAAATAAATACAACAACAACAATTAAAGTGATATATATAGGAGTAAATATGTCAGTGCATTTTCTAAAATTGGAGTAAATATGTCAGTATTATTAAACTAATATATAGCCTAGCTATGAGTAAATATGTAAGTGCTTAATTTATTTGATTAAAATATAAATAAATACAACAACAACAATTAAAGTGATATATATAAGAGTAAATATGTCAGTGCATTTTCTAAAATTGGAGTAAATATGTCAGTGCACTTTATTCGGCTGAAAGATAATAGATAGTTTTGCGTATTGGAGAAAATATGTACTCATTTAATAAGACAACAACAATATAAGTGATATATATTAGAGTAAATATGTCAGTGCACTTTATTCGGCTGAAAGATAATAAATAATTTTACGTATTGGAAAAAATATATCAGTGTCGGATGAATAACAACAAAATAAGTGATATATATTGGAGTAAATATGTCAGTGTCGGCTGAACAATTACAAAATAATATGATATATATGTGTCATTTTTCTGAAATTTGTGTATTAAATGTGTTCAAATCTTAGTAAAATGTGAATTGTTTAAATATTGTATTTATGATTATAAAATGTATTCTACATGGTTAAATATTTGGATTGAAAGCAACAAAGATGATAAACATATTGAGTTTTGTAATAGTATTTGTAAAGATGTTGAGCATAGCGTTGGTTATAATAAACTAAAAAAGAATCAAATTTATTGCATGTCAAGTGTATTTAATGTGCGTAATCGTGAAATAACTTTTACAACTATGGTTCAATCTCCAAAATTATTGCAGAAATTTCAAGGAAATAAAGTTGAATATTGTTATAGATTAAGTGATAATGAAGAAATAAATATTTGGAAGATGAAATTTAGTTCAGATAAAATTAACATGTTTGTTGACGAAGAAGCTTCTTCTATTTATTTTGAAGATAATTCAGAAATATATATTATTAAAGTTGATTTTGGTACTATCATAGCTTTCTATAGAATGATAGAAAATCATCAATATTGTGCATGGAATGCAAAAACTAAATTATTCCATGATGAAATAAATATTAATTTTAATAACCACTTAAAATATAGCATACCTCCAGAACAATTTATTCAAAAATTTGTTAAAAAACAAAATAATAAAACAAATAATAACAACTTACCTTTAAATACTACAATTGATAATATTAATCCAGTTTTAAATGGTGCTGAAGTGTCACTTGATAATATTAATTCAAATTTAAATGAAGTAAGTGAATTAAATTGCGCTGAAGTATCACTTGATAATATTAATCCAGTTTTAAATGGTGCTGAAGTGTCACTTGATAATATTAATCCAAATTTAAATGAAACGACAAATAAAATTAGTGAATCAAAAATTGATAAAATCGGCGAATTAAATAATATAAACTATAATGAATTGGTAAATAAAATGAGTGAGTTAAAAATTGATAAAATCGGCGAATTGAATCCACCTTCAAATTATACTGAATTAAAAATCGGCGAATTGAATCCACCACTAAATTATACTGAGTTGAAAATTGATAAAATCGGCGAATTAAATACACCTTTAAATTATACTGGTTTGATAAATAAAATTAGTGAATTAAAAATTGATAAAATCGGCGAATTGAATCCACCTTCAAATTATACTGAGTTAAAAATTGATAAAATTGGCGAATTGAATCCACCTTCAAATTATACTGAATTAAAAATCGGCGAATTGAATCCACCTTCAAATTATACTAAATTTAAAAATATTATTTCGTATGACATTGAAAAAGATATTAACTCAACTTTAAATACTACACTTGATAATATGTTAATCAATATAAATCCGCCATACGACAGGTCTAGAGCTTTACTCTATAATAAATTTCATAATTTAATTAACAGATGTTGTTTCAAAATAAATTAAAAAACTATTTACTTGTAAATTTAATTCTTGTAAACAACCAATGAATTTATTCGGCTCAATATTTTCTTTATTTTCCATTAAATCTTGAAATTTATTTAAAATCTCATGATTATAGTTTATTATATTATTTTGAAGCAAATATTTTACACTATTCGTTATTTGAGAAATTAATTCCATTTTATATATAATTTTAATTGATACTTTTTTCACTTTTTATTTATATTCAACTAATGACATCATTTGGTATATAAATTCTTTATCTAATTTTTCTTTTTCTAATTCTATTTGATGTAACTCATCTATATATTTTTGAATATCTGACATAATTATTATAAATTTTATATTTTATACAAATATAGGATTTATGCATCAAAAATTTTACAGCGAACAACAACAAAATAATATACTAAACATAGTGTAGTTAAAGCTATATTGGAAGAAATATATCGGTGTCAAATGAACAACGACAAAATAATGTCTTAGCTGAAGCTAGACTCCGTATAAACATAGTGTAGCTAAAGCTATATTACAAGAAATATGTCAGTGCTAATTCAGACGGCTACAAGTACAACAACAAAATAATATACTAGTTGAAACTAGACTTCGTATAAACATAGTGTAGTTAAAGTTATATTGGAAGAAATATGTCAGTGCTAATTCAGACGGCTACAAGTACAACAACAAAATAATATACTAAACATAGTGTAGTTAAAGCTATATTGGAAGAAATATGTCAGTTAAACTTAAATGAATAACAACAAAATACTGTTTATATTACAAGAAATATGTCAGTGCTAATTTATACGGCTACAAGTACAACAACAAAATAATACTTTAGTTGAAGTTAGACTCCGTATAAATAAAGTGTATCTTCAGCTATATTACAAAAAATATGTCAGTGTCAAATGAACAACAACAAAATAATGTTCTAGTTGAAACTAGACTTCGTATAAACATAGTGTAGCTAAAGCTATATACCAAGAAATATGTCAGTGCTAATTCAGCCGGCTACAAATATAACGATGAATCTAGAACAAAGTTTTATAGTCAGTTAAATTTAAATTAACAACAACAAAATAATGTTCTATATAATAATAATTTTAAGATTTAAAAACTTGTCACCTAAATACAAAATATGTCAGTGCTAATTTATCCGTAAACAAAATAACATTTTATAGAGTAACTAGCTTTACGTATTGGAATTAATATGTTAGTGTTAATTCAGCCGGCTACAAGTACGTAAACTATCATCCGAAGGAGTCTAGGGTTTTTTTAGTAGGACTAGCTAGGGAACCTAAATGCAAGTAACATTTTTTTAAAATTCAAGTAAATTTAAATTAATTTTATTATTATGAATAATTATTCTTCATGGGGTAGATTTTTAAATTCAATAGAAACAAAACTTTTATGATGAATTTTCTGATTACAAATTTTATGATAAATTATAATAACAAATTAATAACTCATTTGCACAATTATTACAAATAGATTTAAATTATTTAATAAATTTAGAGATTTAAATAAAAATTATTTAATTGTGTCAGTGCATTTTCAATCAACTACGCGTATGTAAAATCATCCTAGCAATCTAAAGTATAGAACTAATTTAATATGAAGGTGATTCAAAAAATTTCATTCCAATTTTATAATCTTTTGTATTGTTTAAAACAGAGTCATCTTCGAGTAATGAAATTTGATTAACTGGTCTATATGAATATAATGTTGGTGGAATCATAAAATATCTTGGTCTATTTGTTGGGTCAATTATATAAAATTCATTACTATCTATTTCAACAATATTCCATGCATGACCATCACCTATATTTGTATAACAAACAATATCAAAATCTTTACACAATATACAATATAGTGCAGAAAATCCTTGACAAACTCCACTTTTATATTTTGAAATATTTGTTGGATCATTATATTTAAAGTGATTTACTGAACAAATATTATTAAAACATGGAGTGTTTTCTGGTACATGTTCACAAACTGGAGTATATTTAAAATTATTCAAGAAAAAACGATACATGAAATATAAAAAACGAATTGTAGATAATAATTCTGAAGGATTACGTTTTATTTTGGCATATACTTCTTCAAAATATGATTTTAATGAGACATAACTATTAAAATTTGTTGTTTTATTATAATATAATCTTAACTCAGTATCTAATTCAAGATTAGTTATCAAATTTATCCAATTTGGAATGGAATAATAAACAGCATCTTTATTAAAAGTAAAACATTTATTGTTATAAGTACATATATTATTATTACAACTAAATTTACGATACATTTTTTGATTATTTTTAGGATAATTTTCTTGATTTAATTTTGATGGTTTATCTAAAGTTGAGGGTGTATTAAAATTATTTGGTTTATTAATTATTGGTAAATATGGATTATTAAAATTATTGGGTTTATTAATTGGACTATTTATTTCTATAACATTTGGTTTATTAATTATTGGAAAGTAAGGATTATTAGAGGGTCTATTAATTGGACTATTTATTTCTATAACATTTGGTTTATTAATTATTGGAAAGTAAGGATTATTAGAGGGTTTATTAATTGGACTATTTATTTCTATAACATTTGGTTTATTAGAAGGTCTATTAAAATTATTGGGTTTATTAATTGGACTATTTATTTCTATAACATTTGGTTTATTAGAAGGTCTATTAAAATTATTGGGTTTATTAATTGGACTATTTATTTCTATAACATTTGGTTTATTAATTATTGGATAATTTGGTTCTGATGGAATATTTATTTCTACAATATTTGATTTTTTATTAATAGGAGAATTTGGTTTATTAATTATTGGATAATCTGGTTCTGATGGAATATTTATTTCTACAATATTTGATTTTTTATTAATAGGAGAATTTGGTTTATCAATTTCTTGATTATTTGGATCATGATTTATTTCTATAATAGTTCGTTTTTTAATATAATCTCTTTCATTTGATTTATAATTTTTATAGTATTTTTGTAATGCATCGAGTCCTTCTTGGTTAAAATTATTATAACTAAAATTTGATTTTTGTGCAGTTTCAATTGGAATCATAATTTAATTTAAATTATTATGAATTATAAATTTGAAATAAGTAATACATATAAATGTGGTGAACAAACAACTTTAACATTTTATTCAAAAATAAAAGATATATATGCATTACGATTTATAATGAGTGGGGGCGGGAGCGGTCATACTCTTGAATATTTTATTAGAGATGATTCTTTTTATCCTTCAAATAATCTATTATTTTCATATAGATATATATTAAAATATAAATTTTTTACTCCAGGTGAATATTCAATATTTACACCACCTAAAAGTCCTTATTTTTTTACATTTAAAGTAATTTAATTGTTATGAATAATTATATCTTTTTTAAATTTCATTATTATGAATAATTATTCTTCATGGTGTAGCTTTTTAAATTCAATACAAACAAAACAAGGAGGACATAAATCTGATACTGAATTAAATAATTATTCACATGATTACAACATTTCTGATAAATCGAATAATTTCTCGAATGATAAATCGAATGAAGAATCATTTGAGGAATCTTCTGATGAAAAACTTTATGATAAATCATTTGAGAAATCTTCTGATGAAAAACTTTATGATAAATCATTTGAGAAATCTTCTGATGAAAAACTTTATGATAAATCGAATGATAAATTAAATGAAGAATCATTTGAGGAATCCTCTGATGAACAACTTAATAATGATGAAATTGATGATAAATTAATTACTTTAATTTTAAATGATTCTAATATGACAAATTCTATTGAAATTAGAGAAAAAATTAATAAGGCATTTACACAATTATTACAAATAGATTTAAATTATAAAAATATTAAACCATTTATACTCAAATCAAATATTTATTATTTAATAAAAAATAAGTTTAGAGAATTGAATAAAAATTATTTAATTGAAGATAATACTTATTCAATTTTTTTTGAAAAAGTTAAACTACATCAAATTAAAAATATTGCAAACATTCAAGTTCCATATTTAATGAAACAACTTGAATGTGTTAACATTGATTCATGTGAAAACTTGATTAATATTGATCTTAATAGAATTCAAGAAATTACTTCAAGTTTTGTCTTGTTTAATCTTCCTCAGTTAGAAACAATTAACTGTAATTATTTAATTACTTTAAATAAATTAGTTTTTATTGATTCTAAAATTAATAACTTACAAATTCCAAATTTAATTAATCTTGAATATCTTGAATTTGATAATATTAATATTCAACAACTTCAACTTGAAAAACTTGTTAATGTTAAATATATTTCAATACAAAATTGTTCAAATTTAAAAGAAATTGTACTTCAATCAGTAAAATATCTTAAATATATTAAAATTAGTAATTGTTCAAATCTTACAACAATTATTTTGTCTCAATTAACTTCTACAAGTGAAATTATTATTTCAAATTGTATGTCTTTAAATTATATTGATCTTACTAGCCTTGCAATTTCAAATAATATACTTATAAATAATTGTCCACTTAAAGAGAATTTGCAATTTCATTCACTTGAGATTATTAATTATCAATTAACACTTGAATCATTAACAGACATTAAAACAATTAATATACAAAATCTTACTTCAGCTAATAATATTAAAGTTTTAAATTGTAAAAATCTTGAAGAAATTAAATATAAAGACAATAATAAAATTAAACATATGTTTGTTAAATGTTTTAATAAAAAATTAAATAAACAATTTGAAGATAAAAATCAATTAAAAAATATATTATTTGGAATTTAACATTAATTCACCTCAAATTAATAGATCCACCTCAAATTATAAAATACGCCTTAAATTATAAAACACGCCTTAAGTTAATAGATTATTTAAAAAATGAATTAAAAGGACTAAATCTTACTATTTAAAATATTTTATAAAAAGTATTGTATTTAAGATAAAAATGACTGAATTCACAGTACGACTTGTACGTGGCCCGTCTGGTTGTGGAAAAACTACATATGTAACTCAAAACAAACTATCTTTAAATAAAACTAATACACTTAACGCAAAAAGTGTTTCTGCTGACGATTATCCAGATTTATATAAAAAATCTAATAATGGGGAGCTTAAACTTGACGGAAAGCTTTTGGAACCTGCTCATAAAAGTTGTATGGAAAACTTAGAAAAATTCATGATTCAAAATATTCCTATTATATTTGTTGACAATACAAATGTTAACGATGATGATGTTATTCGTTATCATATTTTTGTACTAAAAATTAATGAGACATATAATCTAAATTATAAAATTAAACTCATATATTTTGAGAATTTTTTACAAAATAATACGATTAATAAAGAAACAATTAGTAAGTTTCGCTGGCAAATTTGCAAAAGAAAAACACATATGATTGATACCAATACAATTGAAAAACAATGTGAAAGTTTAAAAAATTCATATGGAAAAACACTCGATCAAATTATTTATAGTTATAATAACTCCTATAAACATTTTGATTCACAACTTGATCAATTAGTTAATTCCCTACTTAATTTGGAAGATCATGGAATATATAAGAAAAACTTTGTTACTACATGGTTAAGTAATCTACCTATTACAACTGAAATAGTCACTTCATTTACAGTTGAACTTTTAGAAGAATTATTAAATAATGCAGTAGAGCAAAGCTCTAGATTTATCGTAGTTAAATCTAACTCTACCCCACCTAAAGTTATACCTGAAACTAAACTTTCAAAAAATCAATTAAAGAAAATTAAAAATGATCAACTAAATGAAATTGTAGCTTTATCAAAACCAATAGAATATGTTACTGAACCACTTTACGTTGAAAAACAACCTAATAAGAAACAACGTAAAACAAAATATATTCCAAAAAAAATACAATCATTCAAACAAAATCAATCTGAAACTATTGTTCAAATACAACAAAAGCCTTCGATATATATCTTTTTATTCATTATTAGTATTTTAATCGCGTTTAGTTTTACTTATTTTTATTTATTTTAAACTAATATTTTTGTTATATTTTGCGTGACCCGAATTTATCAAAACTTGAATGTTATTTGTAATTAATTATGATTAAATGCATTAAAATGTCAACTATAAAGTATGAATATATGATATTTCAAGTTCCTTTAAAATTAAACGTTTTTAAGTATGGTCGTATTAATGAATTAACAAACAAAAAAGAATATAGTATGAAAATCTCAAATAAAAAGTCATTTAAAAAACTTAAAGTTCAATTAAAAGCAAATTTTAAACAATATAGATGTCATGTATTTGATTCTTTTTGTTTAATATATATTCAACATAGTTTAGATGAAACTGATAAAATAATTGAAAAAATTAAACTATTTAAACCATATTTTATTTACAAATATAATGATGATAAATGTGATTATATAAAATTGATAACAGATGAATGTTCTATTTGTTTAGAAGAATTAAACTGTGATGATAATATATTATTAGAATGTAATCATATGTTTCATGAGTCATGCATTGATAAATTAGAATTTGAAGAATGTAATATAGAAAATGAAGAGTTTTATTATAGATATATGTTAGGTTATTCTAAAAGGAATGCGGGATTTGATTTAAACTATATGAAATGCCCTCTTTGTAGAAAAGAAAGTATTTCAGTGTTGTTATCAGCAAGTAAAATTTTAAAAAAAGTAAGTTGTAGAGATAATAAGATTTATTTAAATTGGGATGCAGATATATTTCAAATTACATTTAAATCTAGCAATACATTTTATTCAGAATACCCACTTTGGATAGACTGCTACTATATTAATTGATTAATATATACATATAAAGTATAATTTTAGCTAAATACCTCGATACAAACAATTAATTTATTTATAAAAATGAATAATGTGCATTCTAATTTATATAAAATGGATTATACAGAAATTCAGAAAATTTATATTTATTTTGTAAAATTCAATATAAAACATAATGATGAGATTATAAATCTATTTAAAATTGGAATAACAACAAATTTAGTGAAGAGAATTGAATCATTAAAAATTGAGTTTAATATTCAAAGTGATTTTGTATTATTATTAGCATTGGAGGTTCGATCTTTTAATATTGAAACTCAATTATTATTACATTTTACAAATAAATATCCTGATTTAAAATATAATTTTAAGTTACGCGATATTTTAAAGACAGAGTGTTTTTTATTTAACGAAATATTATTAGTGGAATTGATTGAAATTGAGAGAGATTATAAATTTCAAACAAATCAAGAAGTAATAAAAAATCAAGAACTAAGTTGTATAAAAAGATCACTTATTAATGTATCAAAATTAATTAAATATAATATACAGAGTCAAGCTTCAGATAAAGATTTAATTAAAATTATTGAATCAAATTCAATGGCATCAATTAAATTAAATTATATTCATAAATTACATAATGACCCTAAAATTCAACTATGGATTTCGACTAGATTTGGGTTTAAAATTATTCATCCAAGTAGATTTAATTATATCATGAATAAAATTATTGAAGAACTTAAACAGTATAATGAAAATAATATTTTAAAATTTCAACAATTAAAAAATAATTTAGAATTTATTATTAATAATAAATGTTATAAATTTGATAGTTTTAAATTGCTCATTGAAAGTGTACAAATATTTATTACTAAATATGATATACTTTCAAATGAAATTAAACGTGGATATATAACTACTCAACAACACATAGAATCGATAAAAACCCTTGATGATGAATATATATTTATTAATGATTTTTATAATGTAATAAAACCAATTTATAATAAAATTAAAATATTAAACAAGGTAAATACTATTGAACTTATTAATTTAAATATTATTAATATTTCTGCATCAAGTATTAATCTCATCATGAAAAATAAAATGGAAAATATCAAACAAATAGCTAATCGAATTTTTAAACTTCAAAATGATGAAAATTGTACAATAACACAATTTGCTGATGAAATTATTAAGTTTTATAAAATTGGAAATTCAGACAATTTTGCTAAAAGTCTTATTACAATAAATAAACTTGGTAAAAAAATGGGTAAAATAACGGATCATACTATATATCCATTTAATAGTTTGAATAAAGATATTTATATTCACGACGAATTAATACAATTTAAAGAATTGCATAATATTGATAATAATGATAGAAGATTATATAATATGATATATTATAACGTTAATTCAAGAGATATTACAAAAAATAAAATTAGAACAAGAACACTAACACTAATTAAATTAACAAAACAAGATATACAAATTGAATTTTTTAAACAAAATAATACGGAATCTATCTTCAAATAAATACTAATTATTATCATGACATAGTTCAAATTTAATATCGCTACAATTTAATCTAGTTAATGTTAATTTATTTAATCTTTTACCTGATCCTTCTCGTTTTACTGTTTTTACATAATGAATAATGTTACCAAGCATTGGATCTTTGAATTTTATATTATATTTTATAAGCATTTCTTTGACTTCTTCGTCGTTGTATTGAATTTTATTCAAATTTGTAATAAAATCTTGGTTATGATTTGTAATATTAATCATTTCTATATTATTACGCCATATTGTTATAATCTTTTTACCAAATTTAACTCTATTAGCTTTAGTTCCAACACAATAACATTTATATAAACTTTGAACTAATTGATTTATATCTCCAGAAGCTTGATGAATGCGTGCTTCACTTTCAAATTTTCTTATAAAATAAAAATAATTTGTTATATATTGATTTGTATTTTGTATTTTATTTTTACTTTGAATATCATTTTGAGTTAACATAGTTGATCCTGACACTTCATTTGTATTTATATTAATAATTCGTTTGATTTGATTAAATTTAGTTTTAATTATATTATAAAATCTATCAAAAAATATATTAGATTTATATATTTCTTTTTTTGATTGAATTAATTCATCAATTGAATTTTCAACTTCTAAACTCATTTCAATTTGGAAATCTATAAATTCAATCATATCAATATATTTATTTAATTCATTTAAAATTTCTTCAATACCTTCAAATTTATAAGTATATGTGCCTCCGTCAATAGTTAATTCAAATGAATATTTATCTTTTCTATTTACTAAATCAAAATATTTATAAATATTTAATCCTAAGATTTTTTTTTTCATTATTATATTAAAGATTTTTTCTGTTCTTGAAAAATCAACAAGTTTAAATCCAAAATTTGAAGATCTCCATATTTGAATTTTAGGATCTTTATTATATTTTGGTTGATAACAAAATAATCTATATAATTCAAATAATACATCATTATAACTATAATATTCATAAAAAGTTGAAGTGTCAACAAGTGTAAGAAATTGATACAAAATATCTTTAAATGATTTATTCTCCATATTATCTATATATTTAAAACTACTTTGATTTTCAGGAGACATATTTTCATTAATAATTGTCATATGATTTCGTTTTTTAACACCATATAATGGAAAAATATACATATCTTTTGCATCTCTCGCACGATTTAATGCATTCATAATATCAAACATGGGAAGAAAATCATGTAACTTAATTCCAATTATAATTCTTTTTCCCATTATTGAAACCGCAGACATTATTGCAGGAGAAGCAAATACATACTTTTTTGAATGTGCAATACTTAACTTTAAATTTACTTCTTCAGTTCTTTCTTCTTCTGTTTGACTTTCTTTTTTACCAACAATAATTAAACAATTTTCTTCACCATACATATTACAAGTTAAATTATATAAGAATTCAAGAAAATGTCTATTGTCACAGAATACAAATTTACAAACGTCACTTTTAATCAAATTGTATAATTTTTCAACCTCATCTGTAACTAATACATTATTAAATGTCATATGTGATTTTAAAATTTGATAAATTAAAATATCTTCTCGACCACAAATATTTAACATATTTATTAATTCTTTATCAAAAACAATATCATTTATAAATAATAATTTTGCATTTTTAATCATTTGAAATGCAAGTTCATTTAATGATTTTATTCTTTTTTCTTTAGGATCAGATTGTGATTTGTGAACTTGAATAAACTCATCAATGAAAAGTACATCAATATCAACATCAAACTCTACCAGACTTTTTGCATTAAAAATTATTATATCAAAATATGAATCTTCTTTTTGTTCAGTAATATCACGTTTATTTATATTTATATTCTTTGAATGGATTTCAGATCTGATTCTAACTCGTCTTTCTTCATTTATATAATGAAAATCTTTTACTTTATTACACTCAAATACATCTGCTAGCCTTGTAATCATGTCTTGATTTTGAATAGTCAAATTTACAATTATATAACAAAATTTATATTCTCCTGATTTTTGAATTTGTTGAATACAATTTATAAAATTATTTGTTTTACCATAGCCTGCTTTTCCCATTTGTAAAATTGTATTATATTCATTATATTTTAATTTTAGTGGATTTGTATTTGTTATTTCATATGTTGTAAGTCTACCAAGAATTGGATAAAAATCATAAAGTTTATTTAAATATTCACTTTGATTATTATTAAATATTTCGGTACTGTATTGAATTAATAAATCTTTTTTAATATTAATTTCATTAGTTATATCTATATAACTTAAACAACCAGAACCGACTGTATTGATACAACATGCAGTCACCATATTATTATAATTTATCTTAAATTTTATATTTCCTTGACTAGTTGATTTACCACATAAGCATATAAGTTGCTGCCCATTTCTCCAATGATGAGTTAATAAAAAATCTTGTCCATCAAAACTAAGATTTATTTTATTAATATTATTATATTTTCGTTCAATAAATTCTTCAATAGCACGTTTAATTATTACAAGTGAAGGAGTAAGATTAACTAAAGTAGGCCCTACTCTCAAATTTTGAAGTGATAATTTATTTACTTTTATAACTGTTGTATCATCTAATTTTAAAATTCTTGTAATTGGTATTGCATTTTCAAATGCTGTTAATAAACTTCTTTCAAAATTAATAATATTATCTTTAAAATTATAAAATTTAAATAAACTATTTTTACCATCTTCAATACTATTTATTGTTTTTAACGAAAATATATTTCTTAATATTCTTTTATTTGTGTAAACTGATTTATCAATCTGATTAACAATATGAATCAATTCTTGGTTATCAATTGAATTTTTATTTTGTTCAATCTTTAATTTATATCTTATCATATCTTGATAAAATACATCTGCTTTAATTTTTAAATTATAAGCAATTACACGATAAGACATTTTTCCTTCTTTTTCCCTATAACCTATTAGTAATTCAGGTGTTATATTTCCGTAAATTTCCTTGATTATTAAATGAATGTACAATTCTACTTGAGCAGGCTGAAGAGTACATCCATCTATATCAAAGAATGGTTTTACATTATCTAATATAAAACATACTTCATAAAACGCGAGTTTATATTTGGTATAGAATTCGTTTAAATCATTTGAATAATATATATCTATGTTAGAATTGAGGCATGTATAATATTTCTTGAAAAGGATTTTATATTTATAATCCATTTTATCTGATGTGCTTTTTAAGTCAATGTAATCTTGATTAGTCATTGCTGATTTTAAATACTTTTTCAATTCTTGAGTCATTTTATTGCATAATATGTAAATAGTTACTTTCTCTTTTTAAATCTTAGTTTTACGTAAATTAAGTTATTTTAATAGTCCAAAATATTTATATACTACTTTAAATGGTTTTTAGATCCGTCAACTGTTTGCGTCTATATTTAATATATCTAGCAAACATATGACGCCTTAAATATAATACTCAAAGTATAGACTTGTTTATATCAAGGACACTGATATATTTATTCATATATAAAAAAGAAATATTAGATTATTTGTTCCGTCAATTGTCTGCGTCTATATTAAATATATCTAGCAAACATATGACGTCTTAAATATATTGAGTTGTTTATATTTAGATTAATATTATTTAACTGTTGGTCAAACTTTTAAAAAATATCTTAATTTGTATTAAATATTATATCAATTGATTTTAATAAAACTAGTTTAAATAT
>Ga0247813_10001436_pt1 | contig 18153 bp, 7 predicted proteins | sample UWRJL169409C1_FD_180719 | JGI IMG/M metagenome (GOLD analysis project Ga0247813, IMG submission 180719) | Plant litter microbial communities from Arlington Agricultural Research Station in Wisconsin, United States - UWRJ-L169-409C-1 | ecosystem: Environmental > Terrestrial > Plant litter >... | reverse complement strand
TTTCTTCGAAGCCGCTCAGTACCTTGTAGGCGAGCGCGAAGCCACCGCGGATGCCCTCGCTCACGACAGTGCCGCGCGTCACGACGCCGTGCCTCTCGAGCAGGAGCTCGGCGGTCGCCTTGCCGCGGAGCGTCGCGTTCTGCTCGGCGGCAGGCAGGAGCGACCAGCGCCCGCTCACCGTCGGCGGACCGGACTGCGCCTGCAGATTGGTGCGGGCGATTGCGCGCGGGCGGTAGGCGCGGGTGCGCTGGGTTGACCGGCTCTGTGAGGGAGCTTTGCCGCCCAGCATGGATCGCAGTGGCGAGAAGGTGTCGTTGGTGATGTAGCCGGCCCAGACCAGGTTCCATAGTGCCGTGACGAGTTCGGAGTCGAGCACCGTCGCCTCCGCGGACAGCGTGTTCGCGAGCTGGCGGAAGAAGAAGGCGCCTCCTCCCGCGAGGGCCGTGAGCACCTGCCGCTCAAGCTCGGTCAGGTCGTCAGGCTGAATGTCGTGGTCGGCGGGCAGCGTGAGGGGAGCGGCATCCGCGAGCTGCAGGCTCACCCAGCCGTCACTCCCGGCGAGCGAACCCGCGCCGGCCCAGACGAGCTCGCCCGAGAGAGTGAGCTCGTCGAGCCAGGCCGGGGTGTAGTCCTTGAGTCGGGCGGGCAGCACGAGCGATTCCCACGCGGATGCCGGCAGCGCGACACCCGACAACTGGTCGACAACCTGCGCAAGACCGTCGACGCCGCGCAGGGTCGAACCCACGTTCTGCCAGACCGGAAGGAACCGCGCGAGTGTTGCGTGGTCGACTGGCTCCACTTCGTGCCGCAGCGCCGCGAGCGAGCGCGACCTGAGGCGGCGCAGGATCTCCGCGTCGCACCACTCGCTTCCCGTGGCGCCAGGGCGGAACTCGCCCTCGACGACCCGGCGCTCGGCGGCCAGCCGGCGGAGCGCGTCGAGCACGACGGCGACGCCGAGCCCGAGGCGGATTGCGACATCCTGTGCGGCGAAGGGACCGTGGGTGCGGGAGTATCGCGCAACGAGGTCGCCGACCGGATCGGGCACTGGTTCGATGAACGCGGCGGGAACCCCGATCGGCAGGGGAACCCCGAGGGCGTCACGGAGCCTCGCGGCATCCTCGATCGCGGCCCAGCGCTCGACGCCGGCGACCTGCACGCGCAGCACGCGATTGGCCTGGGCGAGGTCGGTGAGGATGGCGCGTACCTCGGTGGCCGAGGAACTGTGCTCGGCCACCGGCGCGTACCGCTCCGCCACCTCCTCCACGCTGAGCGGCCCGAGAATTCGCACGAGGTCGACGATGCCCTCGACGTTCTTTGCCTTGCGGTCGGCGGCGAGCCGCTGGAGTTCGAGCTCGGTCTGGGCGATGACACCTGCATCCAGCAGCTCGCGCAGTTCGGCCCGACCGAGCAACTCGGCGAGCAGCGTGGAGTCGAGTGAGAGCGCTGCAGCCCGGCGCTCGGCGAGCGGGGAGTCGCCCTCGTACATGAAGGCAGCGACGTAACCGAAGAGTAGGGAGCGCGCGAACGGCGACGGCAGTTCGGTCTCGGTCTCGACGATGCGGATGCGACGGCTCGCGATCTCTCCGGCGATCGCGGTGAGGGCGGGCAGATCGTAAACGTCCTGCAGCACCTCCCGGATCGTCTCGAGCACAATGGGAAAGCTCGGGAACTTGCGCGCCACCTCGAGCAACTGCGACGCTCGCTGGCGCTGCTGCCACAGCGGGGATCGCTTGCCCGGGTTGTAGCGGGGGAGCAGAAGAGCGCGCGCCGCGCACTCGCGGAAACGCGACGCGAACAGAGCGGAGCCACCGACCTCGGTCGTGACGATCTCGTCGAGTTCGCCCGGCTCGAAGACGAACAGCTCGGCGCCAGGCGGCTCAGAGTCAGTGTCGGGCAGCCGCACGATGACGCCATCGTCGCTTGCCATCGCCGCGTTGTCGAAGCCCATGCGCTCGCGCACGCGTGCCCCGACGGCGAGGGCCCACGGTGCGTGCACCTGCATTCCATAAGGGGAGTGCAGGATGACCCGCCAGTCACCGAGCTCATCGCGAAAGCGTTCGACGACGAGGGTCTGGTCGGTGGGAACGTGCCCGGTCGCGGTCTTCTGCTCGTCGATGAACGCGACGAGGTTGGTGACGGCGCGCTCGTCGAGCCCGGCCTTCGCAGCGCGCTCGCGAGCACCTTCCTTCGAGGCTGTCGAGATCTCTCGCGTGAAGGCACCGATAGCAGCGCCCAACTCGGCGGGGCGACCGAGGCCATCGCCCTTCCAGAACGGAACCTTGCCCGGCTGGCCGAACGCCGGAGACACGATCACGCGGTCGTGGGTGATCTCCTCGATTCGCCAGCTCGTCGCCCCGAGGGCGAAGACGTCTCCGACGCGTGACTCGTAGACCATCTCCTCGTCGAGTTCGCCCACCCGACGCGGGGCTTTCGTGTCGGAGCCGCCGACCATGAACACGCCGAACAGGCCGCGATCCGGGATGGTACCGCCGCTCGTGACCGCGAGGCGTTGCGCCCCAGGGCGGCCCGTGAGGGTTCCCGCGACACGATCCCAGACGATGCGGGGCCGCAGTTCGGCGAACTCGTCGCTCGGGTAGAGACCACTCAGCAGGTCGAGGGTTGCCGTGTACGCGGAGTGCGGCAGAGTCGCGAACGGTGCGCTCCGGCGCACGGTATCGAACCACTCCTCGACGCCGAGCGGTTCGAGGGCAACAGCAGCGACAGTCTGCTGCGCGAGCACGTCGAGCGGGTTAGCGGGCACCGAGAGTGCCTCGATCTGACCGCTCAGCATGCGCTCGGTCGCAACGGTCGTGTGGATGAGGTCGGCCCGGTGTTTGGGAAACAGCACACCCTTGGAGATCTCCCCCACCTGGTGTCCGGCGCGGCCGATGCGCTGGAGCCCGCTCGCCACGGAGGGCGGGGACTCGACCTGCACGACGAGGTCGACGGCACCCATATCGATGCCGAGTTCGAGGGATGACGTCGCCACGACGCAGCGCAATCGCCCGCTCTTGAGATCGTCTTCGATGCCCGCCCTCTGATCTTTCGACACCGAGCCGTGGTGGGCGCGCGCGAGGAGTGGCGGTGCACCCGACGTGGAGCCGGCCTGCGCCATCATCTGGGCTGGCGCGGTGGAGCTATGGGAGGCGCGAAGCGACTCCGCGACCCCAGCGCCGACCGAGCCTGCGAGGGAGGACGGGGACTCGAGCTGCTCTGCTTCGAGAGTCTCAGCAGCCGTCAACCTCTCCTCGTAGATCTCATTCAGCCGCGCCGTCAACCGCTCGGCCAGGCGACGTGAGTTCGCGAAGACGATGGTGGAGCGGTGGTCGAGGATGAGGTCGACTATCGCCTCCTCGACGTGCGGCCAGATCGATCCCTGTGGGGTTGAGCCGGCTGCGGAACCCTCGAGGGCCGGCGCTGTTCCGAGCTCGGTCATGTCGTCGACCGGAACGACGACGGTGAGGTCGAAGGTCTTCGCGGCGGGCGGTTGCACGATCGTGACAGGGGCAGAGCCGGCGAGGAATCGTGCCACCTCCTCTATGGGCCGCACCGTGGCGGAGAGGCCGATGCGCTGTGCTGGCGTCGGCAGCATCGCATCCAGCCGCTCGAGAGACAGCGCGAGGTGGCTGCCCCGCTTTGTCGCGGCGACCGCGTGGATCTCGTCGATGATGATGGTCTCGACGCCGAGGAGGGTCTCGCGCGCGGCGCTCGTGAGCATGAGAAAGAGCGACTCCGGCGTCGTGATCAGAATGTCGGGGGGAGTGCGCGCGAGCGTGCGTCGGTCTTGCGTCGTCGTGTCGCCGGAGCGCACGCCGACCGTGATGTCGGGCGTTGCGACGCCGAGCCGGGCCGCGGTCTGGGTGACGCCGACGAGCGGGGCGCGGAGATTGCGCTCGACGTCGACGCCGAGTGCCTTGAGCGGCGAGATGTAGAGCACGCGCGTTCGGTGGAGCGGATTCTCAGGCGGCGGCGTCGAGGCGAGCTTGTCGATGGCCCACAGAAACGCAGCGAGCGTCTTGCCCGAACCGGTCGGGGCGACGACGAGTGCGTGCGAGCCGGTGGATACCGCAGTCCACGCGCCCAACTGGGCCGGAGTCGGCTGCGTGAACGCGCCAGAGAACCACTCCCGCGTGGCATGGGAGAAACGCTCGAGCACTGTGCCCATCCCCCTATCTTCTCCCGCGCCGCCGACACCGTGTTGGCCGGTCGCGCCTTCCCAGCGGCTGCACATGGGTGACAATGGAACATGAGCTCCGTAGGCACCCCCGATCCCAATTCCGGCTGGCTGTCCGAGGAGGAACTCGCGGAAACCCGTCGACGCCTCCCGCTCCTCTACGTCGAAGCCATTCCGGTGCGTGTCGACGGCCTCGGGCGCGTCAACGAGGTGGGGATGCTGCTCCGCGCGTCTGACGCAGGATCGATCACCCGCACCCTCGTCTCGGGTCGCGTGATGTACGGCGAGACAGTGCGTGATGCACTCTTCCGTCACCTCGAGAAGGACCTCGGCCCGATGGCCTTTCCGTTGCTCCCCGCGACTGCGGCGCCGTTCTCGGTCGCAGAGTACTTTCCCTGGCCGGGGGCCAGCCAGTTCACCGACCACCGCCAGCACGCGGTGTCACTCGCCTACGTCGTTCCGGTGACCGGCACGTGCGAACCGCGCCAGGACGCCCTCGAGATCACCTGGATGTCACCGGTGGATGCCGCGTCCGACGCGATCGCCGCCGAAATGGAGGGCGGACGAGGCGCGTTGTTGAGGGCTGCACTCGCGTCTGTCGGAGTGCTGCCCTAACTGCCGACTAGAAGGATATGCGGATCTCGTCGAGGGGTGAGCCGAACAGGCTGCCGTCGCGAGCGACGCTGTCGGGATATCCCTTCGCCTTCTTGTAGAACGTCTGGGCGTCGCGGTTGCCCGCCCACAGCCAGGTGTAGTGCGGGTCGATCGATTTGATGAACTGCTTGCCGATTCCGCTGCGGCGGTGCTCGGGAAGCACATAGATGAAGTACAGCTCTACCGCTTCTTCATAGCCCTCTTCGCGGCCGGGCCCGATGCCGGCGAAGCCGACGATCTCGTCGTCGACGATCGCCACGTATTGCTCGTAGGCGCCACCGCGCTGCACGAACTTGAGCCACAGGTTGGACATCATTGCGGGGCTCAGCTCAGCGAGCACCTCAGCGGGGAGGACGTTCGGGTAGAGCTCGCGCCAGCATCCCGAGTGCAGGATGCCCAGACGCTCGACATCGTCGAGGCCAGCGCGTCGGATCACAGCTGCCATGCCCACATGCTAGCCCGAAGTCCCGAAAGCACCGTGCATCCCGTTCGAGGGCTAACGGACCATGCGAAGTTCGACTAGCTTCTCCCACCGGGGTTCTTCCTTGGAGGTGCCGTCGAAGCGAAAGCCGTTGCGCAGGTAAAAGGCGTGGGCGCGCGGATTGAGTTCAGCGACCCACAGGCTCGCCGGGCGCTCGCCGATCACCGCGTCGAGAAGAGCTTGTCCGCTGCCGGACCCGTGTTCGGTCTCAAGCTGGTAGACGGAGTAGAGCTGGAGCTCGGTCGCGGCATCCTCGTCGAGGTTCGGCCCGCTCATCGCGAACCCGCGGAGCTCGCCGTCGACCTCGAGCACGACAACGCGCTCGTGGGGGCGTTCCTCGGCGAGCATCCGCGCCCAGCCCTCGCCCCGAGCGACAGGATCGAGGGCAGCGAGAAACTCCGCGCTGAGGAAGTGGCCATAGGCTTCGCGCCAGCACTCGACGTGCAGGCGGCCGATGGCCGCGGCATCCGCGAGCTCTGCCTTTCGCACTGACCGGGTCATATCTCACGTTAACCCACAAGCGCCCGACCCCGAGGGGCCGAGCGCTTGGTGCTGTGGTGCGTCTTGCGGGATGTGAAGTGTTAGCGCCCGCCACTGCGACGGCGCGAGCCGCCCTGGCTGCTCATGCCGACGAGGCCGCCAACCTTGAGCGGTGCCTTGCCGCCGCCGTTGCCGCCGCCGGAGTTGGCGCGCTGCTGCGAGCTGCGCTGCTGGCGTCCGCCGCCCTCGGCCGCGGGGCGACCCGAGCGGTCGGTGCGGGGAGTTTCGCCGTCGCGGTTGGCGCGCTTGCGCTGGGCGTTGGCGCCGCTGGAACGACCGCCCTGCGACTGGCCGCGAACGGGCTCAGCTGCACGGGGAGCAGGCTTGACGTATGCGGCGACCTCGCCGACGAGCTTCGCAACGGCGGGCGACGACGCGTCGACCTGCTGCGGAGTTACGGTGATGGCTGCCTTGCGCAGGAGCGCTGCGGTGTCGCGACGCTGCTCGGGGAGAACGAGGGTTACTACCTCGCCTTCCTTGCCCGCGCGGGCCGTGCGACCGGAGCGGTGCAGGTAGGCCTTGTGCTCCATGGGCGGGTCGACGTGGATGACGAGCTCGATGTCGTCGACGTGCACGCCGCGGGCGGCAACGTCGGTCGCAACGAGAACGCGCACCTCGCCGGAGGCGAAGGCCGCAAGGTTGCGGTCGCGCGCCGGCTGCGAGAGGTTGCCGTGCAGGTCGACGGCGGGGATTCCCGAGTCGGTGAGCTGGCGGGCGAGCTTCTTCGCGTGGTGCTTGGTGCGCATGAAGAGGATGCGACGGCCGGTGCCCGAGGCGAGCTTCTCGATGAGCTCCTTCTTGGCGTCGACGCCGGAGACCTCGAAGACGTGGTGGGTCATCGCGGATACGTGCGATGTCGCCTCGTCAACCGAGTGCAGCACCTCGTTGTGGAGGTACTTGCGAACGAGCTTGTCCACGCCGTTGTCGAGCGTGGCGCTGAACAGCAGGCGCTGTCCGGACTGCGGCGTCTTGTCCATGATCTTGGTGACGACGGGCAGGAACCCTAGGTCGGCCATGTGGTCGGCTTCATCCAGCACGGTGATCTCGATCGCGTCGAGCGAGACGAAGCCCTGCTTCATGAGGTCTTCGAGACGGCCGGGGCAGGCGACGACGATGTCGACGCCAGCCTTGAGCGCGGCTACCTGGCGCTGCTGCGAGACGCCACCGAAGATGGTCGTGCTCTTGAGGCCGTAGACGGCTGCGAGCGGCTCGATGACGGCGGAGATCTGGGTGGCGAGCTCACGCGTCGGCGCGAGAACGAGGGCGAGCGGACGACCAGGGCGGCGCTGGCCACCGGCAAGCTTGCCGCCGAGGCGTGCGACGAGGGGGATCGAGAAGGCCAGGGTCTTGCCCGAGCCCGTCTTTCCGCGACCGAGCACGTCGCGCCCGTTCATGGTGTCGGGAAGGGTGTCGACCTGAATCGGAAAAGCCTCGGTCTTGCCGAGCTCAACGAGCTTGGCGACGAGGGGTGCCGGCACGCCGAGCGCGCCGAAGGTGATGTCTGTCATGTAAGGGTTGTGCCTTTCAGGCAAAGCCCCCCGACAGCGCGCAGAAGCGTGCACCGGGAGGATCAGTGGCGAAGGCGGCAGTGGCCGCATCCTTTTCGCCGTATGAATCGTCTACGAACCAGAAAACTGGCGAGAAGAGTGTGTTCGCGGTGCGGACCGGGATTCAGGTCCGTTCGGAACTCGCGTTCAACGACGCAGGGGATCCGTCGTGGATCCGCAAGTTCTCCTACCTTAGCACTTCCGCACTCCCGCCCCTATGACTGGGGGTCATGCGACTCATGCGTGCGTATCTACACTGGGGGTTACCTGCTATTCGGCGACCGCGTCGGTCCGTGCCATAAGCAAGCATCGGACTCTCACTCTTCATGGTTGCCGCTGGGAAAGCGGCGCTTCGGCGTCACTCCCCGAAACCGGATGACCCGAGGATCCACCCATGCGTTCACCGCGTACTTTTTCGCGCACCCCTTCTTCTTCCCGCAGAGGCACCCTGACCTGGCGGGGCCTCGGCGTGCGCTCAGTGATCGCCGCGGCGCTCTCGATGCTCATGGTCGTCCCGGTCACCGGGCTGCCCTCGGCCTACGCCGCCGACCTCGAACCCGTCCTCATCGAGCTCTCGAAGGAGGCCGTGCTCACGCCGGCCGACCACGCACTCATCCCCGGCGAGCAGGTCAACTACAGCATCACCGCGACGTGTTCCTCGACCGTCACCGACTGCATCAACATGAAGGTCACTGACTCGTTCCCCGAGCCCCTCGTCTTCAACCAGGTCACGACCGCGAGCTCCGACTACACCGTCGGCACTGCTCCCAACGGCTTCGTGATCAACTTCTCGCAGGTGCTCGACGAGGGTGGCGTCGGACTCCAGGGTGGCGAGTCGATCACCTTCATGGCGACCGCCACGGTTCCCTCGAACGTCGACGCGAAGTTCGACGGCGACACGATCACCAACACCGCGTTCGCGACAGTCGATAACCCTGACAGCAACGTGAATTCGTCGGCGGATGTCACGCTCGCGATCCCGACGGTTATCGCATCCACCATCGACAAGACCGTGACCCCGGCGAATGTGCCCGGTCTTCCCGGCACGCCGGTGACCTTCACCCTCGCGGCGAGCAACAGCTCGAACACGGCCATCAGCTCGCTCACCGTGCAGGACCCCTCGGTTCTCCCGACAAACGCCTTCGACTACCTCGCAATCACCAGCCTCGGCGCCGTAACCCTGCCGAGCGGTGCTAACCGCGTGCAGGTGGACTACTACACGACCACGTGGACCACCGGAAGCCCGGCTGCGACAGCGGCGCTCCCCGCCGGCGTCGACCCCGCAACCATCAAGGGCCTGCGTTTCACCTTCACGAGCACGACCGGGCTCATCGCGCGTGGCGCGACGTCATCCATCGTTCTCAACACCGAGGTCACCGATGACGCGCTCGACCTGACCGCCAACTTCTCCGGGTCGAACATTGCTTCGTCGCAGGCCAAACTCGACGCAATCACCGGCACGCTCGTCGCGGACCCCGCACCGTTCACCATCCGTCGCGCATCCCTCGAGCCGACCGCGACGAAGACCTTCAGCGCGACCGACATCATCGGTGGCCGTGACGTGCGAGTCGACCTGACCGGAACCAACGCTGGTGACTTCACCGTCGACCGACTCTCGATCATCGAGCCCCGCACATCAACGACATCCCTCCCCGACCAGGGGCTCGAGTTCGAGAGCTGGTTCGCCGACGACATCGAGTGGCCGATTGGCGCGACGGGCGCCGCCGTCAGCTACCTCTACGACGACGGCAACGGTCTCGCCGCACCCATCTCGGTCACACCGAGCGACGCCTGGCCGGCGCCCGTGCTTCCGACGCCGAGCTCGAAGGTCATCGGCTTCCGCGTCGACTTCACCGGAACCATCACGCCTGGCGAATACGCGGTTCTCCCGTTCAACGCGACGAGCGTCGCGGTTCCGAGCGGCAACGTCACGACCACGAACACCGTCGGCGTCGAGGTCGCACGTGCGGCCCAGACCGCGTCCGCCCAGGCGAGTGCATCGATCACGCGCCGTTCGTCGCGCATTAACACGACGGTCACCAAGCGCTTCTCGCCCGATCGCCTGTACTCGGCGGCCGGTGCATCCACTCTCGTCCTGCTCACCGGCCAGGTCGACCCGCGCCCGGTCGGCGCGGCAACCGGCGGCTCAACCGTCGGCGTGACCGAGCTTGTCGTCGGTGACACGGATGCTGATTTCTTCAACTACTTCGACGTCGCGGCGATCGTCGCGACCGATGTTCCCGCCAACTCGCAGCTGACGATTCGCACCCGCTCGGGATCAACCTGGACCGACCTGCCCGGCGCCATTGGAATCACCGGCCCCGTTTCGTTCAAGCTGCCGATCACCGCAGGCGTTGATCGCGATGACATCGACGGCATCGAGTTCGTCTACACCCCGACCGGTACGCTCACCGAGCTCCCGCCCGGGTTCAGCGTGAACCCGAACCTCAAGGTCGTGCTGCGCGACCAGTTGCGTGACGGAAGCGGCCCCGCAGCCAACCCGGGTGCTCTCGCCGACCTCATGCTCACCAACACCGGCGACTCGACCGTGCGCAACCCCATTGCCACCCCGCCGGTTGCGACCGATGCTGACAGCGACGATGTCACTCTGCTCCCGATTGACGGCGACGGCCCGGACATGCTCAACAAGGCATGGGCAGACGCGCCGAGCACCAACACTGACGCAGTTCGTGCTCGCTCGAGCGACACCGACATTGCCACGATCTCCTGGGGAACCGGTGGCCTCGAGTACGACTCCGTCGTTATCTCGGACTCGGCTTCCGACCCGGCCACGACTCCTGTCGAGGACACGGTCTTCGAGGCCTTCAACCTGCGCCGCCTCGAGCCGATCACGTCGACGCTCGACCCGATGCTCACCTACGACAAGATCACGAGCGTGCAGCTGTACAAGCCGGGCACCGGATGGGTCAACACCCTGTCGAACACCTGCGCGGGCAACGCGTGCGACGGGACATTCCCCGGCTACACCCTCACCGCCGCTGAGCAGGGGTTCGCTACCGGCGTGCGCTTCGTCTTCGAGGAGAGCCCCACGCGCGAGGCTCGCTCCTCGAGCGCTTCGGCACCCCTCGTTGGTTCGGGTGTCGCCGCCCGCATGCCGATCGACCGCAAGATCAACCTCAGTTTCGAGGTGCGCGACACGCGCCGCTCCAACGGTGAGGCAGTTCTCGGCATCACGCGCGGCGCGATCTACAACCTCGGCTCCGCTGGCGAGGTCAACAACACCGCGCTCATCGAGGGTCGCGATGCCGCCGACGTTCTCGTCTACGACGATGAGGCTGCCGACTCGATCCGCATCCTCGATCGCGCCATCAACGTCGCTGCCACCAAGACCTGGACCGGCGGCCCGCTCGGCGTTCCCCCGGTGGGAACCCCCGCCAATCTGTATCCTCGCGCAGCCCTCGCTGTCACCGCGCAGAACAACTCGGTCGTGCGCGTCAACGGCCTCGGGCTCACCGAGCCGAGCAACGGCACCAACCCCTTCGACTACGTCAACATCGTCGACATCGAAGACGTCACGGTCCCCGCGGGCACGGTCACCTCCTCGGTCGTCACGCTCAAGTACGCGACGGCGCCGGATGCCGATTTCACCATTGCCCAGGCGAAGGCCCTTCTTCCCGCTGCCCTCCTCGATGTTGTGGGTATCTCGGTGCAGCACACCGGCCGCATCAACAGCACCGCGACGACGACGATCCGCCTCGACACGCAACTGCGGGCGGAGATCCGCGGGACGACCACGGTGGTCGACACGGCTTCGAGCCCGATCAACAACACCGTGACGGCCACCGTCACCGACCCGGGCGGCCTCACCGGCACGATCGGCGTCGACAATGTGATTACCGACCGGGCAAGCGCAGCGGTCACCGTTGCGACCTTCGACTACAACGTCGTCGCGACGAAGGACATCACGGCTTCCACGACCGCCGCACCGTCGTCACCCGCGATCCAGTACGACGGTGACTCGAAGAAAGCGCTTATCACCCTGAGCGGACAGACCACCGGAAACGTGCGCACGACGCAGATGGTCATTGAAGACGTGACGCCCACCTTCTGGAATGTCTACAACTTCGACTCCTTCGGCCCAGGCAACACGGTTCCCGTCGCTCCCGCCAACCGTGTGAAGGTCGACGCCCTCGTGGGTATCGACTACGTCGTGAGCGCAGGCACGATCAGTGCGGAGTGTGACGGCAGCACCGACCTCACCGACTGCTGGGTTCTCGGTACCGACGTCACGACTCTCAACGCAGCGGCAATGCCGAACCTCGGCGCGGGCAAGACCCTCGCCGACATCCGCGGGCTCCGCTTCACGTACACGAAGGCCGACTACTCCGCATGGGAGCGCCCGTTCAACCCGAAGCAGATCGTGAACTTCACGGTGGAGCGCCGCACGAACCTGGTTTCGGACAACGCGACGGCCGTGCCATCCACACTCTTCACCAACACCGCGTCAACGCCCGGCGAGACCACTCCCGGTGTCTTCACGAACGACGTTCTCGTGACAGCGAGCACCTACGCGACGCGCACTTCGCCGACGCCGGTCTGGCCGTCGGCTACCGACACAGACTCCAAGCAGATCCGATACCAGCACCTGCCCGCCCGCGTGCAGATTCGCAAGACGATCTTCGGTTCGCAAGCGCTCGGCTCCGACATCCCGTTCACGATCCAGGTCACGAACACCGGTGGCGCGCACGATAAGGACCTCGGGTCGGTCGTCGTCACCGATCGCCTCCCTGGGGATGGCACGAGCCCGATGCTCGTGATCCCCAACAACCCCGACACCGACCTGCCGTACACGAATGGCGAGTCGTTCACCTACTCGCTCAAGAACGCGTCGGGCGTGGCCCAGCCGGCCCCGACCGTGACCCGCAATGAGGGCACCGTCTCGGCGACCGGCCGTACTCTCACCTTCACTCTGACGAACCCGGCGACCCTGCCCAAGGGCTGGACGCTGACTATCGGTACCAATCTGCGATTCCGCGACCAGCTCGAGGCCGGAACTCCGGTGGTCAACACCGCGACAGTCACCGCCGACCAGCCGTTCGACACGTGTGACTCGTTCACCAACGAGACGACTCCGAACGCGCAGACCACGTTCGTCGACGAGTGCACCTCGACCACGAGCGTCACGCCTCAGGCAGCTGCTCCGGTCACGATCGTCAAGGGTGTGCGAGGCATCAACGCTGGCCCACTCGCCGATAACGGCTCCGACCTCGGCTTCGACGATCTCGGGATTCTGAAGACCGTCGCCGCGAGCGCGGTTGACTGCACCGGCCCGAACGTGTCATCGATCGGCGCAGCGCAGTACTACCGCTACCCCTGCGTTCCGATCACCCGTCCGGGCGGAACCGAAGAGTGGGTGAGCAACTTCTACAACGGTGGAAACATCGATGTCGTCAAGCTCGTCGCGATCGATGTTCTCCCGCGCGCCAACGACCGCGGCGTCATCGTCAACGAGGCACGCAGCTCGCGCTGGACTCCGACCCTGACGAGCTACCCGACGGTGCCGAACCTGCCGAACAACGCGACGCTCAAGGTCTACTACGTCACGGCCCCGAACCTGCCGATCGTCTCAACCCGGTGCAACGGTGCAGACATCCAGGTCGAGATGGGGATGAGCGCGTCGAGCACGCCGGCGTTCAACACCGCGTACAACTCCTGCCTTCAGTCCACCTCGGCTGTCGACGAGATCAGCGACCGCACTGCCGCGTGGCAGCTGCTCAGCCCGGGAGCTTCGCCGACCACCCTCGCGAGCGTCGCGGCGATGAAGTTCGTCATCGACCTGGACGACGGTCTCGATCCCGGACAGAAGCTGTCGGTCGTCTACCGGTCGAAGACAGCCGCTGCCCCCGAGATCGCGGAGAGTGCGACCGGACTCATTCGTGACTCGATCGCCTACAACTCGATCGCCGGCGCCGGCGTCGGTCTCGCGACCAACGGGACGACCCGCATACCCAACAAGTTCGTCATCGAGCCGCGCAAGGTCGGTGTTGCAATGGCGACCGGCAGCGTCGCGCTCAAGAAGGTCGTCGACGGCCTCGGTAGCTCCTTCGCCGGTTCGAACTTCAACCTGACCCTCGCGTGCGTCTCCGACGGCCAGCCAGTCAGTCTCAAGAACGCCGACGGCACCGCCCGCAACACGGTGAGCGTTCCGAAGAACTCGACCACGGCAACCGTCGTCGCGGGCATCCCGCTCTACGCGGACTGCACGGTTTCGGAGGCCAATTACGGCCAGACATCCCGCACCATCACGCCGGCAACAGTGCGCGCGGAAGCCGCGCGCACGACGACGTTCCTCGTCTACGACGCGAACCCGCCATTCGATGACCCGGATGGCACGACCTACCGTCCGACAATCGAGGCGTCGACCGTGACGAACACCTACGAGCTCGCAGGGTTCACTGTCTCGAAGGCGATCCTGGACGGCGGCGCAGACCGCGGCACGACCACGGGTGCAGTGCCCTACGGCAACTTCCAGTTCTCGGCGAGCTGTGTGTTCAACAACGGCTCGGGCAACACGACAGTGCTCGCTACGACGACCTTCACTCTCGCGACGGCGTCGACGACGCGCAGCTTCACCGGCCTCCCCGCCGGCTCCGTCTGCACCGTCACCGAGACGCAGGCGCGCAACGCGAGCGCGACGACCACCACGGTAAACACCGCGTCGACCCCGACGGCAACGGGAACGTCCCGTACCTTCACGCTCGCTGCTGACGTGGCCGGGGCATCCGCCAACACGATCGAGTTCACCAACACCTTCGCGGTCGGTTCGCTAAGGATCACCAAGGCCGTCACCGGCCCCGCGGCGTCCACCTACGGTGCGGACCGCACGTTCACGTTCACCGTGAGCTGCTCGGCGTTTGTGAGCAGCACGTCGACTTCGACGGTCACCTACACCGGAACCCACACGATCAGCCCAACCGGTTCGCCGATCACGGGCTCGATCACCATTCCGAACATCGCACGCGGTTCGGTGTGCACGACGACCGAAACGGGCACAGCGGGCGCAACGACGACCACCGCGTCACCGAGCGGAACAGTCACGATCGGCAACAGCACGACGGTGACCAAGGCGTACACGAACCGTTACGAGAACGCGAGCCTCCGGGTCGTCAAGGACGTTCACCAGGACGCCGTGGACTCGAGCGGCGACCCGCTCGACCGCGGCACCTTCGACGTCACTGTCGACTGCACGTTCCAGGGCGCAGCCGTCTATGGAACCGGCTTCTCGGCGGCCACGCCGATGGTTCTGCACCTCAAGGACACCGAGCAGGTAAGCGACCACAGTGCCGAGACGATCACCGGGCTCCCGTCGGGTGCCTCGTGCACGGTCACCGAGGGCACGACACCCGGTCTCGATTCCTCCGACCTCGTCGTCGTGACCAACGGTGGAACGGTCGGCCCGATCAGCGGCAAGACCGCGGTCGTGGTTCTCACCCCCACAACCGCGACAGTGCCGCTCAACACAGTGACCATCAACAACCGTTACGCGGTCTCGGCGTTCACACTCACTAAGTCGCGCCTCGGTGGTGGCGCCGCGCAGTTCGGCGACGGAGAGTTCCTCTTCGACGTCACCTGCACGGCTCCGGGCGGCATCGTCTCGACGTGGGAAGACGTCACACTCCCGACCGCGGGCGGTTCCTACACCGTCACCATCGAGGACGTGGCCGACGGTTCCGAGTGCAGCGCCATCGAGACCAACTACTCGTCGACCGGCGCCAACGCACAGGTCACCCGCGGCACCGCGGGCACTGTCATCGCGGCCAACGCCACGGTGCCCGTCACCCTCGCCACCCCCGGTGCTATCACTGTCGAGAACTGGTACCTCACGGGTGCCGTCACGGTGACCAAGACGCTCGCGGGCGACGGATCTCCGCAGTTCTCCGACGGACCGTTCGAGGTCCTCCTCGAGTGCGAGCGTGACGGGGAGGACGTGACGATCACCGGTGGCGCGGCACGCACCCTGCAGTCCGGTTCGATGTCGACGACCTACCAACTGCTGCCGGATGGCGCGGACTGCACGCTCACCGAGACTGACCGCGGCGGCGCAACAACGAGTCGTATCGCTCTCACCTCCAACGGCTCGACTGTGGCGACGAACGTCGGAACCGGCTACACCTTCGAGGTGGACGTCGACGACTCGAGCCTCACCAACAACCAGGTTCAGCCCGCCCTCACGGTCGAAAACACCTTCGCTCTCGCGAGCCTCGCCGTCACGAAGCGAGTCGACAGCGACGCGAAGACCGGCCCAGGCCTGCTCGATCCCGCGGTGAGCTACGGGCCGTTCCCGGTCACCGTCACGTGCGAGTTCGAGGGCGACGCCGTCTTCGCGACCGGCTTCGATGGCTCGGTCGAGATGCAGAAGGATCTGGAGAAAGACGAGACCTGGACGCTCACCGGCCTTCCCGCCGGCGCCGACTGCGTAGTCGACGAGACGGACGCTGTGAGCTCGGTATCCCCGCGCATCGTCACGACCGCAGGTGCCGGAACGCCCGACACCAACACCGGTACGACGGCTGCCGGTGTATCCGGTGACATTGCTCTCGCTGCCCTCCCCGCGACCAACACCGCGGTCATCACGAACCCGTACGACGTCGGTAGCCTCGAGCTCACGAAGGTCGTCACCGGCCTGGGTGACGAGGACTGGGGCGACGCCGACTTCACGATCACCGTGAACTGTCTGCTCACCGATGGCACCGGCACCGACCGCGTCGTCTGGGACGAGTCGTATGTCTTCGACTCCGAGAGCGACCCGGTGCTCATCGAGAACCTCGCGACCGACGCGATCTGCACGATCACCGAGACCCTCGTTGGTGGCGCTGACTCGACGAGTATCGCGATCGACGGAACTGTCACCGCAGGCACAACCGCATCGACCACCATCACCAACTCAGCGACGCCGACCGACGTGGTCGTGACCAACGCGTTCCCGTACAGCACGGTCAACGTCACCAAGGTCATCGATGGCGCTGGCGAGATTCTCTGGGGTGCCGGTCCGTTCCAGGTGACTCTCGCGTGTACTCGCGATATCAACGGAACGGATGTCGACATCGACATTCCCGGCGGCGCGACGCGCGACCTCACCGCGGCCAACGGTTACGCGAACAGCTACACCGAGCTCCCCTCGAGCGCGGAGTGCGAGCTCGTCGAGAACCTCATCGGTGGAGCCGACAACTCGAGCATCGATGTTCCCACCTTCACCCTCGGGGGCATCCCCTCGGAGGTCGTCGTGACGAACACCTTCGACGTCGGCTCGATCGCCGTGACCAAGCAGCTGCTGGGTGACGGATCCTGGCTCTGGGGCAATGGCCCGTTCGAGGTGACCGCAACGTGTGAGCGTCCGGTCAACGGCGTGACCGTGGCGATTCCCGCCGCTGACATGCCCGGCGGCGCGACGCGCGAGCTCAACGCATCCAACGGCTACGCGGCGACCTTCGACAATCTGCCCGCGAAGGCCACGTGCGGACTCGTCGAGACGAAGACCGGTGGCGCTACAGCAACGGCAATCAGCGACGCGGATGTCACAATTCCCGGCAACGCTGCGGTCGATGTCGAGCTCACCAACACCTTCGACCTGGGGTCGCTGAGCCTCACCAAGGAGGTCATCGGAACCGGTGCATACCTGCACACCTCCGACACCTTCGAGGTGACTCTCGCCTGCCAGACGCCGATCGACGGCATCATGACCGACATTGCGATCCCGGGCGGCAACACACGCCCCGTCGCAGCCGGTGAGATGGTGGTCTTCGACAACCTTCCCGCCGACGCCAAGTGTGATGTGGCCGAGACCGCGGATGGTGGTGCGAACATCATGGTCCTCACCCGCAACGGCATCCCGCTCGCCACCGGCGCGATCACGATCGCGGGCAGTGCGGTCGACCTGAGCATGGCGAACGTATTCGTCGACAGCCTCGCGATCACCGGCTCCGACGTGCTGCCGTGGTCGATCATCGCCGCGATTCTCGTCGCATTCGGAATCGTGCTGCTGCTCAGCGGCCGACGCCGCCGAGCGAAGCGCGCCTAGACGCCGTACAGCTCGCCCGCCGGGATCTCCACGCGAGTGGTGTTTCCCGGCGGCGCGAGCGGGCACGCCCAGTCCGGGTCGTACGCGCACGACGGGTTGTATGCGAAGTTGAAGTCGAGCACGAGGGTGCCGGGAGTCGACCCCTCGCCCAGATCAGCGCCCTTGATGGTGTCGAGCAGGTAGCGCCCTCCGCCGTAGGTGCCCTGCGGTTTGCCCGCGAGACCGTCACGAATCGGAACGAACAGGCCGCCGCCGTAGGAGGCGAGGCGCCAGACATCCAGCTCGCCGACGCCGGGGACGTCGATGATGCCGAGCCGTTCGAACGGGACTATGCCGTCTGTTCCGGTCTCGACGTCCATGCGAGCGTCGTCGGCCGGCTGGATCGCCACTTCGAAGCGCCAGTCGGGGTCGTACGGGCGGATCGGCAGGCCCGAGAACGCGCCTCGGTCTTCGGGGAGTAGGGGAGTAGCCGGGTGGTTCGCAAAGAGTTCGTCACGCCCGCGTCGCCACAGGTCGTGCGCGGCCGGCAGGTCAGTGGTGCCACGCACCTCCGCGTAGAGTGCGAACACGCGACGCCGCCAATCGGCGACCTCGAGCGCGGTCATGGCTGAACCGACCAGGTGGGTGCGAGCTGTCTCATCCGCGCCGCTCGCCACTGCCAGAACACCCAGTAGACCGGCCAGGCGAGAACGGAGAGCCCGCCGACCTCGAAGACGAG